>PJTY01000655.1_pt1 | contig 16331 bp, 26 predicted proteins | sample 1512121 | NCBI WGS metagenome assembly PJTY01 (sample SAMN08177680, study PRJNA422409) | Soil metagenome, whole genome shotgun sequencing project. | isolation source: Soil enriched (2) on filter paper: alkali lignin treatment | place: USA: Madison | collected 2015-01-15 | reverse complement strand
TTAAAAGAACGCTGGTATGATGCGCGGCATTGGAGAGATGCCGGAGTGGTCGAACGGGACGGATTCGAAATCCGTTGTACTGGCAACAGTACCTAGGGTTCAAATCCCTATCTCTCCGCCATATTAAAGGCCCCGAGCGCTGTATAGCCCTCGGGGTTTTTTTCGTTTGGGGGAATTTTGGGGGAATGGGGGAGCGTGTATTTCCCCCAAGCGTTCGCTATCATTCCGCCATGGCCTATTACGAAAAGCGCGGTGACGCCTGGCGCGCCCAGATCCGCCGCAAAGGATATCCAACCCTTTCCGCCACCTTTGACACTAAGGCAGAAGCCCAGCGCTGGGCTGCCGAGATTGAAGGTGACATGTCGCGTGCGCGCTTTGTCGACATGCGCGAGGCTGAGAGCACCACGCTGGCCGAGGCCCTGGATCGGTACCTGTCCGAGGTTACTTCGACCAAGAAGGGGGCCAAGCAGGAGCAGGTCCGCATCAAGAAGTGGAAAGAGCACAAGCTGGCCAGCAAGGGCCTCGCCGCCATCCGCTCGAGCGACATGGCTGCCTACCGCGATGCTGAGCTGAAGGAAGGGAAGTCGACGGCGACTGTGCGCCTTAACCTAGCGGTGATCAGCCATCTCTATACGGTGGCCACCAAGGAATGGGGAATTGAAGGGTTGACCAACCCTTGCCGGGCGATCCGTATGCCGAAGGGCAGCAAGGAGAGGGATCGGCGCCCGACGGCGGCAGAGCTTACCGCGCTGTACAAGGCAGCCGGCCAGATGAATGCCCAGCTTCCGGTGTTCATTGAGCTGGCGGTGGAGACGGCGATGCGCCGGTCTGAGCTGTTGATGCTGCGCCGCGACCAAGTGCGCGGCAAAGTGGCATATCTGGAAGACACGAAGAACGGCGAGAGGCGGTCGGTGCCGCTATCATCCCGGGCGATCGCCCTGCTGGATGGCTTGCCAACGCCGATCGGTGGCGGCCGGTATTTCAGCCTGGCGCTCAATACGATCAGCAACTATTTCCCCAGGGCCTGCGTGGCCGCTGGGATTGAAGGCCTACGCCTTCACGACCTGCGCCATGAGGCGACCAGTCGACTCTTCGAGCGCGGGTTTACAATGATAGAGGTCGCGAGTATCACCGGACATAAGACCTTGGCGATGCTGAAGCGCTACACTCACCTCAGCCCTCAAGATTTAGCTGAAAAGCTTGGTTGAACTTTAAGCACACATAGCCACACAGTCAGCCTGCCGGCGAAAAAATGCTTGCTGGGGGCAGAGGAGAAGAAACGTGTTTCTCAAGGAAATTGAATACAGCGAGTATGCTGGAACGGCTCAAGGATGGTATCTAGAATGCACGACGCTTGGCCAGCGTAACTTGGTCGTCGGTAGAAACTCGACCGGGAAAACGCGAACGCTTAATATAATAGCTGGACTTGCCAGAAATCTCACTTCAAATACACCTCTTCCTCTCTCGGCTCACTTTCGTGTTAAGTGGATTCATGCGGGGTTAGTTTATTTTTACGAATTGCTGATTGAAGAGCAACAGGTTCTTTCTGAGAAGCTCGAAATCGATGGAAAACCCTGTCTTGAGCGAAGCTCTGGTGGATTTGGCCGGATTTGGGCTGAAAAGATAGGTGAAGGTCAATATATAGAATTTCAAACGCCGCCGTCTGAGATTGCTGTCTTTAAAAGAAGGGACTCGATTCAGCATGGATTTATTGAGCCACTTCACGATTGGGCTTCTCAAGTTCGTCACTATCGCTTTGGCTCATTGTTCGGAAAAGAGCATTTAACTATCTTTGTCCCGAATGGTCCGGCTGTGGATGAGCGAGACGAAAATCAAGTTTCGGGCCTCTTCCGGCAAGGCATTAAGCAGTTTGGCAGACCCTATGTTGAAGCTGTTATAGCTGATATGCTAAGGGTTGGTTATGACTTAGAGATGATTGAGCTAGGTACACCGGTTTCGGTTCGTTTTGAAGGAGTTCCTGGAGAGCTCCTATCAATTCGAGTTAAAGAAAAAGGACTTACCTGTATGACGGATCAATTTGGTATGTCGCAGGGAATGTATCGAGTTCTATCCTTGTTTGTGCATATTAATTATATGCTGAAGAAGGGTGCCAGTACTTGTGTGGTGGTAGACGATATCGGCGAAGGTCTAGACTTTGAGCGTTCTTGTCAGGTAATAAATGTACTGCGAGAGAAGTCTGAGAAATCTGGTCTGCAATTGATAATGTCCAGTAATGATCGCTTTGTCATGAATGAGGTGCCTCTAGAGGAGTGGATTGTTTTGCAGCGCACTGGCTCGCGTGTGCGGGCTAGAAACTATGAAAACTCAGCTGAGCAGTTTGACGAGTTCAGATTTACCGGCCTGAGCAATTTCTCATTCTTTGAGATGGATTATCTTAATGAGTCAAGGACTGAATAAATGCGCCGCATTGCATTCTTCGTAGAGGGATACTCAGAGCTTTTGTTCGTTGATAAGCTCATCACGGAAATCGCAGGTGCTCATAATGTCACGATTGAGCAGCGGCAGATAAGTGGCGGGGTTAAAGCTCCTAGGCAAGTAAAGATTATTAAGGCGGCAGATTCAAGCGGAGAGCATGAGTTTTTTGTTCTCATTGTAGATTGCGGTGGGGAAACTCAAGTTAAAACCCGTTTGCAAGAAGAGCATGAAGGTCTTACCAAGGCTGGGTATGAGAAAATAGTGTGCATCAGAGATGTTCGCCCACAATTCTCTCGCGAGGAAATACCAAAGCTGGAGCAAGGTATGCGCATGTATGTGAAGGGCTCGCTTGCCCCGGTCGATTTCATACTCACAACCATGGAGCTGGAAGCGTGGTTCCTCGCTGAATTTAACCACTATGGGAAGATAGATCCGGCTCTCACGGTTGATGCCATACATGGAGCGCTAGGTTTTCATCCCGTGACGGATGACCCATGCCTTCGGGATACACCGACTGAAGACTTGAGAACTTGTTACGCGATTGCAGGCAAAACGTATGAGAAGTCCGAAGTCAAACGAACAGTCGAGTCGCTGGATTACTTGTATATTTATACGGAGCTTGGGGGGCGTGTCCCGGAGGTTGCGAGGGTTATACGGCATGTAGACGAATTCCTATCGCCCCGTCCTGAAGCTCTTTAAGCTACACCCCGTAAACTTGGTGGTGGGTTACGCCTACGCCCTGTTTTCTTGTGCTCCATGTCGCCATTTCGCAGTTGATGTAGGAATGTGCGCACATCCTCTCTAAGCCAGCAGTGCCGGTTGCCCATCTTGAAGCTCTTGGGCAGCCACGGCACGCCGCGGCGAATCCCCTCCCTGATTGACGCTTCGGTGCGACCCAGCAGCTTGGCCAAGCCCTCGACCGTCAACACCTCAGTCTCTTCACTCATACCTTCCTCCCGCCCGACGCGTCAGGTTTTGGTTGTCACGCTGATCTTTCACGTCAGCCGACTTCAGCTCAGTGATCACTGATTGGATGCCGGCCACATAGCTGCCTGGCCGGCCTGTCGTTGCTCCGTCCAGTCGTTCTACCACTACCTCAACCGGCGATCCCCGCAGTGAGGCGACCAGGTCAACGGCCCAGCGCCTCGCCTCCAAGTACATGAGCCGATTGATTGGCCCGGTTGAGGGGGCTGCTACGCCTGATGTCTTGATGCCGTGGTCGACGGTATGCGCAGACGGGGTCCTTGCGGCCGATCTCGATACGACCGAGTTGACCCGGCCGCGACCCCGCTTGAGCCCCATCGATTCGATGATCTCCATCGCTGCCTGGCTGACATCGCGATTGCTCATGAGCACCCCCGGAAGTGGTCGGCCAGCACTCGGCGCCCGTCCAGGCCGCAGGCGGCGGACAGGTCGAGGACCTGCCCAAAGGTGGTCTCACGATGCTGCAGAGCATCCCACAGCAGGAGCAGCAGGCCAGCGTGGCTCATGGCTGCTGCACCTGCGTGTCCTGCTGACCCTGCATCTGGTTTGCCAGCACCAGAGCCCCGAGCAGCACTTGCTGGCGTTGCTGCAGGTCCAGATACTCGCGGATTGCCTTCACGATCAGGCTGTTCATGCTTCGGTCGTCAGCGTTGGCCGCCATCGCTACCTGGTCGCGCATACCATCTGGCATGCGTACAACGAATTTGTCCGCGTCGCGGGAGCCGTATTCAAAGGCCATGGTTCACCTCCTGGTTGGCCTGGGCAGCTTGCTCATCTGCCAGTAACTGACGCCATTCGCCCTCAGTGCGATTGCCGTACAGAGGTTCGTCCTTCGTCGCCTCTTGCTCGACTGCTGGCCGGCCTGCAGCCTTGCGCTCGGCAATTTCTTCGCGGTCCACGGCCACGCCTTTCGGCGCCTCGATGCCCAGGCGGACTTGGCTCCCTTTGACGCCCAGGACGACAACCGTGATGTTGTCGGAGATCTTGATGGATTCGCCTACCCGGCGAGTGAGGATCAACATGGTCAAATTCCTTGTAGAGGAGGGCGACGAGCGCCGCCCTTCAATTCACTGGGTTGTGCGCAGTTCGTTGCGTGGCACCCAGCCGCCGGTGGTTTTCACCATGCAGCCGACATAGGGTGCGAACTTGGTCTGCCGCTCTGTCTGGTAGCCGTACCATTGGCACGATCCCCAGTTCACTGCGGCGGCTATTGCGAGCACGGACAGGGCAAGCCCAGCAACCGCGCCCAGGCCGATGTGCTTTCGTTTCACGCCTCGATCCCAAAGTCTTTCGGGCGCAAGCCCAGCTGCACGCCAACTTCGGCCAAGACCTTCAGCTCTTCTGGGCTGATGTTCCCGTCACCCTCGGCAACGGTGATCATGTTCACGAACACCTCTTCAGCATCGAGGGGGTTGTTCTTGATATCCGCGATCTCGCGCATGATGTTCATGCGCCCCAGGCGGAACCCGGCCTGCAGTTGCTCGGTGAAGAGGTTCACGGTCGCGGTGATCTCTTGGCCGAAGTGCTCCAGGTTCTTGTTTGCCCGGATCTGAATGTCGATCTGAGCCGCCTCGTTCTTGCTGATCTCTCCGTCAGCCGCCGCCACCAGCAGGCAGCCGCCGACGATGGCTTGCATCAAGTCACGGTTTTCCAGCTTCTTGACTGCGCGCTTGGCGCCGAACAGTTTCTTTCCAATACCGAACATGGGTCTTTCCTCTTGGGTTGGTGGAGCTTTCTTCAGGCAAGCCGGTGGCCCGCCGCGTTTATTGGCTTTCGCAAAATCAGGGTTGGATCAGGTCAGGCTGGCAGCGTCACGCCACCGCCAAGGCGCACTCAGCGCGCCGGGTTGCTATACGGGTTTCAATCTTGCGTTCGCCTTGACGGCGTACGCGTGTGAATTCGTCAGTGCTGGATACGGAATGTCCAACCAACACAGCGCAGATGGTCACGACCATCGGGGAAATCAGGCCTCTCCGCATTGCTTCTGCGACGAGTTGCGCACGCTTGATCACACCGAGTTTGGTGCTGGCCGCAAGCAAGCGCTTGTCGATAGTGTCCTTGGCTACGCCCAGCTCACGGGCGGCTTCTTTGCTGGTCATCCCGCATGCCACAGCCATGACGCACTGGAGCTCGCGCTCTGCCAAGCCCAGCCCAAGGCTGCCAGTCCAGTTACCGAAAGTCAGTGCGTTCATGTTCTTCGCTCCGTGCGAGTGAGTTGATAGGCAAATAATGGTTTCCCTTTATTTGCGTGTCAACAGGTATACCTTTATTTTTTCGCGGCACTTCCCTCAGACGGTATCGCTTGGGTACCCTTTACTGTATGGATATACAGTTATCAGGAGAGGGTTGTGCCCAGGCAAAAAAAACAAGCGGCAGAGCAGCGCACGGAGATGACAGGCATGGAACGCTTGGTCTTGAGGGTTTCTTCGATGATCAACCACCCGATAGCTCAGACCCAGAGATGGGTCACAATTCACCAGCTTGATACTGATAGCGATCAGAATTGGGAGGAGGTCATGAGCATGATCGCTGAGACCGCAGGAATAGAAATGACCTTCAGCGATGATGGAAGCGTGACGCTTCAGTGGGAGGCCGATGAAGAGCAGACCTCCACCTTGGCGATGGAGGGGGCAGAAGCCGAAGAGGAGGTCGCCGCCCCGTTTTAAGGGCGGCAATTGCGCGCTGTGCCCTTGCTCGGCGCGCTACAGAAGGTTGCCATTCCAGACGTATAGGACCTTTGCCTGGATGTAGGTCTCCTCTTTGCGGATCATCCGATCCTTATGTTTAGGGTTGTCGGAGATCATCTCGTAATGCTCATCGTCCGCGACTTGGAGGCGCTTGATGTACTCATGCCCACCCCAAGAGATGAAATACACTCCATCGCCGATGAAGTCGCGAACAGTCACATCGACAATCAATGGATCGCGATCCTTGATGGTTGGAGCCATTGATTGACCCCAGCCAGTGACGAGCTTCAGGTGATGTGGCTCTTTGAAGTCAAGCCCCAGTTCCCGTAGGTGGCTCAAGCTGACGCGAACGTCTCTGAGCATCTCCGGGTAGTCGTGCGTTACTTGGCCTCCACCCATTGCTCCTCGCACGTCATAGTGTGCAATTCGGATCATATCGCCAGCGGAGGCAGGAGTAGAACCCACCTTTGTAGAGCCGTCGCCAGGGTGTGAGTCGGTCTCTTCGGCAGCTTGGAGTAGACGATTGCGCGCCTCTTCCGACAGGCCCGAGCCCGTTTTTGCCAGCATCTGCCTGACCATGTCAGCAGCCGAGAGCTTCTGTATCTGCTCACCGACGAGAGCGTAGCCAGGCTCGGTTGGGGCGGGGATGCTACCCACTCCCTCCGCCAACCATAGCGCGTCAACCCCGCAGATCTGGGCGATCTTCACCAGGTGGCTACTGGATCGGGAGAGCCCTCTCTCGATTTCCGAGATTGAGGCTTGCGCGATGCCAGCCCTTTCGGCCAGCTCGGTCTGGGTAAGCCCTTTCAGGCGGCGGGCGTGTTTGAGTCGATCTTTGAGTTCCATAACGCACCAATCTAATGGTTAGCCTTTTTCCTTGCAAAAAGGTATGCCTATAAAATACAGTAAAGGCATACCTCTATTCGGCGTTAAGCCCATGAATGAAATCTTCAATGACCTGGTCAAGTTTTTTGGCGGCCAGGTGGCAACAGCTAAAGCGCTTGGCGTGACGCAAGGCACTGTCAGCGGTTGGGTCCGCGGCGTCCATGGCTGCTCTGCTGATATGGCGCTGATCATTCAGGCCAAAACTCATGGGCGTTTCGCCGCTTCAAGCATTCGTCCCTCGCTGGCGGAATCGCTCCCGAGCTTGGATCAAAAGGTACCAGCCAAGAGCCATCAAGCGCAGACCAACGAATCTGCTGTTAATCCATCCAGTGCCGTGCAGGCCTCCCAATGAATGCCCCTCGTGCCATATCGATACCTCAGGGAAAGCTGTCATGGGCAAGAAATTCATAGAGCAAAAAGGCAGGACAAAATTGATTTCAAGCCAGATCAGTCGCCAGGCCTTGATTTCGACTTTTTCTGTGAGAGCTTGGAGGGCAGGGGGGAAATTTGAATGACTAGCACAGATACCGCAAAGCCGCCGTAACCGCACGGCCCATCAGATTCTGCATTTGGCTTAGCCCAGAAAGCAGAAAAACCCGGCTTCGCAGGCCGGGCTTCTTAGCCAGTCCCCTGGCAGGGACCTTTTGAATCTTCGTCACTTGGAGACGATTTCATGCACCCAAAAAATACCACCGCGTCATCACCGGCGCAACCGATCATCACCACCGAGATCGATTTTCTCAGCACGCCAATCGACAACCGTGGGCTGCAGTTGCTCACCGTAGCCGCCGGCGCGAACGCAGAAGATGCGCTGCGCACGGCTCGGACACTTTCTTCCGGCCTGAGTCAACTCTGCCAACACATGCACGACAGCCTGAACATGGGCGAGATGACGTACTGCGATGGCATGGCGGCGCTCAGCTTCCTGGGGGAGACCGTCAGCGCGCTCGTTTGGTCGGTTGAAAAGAGCGTTGCCGTCGCCGCGGGCCGTGGGGGTGAGCAATGAGACCTCAAGCTGAAACCCTTTCGAGCCCGTTCGCCACGTACGGACTGCATGACGTGCTTGAGGCCTCTGGCGATATTCCGGTGCATGAATCCTTGGGCGCTGCCACTGATCGTCTTGAGGCTGTTGTGGCCGGCCTGCGTGAACTGATGCAGGAGCCAGTTGTAACCCATCACGCCACGCTCGTCTTCTATGCAGCTGAATCAGCGCTGGCGCTTGTTTATGCGGCTCATGCCGGCGTTGACCCTCAATTGGAAGGCGCGCCACAAAATGCTGCCTCGCCAGTTCGTGGCGCGGGAGGTGCGGCATGCTGACCGTACAAGCCGAACTGATGCCAGCGCCGGTTTCCGGGGTGGTGGTGCAGGATGTGATCCTCTCTGCAGACGAGATCGCTAAGTTCAACGATGCCCGGAAGGCGTTCCGAGCTATCAAAACCCTGTATTGGGCAAAGGTTGTCCCCGGTCTCGGCGGCTTCGATAACCCGGTAGTGTGCGAACTGGAGCGCCTCATGGAGCGAGTCGTCTTCGACACTCGCAATTTCCTGTACCCACACCGCAACGCAGCTGCCTTCCATGATGCAAAAGATGTGGGAGGTGCTGTATGAGCAAGGTGATCAATTTCCCGGTGCCAACGAAAGCTGAAGTGATCAACGAGGATCATTTCGAACAATTCGGCGATGCCGCACTGATGCTTGCCTTTTTCGAGAAGGTGGCTGACGCGGTTGAGTGGATGGACGAGGGCGGCAGCATCAGTCGGCTGGACGACCACTATGTTGGCCTTGTTGAGACGTGCATGGCTATGGCGGTGCTTTTCCGTCGGCGCACCGGGCACACAGTTCAAGAAGTCTGCTCAGACCACCTCGAGGAGCAGCGGCGCCGCCTTATGGCGGGCGAGGAGCTGAAAGAACTGATGATCCCCGTACGAGAATCCGCAATCAAGCCGCTCCCGACTTCGGCCTTCAAGGGCCTGGGCGATCTTGAACTCGCCCAGGCCGGGTTCAACTACGTCAGGCGTGTGAGTGAGCAGATCCGGGGTAATTGCCCGCACCTGGTTGAGCTGGGTCTTGCTCGCGCGCACTCAGTTGATGCCTTGAACGCTTTCAGCTTGCTGATATCCCGGCTTGCTGACGGCGCTGTAAAGGGCGTGGAGGCATCCCTGCCGGCCATCTCCGGTCCCTCATCGGAGACTTTTCAATGAACAAAATACCGAATCCCGCCCAGGCGCTCCCGCAGCACGCTGGCGCAGCGATCATCAATGGACCCTGGCCGACCTACACCCAGTTCAAGGGTTTTCCAGAGCGCGAGCGCTGGACGATTTATGAACTGGCTAAGGCTGGTCGACGGGCGATGGAAGACAGCGGCTTCGAGATGGCTGAAACCTACGACGCCTTCGTGCGCCGCGTCACAGAGGAGCTTGATCTGTGAGCCAGGAGCGTATCCCGCGCAAGTTTCAGGGCGTTTGGATTCCAGCCTCTCTCTGGCTGGACCACTCGCTGTCCACAAACGAGAAGGTGATGCTGGTGGAAATCAGCAGCCTCGAGGATGGTGTACGCGGCTGTTACGCCACCAATGCGCACTTCGCCGTGTTCTTCGGACTGTCGGTATCTCGGGTGTCCGAGATCATCAGCGGGTTGGCTGAGCGTGGCCTGATCAAGGTTGAGCAGATCCGCGAAGGGAAGCGCGTAATCGAGCGCCGCATCCGCATCTCCAACCCCTTCGATAAACCGAAGACCCCTTCGGAAAACGCTGTGAACCCCTTCGGAAAAGGCGATGAACCCCCTTCGGAAAACACGCAGGGGAGTAATACACCTATGAGTAATACAAAGAGGGTTAAAGACTTACGTGCATCGGGGACTGAAACAGCGGCTGCATTCGAGCAGTTCTGGAAGCTGTACCCGAAGAAGAAAAGCCGCAAGGACGCCCTCAAGGCTTGGGAAAAACTCAACCCGGACGCCGAGCTTCAGTCTGTCCTGCTTGCCTCCCTGGCCAAGCATTGCGTTTCCCGAGATTGGGCCAAGGAAGGAGGCCAGTTCATCCCGAACGCAGCCACCTGGCTCAACGGCGAGCGCTGGACCGATGTTCTTCAGCCCGTTGGTGCAACCGCTCAAGGCGGCGCATACAACAACCTCCCGCACCACACCGATGACATGTACCAGGAGAGCCACGATGGGCATTGTTTTGTTTCCCTGGATTCTGGGTTGCCTGGGCTGGCCTCTTCGCGGGCACGCCCGCTCCCACAGGTGCTGTGCAGTGCGTGACGGCTGTGGTGACCCTGTGGGAGCGGGCGTGCCCGCGAAGAGGCCTGACCTGCTAATGCAAGGTGTGAGGCTCTGTGGGTAAATGCGGCCGCATCTGCAACTGCATCAACGCCGACTCGACCAGCCCCTGTACCGCTTCCATTTCATGGATCACGGCCTGCATCACGATCGAGCTGTGGGCGGTAGGTTTGAGTTGCACGGATTGGCGGGCCACGGACAGGGCGCAGAGTACGTACTCTGAGGACTGGACCAGGGTGTCTTGCAGGATCTGGGTGGAATGGGGGGAGTAGGGTGGATCGGGGACTGTCTTGCGCATGTAAGCTCCTTGGGTAGTGGAGCCGCCTGGCAACGCTGTCAAACGAATGGAGGCAGCTATACATGGGTTGACAGACCGGTACCCAAGGACCCGGCGCACACGAATGTGCCCCATGCACAGCTGCCATCAAGCGCTGCAACGGAAACTTGAGTAGTCGGCCTGTCAAAGCCGGTCGCTGATTTCACAACGACGAGCCGAGACTAGAGCGCGACCGAATCCGTCGCAACCGTTTGAGCGGGTTGGCAGTATGTTTGGGAAACGCCCTACAAGGAAGGGGATAATTCTGAGTAGAAGTTGTAGGACGGATTTCTACTAATCAATCAGACAGGCTTCCTGCAACATTTTGTCTTGAACTGACAATGGCACCTTGGGCTACAATGCGGCGCTCTGATACGCCACTCACGCCCAGGCCACACGCCGTAATGATTACGCGCGCTGGGCGATGAACTCTTCCTGACATGGATTCGTTGGATGCTTTGCGCCGTACTGGTCTCCCCCTGCGCCCCTCGCTGGACGGCTGAATTGTCGTCTGCGGCCAGTGCTGCACACTTTCTGAAAACCCCGCACAAACTCGAATGCTGCCGCCAACCATTGGCTGCGGTACGCGGCTGTGCGCCCCACCGAAAATGGAGTGCTCCACTTGCGTAAGAAATTCGTCGCGTCCCTTCTGGCGGTCGCCATCGCCTCTACCACGGCCTGTGCACAGCTCGGGATCAGCAAAGAGCAAGCGGGCACCGTGATCGGTGGCCTGGCCGGTGTGGCCATCGGCTCGACCATGGGCAGTGGCAACGGCAAGATCGCCGCCGCGCTGATCGCAGGTGGCATTGGCGCCTACGTGGGCAACCGCATCGGCCACATGCTCGATGAAAAGGACCAGCAAGCCCTGGCGCTGCGTACGCAGGAAGTGCTGAGCCAGCAGCAAACCACTGCCAGTGCCCAGCCAGTGACCTGGAAGTCCGACCACTCCGGCGCCACCGCGCAGATCGTGCCGGGCAAGGAATACACCAAGACCAAGCAGGTCGAGGTCAAGCGCGCGCCGAAGATCCAGGCGGTGCCGTCGATGAAGCTGATCAACGAGCCGTATGTGACCATCAGCGACAACCTCAACGTGCGCGCCGCGCCTAACCAGGCTGGCGAGAAAGTCGGCAGCCTGAAGAACCACACCGAATTCACCGCCGTGGGCTCCACCGGTGACTGGATTCTGGTCGGCCGCAAGGGTGTGACCGTGGGCTATGTGCACAAGAACTACGTCGAGCCCAAGGCGCAAGCGGTTGCCAAGCGTGTAACGCCAGCCGTCAACCTGGACGAGCTGGACGTTGCCGCCAGCAAGGAAACCCAAGGCTTCGACCTGGACTCGGTGCAGTCGCTGCCGACCCAGACAGTTGCCGCCGAAGCGGCCTGCCGCCCGGTCACCGTCAGCCTGAAATCGCAAAGCGGCCAGACCGAACAAGAGCAGAACACCTTCTGCAAACAAGCCAACGGCACCTGGGAACTGATCTGAGGAACTCCATGAAAAAGCACGCGCTCGCGCTGGCTGTGATCGGCGCTTGTGGTCTGGTACCGCAGGCGTTCGCCCACGAGCTGGCCTTTTCCAAGAAAGACAACATCAAGGTCGAAGTGCCCGGGGATGCCACCACCTGGTGCAAACCCCAGGTCGACCTGACCATCACCCGCCCGGCCTGGGATAACCAGGAACTGCTGTCAGGCCTGCTGACCAAGCTGCCGTTCGTGTTCGCCAAGGACTGCTCGACCGCCAAGGTGAGCTGGAAGGCGGTCGATGCCAAGGGCAACCTGTACGCCAGCGGCTCGGGCAATGCCAGCAACCTGGGGCTGGTGACACTGGCTGCTGCGCCTGCCACTGCCGCCCCGGCGCCGGCTGCAGCAGCTGCCCCCGCTCCGGCACCTGCGCAGCCAGAAGCACCGGCTGCTGCTGCACCGACACCGACACCGGCACCTGCTCCGGCCCCAGCCCCAGCCCCTGCTGCTGCAGCGGCCCCGGCAGTGGTCGAAGCCGCACCTGCGCAGGCAAAACCCGCTCCGGCCCCCGCGCCCGCGCCAGCCGTAGCTGCAGAGCCAGCCCCAACCCCCGAAGCCCCGGCAGCAGCCCCTGTTGTGCCGCCCGCTCCGGCACCTGCCACAGCAGTCGCCGCAGCCCCCACTTCGGACTTCGGTCGCTCGGTGGTCCTGGAAAACCGCAACCTGATGCAGGTAACGGACGGCACCGGCTGCAAATGGGTGCTCAGTACCTCGATCATCGGCGATGGCGACACCCTGTCGTTCGGCACCACCCCGGCCATGCCGTGCCCGGCGTCCGGCTTTGGTGAAGGCAGCTTCGACAAAATCAGCTGGAAGGCTGTGGGTACCTACCGGGGTGATAACTGGACCCGCGTCTATGCTCACCCGAGTGGTTTGATCTTCAACAAGAACCTTGAGCCTGCGGTAAAGGACAAGGCCGTTTCTTATCTCACGCCGCAAGCTGACCAGGCCGCGTTCCTGGTCGGCGAGATCCCCGGCCGGCAGATGAAGGTGTACCTGACGTTCACCCGCTCCAGCTACGGCGTGCTCCGCCCGTTCGGCAGCGACCCTTACTACGTCGCGGTCACCCCGGACGAGTCGTTTGCCCTGGACGCGACCAAGTACAAGGAAGCTGCGCTGGAAATCTTCGACTTGATCAAGACCACCTCGCCGACCACCACCGATGTGGCCAACCTGTTCATCGTCAAAGACCTGTCGGCGATCTCGAACAACATCTGGGGCAACGACGCGCAGAAAATCACTCGCAACCGCATCGGCATCAACCGCCAAGGCCTGTTCTTCGATGTGCGCGACGGAGCCAACTGGGCGGTACAGCGCGAGCAGCAGCGTGTGCGTGAGCAGCGTCAGCGCCAACAGGAACTGGCCCGCGTGCACACCCGTGTGCTGGAACGTTACCAGCAGTTGCAGGACGGCATGAGCGACTTCAAGGGGCGCGAAACCGAGGCGTTGGCGCAGATGGCCGGTATCAAGGTGCGCTTCGCTTCGCCACTGGAGCAGCAAAACCCTGCGACCTCGGCCAGCGTAGTGCCGATGATGGTGCACGTTACCGGCAAGAAAGGTGACTTCTACAGCATCGACTTCCCGAGCAACGGCCGCCTGGTTGCGGACGAGGAATACAGCGAAGGCTGGTACGTGACCCAGGTGGCCAACGCCACGCCGTACTACCCGCTGGACGACGGCCGCGCCGTGCCTACCTACCGTGCCTACAGCGCCGGTGAACCCGAGGCCTGCAAACAGGACCACTGTGCCGACCGCGTGTCGTTCGGCGCCGTGCTGGCCAAGGAATTCCCCAACGCCGGTATCGATTTCAGCTGGACCCCCGAGGTCTCCCAACAGTACGTGAACGACTGGAACAACGCTTCCGCCATGGTCCAGTGAGGCAAACACCATGATCAAACAGATGAACAAGAAGCAGCTGCTGATTGGCGGTGTGGCCGCAGCGGTGCTGGTGCTCGGTGGTGGCTATGCGATGGTCGCCAGCTCGGGCAAGAAGGCTGCGCTGGCCTACTACGACGACTTCAAGGAGCGCTATTTCCTTGAGGATGTGCTGTCGGAGGGGGACATTTCCTACTCGGCGTTTTCCGGCAACCTGACGGTAGCCGACCCGGAGATCCGCGTGGCGGCGGCGCAGACCAATGGCGCCCAGCAGTTCATGCGCGGCCTGTCGGGCTTGATGGAGTCCGTACAGGGTGGTTCGGCTGAAGAAGGCCTGGCGGGCTGGGCCAAGTACCAGCTCAATGTCAGCCGCAATGTGGCCGGGGTGTACCTGAAGGCTGATGCGCTGAAGCTGGCCCATGACGGAGACAGCAAGGATGGCAGCATTCATATCCAGTTGCTGGGCATGCAGATGGCCAACCCTTACGTTGCCAGCAAGGGGGCTGAAGTCGTGCTGGTGGCGGATGTCAGCGACGAAGTCCAGCCACGTGCCGAGCTGGCCGCCAATGGTCGGGCCGCCCCGTCGAACTTCACCTGGGGCGCCAACATGGCGGTGCGCCAGCCAGTAACCGGCGCGTTTCTGGTCAGCAGCACCGGTGACTTTGGTACCACGGTCGACCTGGACTTCACCATCAAGCGCTCCAGCGATGGCGAAGGCTCGATGGCGTTCGTGGTCACCCACCGCAACGACGGCTCCAAGGTGGGGGAGATCGTGCGCAAGGCCGACTTCCAGTCGCTGCCGGAACTGGACGATGTCGAAACCCAGCTCAAGAGTGCCCTGAGCGCGATGCTGATTGGCGCGTACAGCTCGTACACCGGCCAGGCGGTGTTGGCTGAAGCGGTCAGCGGCTTTGCCCGCAAGGCCAAGGTCGAGAACTACTCGGTGAGCTACAGTGGCTTCAAATCGCTGAAAGAGGCTTTCAGCGATTACCAACAGCAAGTCCCCAAGGCGAAGTTCGCGGCCTTCTGCCAGGAGGTTGGGCTGTCGTCGTGGAGCAGTGACTTTGGCGCCAAGGCCAAGAACCACAGCGATTCGGAATGCGCCATCGGGCAGAAGCTGGTCGAAGACGGCAGTTTCGAAGAGCAGTACACCTTCAAGGAAGGCAAGAGCCTGTTTGCAGCGTTGTTCGTGAGCAAGGCGTATCAGCTGGAAACCAATTGATTGGGTAATGGCTGAGTGAACAAGCCCCCGGGAACCCTGAGTTGCCGGGGGCTTTTTTTGCTGTCAGGTGTGCCCGGACCCTGTCGGGCTTGGGATCAGCGCATCGCCGCCAGTTTGATGCCGAATCCCACCAGGCAAGCCCCCGCCAGCCGCTCGAACATATTGGCAATTCGCGGGTTGGCGCGCATGCGCTCGGCCAGTTGATGGGTCAGCACCACGGCAATCAGCCCATACAGGAAGGTCACTACCGCCACTGTCGCCGCCATGAAACCGAACGTCACCAGCCCTTGGTGCTTCACCGGGTCGACGAACAGCGGGAAAAACGCCATGTAGAACATGATCGCCTTGGGGTTGAGCAGGGTGATCATCATGGTCTGGCGCAGGTACTGGCCGTTGTCCATGCGGCAGGTGTGTGCTGCACCACCGGGTTTGCTCAGCAGCATGCGCAGGCCCAGGTAGGCCAGGTATGCAGCCCCCGCCCACTGCACCATATGAAAGGCGGCAGGGTAGGTGGCCAGCAGGGTGGCGACGCCGGCTACCGCCAGCCACAGCAGCACCTGGTCACCCACGATCACGCCACAGGTCGCGGCCAGGCCTGCCTTGATACCGCCCTTGCCGGTGGCGGTGATCAGGGCGAAATTGCCCGGGCCGGGGATGGCCAGAAGAATAAGGAAGGCGATGACGAATGCGCCGTAGTCGGTGACGCCAAGCATGGTGAGTTCCTGTTGGGCATTGCGAAGGCAGTGCTCTGAACTATCGTCGCCAAAGGCGCGCTTTTCAACCTGTTGTTGCACAGTTGCAAAGAACCTGTGCCAAGCGCGGCTTGGATCCAATGCCTGGAGTCTGTATGATTCCGCGGCCATCAGACGATGGTCGAAGATGATTCATTTAAAGGATTGAGTAATGAAAAAGCTGTTCAAGGCCACCGTAGCCGTTGCCGTCGTTTCGGGTGTTGCCCTGCTGTCGGGTTGCACTGGCCAGGTTTACAACCAACCGAAAAACTGCACCTACGACTACCTGTTCCACCCTTCGGTTTCCATCTCCAAGATCATCGGTGGCTGCGGCCCGATCGATAAACTGCCTCAGCAGCAGTAATCTTGGCGGTACCCTGATCGCGACGCTTGCGGCGT
>PJTY01000650.1_pt1 | contig 16438 bp, 16 predicted proteins | sample 1512121 | NCBI WGS metagenome assembly PJTY01 (sample SAMN08177680, study PRJNA422409) | Soil metagenome, whole genome shotgun sequencing project. | isolation source: Soil enriched (2) on filter paper: alkali lignin treatment | place: USA: Madison | collected 2015-01-15 | reverse complement strand
TGACGCCCGGCATGTACAACTCGGCCTATTTCGAGCATGCCTTCCTCGCGCAGCAGATGGGCGTGGAGCTGGTCGAGGGCCAGGATCTGTTCGTCAACGACAATGCCGTCTACATGCGCACCACGCGCGGCCCCAAGCGCGTCGACGTCATCTATCGCCGCATCGACGACGATTATCTCGATCCGCTGGCGTTCCGCTCCGATTCCACGCTCGGCGTGCCGGGCCTGCTGTCGGTCTATCGCGCCGGCCGTGTCACGCTCGCCAACGCGATCGGTACCGGCGTGGCCGACGACAAGTCGATCTATCCGTTCGTGCCGGACATGATCCGCTTCTACCTGTCTGAAGAACCCATCCTCAACAACGTGCCGACCTTCCAGTGCCGCAAGCCCGACGAGCTGTCCTACGTGCTGGCCAACCTGCCGCAACTGGTGGTCAAGGAAGTGCACGGCGCCGGCGGCTACGGCATGCTGGTCGGCCCCGCCTCCACCAAGGCCGAGATCGAAGCCTTCCGCGCCCGCATCATCGCGCGGCCCGAGGGCTACATCGCGCAGCCGACGCTGGCGCTGTCGGCCTGCCCGACCTTCGTCGATGCCGGCATCGCGCCGCGCCACATCGACCTGCGTCCTTTCGTGCTGTCCGGCAAGACGATCTCGATGGTGCCGGGCGGCCTGACGCGCGTGGCGCTGCAGGAAGGCTCGCTGGTGGTGAACTCGTCGCAGGGCGGCGGCACCAAGGACACATGGATACTGGAGAACTGAGATGCTGAGCCGCACCGCCGATCACCTGTTCTGGATGGCGCGCTACACCGAGCGCGCCGAAAACACCGCGCGCATGCTCGACGTCAACGTGCAGACCGCGCTGCTGCCGCAGTCGCCGTGCGCGGCCGAGGATGGCTGGCGCGCCACGCTCAGCATTTCCGAGCTGCAGGCCGAGTTCGACCAGAAGTATCCGAAGTTCACGCCGCGCGACATGTTGCACTTCATGGCGGCCGACACCTCCAACCCGTCGTCGATCGCGTCCTGCCTGCGCTTCGCGCGCGAGAATGCGCGCGCGGTGCGCGGCGCGCTGACCACCGAAGTGTGGGAAACCCAGAACATCACCTGGCTCGAGATGCAGAACCAGCTCGGCGACAACATCCTGGAACAGGACCCGAGCCAGTTCTTCGAATGGGTCAAGTACCGCTCGCACCTGTCGCGCGGCGTCACCTTCGGCACCATGCTGCAGGACGAGGCGCTGCACTTCATCCGCCTCGGCACCTTCCTCGAACGCGCCGACAACACGGCGCGTATCCTCGACGTCAAGTTCCACGGCGCCGGCAAGCTCGATTCGGCCGCGCGCCTCGGTCACGAGCATCATCACGACTATTACTACTGGGCCGCGATCCTGCGCTCGGTGTCGGCCTTCGAAATCTATCGCACCGTCTATCGCGATGCCATCACGCCGGCGCGCGTGGCGGGCCTGCTGATGCTGCGCGCCGACATGCCGCGCTCGCTGCTGGCCTGTCTCGACGAAGTGGTGCGCAACCTGCAGCGCGTCAGCGACAGCCCGCAGAGCGATACCCTGCGCTTTGCCGGCAAGCTGCATGCGGAACTGCAGTTCGCGCGCATCGAGGACATTCTCGAGGAAGGTCTGCACGATTACCTGACCAGCTTCCTCGAGCGCATCAACACCCTGGGCAACCGCGTCAGCCACGACTTCCTCGTGCCGCTGGCCGCGTGAAGAAAGACATCCGGATGAGATTCGCCATCAGTCACGAAACGCTGTATCGCTATACGGCGCCACTCAATTACACGATCCAGCAATTGCGCCTGACGCCGCGCCTCGAGGCGCACCAGAAAACCCTGTCCTGGCAGATCGACACCGCCGGCCAGCGCAATGCCTTCACCGACGCCTATGGTAACCAGTGCCACATGCTGACCATCACCGGCAATCACGATACCGTCAGGATCGCGGTCACCGGCGAAGTCGAACTGGCACCGCTCGAACGCGGTCGCCTCGTCGAGAAAGGTGCGCTGTCGCCGCTGGTGTTCACCATGCCGACGCGCCTGATCGAACAGACCGAGGCCATCCATGCCTTTGCCGGACAACATCTGCGTGGGCGCGACTCGGCCGCCCTGCTGCAGCTCGCCGAAGCCATTTGCGGTGCGGTCACGTACCAAAGCGGTGCGACCGCCGTCACCAGCACCGCCAACGAGGCGCTGCAGCTGCAATGCGGCGTCTGCCAGGATCATGCGCATTTGTTCATCGCCTGCTGCCATACCCACAACATTCCGGCGCGCTACGTGTCCGGCTACATCGATTCGGGCAGCACCGGCCATGCCGAAAGCCATGCATGGGTCGACGTGTGGGTCGATGAAGACGATTTTTCCGGCTGGGTCAGCATCGATGTGACGCATGCGGGTTTCGCCAGCGACATGCACTGCAGGCTGGCCGTGGCGCGCGACTACGAGTCGGCCGCGCCGATCAGCGGCGTGCGGCGCGGCGGTGGCGAGGAATCGATGAAGGTCAGCGTGCGCGTGGTGCCGCTCGATGCGCAATAAAGGGTTACGCGCAATGTTGCATGATCGAAAAGACAAAAGTGCACGCATGAAAAACCGGCTGTCTCCTTTCGCGCAACAGACGATGGTCAAACATTGTGTCGGCCGCCGCCGCTACGGCGATTCCTGTAAAATCGCCGTTTTGCTTCTCCACTCTTCACCATGACTTACTGTGTTGCGATGCGCCTGAATGCGGGACTGGTGTTTCTGTCCGATTCGCGCACGAATGCCGGCGTCGATCACATCGGCACGTTCCGCAAGATGAACGTGTTCGAGACGCCCGGCGAGCGCGTGATGGTCCTGATGACTGCCGGCAATCTGTCGATCTCGCAATCGGTGCGACAGATCATCGCCGAACACAAGACCGCCGCCGGCAAGACGATCTGGAATGCGGATTCGATGTACGAAGCCGCGCAGATCGTCGGTGAAGCCATCCGTCTGGTGCACGATCGCGATGCCGGCACGCTCGAACAGTTCGGCATCGATTTCAACGTCAGCATGATCTTCGGCGGCCAGATCAAGGGCGAGCGCTGCCGCCTGTTCCAGATGTATTCGGCCGGCAACTTCATCGAGTCGCACGACGAGAACACCTATTTCCAGATCGGCGAATCCAAGTACGGCAAACCCATCATCGATCGCGTCGTCACGCCCGAGACGCCGCTCGACGAAGCCGCCAAGTGCGCGCTGATCTCGATGGACTCCACGCTGCGCTCCAACATCTCGGTCGGCCTGCCGCTCGACCTGCTGATCTACGAAGCCGATCGCCTGGCCGTCACGCGCTTTGCGACCATCGACGAACACAACCAGTATTTCCAGACGATCCGCGCGACCTGGGCCAAGCAATTGCGCACGGTATTCGAAAGCATCGATGACCCGGTCTGGAAGACCGCGCCCGACGAGGCGATCCAGGCCATGTCCACCATCGGCCAGAAAAGCCAGCCGTTGCGCATCGCACCGCCGCCGCAGTTCGGCATCCACACCACCGAACCCGCGCCGCTGCAAACGCTGGCACAGGACGAGGAAGGCGGCTCGCAGCAACATCAGTGACGGCATCGCCAACCATCGGACAATGAAAAACGGCTGCGACGCATTGAACGTCGCAGCCGTTTTTCATTGCATCCGTCTTCAGGTGGGAATGGCCTTGTCGAGCCACGCTTCAAGAATCTGCCGCGCCACCGCCTCGAGCCGCGGGCCGATCTCGCGCGCCTGCTGGCGCAACATGTTGCGGCTCACGCCGGCACGCGCCAGCTCGCAGGCATGACCGACCAGCCACTGCTCGATGCGCGCGGTATCGGCCTCGAGATGGAACTGCAGGCCCAGCACCGCATCGCCGATGCCGAATGCCTGGTTGGGGCCGACCGCCGTTGACGCCAGGTGCGCGGCGCCGGCCGGAATGTCGAACTGGTCGCCGTGCCAGTGCAGCACCGGTATGTCGCCCAGCAGCGCCAACGGCGACTGCCGGCCGCGCTCGGTCATATCCAGCGGCGCAAAGCCGATTTCCTTGACGCCGAGCGGATAGACCTTGGCACCCAGCGCACGCGCCATCAGCTGCGCGCCAAGGCAGATGCCGAGCAGCGGACGGCCGCTGTCGAGCCGCTGCCTGACCAAGGTCAGCTCATGCTTCAGAAACGGATGAAAGCCGTCGTCGAAGGCGCCGATCGGTCCGCCCAGCACCACCATCAGGTCCGGCGCCGCCGCATCGACTGCCGTCAGGTCATCGATGGTGGCATCGATGTAGCGGATGGTATAGCCGCGCTCCTTCAGCAGCGGCTCGAAGATGCCGAGATCCTCGAAATGCACATGGCGCAAGGCGATGACGGTTTTCATGATCGATTCTTCCCACTTTCATTCGATACAGGTCTGAAACAAAAAGGGCCGCAACGCGACACGCTGCGGCCCTTTCCTCGTACTTGTGCGGAATCAGACGACGACGGTCTGGGCCTGGCCCTGTTCACGCGCGCGAATCTCGCCGATGCGGGTGACGGTCTCGCCGGCCGCTGTCAGCTGCGCGATGGCCGCGTCCGCATCTTCCTGCGCCACGATCACGGTCATGCCGATGCCGCAGTTGAAGACACGGTGCATTTCGTCGTCGGCGACGTTGCCGTGTTCCTGCAGCCACTTGAACAGCGGCGGCATGGTCCAGGCGTTCTTGTCGAGCACGGCGGTCAGGTTGTCCTGCAGCACGCGTGGAATGTTCTCGAGCAGGCCGCCACCGGTGATGTGCACCATGCCCTTGACGGCTATCTTTTCCATCAGCGCCAGCAGCGGCTTGACGTAGATGCGCGTCGGCTGCATCAGCACGTCGGCCAGCGGACGGCCGTGGAAATCGGCGTTCAGGTCGGGCTGGGCGCGCTCGATGATCTTGCGCACCAGCGAGTAGCCGTTGGAGTGGATGCCCGACGAGGCCAGGCCCAGTACCACGTCGCCCGGCTTGATTTTCGTGCCGTCGATGATCTTGGATTTCTCGACCGCGCCGACCGCAAAGCCGGCCAGGTCGTATTCGCCGTCCGGGTACATGCTCGGCATTTCGGCCGTCTCGCCGCCGATCAGCGCGCAGCCGGCCTGTTCGCAGCCCTGCGCGATGCCCTTGATGACGTCGGTCGCGCTCGGCACGTCGAGCTTGCCGCAAGCGAAGTAGTCGAGGAAGAACAGCGGCTCGGCGCCCTGCACCAGGATGTCGTTGACGCTCATGGCGACGAGGTCGATGCCGACTGTGTCGTGGCGGTTCAGCATGAAGGCCAGCTTGAGCTTGGTGCCGACGCCGTCGGTACCGGAGACCAGCACCGGCTCCTTGTACTTCTTGCTGATTTCGAACATGGCGCCGAAACCGCCGAGGCCACCCAGCACGCCTTCGCGCAGGGTGCGCTTGGCAAAAGGCTTGATCGCTTCGACCAGCGCATCGCCGGCATCGATATCGACACCAGCGTCGCGATAGGAAAGGGAGGAAGAAGAAGTGGAGCTCATGATTTGACGGAGGCTGTGAATTGACGGTTGATGCCGACGGCTAGCGCCGGATAACTGCCCGAATGGCGCATTTTCATGCCGAATCGGGCCAGTGGCTCTATAATCCAGCTTTTGCTTGCGGGCAGGCTTCGGCAAACCGGTATTCTAGCAAATCGCACCCCGTCTTCCGCGACTTTCGGACCACTTTCTTTGACTCCCGTTGAAATCCGGCATCGCGCCATGCCCTCGCCCACGTATTCAGTCCGCCATTGGCCGTTCCTCGAAGTGAATTTCCCCGCATGAGGCAGTTGCTACTCGACCTCCCCGCCGACAAGCCGCAGACGCTGGAATCCTTCGTCACCGGCGCCAATGCCGAACTGACGACGCTGCTGCAGCGCGTGGCGCACGGGCAGGCGACCAGCCTCGACGAACGTTTCGTCTATCTGTGGGGCGAAGCCGGCGCCGGCAAGTCGCACCTGCTGCAGGCGCTGGCCGCTACGCCGCACGCGCGCCTGTTGACGCCGGCTTCGGCGCTGGCCGACTTCGATTACGATTACGATCCCGACACCGCGCTGTACCTGATCGACGACGCCCAGCAGCTGTCGGCCGAGGCCCAGATCGCTGCCTTCGCCCTCTTCAACCAGGTGCGCGAACGCGGCGGCAATCTGGTGGCGGCCGGCAACGTGGCGCCGGCCGGACTGGCGGTACGCGAGGATTTGCGCACGCGGCTGGGCTGGGGCCTGATTTACCAGGTGCACGGTTTGAGCGACGACGATAAGATCGCCGCCCTCACGCATGCGGCGCAGGCGCGCGGCATCGCGCTGTCGGCCGGCGTGCTACCCTATCTGCTCACGCATTTTGCGCGCGACATGCGTTCGCTGTCGGCCATGCTCGATGCGCTCGATCAATATTCGCTGGAAACCAAGCGGCCGATCACCCTGCCCCTGCTGCGCGAACTGCTGCAGCGCAACGACTGACGATTCCCTGACCTTTGACCCTTTTGCCGATTTCCGCATGAATCTTGCCCTGTTCGATCTCGATCACACGCTGCTGCCCCTCGATTCCGACCATGAATGGGGCGAATTTCTGGTAAAGACCGGCGCGGTCGATCCGGTGACGTTCGCCGCCCGCAACGATGCCTTCTATGCGCAATACGAAGCCGGCACCCTCGCTCCGGTCGAATACCTGGAATTCTCGCTCGGCACGCTGGCAAAGTTTTCGAACCAGCAACTCGACGACTGGCAACTCGCCTACATGCGCGACGTGATCGAACCGAAGATCCTGCCGGCCGCGCGCGATCTCGTGAAGCAGCATCAGGATGCCGGCGACCTGGTCGCCATCGTCACCGCCACCAACCGCTTCGTGACGGCGCCGATCGCGCGTGCGCTCGAGGTCGAGCATCTGCTGGCGGCCGAACCCGAATTCGGCGACGACGGCCGGCCGACCGGCAAACTGGTCGGCATACCAAGCTCCGGCGCGGGTAAAATTGCGCATACCAACGCATGGCTGGCTGCACGCGGTCAAGCCCTGCAGGATTTCGAGCGCAGTTATTTCTACAGCGATTCGCAGAACGATATTCCGCTGATGTCCCTCGTCACCCATCCCGTCGCCACCAACCCCAACGCCCTGCTGGCCGCCCACGCGCAGGCGCACGGCTGGCCGATCATCCGCCTGTTCGAACAACAATAATGATCAAGAAGCTCATCCGCCGCATCCTCGGCCCCAAGAAAAAACAGAATGGCGACGCCACCCAGCCCGACATCCTGACGGCGCAGGAACACAGCATCGATCCCAAGCTGGTCTCCAACAACGCGATCCGCGTCACCAGCACGCTGCAGCAGGCCGGCTTCAAGGCCTTCCTGGTCGGCGGCGCGGTGCGCGACCTGCTGCTCGGCGTCAAGCCCAAGGATTTCGACATCGCCACCGATGCCACGCCCGAACAGGTCAAGAAACTGTTCCGGCGCGCCTTCATCATCGGCCGCCGCTTCCAGATCGTGCATGTCATGTTCGGTCAGGACCTGCTCGAGGTGACGACCTTCCGCGGCGCCTCGGCCGAGGACGCGCCCAAGGACGAACACGGCCGCGTGCTGCGCGACAACACCTTCGGCGAACAGCACGAAGACGCGCTGCGGCGCGACTTCACCATCAACGCCATGTACTACGACCCGGCCACGCAGCGCGTGCTCGACTACCACGGCGGCATGGCCGACATCCGCAACAAGACGCTGCGCATCATCGGCGTGCCCGAGGCGCGCTACCGCGAAGACCCGGTGCGCCTGCTGCGCGTGGTGCGCTTTGCCGCCAAGCTCAATTTCACGATCGCCGAAGACACGCGTGCACCGATCTCGGTCATGGCGCCGCTGGTCAACAACGTGCCGGCCGCGCGCGTATTCGACGAAATGCTGAAGCTGCTGCTGAGCGGCCACGCGCTGGCCTGCCTGCAGCAGTTGCGCAAGGAAGGCCTGCACCACGGCCTGCTGCCGCTGCTCGACGTCGTGCTCGAACAGCCGCTCGGCGAGAAGTTCGTACGCCTCGCGCTCGACGCCACCGACGAGCGCGTGCGCCAGGGCAAACCGGTGTCGCCGGGCTTCCTGTTCGCCGCGCTGCTGTGGCATCAGGTACTGGAAAAGTGGAAGGCCTACCAGGCTGCGGGCGAATATCCGATTCCGGCGCTGCACCTGGCCGCCGACGACGTGCTCAACACGCAGACCGACAAGCTCGCGCTGCAGCGCAAGATCGCCTCCGACATGCGCGACATCTGGGCCATGCAGCCGCGCTTCGACCGCCGCGTCGGCAAGACGCCGTACAAGCTGATCGAGCACCAGCGCTTCCGCGCCGGCTACGACTTCCTGCTGCTGCGCTGCGCCTCGGGCGAGATCGAGCGCGAGATCGGCGACTGGTGGACCGACTTCGTCGCCGCCGACGGCCCCGAACGCGAACAACTGCTGGCGAAAAAACCCGCCGCACGCAATGCGGCCGGCGGCGACGAAGCGGCAGCGCCGGCCAAGAAGCGCCGCCGTCGCGGGGGTCGCAATCGCAGCCGCCAGGGCCAAGGCCAAGGCCAGGAAGCAGGCAGCACCGGAGCGGACCAGAGCGAATGACACGCGCCTACGTCGGCATCGGCGCCAATCTCGGGAACGCGCGCGAGACGGTGACACAAGCCATCGCCACGCTCGATACCCTGCCCGCCACGCGCCTGACTGCGCAGTCGGCGCTGTTCCGCACCGCGCCGATCGAAGCCGATGGCGACGACTACGTCAACGCAGTGGCGCAGCTCGACACCACGCTCGAGGCTCACGCGCTGTTGCGGCAGTTGCTCGATCTCGAAACGCAGTTCGGCCGCCAGCGCTCCTACCTCAACGCGCCGCGCACCCTCGATCTGGACCTGCTGCTGTACGGCGACCAGCGCATCGCCACGCCCGAGCTGACGGTGCCGCATCCGCGCCTGACCGTACGCGCCTTCGTGCTGATCCCGCTGCTACAGATCGATCCCTTCATCGAGATTCCGGGCCAGGGCGCTGCGCACGGCTTCGTGGCCGGCGTCGCCGATCAGGCGATCGCGCGGATTCCCTGACACCCGCCTTCCTCACCTTTCGATTTCGAGGCCCTCATGCAGATTCCCGTCATCGTGCAGACCACCGTCCTGCTGACGTTGTCCAACGTCTTCATGACCTTCGCCTGGTACGGCCATCTGAAGGGCCTCTCCTCCAAGCCATGGTGGATCGCCGCGCTGATCAGTTGGGGCATCGCGCTGTTCGAATACCTGCTGCAGGTACCGGCCAACCGCATCGGCTACACCGAGATGAGCCTGGCCCAACTGAAAATCCTGCAGGAAGCGATTACACTCACGGTTTTCGTACCGTTCGCGCTGTTCTTCATGGGGCAGCCGTTCAAGCTCGATTACGTATGGGCGGCACTGTGCCTGGTCGGCGCGGTCTATTTCATCTTCCGTTCCTGAAAAGCCCGACAAAGAAATGAATCTGGACAACTACAAATACATCGTGGTCGAAGGCGCCATCGGCGCCGGCAAGACCAGCCTGGCACGCAAGCTGGCCGCGCAGCTCGATGCGCAAACCCTGCTCGAACTGCCGGAGGAAAATCCCTTCCTCGAAAAGTTCTACCGCGACGCCGCGCGCTACGCGCTGCCGACGCAGATGTTCTTCCTGTTCCAGCGCCTGAACCAGCTGCGCGATCTGGCGCAGCCCGATCTGTTCGACGCGCGCATCGTGTCCGACTTCCTGCTCGACAAGGACCCGATCTTCGCGCGGCTGACGCTGGGCGACGACGAACTGGCGCTGTACCAGCAGCTCTACGAACACCTGCGTCCGCAGGCACCGCTGCCGGACCTGGTCATCTATCTGCAGGCCGAGCCGGCCACGCTGATCGAGCGCATCCGCAAGCGCGGCATTCCGATGGAAGCGGCGATCTCCGAAAACTACGTCGAGAAACTGTGCGATGCCTACAGCCGCATCTTTTACGATTACGAAGCGGCGCCGCTCCTGATCGTCAACACCGAACACCTGAATCCCATCGACAGCGATGAGGATTTCGCGCTGCTGCTGCAGCGCATCGCCTACATGCGCGGCAAGCGCGAGTTTTTCAGCCGGGGGGAATAGGCATGAGCAGTTATCTGCAGGAACGTACCAAGGCCGTCACCATTCCATCGCTGTTCGCCATGCGCGAACGCGGCGAGAAGATCACCATGCTGACCGCCTACGACGCGAGCTTCGCCTCGCTGATGGACATGTGCGGCATCGACACGCTGCTGGTCGGCGATTCGCTCGGCATGGTGTGCCAAGGCCACAACTCGACCCTGAGCGTCACCATCGACGAAGTCGCCTATCACACCGCCAGCGTGGCGCGCGGCAACAAGACCGCGCTGCTGCTGGCCGACATGCCGTTCGGCTCCTACCCCACGAAGGAAGACGCGTTTCGCAACGCGGTGAAACTCATCCAGGCCGGTGCACAGATGGTCAAGATCGAGGGCGGCGCCTGGGTCGTCGATACCGTGCGCTTCCTGGTCGAACGCGAGATTCCGGTCTGCGCCCACTTGGGCCTGACGCCGCAATCGGTGCACCGCTTCGGCGGCTACCGCGTGCAGGGCAAGACCGCCGAAGCCGCCGAACGGATGAAGGCCGATGCGCTCGCATTGCAGGAAGCCGGCGCCTCGCTGCTGATCCTGGAAGCGATTCCGGCCAGCCTCGGCAAGGAAGTCACGGACATCCTGACCATGCCCACCATCGGCATCGGCGCCGGTCCCGACTGCTCGGGCCAGGTGCTTGTCATGCACGATTTCATCGACGTCTTCCCGGGCAAGAAGGCGCGCTTCGTGAAGAACTTCATGGAAGGTCAGAGCAGCATCGAAGGCGCGGTGCGCGCCTACATCCGCGAAGTGAAGGACGGCACCTTCCCGGCGCCCGAGCATTGCTTCTAGTCTTTCAAAGACCACTCATGAAAAAAGCGCCCGCGGGCGCTTTTCTTTTTGGAGACCGGCAGCCTACAGCGTGCGCGCCGCAAACGTATTGCAGGTATTCAGGTCGCCGCTTTCGATCCCCTGTTTGAACCAGCGCACGCGCTGCTCCGAGGTGCCGTGCGTGAAGGAATCCGGCACCACATAGCCCTGCGACTGCTTCTGCAAGGCGTCGTCGCCGATCGCGCTGGCAGCCTTCAGCGCGCTTTCCACGTCGCCCTGTTCGAGGATGCCGCGAGCGCGGTCGGCGTGATGCGCCCACACGCCGGCAAAGCAGTCGGCCTGCAATTCGACACGTACCGACATCGCATTGGCCTGCTTCTCGGTACCGCTGCGGCGGACCTGATCGACCTTGTCCATGATGCCGGTGATGTGCTGCACGTGATGGCCGACCTCATGCGCGATCACGTAGGCCTGCGCGAAATCGCTGGCGACGTGGAAGCGCTCGCGCATGGTCTGGTAGAACGCGAGGTCGATGTAGATCTTCTGGTCGCCGGGGCAGTAGAACGGTCCGGCCGCGGTGTCGCCGGTGCCGCAGGCGGTCGGCGTGCGGCCGGTGAACAGCACCAGCCGCGGCTGCTGGTAGGTGCCGCCGTTCTCGCGGAAGATCGCGCCCCAGGTATCCTCGGTATCGGCCAGCACGGTGCGCACGAAGCGCGCCATCTGGTCGTCGGCCGGTGTTTCCTGGATCGGCGCCTGCTGCGTCTGCACCTGCCCACCGCTGAGCAGGCCGATGATGGTCATCGGATTGACGCCGAGGAAATACGAGCCGAGCAGCGCGATGACGATGGTGCCGATGCCGATCGAGCGGCCGCCCAGCCGTGCGCCGCCACCGCGCCGGTCTTCCACATTGCCGCTTTCGCGGTTGCCTTCCCATTTCATCGCTTACCTCGTCCGGTTGTTGTTTTTGCTCATACCCGACATCGTGTTGTCGCCCCGCCATTCTGCTGCCGAACGGCGGTCCGCGCATCAATTATCTGCGGCGCTCTGTTCGGTTTGCAACGCCCGGATCTCGTCGCCGTGGCGCATGAAGGCATCCACCAGTTCCGGATCGAAGGCGGCGCGATTCTCGGTGATGAAGGCGCAGGCCTGCTCGGCGCTCCACGCCGGCTTGTAGGGACGAGCCGAGGTCAGCGCGTCATAGACGTCGGCCAGCGCCACGATGCGCGCTTCCACCGGAATCCGTTCGCCGCGCAATCCCTGCGGGTAGCCGGCACCGTCGAAGCGTTCGTGGTGTGCGTGGGCAACGGCGGCGGCCGTGCGCAGGAATGAGGACGCGCCGTTGGCAAGGATCTCGTAGCCCATTTGCGCATGCTCGCGCATCACGTTCATCTCTTCCTGATCGAGCCGGCCGTGCTTGTTGAGCAGTGCGGGCGCGATGCCGACCTTGCCGATGTCGTGCAGGGGCGCCACCTGTTCGAGCAGATCGATCTCGTCCTTCGACAAGCGGGCCGCATCGGCAATCACGCGTGCATAGCGACCCACGCGCCGGCCATGCGCCGCCGTTGCCTGATCATGGAAATGCACGAGCCGGTCGAAGCTGGCCAGCATTTCCTCGGTATCGATACGGCGTTCCTCGCCGATGTCGCGCATGCTTGCGATCAGCATATCCAGCCGCTGCTGCTGCGAACGGCGCGCGTGCAGCGCATCGATCATGTATTGCAGACGTGCCGCCGTTTCGGTCTCGCGCAGGGGCAGCGTCATGCATTCGATGGTGTCGTCGAAGACATGCGCGGGAAATGCGCTGTCATCCTGCAACAGCAGCAGAACGGGAAGATCGCTGCCGCAGGCGCGCACGCCGGCCAGCGCAGTGGTCGCATCCATGGCGCCGCCGTGCGCGATGATGACGAGATCGGCCTGCTCGGATGTGACGGTGAAAGGCAGCGCGTCGTGGACCGAAATGGCGGGGGCGAGGCGCTGTACGAGCCGCGTCAACGTGGTACGCAACGCGGCATCGTCGCAGAACAGGAGAACGGAAAGGTCACGCTTGCGAAATGAAGTCTCGGGCATGCAGGACAAAGGCAGAAACGGGAAACGGAAAAGTGCGGGACAGCGGCAGTCCATCGATCATAAAACAAACCGCCGGGCAATACATTGCCCGGCGGATATGAACTGCATCGGCAGAACGTCTGCGGCGAGGATTACTCGAAGAACTCCTTGACCTTGTCCTTCCAGGTCTTGGTCTGCGGGCTGTGCTTGGAACCGCCCTCGATCGTCAATTGCTCGAACTCGCGCAGCAGTTCCTTCTGCCGTTCGGTCAGCGTGACCGGCGTTTCGATCACGACGTGGCAGAACAGGTCGCCCGCATAGCCCGAGCGCACGCCCTTGATTCCCTTGCTGCGCAGGCGGAAGGTCTTGCCGGTCTGCGTGCCTTCAGGCAGCGTGAACGAAGCCTTGCCATTGAGCGTGGGCACCTCGACCTCGCCGCCGAGCGCCGCCTTGGCGAACGAGATCGGAATCTCGCAATGCAGGTCGTCGCCTTCGCGCTGAAATACCGGATGCTGCTTGATGCGGATTTCCACGTAGAGGTCGCCCGGCGGACCACCGTTCATGCCCGGTTCGCCGTTGCCGGACGAACGGATGCGCATGCCGTCGTCGATGCCGGCCGGGATCTGCACTTCGAGCGTCTTGTTGCGCTTGATCTTGCCGGCGCCGCTGCAGGCGGTGCATGGCGACGGATTGATCTTGCCCGAGCCATGGCATTTATGACAGGTCTGCAGCACGCTGAAGAAGCCCTGCTGCATGCGCACCTGGCCGTGACCGCCGCAGGTGGTGCAGGTGGTCGGCGAGGTGCCGGGCTTGGCGCCGCTGCCGTGGCAGGTATCGCACTCGTCCCACGACGGCACGCGGATCGTGGTGTCGTAGCCGTGCGCGGCCTGTTCCAGCGTGATCTCGAGGTTGTAGCGCAGGTCGGCGCCGCGATAGACCTGCGGGCCGCCGCGGCCGCGTCCTGCAGCCTGGCCGAAGATGTCGCCGAAGATGTCGCCGAAGGCATCGGCAAAGCCGCCGGCGCCTCCGCCCATGCCGTTGTTGGGATCAACGCCGGCATGGCCGTAGCGGTCGTAGGCATCGCGCTTCTGCGGATCAGAGAGCATCTCGTAAGCTTCCTTGGCTTCCTTGAATTTCTCTTCCGCTTCCTTGCTGCCCGGATTGCGATCCGGGTGATGCTTCATCGCGAGTTTGCGATACGCCTTCTTGAGCTCGTCTTCCGAGGCATTCTTGCCGACACCAAGAATCTCGTAAAAATCACGCTTCGCCATCTGTACCTGCCCTGTCTTTTCTCTGCTGTTTGCGAACTGCCATTCATGCAAACGCCGAGTCGAGGTTTTTCAACCGCCGACCCGGCGCCCGCGGACCGCATACGTGCGACGGCGGCCATCGCTGGCCGCCGTCGTTACCGCATTACTTGTTGTCCTTCACTTCCTTGAAGTCTGCATCAACCACATCGTCCTGCTGCGGCTTGGCTTCTTCCTGCGCGCCGCCGAAGTCGGCACCGGCTGCGCCCGCCGCACCGCCGGCTGCCGCCTGCTGCGCCTGCATGTCGGCGTACATCTTCTCGCCGAGCTTCTGCGCAGCCGCCGTCAGGGCCGTCGATTTCTCGTCGATAGCGGCCTTGTCGCCGTCCTTCAGCGCATCCTCGAGTTCCTTGATGGCTGCCTCGATCTTTTCCTTCTCGCCGTCTTCCAGCTTGTCGCCGTATTCGGTCAGCGACTTGCGGGTCGAGTGGACCAGCGCATCGCCCTGGTTGCGCGCTTCCGCGACTTCCTTGGCGCGCTTGTCTTCCTCGGCATTGGCTTCGGCGTCCTGCACCATCTTCTGGATTTCCTCCTCGGTCAGACCCGAGTTGGCCTTGATGGTGATCTTGTTTTCCTTGCCGGTAGCCTTGTCCTTGGCGGAGACGTGCAGGATGCCGTTGGCGTCGATGTCGAAGGTGACTTCGATCTGCGGCGTGCCGCGTGCGGCCGGCGGGATGCCTTCCAGGTTGAATTCGCCGAGGCCCTTGTTGCCGGATGCCATTTCACGTTCGCCCTGGAACACCTTGATGGTCACGGCCGGCTGGTTGTCGTCGGCGGTCGAAAACACCTGCGAGAACTTGGTCGGGATCGTGGTGTTCTTCTGGATCATCTTGGTCATCACGCCGCCCAGGGTTTCGATACCCAGCGACAGCGGCGTCACGTCCAGCAGCAGCAGGTCCTTGCGGTCACCCGACAGCACCGAACCCTGGATCGCGGCACCGACGGCCACGGCTTCGTCCGGGTTGACGTCCTTGCGCGGCTCCTTGCCGAAGAAGTCCTTCACGGCTTCCTGTACTTTCGGCATGCGGGTCTGGCCGCCGACCAGGATGATGTCGTCGATGTCGGAAACCTTGATGCCGGCATCCTTGATCGCGGTGCGGCACGGCTCGATCGACTTGGCGATCAGGTCTTCGACCAGCGATTCCAGCTTGGCGCGCGTGATCTTCAGCGTCAGGTGGACCGGCGCGCCGTTGGCCATTGCGATGTACGGTTCGTTGATCTCGGTCTGTTGCGACGACGACAGTTCGATCTTGGCGCGCTCGGCCGAAGCCTTGATGCGTTGCAGCGCGATCGCGTCCTTCGACAGGTCGAGGCCGTTGATCTTCTTGAATTCGTCGATGATGTAATCGATCAGGCGCTGATCGAAGTCTTCGCCGCCGAGGAAGGTGTCGCCGTTGGTCGACAGCACTTCGAACTGCTTTTCGCCATCGACGTCGGCGATCTCGATGATCGAGACGTCGAAGGTACCGCCGCCCAAGTCATAGACGGCGATCTTGCGGTCGCCCTTCTCTGCCTTGTCGAGGCCGAAAGCCAGCGCTGCCGCGGTCGGCTCGTTGATGATGCGCTTGACGTCGAGGCCGGCAATGCGGCCGGCATCCTTGGTCGCCTGACGCTGCGAATCGTTGAAGTAGGCCGGCACCGTGATGACGGCTTCGGTCACTTCCTCGCCCAGGTAATCCTCGGCGGTCTTCTTCATCTTGCGCAGCACTTCAGCCGAGATTTGCGGCGGCGCGAGCTTCTTGTCGCGCACGGAAACCCAGGCGTCGCCATTATCGGCCTTGGTGATCTGGTAAGGCATCAGGCCGATGTCCTTCTGCACTTCCTTTTCCTCGAACTTGCGGCCGATCAGGCGCTTGACGGCGTACAGCGTGTTCTTGGGGTTGGTGACGGCCTGGCGCTTGGCCGGCGCGCCGACGAGGATTTCGCCGTCTTCCTGATAGGCGATGACGGACGGCGTGGTACGCGCGCCTTCGGAATTCTCGATGACCTTGGACTTGCCGCCTTCCATGACGGCGACGCAGGAGTTGGTCGTGCCCAGATCGATACCGATGATTTTGCCCATGATGGTCTTCCCTTAAATATCTTTAAAACGAAACTGTTGAATATGAAAAATGGCTGGATACCGCTCAATATGCGGTGAAACGGCCCGCTTTCAAGCCGTTTTTGCCGTTTTTTACTGCGCGACCGTCACC
>PJTY01000647.1_pt1 | contig 16493 bp, 12 predicted proteins | sample 1512121 | NCBI WGS metagenome assembly PJTY01 (sample SAMN08177680, study PRJNA422409) | Soil metagenome, whole genome shotgun sequencing project. | isolation source: Soil enriched (2) on filter paper: alkali lignin treatment | place: USA: Madison | collected 2015-01-15 | reverse complement strand
CTGCAGGCCATGCAGCAGGCCACCCTGGGGCTGTATGCCGAACTGGCCGGCTGACCACGGGGCGAGCCCGCGCGCCTTCGCCTGGACGCCGGCATGGGTGGTGCTGTGGGTGGCGCTGCTGCCGCTGCCTGGCCCGGCCGAAGCGGTGCTTTCGCTCGGGGCGCTGGCGGTCCTGGCGCAGCTGGGCTGGCGCGCGGCGCGCGGCGGCGCCTGGCCGCTGGAGCGGCGTGCGGCACTGCTGGCTGCCGCGCTGTTCGGCGCCTACTGGCTCCCGGAGCTGGCGTCCGCCCCCGATGCCCTGGACCGGGCCCGCGCCTGGAAGGAGACCGCGGCCGACCTGCGCTACCTGCCGCTGCTGTGGGGCGTGGCCATCGCGGTGCGCGCGCCCGCCGACCGGGGCCGGGTGCTGGGCGGGATCGCCTGGGTCGGGCTGGCCTGGGGCGTCGATGCGGTGGTCCAGGCGGCAACCGGCGCCAGCCCGCTGTTCCAGGTGCTGGACGGGCTGAAGTCCGCCACCGGCGGCGGGCCGCTGTGCCCGGTGGACGCGCAGCTCGCGCCGGACCGGATCAACGGCATCTTCGGCGCCTGTAACCCCAAGCTCGGCCTGGTGCTGGCCAGCCTGTCGCCGTTCGTGCTGGCCTGGGCCGCCCGGCGCCGCGGGGCGGTGGCCTGGAGCCTGGCTGCGGCGGTGCTCGGCATCGCCGTGCTCCTGGCCGGCGCCCGCGCGGGCTGGATCTCGCTGGCGCTGGTGCTGCTGGTCGCCGGCTGGCAGGTGCTGGGCGCGCGCCGGCTGGCCGGATTCGCCGGCGCGGGGCTGCTGGCGGTGGCCGGGCTGTACCTGGCCTCGCCGTCCCTGCAGCAGCGCGTGGAGCGCACGGCGCTGGTGCTGCAGGCCGACGCCGGCGGGGTGGACGGTGCCCTGTCCGGACGTACGCGGATCTGGCGGGGGGCCCTGTGCATGGCCGCCGCCCATCCGCTCAATGGCGTCGGCGTACGCGGCTTCCGCCACGCCTGGACCCGCTGCGATCCGGACCCGGGGCAGGCGCCGGCCTGGGGCGATGGCGAGGCACTGCATGCGCACCAGCTGGTGCTGGAACTGCTGAGCGAGACCGGCCTGGTCGGCCTGCTGGCGTGGCTGGCGGGCGGGCTGGCGGTGTGGCGCAGCTGGCGCCTGGCCGATGCCTCCGCGCGCCAGCGGGCGGCCCCGGCGCTGCTGGCCCTGGCGGTGACGGTGTTCCCGCTCAACACCCACCTGGCGTCCTACTCGACCTACTGGGGCGGCGTGCTGATGCTGCTGGCCGGGCTCTACGCCGGCAGCCTGCACGGACGGCCAAGTCCGGCCACCCGCTGATCGGCCCGGCCGCACGCCGCGCGGCGCCCCGGTCCGGAGGCGTGGCGCTCAGGTCGGCGGGTCGTGCGGGGGCACCGGCAGCGGACGGTCGCGCTGGTAGTAGTCGCTGCGGCCCTGCGGCTGGCGCTTGAAGCGGCGGTGGATCCACAGGTACTGGGCCGGCACCTCGCGCACCATCGCTTCGATCGCGGCATTGACCCGCGTGGTGTCGGCCACCGGATCCTCGCTGGGGAAATCCGCCAGCGGCGGCGCCACCCGCAGGACGTAGCGCCCGCCCTCGCGACGGTGGAAGAACGGCACCACCGCGCAGCCGGTCACGCGCGCCAGCTGATGGGTGGCGGTGATGGTCGAGGCGGGCATGCCGAAGAACGGCGCGAACACCGTGTCCTTGCCGCGCATGTCCTGGTCCGGGGCATACCAGAGCATGCCGCCGCGCTTGAGGTGGCGCACCGCGCCGCGCAGGTCGCTGTTGGCGAACATCGCCGTGGCATAGCGCAGGCGGCCCCGCTTGACCGCCCATTCCATCACCGGGTTGCGGTGGCGGCGGTACATGCCGGCCAGCGGCACGTGCCCGCACAGCAGCCGCCCGCACATCTCCAGGGTCATGAAGTGGCCGGAGACCAGCAGTACCCCGCGGCCCTGCGCCTGCAGCGCGTGCAGGTGCTCGAGTCCTTCGACCCGCGCCTGGCGCCCGATCGCGCCCAGCGGCCCCCACCACGCGCGTGCGAACTCGAACAGCCCCACGCCCAGCGCGTCGAAGCTGTCGCGCGCCAGCTGCCGCCGCCAGCGCGCGTCGCGCTCCGGGAAGCACAGCGCGATGTTGACCTCGGCCGCGCGCCGGCGCGCGCCGGCCAGGTGCCAGGCGATCCAGCCCACGCCGCGTCCGATCGCCCGCTGCCACAGCCACGGCAGGTGGGCGGCGGCGGTCATCACCCCCAGCCCCAGCCACATCGGCCAGTGGCGCGGGGCGAGGGACGGGCGGGGCGGTGGCGTGTCTGCGGCACTCATGCGCCGATTCTAAGCCTTCGCGCGCGGCCGGCCGTGGTCGCCTCGGCTATCCTGCGTGCATGCAAAAACCGTTTCCGCGCAGGGAGCCGGGCGAACGCATGCTGCGCTGGCTGTACTCGCTGGCGCTGTACCTGCTGTCGCCGTTCACGCTCTACCACCTGGTGTCGCGCGGGTTCCGCGTGCGCGAATACTTCCGCCGCTGGGACGAGCGCTACGCCGCCTACGGCACCGAGCCGGGCCGGCCCTGCGTGTGGCTGCACGCGGTCTCGGTGGGCGAGGTCAACGCGGCCGCCCCGCTGGTCAACGCGATGCTGCGGCAGGGCAAGGCCACCCGCTGGGTGATCACCACCATCACCCCGACCGGGTCGCAGCGCGTGCGCGCGCTGTGGGGCGGCCGGGTCGAGCACGTGTACCTGCCCTACGACCTGCCCGGCAGCGTCGACCGGTTCCTGCAGCATTTCCGGCCGACCGTGGCCCTGATCATGGAGACCGAGCTGTGGCCGAACATGCTGTTCGGCTGCCGCGACCATGGCATTCCCGTGTACGTGGTCAACGCCCGGCTGTCGGCGCGCTCGCTGCGCGGCTACCGCCTGCTGCGCCCGCTGCTGGGCCGCGCCCTGCGCACCGTGCGTTGCGTGGCCGCCCAGTCGGCCGCCGACGCGCGCCGCTTCCAGGTGCTCGGGGCGCTGCCGGAGCAGGTGCGGGTGCTGGGCAACCTGAAGTACGACGTCGAGGTCCCGGACGGCCTGGAAGCCCTGCGTGCGGGCTTTGGCGACGCGCTGGGGCGGCCGCGGCCGGTGTGGATCGCCGCCAGCACGCACGAGGGCGAGGAGGAGGCCGTGGTCGCGCTGCACCGGCGCCTGCGCCAGCGCTGGCCCGACCTGCTGCTGGTGTGGGCGCCGCGTCATCCCGAACGTTTCGCCCGGGTGCAGGCGCAGGCCAGCGCCGCCGGCTGGCAGGTGGGCACGCGCAGCCAGGACGGCTGGCCCGGCAGCGGCGACGAGGTGTTCGTGGTGGACACGCTGGGCGAGCTGATGGCGTTCTACGCCTGCGCCGACGTGGCCTTCGTCGGCGGCAGCCTGCAGCCGGTCGGGGGCCACAATCTGCTGGAGCCGGCGGCGGTGGGCACCGCGGTGGTGACCGGCCCGCACCTGCACAACTTCGCCGAGATCTCGCGGCGCATGGACGAGGCCGGTGCGCTGCGCACCGGCGCCGACCTGGCCGGCGTGGGCGATGCGCTGGAGGCGCTGCTGGCCGATCCGCAGGCGCGCCAGGCGATGGCCGCGGCCGGGCTGGGGCTGGTCGACCAGGGGCGCGGTGCGCTGCGCAGGACCCTGGAGCTGATCGCGCCGGACCTGCCGGCGCCGGACCCGGTCGACGAGTGACCCGCGCACCGGCTCCCGCCTTGCGCGCGCCGCAATGAGGAAGGCCGCCCGGAGGCGGCCTTCCACTTTCGCCGGTGCTCCCGCCGTGGCGGTTACTGGCGCAGCACCGACGGGTCCTGCAGCCGGCCTTCGGCGTCCACGCTCAGCAGGCCGTTGACCTGGCGCAGCGCATCCACGTCCAGCTCGCCGGTGGCCTGCGACAGCAGCAGGCGGTTGAGCAGGAAGTTGTACTTGGAACGGGCGTAGTCGACCTGCGCCTGGAACAGCGTGCGCTGGTTCTGGACCACGTCCAGCACCGTGCGGGTACCCACTTCCAGGCCGACCTGCGAGGCGTCGTAAGCGCTCTGCGCCGAGACCACCGCCAGGCGGCGGGCCTCGACCTCGCTCACGCCGGCGACCAGCGCCTGGTAGATGTTGCGGGTGTTGCGGTCAAGCGCGCGGCGCTGCTGCTCGTACTGGTCCTGGGCGATGTCGCGCTGGGCGATCGCCTGGCGCACGCGCGACTGGGTCGCGCCGCCGGAGAAGATCGGCACGCTCAGGCTCAGGCCGATGCTGCTGCCGGTGGTCTCGCCGGTGCTGCCGCCGCCGGTGGCGACGGTGTCGCCCCAGGCCGCGTCCTTGCCCCAGCCGGCGCTCAGGCTCAGGCTCGGGTAGTGGCCGGCACGGGCGGTCTCAACGCTCTGGTCGGCGGCCTGCGCCTGCAGCCCGGAGGCACGCAAGGTCGGGTTGCGCTCGATCGCCGCGGCCACCCAGGCGTCGGCATCGCTGCGCAGTGCCGGCAGTTCGGGACGGAAGTCGTCCGGCAGGGCGCGCAGGTCGCGCACCGGCTGGCCGGTCAGTTCGGCCAGCGCCTGGTAGGCGTCCTGCAGCGCGTTGCGGGCGAGGATGGTATTGGCGCGGGCCTGGTCGTACTGGGCGCGCGCCTCGTGCACGTCGGTGATCGGCGCCAGGCCGACCTCCAGGCGCTTGTCGGCGTAGTCGAACTGGCGCCGGCCGGCCGATTCGTTGGTCTCGGCCGCGGCCAGCGACTCGATCGCCACCAGCACGTCGAAATAGGCGGCGGCGGTGCGCACCATCAGGTCGTCGTTGGCGGCGGCCAGGTTCTGGTCGGCCGCCGCGCTCAGGCTGCGCTGCGCGCGCAGGCTGGAGAACTGGCCCCAGTTGAACACCGTCTGGCTGGCGTTGAGGCCGTAGCTGCGGCTGGTGCTTTCGCGGGTGCCGGGCAGGCCGTCGACCTCCGAGCGCGAGCGGCGCAGGCTGGCATCGCCGGTGACCTGCGGCAGCAGCGCGGCGCGCGCCTGCACCTGGCCTTCCTTGGTGTAGAGGGTGTTGGACTCGGCGATGGCCAGCTGCGGGTCGCCGTTGCGCGCCATTTCGTAGGTCTGCAGCAGGTCGGCGGCACCGGCCGAAGCGGGGGCCAGGGCGGCCGCCAGGGCCAGGGCGAGGGAACGGCGGATCATCAGCGGCTTCCTTATCTTCATGTTGGGCCCGGATCCATGTCCGGGCCGTCGTGGGGATGTCAGGTCGACCGCTGCCCGGCGGGGCGTGCGGTCAGAAGCGGAACTGCGGCACCGGCTCGGCGCCACGCAGGTAGTCCAGCTCGGTCTCGAACAACGATTCGACGGCCGGCGCGTTGACATCGCCGGTGTGGCGCAGCAGCACGGCTTCCATCACCGGCGCGCGCCCACGGACCACGAACAGCCGCCCGCCCGGGCGCAGCCACTCCAGGAAGCGGGCCGGCACGGTGTCCACCGCGGCGGTCACGCAGACCACGTCGAAGCTGCGCGAGGGGGTGTACTGCAGCGCGTCGGCGGTCTCGATGCGCACATTGGTGCCCAGGCCCGTCCGGTCCAGCCGCGCGCGCGCGGCGGCGGCAAGTTCCGGCTCCAGCTCCAGGCTGACGACCTCGCGCGACAGCGCCGCCAGGCACGCCGTGGCGTAGCCGCTGCCGGTGCCGACTTCCAGGACGCTGTCGCCCGGCGTGATGTCCAGCGCCTGCAGCATGCGGCCCTCGACCACCGGCTTCATCATCCGGGCGCCGTGCCCCAGCGGCAGCTCGATGTCGGCGTACGCCAGGGCCCGCTGCGCCTCGGGCACGAAGGCCTCGCGCGGCAGCCGGCCGACCACGTCCAGCACGGCGGCATCGAGCACGTCCCAGGGACGGACCTGCTGTTCCACCATCAGTTCGCGGGCAAGGGCGTAATCGATCGTCATGGCTGCTGTCATAGGGCGCGGGAGGCCGGGCATTCTACTACCGCCACGGCCTGCGGGCCGGCGGGGACAGGATCGCCGCCGGCGCGGGCACGCGCTCAGTGCCGGAAGTCACCGGCACCACCGGCCGGGCGGCTCGGGGTTCAGGCCGCATAGGCGCGCAGGAAGAAATCCACGGTCGCCTCGATGTGGCGGTCCAGCTCGGCCGGGGCCGGGTCGCCGCACAGGCCGCAGGCCATCATCGGATGCAGCTCGCCCTTGAGCAGGCTGAAGAACTGGGACGCCGCCAGCGGCACGTCGTCGATGGCCAGCTGGCCGCGGCCGGTGCACTGCTGCAGGAACTGGGCGAAGGCGGCCTGCACCCGCCGCGGTCCGGCATTCCAGAACAGCTGGCGCAGGGCTTCCTCGCCGGTGCCGGCGTTCATCATGCGATGGATGCTGATGGCCTCCTCGCTGCTGATCAGCGCGAAGAAGGCATGGCCGATCGCCAGCAGCTGGGCCCGCACCGGGCCCTCGGGCGGGCTGACGAACAGCTCGTCGGGCAGGACCTCGCGGCATTTGGCGGCGATCGCCTCGGAAAACAACGTCTCCTTGTCACCGAAATGGCTGTAGACGGTGAGCTTGGAAACGCCGGCGGCCGCGGCGATCTGGTCCATGCTCACGCCCTGGTAGCCCTGTCCGACGAACATGCGCTTGGCCGCGTCGAGGATCGCGGCGCGCTTGGCGAGGTCCTTCGGGCGGCCTGGACCGGGGGTGCGGGCGGACGCCGCGGAGGCGCTGGCTGGCAGGGTCGGACGGGTCATGCAACGAATACTAGACTGTTTGGTTTTCTATTTATACCATACCGGCCGGTTCACTATTTTCCACCTACGGGACGGAGTCGCGCGATGGTGCAGGGACGTGGCAGGTATGGAGTGCTGGCCGCCATCGCGGCCCTGGTGTTGGCCGGATGCGGCGGAGGCGCCGAAGCGCCGGATACGCGGCGCCCGGTCTGGGTGGTGCAGCCGCAGGCGGCCGCCGGCGCGCATGCGCTCGCGTTTCCGGGCGAGGTGCGGGCCCGCGAGGAGAGCCCGCTGGCGTTCCGGGTCGGCGGCGAGCTGGTGCGCAGGCATGTCGATGCCGGCGCGCGGGTCGTCGAAGGCCAGGTGCTGGCGGAGCTGGACCCCGGCGACCAGGCCCTGCAGGCGCAGGCCGCCCAGGCCCAGCTGGCGGCCGCCGAGGCGGAGCGGGCCCGGGCCAAGGGCGACCTGGACCGCTACGCGCAGCTGGTCGGCCAGCAGCTGGTGAGCCGCTCGGCCTACGAGGCCCAACAGGCGGCCTACCGCGCCGCCGCCGGGCAGGCCGACGCCGCCCGCGCGCAGTGGGAGGTGACCCGCAACCAGTCCGGCTACACCACCTTGCGCGCGCCGCACGCGGGGGTGATCGCCAGCCGCCAGGCCGAGGCCGGGCAGGTGGTGGCCGCAGGGCAGACCGTGTTCACCCTGGCCGCTGATGGCGGCCGCGAAGTGGCCATCGACCTGCCCGAGGACAAGGTGGGGCGGTTCGCCGTCGGCGACCCGGCCACCGTGGAGCTGTGGAACAGCCCCGGCCGGCGCCTGCCGGCGACCATCCGCGAACTGGCCCCCGCCGCGGACCCGCAGACCCGCACCTACGCGGTGCGGGTGGCTCTGGACGATGTGGCCGCCGGTGATGTCGTGCTCGGGCAGAGCGCGCGCGTGTTCCTCCGGCAAACCGGGGCGGACGGCGGCCTTGCGGTGCCGCTTGCCGCGCTCCAGCCCGCCGACGACGGCAAGGCCGCCGTGTGGGTGGTGCGTGGCGGCAAGGTGGTGCGGGTGCCGGTGGAGGCCGGTGCACCGGGCAGCGAGACGGTCGCCGTGCGTGGCGCGTTGCGCCCCGACGACTGGGTGGTCGCCGCCGGCGGCCACCTGCTGCGCGAGGACGAGGCGGTGGTCGCGGTGGACCGCGACAACCGCCCGGTCGCCGCCGTCCCCGCGCCGGACGCGGAGTAAGCCATGCGCCGCTTCAACCTTTCGGAGTGGGCGCTGCACAACCGCGGCCTGGTGCTGTACGCGATGATCGCCGTGGCGATGATCGGCGCGTGGTCGTACCTGCGCCTGGGCCAGAGCGAGGATCCGCCCTTCACCTTCAAGGCCATGGTGGTGCGCACCGTGTGGCCGGGCGCCACCGCCGAGGAAGTCGCGCTGCAGGTCACCGAGCGCATCGAGAAGGCGGTGATGAACACCGGCAAGTACGAGTTCGTGCGCTCGTACTCGCGGCCGGGCGAATCGCAGGTGATCTTCATGGCGCGCGACTCGATGCGCTCCAGCGAGGTGCCGGACCTGTGGTACCAGGTGCGCAAGAAGGTCGGCGACATCCGCGCCACGTTGCCCGAAGGCGTGGTCGGCCCGTTCTTCAACGACGAGTTCGGCGACACCTTCGGCAACATCTACGCGCTGACCGGCCCCGGCTTCGACTACGCGATCCTCAAGGACTACGCCGACCGCATCCAGCTGGAGCTGCAGCGCGTCCCGGACGTGGGCAAGATCGAGCTGCTCGGCCTGCAGGACGAGAAGGTCTGGATCGAGATCGACAACGCGCGGCTGGCCACCCTGGGCATCCCGCTGCAGGCGGTCCAGCAGGCGCTGCAGGGCCAGAACGCGGTGGTGCCGGCCGGTTTCTACGAGACCCCGTCCGAGCGCGTGCAGCTGCGGGTGGAGGGGCCGTTCCGCAGCCTGGAGCAGATCCGCGCGTTCCCCATCCGCGCCGGCGGGCGCACCATCCGGCTGCAGGACGTGGCCACGGTCAGCCGCGGATTCGCCGACCCAGCGGCGCCGCGGGTGCGCTTCATGGGCCAGGACGCGATCGGCATCGCGGTGGCCATGCGCGATGGCGGCCACATCCTGCGCCTGGGCGATGCGCTGGAGGCGGAGTTCGCGCGGCTGCAGCAGCAGCTGCCGGCGGGCATGGAGCTGCGCAAGGTCTCCGACCAGCCGGAGGCGGTGCGCGATTCGGTCGGCGAGTTCGTGCGGGTGCTGGCCGAGGCGGTGACCATCGTGCTGCTGGTGAGCTTCTTCTCGCTGGGGTTCCGCACCGGCCTGGTGGTGGCCATCTCGATCCCGCTGGTGCTGGCGATGACCTTCGCGCTGATGCAGTACTTCGGCATCGGCCTGCACAAGATCTCGCTGGGCGCGCTGGTGCTGGCGCTGGGGCTGATGGTGGACGACGCGATCATCGCGGTGGAGATGATGGCCATCAAGATGGAGCAGGGCTTCGACCGCCTGCGCGCGGCCAGCTTCGCCTGGGAATCCACCGCCTTCCCGATGCTCACCGGCACCCTGATCACCGCGGCCGGCTTCCTGCCGATCGCCACGGCCGCCTCCAGCACCGGCGAGTACACCCGCTCGCTGTTCCAGGTGGTGACCATCGCCCTGCTGGTGTCGTGGATCGCCGCGGTGCTGTTCATCCCGTGGCTGGGCGACAAGATGCTGCCGGACCTGGCGCATCCGCAGCCGCCGAAGCCGGGCAGCTTCGCGGCGCGCCGCCGCGCCTGGCGCGAGCGGCTGGCCGACCGCTGGCCGCAGTACGCCTTCGCGCTGGCGCCGGCCGCGGCGGATGGCACCCACCACGATCCCTACCAGACCGCGTTCTACCGCCGCTTCCGACGCGTGCTCGACGCCTGCCTGCGCCGGCGCTGGTGGGTCATCGGCGCCACCGTGGCGGTGTTCGTGCTGTCCCTGCTGATGTTCCGCTTCGTGCCGCAGCAGTTCTTCCCCGACTCCACGCGGCCGGAACTGATGGTGGACATGGAACTGGCCGAGGGCGCGTCGCTGCGCGCCAGCGAGGCGCAGGCCAGGAAGCTGGAAGCCCTGCTGCAGCAGCGCCAGGACATCCGCAACTACGTGGCCTACGTCGGCACCGGCTCGCCACGCTTCTACCTGCCGCTGGACCAGCAGCTGCCGGCGACCAACTTCAACCAGTTCGTGGTGCTGGCGCGCGATACCCGGGCGCGCGAGGAACTGCGCAACTGGCTGTTGCGGGAGGTGGCCCCGCAGTTCCCCGACCTGCAGATGCGCGTGACCCGTCTGGAGAACGGGCCGCCGGTGGGTTACCCGGTGCAGTTCCGGGTGTCCGGCGAACACATCGACCAGGTGCGGGCCATCGCCCGCCAGGTGGCGGACAAGGTGCGCGCCAATCCGCACACCACCAACGTCAACCTGGACTGGGACGAGCCCAGCAAGGTGGTGCGGCTGGAGGTCGACCAGGACCGGGCGCGGGCGCTGGGCGTGGACAGTGCGCAGCTGGCGCAGTTCCTCGGGGCGCAGCTGTCCGGATACACCGCCAGCACCTTCCGCGAGGGCAACGAGCTGGTGGGGATCATGCTGCGTGGCGGCGCCGGCGACCGCGGACAGCTGGAGATGCTGGGCAGCCTGGCGATCCCGACCGGAGATGGCGGCAACGTGGCGCTGTCGCAGGTCGCGCGCCTGCATCCGACCTTCGAGGAAGGCATCATCTGGCACCGCGACCGCCTGCCGACGGTCACGGTGCGCGCGGACATCGGCGACGAGCTGCTGCCGGCGGCGGTGACGGCCCAGATCGACCCGACCCTGGACGGGCTGCGCGGACAGCTGCCCGCGGGCTACCTGTTGCAGGTCGGCGGCTCGGTCGAGGACTCCACCCGTGGCCAGGACTCGATCAAGGCAGGCATGCCGCTGTTCCTGTTCGTGGTGACCACGCTGCTCATGCTGCAGCTGCGCAGCTTCTCGCGGACCCTCATGGTGCTGGTGACCGCCCCGCTGGGGCTGATCGGCGCGGCCTGGTTCCTGCTGCTGTTCCGCATGCCGTTCGGCTTCGTCGCGCTGCTGGGGACCATCGCGCTGGCCGGCATGATCATGCGCAACTCGGTGATCCTGGTGGACCAGATCGAGCAGGACATCACCGCCGGGCACGACCGCTGGCACGCCATCATCGACGCGACCGTGCGCCGCTTCCGCCCGATCGTGCTGACCGCGCTGACGGCGGTGCTGGCGATGATCCCGCTGTCGCGCAGCGCGTTCTACGGCTCGATGGCGGTGGCGATCATGGGCGGACTGATCGTGGCCACCGCACTAACCCTGCTGTTCCTGCCGGCACTGTATGCGGCCTGGTTCCGGGTCAGGCCGGAGGAAGCGGCGGCCTGACCGCGCCGCTTCCGGAACCCGGTGGCCCGGATAAGGCCCAAGGTCGCATCCGGCACTGGCTGACGGTGGGGCGGGAGCGAATGCACGAGCGCCGGCTCCGGATGGAGCCACGCGGCACCGGGCGTGTCCCGGCCACTCGGGCGTGCATCCCTGTACGCACCCGCTGGCGCGGCCATCCATGGCCGCTGCCGGGACACACCCGCCACCCCGCGTCTTCGAGGTCTCCCGGGTCGCGGTTTAGTTCGTAACCCGGATAAGGCCGAGGGCCGCATCCGGGGTCCACCCCCGCCCGGATGTCGCAGGCCGGCGCTCACGCATACGTGCCTGCCTGAAGGGCGCAGGGCGCCCGAGTCCGCGATTGGCATTGACGGACGCGCGAAGGCCCGCGTCCTACGGCCGGCCACGCCGGGTGCGCTCTGCTTGCACAGGCTGAGCCGAACCTGGTCCCGGCGCCCGCGTGGCGGGCACCGGAGCATGGGTCCTGGACGCTGGCGGTCGAGTGATTTCCATGCGGCCGCGCGTCGAAATCACGGACGCATCAGTGCCTGGAACCGGCGCGTGGGTGGTGGGGACCAGCGCGCCCGTTATTTCCATGCATGGGCGATGGAAATCACTGGCGCGTGCGTGACCGGTGGCCGTGCATCCCCGGAAATCGTCAACGCGCGGATCGTTCCCATCGGTGCGCGGGTGGAAATCATGGAGACGCGGATGATCTCCATGGGTTGACGTATGGAAATCGGGCGAGCGCCCGTCCGGCTCATTCGTGCACCGGTGATCGGGACGCGCGCGCTGTGCGGTGACACTGGCGACAGGCAGATCACCGCTCGCCGGAGCGCAGGCACGCCTCCAGGCGCTCGGGAGCACAGGCCCGGATGGTTCCGGCGGCCACAGCCACTGCGCATCCCCGCCGGAGCGGGGAACACCCGCGCCCCGAAGGACGTCGCGCTGCCGGTCCGGCCAAGCGGCACAGCGACGTGCGCGGCCGCGGGTAAGGCCAAGGACGGCCGCCCGGGCGGTGATCCGGATACCGGCAGCCCGGCGGCCCCGTCCGGAGCCCCGCTGTTGCCGTGCTGTCGCTGCTGCCCTTGGCGACCGGTGCGCCTGCACGCGTCGTCGCTTCCGCGGCGGCTACTCCGGGGCCCCCCGCAGCCCCCCGGCCGGCGCCTGTGCCTCCGACGCCGCATCCTCGCGCAACAGCGCCACGAAGGCCTGGGCCGCGCGCGAGAGCGTGCGGCCGCCGTGGACCACGTACCCGAGCTGGCGCGACAGCTGCACCCCGGGCACCGGGAGCACCTTCACCTGTGCGTCGAGCATCGTCTCGGGCAGGGCACCCCAGGCCAGGCCGACCGAAACCATCATCTTGATCGTCTCCAGGTAGTTGGTGGTCATGCGCAGCTGCAAGGGCAGTCCGCGCCGGGCAAAGGCCTCGGCCACGATGCGATGGGTGAACGTGCCGGCATCCGGCAACACGGCCGGATGGGCGGCGACGTCCGCCAGGGTGGCCTTCGCCAGCCGCGCCAGCGGATGATCGGGCGCGACCACCAGGCGCAGCGGATCCGGCCACACCACCCTTGCCTGCAGCGGCGCGTCAGTGGGGCCCAGCGTGGTCACCGCCAGCTCCGCCTCGCCCTGCAGCACCTGGGCGTAGGCACGCTCGGAATCCACGAAGCGGATATCCAGCGCCGCCCGCGGATGCAGCGCGGCGAAGCGGCGCAGCAGCGGCGGCAGGCGGTGCAGGCCAACGTGGTGGCTGGTGGCCAGGCTCAGGCGTCCGCCGATGTCCTCGCCCAGGTCCTGCAAGGCCCGGCGCGCGGCGTCGGCTTCGGCCAGCATCTGCCGCGCCCGTGGCAACAGCAGGCGTCCGGCCTCGGTCAGCAGGACCTGGCGGCCAAGGCGGTCGAACAGCCGCGCGTCCAGCGCCTGCTCGAGCTGGGCGATGCGCTTGCTGACCGCCGGCTGGGTCAGGTGCAGCCGCTGCGCCGCGGCTGAAAATCCACCGCAGTCGGCGACGGCGACGAAGGCCGACAGGCTACTCCAGTCCATCGTGGTGGCTCCTGGTCGGATTCCATGAAGGAATCCAGCAGATGAAAAATATGAATTTGAGTTATCAATCGCAAGCCCTCAGGATCGTGCCCACGACGGGCAATGGCCCGCGGGCAGAAGGACGAGGGATTCATGGCCGGCAAGACCCTGTACGACAAGCTGTGGGAGATGCACGAGGTGGCCCGTCGCGACGACGGTTCCTCGCTGATCTACATCGACCGCCACATCCTGCATGAGGTGACCTCGCCCCAGGCGTTCGAGGGGCTGCGCCTGGCCGGGCGCTCGCCGTGGCGGGTGGACGCCAACATCGCCACCCCGGACCACAACGTGCCCACCACCCGCGCCGAGCGTGCCGGCGGGCTGCAGGCGATCGCCGACCCGGTCTCGCGGCTGCAGGTCCAGACCCTGGACGAGAACTGCGACGACTTCGGCATCCTCCAGTTCAAGATGAACGATGCGCGCCAGGGCATCGTCCACGTGGTCGGCCCGGAGCAGGGCGCGACCCTGCCGGGGATGACCGTGGTCTGCGGCGATTCGCACACCTCCACCCACGGTGCCTTCGGCGCGCTGGCGCACGGCATCGGTACCTCCGAGGTCGAACACGTGCTGGCCACCCAGTGCCTGGTGGCCAAGAAGATGAAGAACATGCAGGTGCGGGTGGAAGGTGCGCTGCCGGCCGGCGTGACCGCCAAGGACATCGTGCTGGCGATCATCGGCCACATCGGCACCGCCGGCGGCAACGGCCACGCGCTGGAGTTCGCCGGCAGCGCGATCGCCGGCCTGTCCATCGAGGGCCGCATGACCCTGTGCAACATGGCGATCGAGGCCGGCGCGCGGGTGGGCATGGTGGCGGTGGACGGGAAGACCATCGATTACGTGCGTGGCCGCCCGTTCGCCCCCAAGGGCGCGGACTGGGACGCGGCGGTGGCGCTGTGGGAGACGCTGGTGTCCGATCCGGACGCGCACTTCGATACCGTGGTGGAGTTGCGCGCGGAGGACATCCGTCCGCAGGTCAGCTGGGGCACCTCGCCGGAGATGGTGCTGGCGGTGGACCAGAACGTGCCCGACCCGGCGCGCGAGGCCGATCCGGTGAGGAAGGACTCGATCGAGCGCGCGTTGAGATACATGGGCCTGCAGCCGAACCAGCCGATCACCTCGATCCGCCTGGACCGGGTGTTCATCGGCTCGTGCACCAACTCCCGTATCGAGGACCTGCGCGCGGCCGCGGCGGTGGCGCGCGGGCGCAAGGTGGCGCCGACCATCAAGCAGGCGCTGGTGGTGCCCGGGTCGGGCCTGGTCAAGGCGCAGGCCGAGGCCGAGGGCCTGGACCAGGTGTTCATCGAGGCCGGCTTCGAGTGGCGCGAACCGGGCTGCTCCATGTGCCTGGCGATGAATCCCGACAAGCTGGGCAACGGCGAGCACTGCGCCTCGACCTCCAACCGCAACTTCGAGGGCCGCCAGGGCGCCGGTGGGCGTACCCACCTGGTCAGCCCGGCAATGGCCGCGGCCGCCGCCGTGGCGGGTCGCTTCGTCGATGTGCGCGAGCTGATGCAAGCCTGAGGACACCCAACCATGAAAGCCTTCACCACCCACACCGGCCTGGTCGCGCCGCTGGACCGCGCCAACGTGGACACCGACCAGATCATCCCCAAGCAGTTCCTGAAGTCGATCCGGCGCACCGGTTTTGGTCCGAACCTGTTCGACGAATGGCGCTACCTGGACGTGGGGGAGCCCGGGCGGGACAACAGCAACCGCCCGCTCAACCCGGACTTCGTGCTCAATTTCCCGCGCTACCAGGGCGCAAGCGTGCTGCTGGCGCGCGAGAACTTCGGTTGCGGCTCCTCGCGCGAGCACGCGCCGTGGGCGCTGGACGAGTACGGCTTCCGCGCCATCATCGCGCCGAGTTTCGCCGACATCTTCTTCAACAACAGCTTCAAGAACGGCCTGCTGCCGATCGTGCTGGAAGAGCGGGAGGTCGACGCGCTGTTCGCCCAGTGCGAGGCGACCGAAGGGTATGCCCTGGCGGTGGACCTGGCCGCGCAAACCGTGACCCGGCCCGATGGCCTGCAGTACCGGTTCCAGATCGACGCCTTCCGCAAGCACTGCCTGCTCGGTGGACTGGACGACATCGGCCTGACGCTGCAGGAGCGCGACGCGATCGTGGCCTTCGAGGCGCGCCACAAGGCGTCCCAGCCCTGGCTGTTCAACGCCGGCGCCTGAACGGCACGGCGCACGCTGCAGGAAGAAGGCCGCCTCCGGGTGGCCTTCTTCTTTCGCGCCGGGGCAGGGTGGCCATGCCTGCCCTGAAGCCGGCGTGCTTCATTCGCCACGCATGACGGCAGTCCCGGCGTCCCTTGCCATGCCCGGAGGCCGTACGCCCGACGCGCGGAGGCATCGTTGCGAGGGGAGAAGGCACAAGGGGCACGGGGATGCGCGACGACCGCCGGGGCGAGGGGTGGGCTCCTTCCCCTCGCAACGGTGGCCCCCTCCTGAAGATGCAGGGGCCGGTCTGCGCACAGCCTTGCCCTGGGTGCCGGCAACCACGCGTCCTTCAGCCGGACCCTTGGAGCCCCGGTGGCTGCCGGCTGGCCCGCAGGCGGTCTCCGTGGATGCAGGTACACGGCGCGCTGGATCGCCCACATGAAAACGCCGCCCGGGGGCGGCGCTCCAAGTCATCGTGACGGCGTGGGTCAGTACACGCCCTGGGCCAGCATCGCGTCGGCGACCTTGACGAAGCCGCTGATGTTGGCGCCGTCCACGTAGTTGACCGTGCCGTCCTTGCGCTTGCCGTGGCGCACGCAGTTGCCGTGGATGTCCTTCATGATCGCGTGCAGGCGCTCATCCACCTCGGCGTGGTGCCAGGACAGGCGCAATGCGTTCTGGCTCATCTCCAGGCCCGAGGTGGCCACGCCACCGGCGTTGGAGGCCTTGCCCGGCGCGTAGAGCGTGCCGGACTCGACAAACACGTCCACCGCCTCCAGGGTCGAGGGCATGTTCGCGCCCTCGGCCACGCAGACCACCCCGTTCTTCACCAGGGTGCGCGCGTCCTCGCCGTCCAGCTCGTTCTGGGTCGCGCACGGCAGTGCGATCTCGGCCGGGATGTGCCACGGCCGCTTGCCTTGCAGGTATTCGAAGCGCGTCTCCCCGGCCAGCTCGGACAGGCGTCCGCGGCGCTCGTTCTTCAGCCGGGCGACCTCGTCGATGGCCTCCATGTCGAAGCCGTCGCGTGCGTACAGCGTGCCGTCCGAATCGCTGAAGGTCAGCACCTTGCCGCCCAGGTCGGTGGCCTTCATCGCCGCGTACTGGGCCACGTTGCCG
>PJTY01000636.1_pt1 | contig 16790 bp, 6 predicted proteins | sample 1512121 | NCBI WGS metagenome assembly PJTY01 (sample SAMN08177680, study PRJNA422409) | Soil metagenome, whole genome shotgun sequencing project. | isolation source: Soil enriched (2) on filter paper: alkali lignin treatment | place: USA: Madison | collected 2015-01-15 | reverse complement strand
GGGACAAGCCCGCTCCCACATTTGTTGCAACGTGCCGAACCTGTCAGGCCATGGTTGCCAGCCTTGGTGGGTTGACTGGATTTCTGAGTTGGCATTGCTGCCGCATCACCTGTCTCAAGCCATGCACCCAGGCTGACAACGCCTCTCCCACAGGCATGGCCACGTTGCAACAAATGTGGGAGCGGGCTTGTCCCGCGAAGCGCCGCGCGGGCGGCGCTCGATCTCATAGGCACCGAAAGGGTTGTGGCGAACACCTGTCAGCCCAGATGCATTCCCCAGACATGCCTCCTGCAGCCTTCAAAAATCCCAGACTCTTCCTACGCCTCGGGACTGGCAACTCCACCCCTGCGAAATATCCTACAACCTCTGTCGACATGCGTCTGATTGTTCCTGCAAATCCCGCACTCTAGGCTTTGCCCGTCGCTGACGGTTCAGCGATCGGGTGTGGAAACCTGTAGTAAGCATTTCAGGGTTTGTCGTTACATTCAGGAGAACCCATGACCGACGATACCAAAACCACCCCCGGCGTTACCTACTTCTACCAAGGCGAAGGCCAAACCCATCCGCTGTTCCGTATCGCTGAGGGCATCCCCTGCCGCAGCGCCCGGGAGCAAGCCTCGGAGCTGATGGGCTATGCACGCGACTTGTCACTGACCGGCTTGATGGATGGCGATCAGCAGATGCTCTGGGCTTCGCATTACTTCGCAGCCATGGCCAAGGCGCTGCTGGATGATGCCGAGTTGGGTTTGCTGCGCTGATCTTTGTATTGGCTGGGCCGGCTCATTCGCGGGTGAACCCGCTCCCACAGAGGTTGTGCATAGACTGAAAAATGCGCTAGCTCTGTAGAAATGGGTTCCCCGGGTGAGTCCTCAGGCAAGACTAGCCAGTGCGGGTTATTGCATTAATGGTGCGTAAGCCGACAAAAAGCTAAAAAAGGCGGTGATGGGCATCCAGCAGATAATCAGCCATAGAACATTTGCCCAAGTTATTTTTGAATTTTTAAACCCGCAGGCATCACCCTCGCTAACATTGGCTGATTGCTGCATCTGCACCATTGCTACCGAGAAAAAGGTGGAGTAGAGGAGTGTGAGCATGATCGGAATCATGGTGAAAAAGGAGAGTGGCAGGCTATCAAGAAACTTTTCGGATATATAGAATTCCCAGCACGCTATCATTAGGATAGGTGTGTAAAGCATCAGAGTGACACCGATCGCACTACCTTCTACTGGCTGATTCACCTGAGTACAGCGAGCGACGATTTTTTCATCAAGAAGAATATTGTGAAAGCGCCGAATATTGTACAAAGTAGCGGGATGAGTCTGAGGCCATGCTGACCTCTGATGAGTAACCAGTGTCGATAGTTCCAGTAGTAAAGGTACAGCCCCATGGACAAGGAAGCCATGATTATGAGTTTTGAGATGGAAACGACATAAAGCTGTGTTTTTTTGGAGGGTGAGGTGGTTAGCGATTCGCGGGGGTGCATCTGGTCGGAGGTCATAAGGGCTGGTCCTTCAAGTCGGCTATACGATGAACAAATTCACGGCTATCCAGATGATGCCGATGATGTTCAATGATGATGAGGTGAGAATTTTTCTTTTCAACTTCTGTGGGAGTTTTAGGTAGTCTTGCTCATCCATAATCCCTCTGCGAATACTTGAGGCTGGTGATCCGATGGCGCCAGCGATTACAGAAATGACTAGCACTCTGGAGCCAATTTTTTCTCCCCCACATGCCGGTCGCAAAGGAGAGACACGCACTCCGTTGGAGTGCCGATGTCATCTCTTTATATTGGCGAGAGCAGGCGATATTAACATCAGTAGCAAGCCCGATTAAAATTAGGCATGCAGGTGTTGCTAGCAGGAAGATTCTTAGCTTTAAGTCAAGATGATCAATCATTTTGAAAGTCTCAAAGTCGTGTCGTGACAGTCCTTGCAGTAAGGTCGTTGCTTTTTTGGAATGGCGCTGTTTTGATCTAATCGGGTGCTTGCAATGCTCGGTCTATTCATGAGTTGCACTTGGATTTAATTTAGCTCCAGAATTGCATGCGCTTCAGTTTGATCAGGGCGGCGGCTAGCAGCGACCAAATAAATGCTACCAGTAGTAATAGAAATACAATGCGCATCCTCTTTCTCAAGCTAGCTGGAAAGTTTGAGGCATCATCTGGGTCGAGAAGCCCTCGTTTCAGAAAATATTCAGGGTTTAACGCGATGCCACTCAATGTGGCAACGACTGATGCCCGGGAGTAAAAGCTACGTTCCCCCCACCAAAGCGCGGCTCTTTTCAATTGCTGACTTCTTCTTAAAGCGTACTGGAGTTTCCGGTAATTAGGCAGGTAAGCGAGTTGCGCCGTCATTGAAAGCCCTGCGAAAAAGAGCGCGAAAGGCATGGCCAGGAATCCCAAACCCCAGAGAGACTCAAGAAATTCATTCATGTTCGGTTAATTCATAGAGCTCTTCCCCTATATACTCACCGATGCTCATGCCAACTACGCTCCCAGCGTATGAACTAGCGCCGACGATCGCAATGGCACATGCTGCTCCACTTATGGCCCCAAGGCTAACGCAGGCAAAGCCTGCTATCGCTTTTCCAGCTGCTCCCGAAGCGGTACCTAATGCAAGGCCACCTGAAAAATTGCCTACCTCAGTAAATCTTATTTTTCTGCAGGATTGAGTATTGCCTGATCTACATGCTTCTTGAGCTTTCAGCCAAGACGACCCAGCACCGATCGCCAGCCCTACATATCCACCTTTTCTTAGGTGGTTAGACAAACGTGTCAACTTGTCTAGGTGCGTTGAATATCCAGGGATGCCCCCTGGTGCTCCGGCCTTGCTCCAGTGATGTACTAAGCTTTTTGAGGAAATGCCTAGGTCGCCCCGTAATCTGTCATGGCTTTCGAGGTTCATGTGCTTGTTAAGAAAGCCCACCTTCAGCTGCGCATCCAATTTTCTGAGTAGCTTTCTACGTTCAGCAAAAAACTCCGGACTACGTAGATGACCATGCTTGGAAAACTGATGCTGGTGCAGTTCTTCGATCTTGCGCAACGTCGCGCTAAGATCATCCAGAACCTGAGCCATCATGGCGCCGCTCACCCCCATTGCCAAACTGGTACTGCTCAGCAACCCCGCTATTTCAGGCAAGTGACGCATCATGAAGTTAGCTTCTTCCGGGGTGAGATCTGCCAAGTCCTCCCGCGCCTGCTTCGCCGCACTCATCGCATAAAGCTCTTCCCGAGTGCACTCCGGTCGCCGCAAACCATCACCAATGACAAAGATCTCTCCCGCCTTGAACCCCTGCTGATACGTCGGGTTCAGCCTCTCCAGAATTGACCGAGGCAGGTTGGCCTGCGGCGCGCCCAGCTCTGCCAGGACTTCCTCGTATGACATGCAACGCGGAACGATGTAGAAGCCGGGTTCCATGCCTTGTGGCGTGGGCGAGGGCGGAACCACCTCAGGCTGGTAGGTACTTCTTATCGGGTTACCCGTCTGGGCCTGTGCTGGTGCCTCACGAACCGGCTCAGGTGCAGGTGCCCTGCGCGACGATGGCGGTGCATATCCACTGGCTACCAGGCGATTGCTGCCCTGTGGGCACCCACATTGCACCAGTGCTCCGTCCAGAGCCGTGGGTATACCATCCTGCCGCCAGCGGACTTCGCCCTCGACGATGGTGCCCGCCTGTCCACATAGCGGGCAGGGCGTGGTTGGGTCGCCTTGAAGCAGCCAGTTGTGGCCATGCACGCGGCCCCTGGCCTGGCTGGCAATACAGATGGCACCTGTGGTGGTTTCGTCGCCGTCCAGGCCTTGATATCGGCCGAAGATGTTCATGCGCATGCTCATGGCTCGCCTCTTTTTTAAGGTGGAAGCCAGGAACCTAGCAGGCTGTGGGCGGGTATTTTCGGGGCGGGAAGGGTTTAGGAAGGGGCCTACAAGCAATAGGGATTTGGACTACATGTTTGTCATGGCAATACCGGCCTCTTCGCGGGCATGCCCGCTCCCACAGGTGCGGCACAAGCCTCGATAGCTGTGGTGTATCTGTGGGAGCGGGCGAGCCCGCGAAGGGGCCGACAAGGCCACCGCCAGAGCCCTGCAGCCCCGCCACTAAATCACCCCCCCACACCTTCGTCTGACAGTTACCGCTCGACTGCCAGGACACCGCTCGACATGAATGCCGACCAAACGCTCAAGCTCGCCCGCCGCTTCATCGAACTCAGCCCCGACAAGCGCCGCCTGTTCCTCAAGGCGCTGCAGGGCGAGGGCATGGATTTTTCCGTGCTGCCGATTGCGCCCGGGGTGGAGGTGGCCGAGCGTGATCAGCTGTCGTACGCCCAGCGGCGCATGTGGTTCCTCTGGCAGCTCGACCCGCAAGGTGCGGCGTACAACCTGCCCATGGCCGTGCGCCTGAATGGCCCGCTGGACCTGGCAGCCCTGCAGCACGCCTTCGATGCCCTGGTGGCCCGCCACGAAACCCTGCGCACCCGCTTCGTCGCCGACGGCGATGACGTGCGCCAGCAGGTCGATGCCAGTGCTGCCCCGTTGCAGCTGCACCAGGATGCCCTGGCCGGCCTGGACGAAGGCGCCCGTCAGGCCGCCATCGAAACCATCGCCGAAGCCGAAGCCCTGGCCCCCTTCGACCTGGCCAGCGGCCCGCTGTTGCGGGTGCGCCTGCTGCAACTGGCGGCACAGGAGCACATCCTGCTGCTGACCCTGCACCACATCGTCGCCGACGGCTGGTCGATGAACGTGCTGATCGACGAATTCCTGCACCTGTACGACGCCGCCGTGGCCGGCAGCGAAGCCCGCCTGGAACCGCTGCCGATCCAGTACCGCGACTACGCCCTGTGGCAGCGCAGCTGGCTCCAGGCCGGTGAGCAGGAGCGCCAGCTGGCCTACTGGCAGGCGCGCCTGGGCGACGACCATTCGCCGCTGGAACTGCCACTGGACCGCAGCCGTCAGGGCCGCCCCAGCTATCGCGGCGCACGTCACGAGTTCCCTATCGCTGCAGATGTCGCCGAACGCCTGCGCGTCCTGGCACGCAAGCATAACGTCACCCTGTTCATGGTCCTGCTGGCCGCCTTCAAGCTGCTGCTGCAGCGCTACAGCGGTCAGTCGGCGATCCGTGTCGGCGTGCCCATCGCCAACCGCAACCGCGGCGAAAGCCAAGGGCTGATCGGCTGCTTCATCAACACCCAGGTACTGCACACCGAAATCGACCCACTGCTGGACATCACCGGCCTGCTCCAGCGCGTGCGCGAAACCGCCGTAGGCGCGCAAAGCCACCAGGACCTGCCGTTCGAGCAACTGGTCGAAGCCCTGGACCTGCCGCGCAGCAGCGAGAGCCCGCTGTTCCGCGTGCTGTTCAACCACCAGGCGCAGGTGGCGGATGTGCAGGCCATCGAGACCCGCTCCGGCCTGAGCCTGGCGCCAGTCGTGCTGGCAAAGCACAGCGCCCGCTTCGACCTGGCGCTGGATACCCATGAGCGAGCGGGGCAGCTGCACGCAGCGTTCACCTATGCGACCGACGTGTTTGATACGGCCACCGTCGAAGCCCTTGGCGAGCAGTGGCTGGCCTTGGTACAGGCATTGGCCGACGAAGCGGGTGGCGCAGTCGGCGAGTTGCCATTGCCAGGCCTGGCCCCTGCCATTGGCGCGCCTGCGCAGGCTGACGCAACGCTGCTGGTCCACCAGTGCTTTGCCGCCGCCGCCAGCCGCCACCCCGAACGCACGGCGGTGATGGCTGCGGGCGAACAGGCCAGCTTCGCCGAACTCGATGCCCGCGCCGAAGCCATTGCAGGCCGGCTGGTGGAAGCCGGAGCAGGGCCGGACAAACTGGTCGGCGTGCTGGCCGACCGCAGTGTCGGCATGCTTGCCAGTATCCTCGGCGTGCTCAAGGCCGGTGGTGCCTACCTGCCACTGGAGCCCGAGCAGCCGGCCGAACGCTTGGCCTACATGCTTGCCGACAGCGGCACGCGTCTGGTACTTGCGCCCGGCAACTGGCAAGCCGAACTGCCCGAAGGCGTGCAGCGCCTGGACTGGGCGCAAACTGGCAACGGCAGCGCCGCCCGTATCGAACCGGCGCCGGCCAACCTGGCCTACGTGATCTACACCTCCGGCACCACCGGCCAGCCCAAGGGCGTGGCGATCAGCCACGGCGCCCTGGCCAACTACGTAGAAGGCATCGCCGCGCGCCTGCCGCTCGAGCGTATCCGCAGCATGGCCCAGGTCTCGACCCCGGCAGCCGACCTTGGCCACACCATGCTGTTCGGCGCCTTGTGCGGCGGCCATACCCTGCATTTGCTGCTACGCGAGCAGGTGCTGGATGCCGAAGGCTTCGCCGCCTACCTGGCCGAGCATCAGGTAGACGCGCTGAAGATCGTACCGTCGCACCTGGAAGCCATGCTGGTGGCTGGCCGCTCGGCGCTGCCGGCACAGTGCCTGGTGCTCGGCGGCGAGGCCATCAGCCCGAGCCTGCTGGGCAAGGTCCGCAACCTGGCCCCGGCGCTCAAGGTGTTCAACCACTACGGCCCGACCGAAGCCACCGTCGGTGTGCTGGTCGCCGAACTGAACGGGCAGGCCAGCCTCGGCCAGCCCCTGGCCAACACCCGTGTCGCGGTGCTCGACCGCTGCCTGCAACCCTTGCCGGCCAAAGCCAAGGGCGAGCTGTACATCGGTGGCGCCGGCCTGGCCCGTGGCTACCTGAACCGCCCGGCACTCACCGCCGAGCGCTTCGTTCCCGACCCGAACGGCCAGGGCCAGCGCCTGTACCGCAGCGGTGACTGGGTTCGCCAAGGCAGCGACCTGCAGTTCGCCGGGCGCATGGATGGCCAGGTGAAGATCCGGGGCTATCGCGTGGAACTGGCCGAAATCGAGAACCAGCTGCGTGCCCTGGGCGGTGTCGCCAATGCCCTGGTGCGCGTGCATGGCCAGGCGCCGCAACTGCAACTGGCTGCCTGGCTGGTGCCTAGCCAGATGCCGGCCGATATCCTGACCTGGCAGGAATCGATCCGCGCCAGCCTCAAGAGCCTGCTGCCCGAACACATGGTGCCGACCCACCTGATAGTGCTGGAGCACCTGCCGGTCACGGTCAACGGCAAGGTTGACGTCAAGGCGCTGCCGGAACCCGTCGCCACCCAGGTGGCCTATCAAGCGCCGCAGACCCCGCTGCAAACGCAATTGGCGCAGATCTGGGCGCAAGTCCTGCAAGTACCGCAGGTAGGCCTGGGCGACAACTTCTTTGCCCTTGGCGGCCATTCGCTGCTGGCCACCCAGGCGGTATCGCGGATACGCAAGCAATTGGGCGTGGATATTCCGCTGCGCAGCCTGTTCGACACCGTCGACCTGCAGGCCTTTGCCCAGGCAGTGGCCGAAGGCGAGCAGGGCGCAGGCCTGGACATCGAGATCCTCGACCGCCAGCAACCGCTGCCGGTGTCCCGCTCGCAAAACCGCCAGTGGCTGTTCTGGAAGCTCAACCCTGAAAGCCTGGCCTACAACACGCCGATGACCGTGCGCATGCAGGGCCACCTCGACCACTGCGCCGTGCAGGCTGCGCTGGATGCCTTGGTAACCCGCCACGAATCGTTGCGCACGGTGTTCGTCGAGGCCGACGGCCTGCCCTGGCAGCGCATCCTGCCGGCTGCCACGGTAGCGATCGGCTTCGAAGACCTCAGCGGCCAGGACCACGCCGCGCAGATGCGCAAGCTGGAAGCCGAAGCCTTCGTCCCGTTCGACCTGGAGCGCGGCCCGCTGCTGCGTGCACGGCTGTTCAAGGTGCATGCGCAGGAGCACCTGCTGTCGCTGACCTTGCACCATATCGTCTCCGATGGCTGGTCGATGAGCCTGCTGGTGCGCGAGTTCGCCGCCGCCTACAACGCCGCCGCCACGGGCCAGGCGCAAACCATCGAGCCACTGCCGGTGCAGTACGCCGACTTCGCCGCCTGGCAGCGCAAGTGGCTGGCCGAGGGGCAGATGCAGGCGCAGATCGACTACTGGAAGGCCCGCCTGGAAGACGACTTCGAAGTGCTGGAACTGCCTGCCGACCGCATTCGCCCGCAGGTCAAAAGCTACCAGGGCAGCCGCTTCGACGTGCGCCTGCCACAGGCCCTCACCGAGCGCCTGCGGGCACTGGCGGTGGCATCCAACGCCACGCTGTTCCATGTGTTCCTGGCGGCCTATGCCATCGTGCTGTCGCGCTACAGCCGCAAGGGCACCCTCAACATCGGCGTGCCGGTCACCAACCGCAACCGCCTGGAGCTGGAAGGGCTGATCGGCTTCTTCATCAACGTGGTGGTGGCCCGTATCAGTGTCGATGGCAGCCAGCCTTTCGCGCAGTTGCTGGCGGCAATCAAGGAAACCACCTTGCAGGCCCAGGCCAACAAGGACGTGCCGTTCCTCGAGGTAGCCGAGGCGCTGTACCCGGACCGTGGCCAAGGTGTGAACCCGTTCTTCCAGGTGCTGTACAACCACCTGCGCGACCTTGGCGAGCAAGTATCCAGCGATGCCCTGCACGGCCTGCAGGTCAAGGAAGTGGACCTGCTGGAGCCGGGCGCGCAGTACGACATTTCGCTCAATACCCTGGAGCGCTCCGACGGCGTTACTGCCTCGTTCAACTATTCCACCGACCTGTTCGATGCCGCACGTATCGAGCGCATGGCCGGGCATTGGCAAGCATTGCTGCAAGCCATCTGCGCCGAGCCACGGCGCTGCATTGCCGAGCTGGACTTCCTTGGCAGTGCCGAACGCCAGCAGCTGACCCACGGCTGGAACCCGGCGCCCCAGGCTGGCAGCGGCTTGTGTGCACACCAGCTGCTGGCGCGCCAGGCCCACGAGCGGCCGGATGCACTGGCGCTGATCTTCGACGACCAGCAGATGACCTACGCCGAACTGGACCGCAGCAGCAACCAGCTGGCCCACCGCCTTCGGGCGCTGGGCGTGGGGCCGGACTCGCTGGTCGGCGTGGCTGTCGAGCGCGGCCTGGGCATGGCCCTGGCGCTGGTCGCCATCCACAAGGCGGGTGGTGCCTATGTGCCGCTGGACCCGGACTACCCGCAAGAACGCCTGGCCTACATGGTCGAGGACAGCAATATCGGCCTGCTGCTGGCCGATGCGCCCTCGCGTGAGCGCCTGCAACTGGGCAGGCAACTCCCCTGCGTGGTACTGGAACCGGGCACCGAGTGGCTGCACGCCTGGCCCGCCGAACCGCCGGCCAACCTGGCGGCACCGCACAACCTCGCCTATGTCATCTACACCTCCGGCTCCACCGGCATGCCCAAGGGCGTGGCCATCGACCACCACGCCCTGTCGCTGTTCTGCCAGGTGGCAGGCGACTATTCGCGCCTCACCCCGGGCGACCGCGTGCTGCAGTTCGCCACCATCAGCTTCGACGGCTTCATCGAGCAGTTCTTCCCGCCGCTGGCCCAGGGCGCCTGCGTGGTGCTGCGCGACCTGCGACTGTGGGACACCGCCACCTTGCTGGACGAGATCAACCGTCACGGCGTGACCGTTGCCGACCTGCCGGCAGCCTACTGGCGCCTGCTGGCGCTGGAGCGCCGAGCCCCCGAGGCCTATGGCCGGCTGAAGCAGATTCACGTGGGGGGAGAGGCGGTGCCGGAAGATGCCCTGCGCGTCTGGCTGGTCGATGGCCCGCCAGCCGTGCGCCTGCTGAACACCTACGGCCCGACCGAAGCCACCGTGGTCGCCACCACCTACGACTGCTCGCAGATGACCGTGGAGCAGGTCAGCCAGGGTGGGGTGCCGATCGGCCGTGCCTTGCCGGGGCGTACCCTGCATGCCCTGGACGATGGCCTGGCGCCGACACCGGTGGGCGTGCCCGGCGAGCTGTTCATCGGCGGGGCAGGGTGCCTGGCGCGCGGTTATCACCAGCGGCCGTCACTCACCGCTGAGCGTTTCATCCCCGACCCGTTCGACCCGGTCGGCGGTGGCCGGCTGTACCGTACCGGCGACCTTGGCTGCTACGACGAAAACGGCCAGCTGGCCTATCGTGGCCGAGTCGACCACCAGGTTAAGGTGCGTGGTTTCCGTATCGAACTGGGCGAGATCGAGCAGTACCTGCGGGCGCACCCGGATGTCCGCGAAGCCGCCGTGCTGGCCATCGACTTGCCCAGTGGCAAGCAGCTGTGCGCCTATGCGGTGCCGGCCGAAGGCTACCGCGGCGATCTGCGCCAGGCCCTGAAGCAGTACCTCAAGGCCAGCTTGCCTGACTACATGATCCCGGCCTACCTGGTGACCCTGCCGAGCATACCGCTGACCCCCAGCGGCAAACTCGATCGCAAGGCGCTGCCGCTGCCCGACCCGAACCAGCCACAGCACGACTACCAGGCGCCGCAGACCGAGCGGCAGCAGCAGCTGGCGAACATCTGGGCGCAGTTGCTGAGCGTTGCCCGGGTCGGCCTGAACGACAACTTCTTCGAGCTGGGCGGCCACTCCTTGCTGGCTGCCCAGGCCGTGTCGCGGATCAACGTCGAACTGGGGCTGGACATACCCCTGCGGCTGATCTTCAGCCACCCCGAGCTACGCGCGTTCGCCCAGGCGCTGGACGAGCAGGGCCTGTCGCTCTCCGACGACGGCCTGAGCGATATCGAACAAATGATGAATGCATTCACAGAGGCCTGACATGGAACTCACCGCCGCACAACGCATCGCCCAACGTTTCGTTGGCCTCCCCGTGGAGCAACGCCAGCAGATCCTGGAAAAGATGCAGGCCACCGGGCAGAGCTTCCGCCTGCTGCCCATCGTGCCCGCGCGCCAGGGCCTGGCGCGTATTCCGCTGTCGTACGCCCAGCAACGCCTGCTGTTTCTCTGGCAGCTGGAGCCCGACAGCCCGGCCTACAACGTGCCGATGGCAGTACGCCTGAAGGGCGCCCTGGACCAGGCGCTGCTGCAACAGGCGCTGGATGCGCTGGTGCAACGCCACGAGTCGCTGCGTACGCGCTTCGCCTCGGAGGAGGGTGAGTTCTACCAGGAAATCCTCGAACACTGCCCGCTGGCGCTGGTGATGCTCGACGCTGCCGCCGATGAGGCAGCGCTGAGCGTGGCCGTGGATGCCGCCCTCAAGCAGCCTTTCGACCTGCTGACCGGCCCGCTGCTGCGGGTGACCCTGCTGCGCGTGGCCGCCGATCACCACGTGCTGGCGCTGAGCATGCACCACATCATCTCCGATGGCTGGTCAAGCGATGTGCTGGTGCGGGAATTCATCCAGCTGTACAGCGCCCTGGCCGAAGGCCGGCAGGCCGAGTTGCCGGCTCTGCCGATCCAGTACGCCGACTACGCCATCTGGCAGCGCGCCTGGCTCGAGGCCGGTGAAGCGCAGCGCCAGTTGGCCTACTGGCAGGCGCAGTTGGGCGATGAGCAGCCGGTGCTGAGCCTGCCGCTGGACTTCGAGCGCCCGGCCACGCCCAGCCAGCGTGGCGCGGTGGTGCGCGTGGATATCGGCACCGAACAGGCCGAGGCCCTGCGCAGCCAGGCGCGCAAAGGTGGCCACACGTTGTTCGTGCTGGTACTGGCGGCCATGGCGGTGGTGCTGTCGCGCTACAGCGGCCAGGCCGACATCCGCATCGGCGCCCCGAACGCAGGGCGCAACCGCAAGGAGCTGGAAGGCCTGATCGGCTTTTTCATCAACACCCAGGTGCTGCGCGTGCAGGTAGACGAGCGCGCCACCTTTGCCGCGCTGCTGGAGCAGGTAAAGGATGTGATCGGCGGCGCCCAGTCGCACCAGGAACTGCCGTTCGAGCACCTGGTCGATGCCTTGCTGCCCGAGCGCAACCTGGCCCACAACCCGCTGTTCCAGTTCAAGATCAACCAGCACGTGGCTGCCAGCGATGCGGGGCGCAAGCGCCTGGGCGCGCTGGAGGTGGAGGGCTTTGCCCGTGACGGCGGCGATGCCCGCTTCGACCTGGCGTTCGACTTCTCCGACAAGGCCGACGGCATCGAAGGCTACTTCACCTACGCCACCGACCTGTTCGAGCAGGCCACCATCGAACGCATGGCCGCTTCGCTGCGCCAGGTGCTGGATGCGCTGATCCGCGACCCGCAGCAGGCGATCGTCGACAGCCCGCAAGTGGCGACGCTGCTGCCGGCGACCACGCAGGCCTACCCGCATGGTGACTTCCTCGCCCTGTGGCGCCAGGCAATGGCGCAAGGTCAGGCACACGGTGGTGTACGTGCCGGTGACCGGTTCATGACCCAGGCTGGGCTGGAGGCGGCGTCCAACCGGCTGGCCAACTACCTGCGCCAGCGCGGCATCGGCGTCGGCAACATCGTTGCCCTGTGCCTGCCGCGCTCCATCGAGTGGGTCAGCGCCTTGCTCGCAGTGCTCAAGACCGGCGCTGCCTACCTGCCGCTGGACGCCCAGCAACCGCAGGAGCGCCTGCAACAACTGATTGCCGACAGTAGCGCCGCTGTCCTAGTGCATGCGCCGGACGACCAGCGCTTCGCAAGCCTGGACAGCGTGCAGCTGATTGCCTGCGATCACACCGCCTGGGCAACCTGCAGCGACAGCCCGGTCGAGGTGGCCATCGCCGCCGAACAACCGGCCTATCTGATCTACACCTCGGGCTCGACTGGTCAGCCGAAAGGCGTGGTGATCAGCCACGGGGCGCTGGCCAGCTACACCCAGGCGGTGCTGGAGCGCCTGCAACTGCCGGCCGCAGCGAGCATGGCGATGGTCTCCACCACCGCAGCCGACCTGGGCCACACGGTGCTGTTCGGTGCCCTGGCCTCAGGCCGCCTGCTGCACTTGTTGCCACAGGAACTGGCGTTCGACCCCGATGGCTTCGCCAGCTATATGGCACAGCACCAGGTCGGCGTGCTCAAGCTGGTGCCGAGCCACCTGCATGGCTTGCTGCAAGCGGCCCGCACCGCCGATGTGCTGCCCGCCGAGGCACTGATCCTGGGCGGTGAGGCATGCAGCTGGAGCCTGTTGGAAAAAATCCGCGAACTGCGCCCGGCCTGCCGGGTCATCAACCACTACGGCCCGACCGAAACCACAGTCGGCGTGCTCACGTTCGAGCCGGGGCAGCCACAGCCAGGCTGCCGCACGGTGCCGGTCGGGCGCCCGCTGGGCAACGCCTGCGCCCAGGTCCTGGATGGCTACCTCAACCCGTTGGCGACGCGGGTGCCCGGTGAGCTTTACCTGGGTGGGCAAGGCGTCGCCCAGGGCTACCTGGGCCAGCCGGCTTTGACCGCCGAACGCTTCGTGCCGACCGAGGGTGGTGCCCGCTTGTACCGCACCGGCGACCGCGCGCGGCTGACGGCCGATGGCCTGGTCGAGTTCATCGGCCGTGCCGATGACCAGGTGAAGATCCGTGGCTATCGCGTGGAGCCTGGTGAAGTCGGCCGGGTGCTGGCTGGCCTGCCCGGTGTCAGCGAGGCCGTCGTACTGGCCTTGCCACTGGAGGGTGACGCCGAGCGCTTGCAACTGGTGGCCTACGGGGTGGCCGATGCGGGTGTGACCGTGCAGCAGTTGCAGGCGCAATTGCAGGCACGCCTGCCAGACTACATGGTGCCGGCGCAGATACTGCTGCTGGAGCGCCTGCCACTGACTGCCAACGGCAAGCTCGACAAGCGCGCATTGCCGTTACCGGGCGCTGTCAGCCGTGGCTATGTGGCGCCGCAAGGCGATATCGAGGAAAAGCTGGCCGCGGTGTGGGCCGATGTGCTCAAGCTGGAGCAGGTTGGCAGCACTGACAACTTCTTCGAACTGGGCGGCGACTCGATCCTCAGCCTGCAGATCATCGCCCGGGCCAAACGCCAGGGCATCAGGATCACCCCCAAGCAGCTGTTCGAACAACAGACCATCGCCCAGCTGGCCCAGGTGGCCAAGCGCATCGAAGCCAGGCAAGCGGTTGCGGCCGCAGCCGCCGATACCGCCACCAACGGTGAGGTGGTGTTGCTGCCGGCCCAGGCGCGTTTCTTCGAGATGGAGATCGCCCAGCCGGCGCATTGGAACCAGTCGGTACTGCTCAAGCCGACCAGCCCGGTGCAGGTGCAACACCTGCAGGCAGCCCTGCGCGCCGTGGTCGAGCAGCACGATGCCCTGCGCCTGCGCTTCAGCCGTGGCGAAAGCCAGTGGCAGGCGCGCTTCCAGCCGCAGGACAATGCACCACTGCTGCGCCAGCGCAACCTGGCCGCACTGAGTGAGCTGGACGCCGCCGGCAACCAGGTACAGGCCAGCCTGAACCTGGAGCACGGGCCGTTGCTGCGCGCCGAACTGTTCGACTTCGCCGATGGCCAGCAGCGCCTGCTGCTGGTGGTCCATCACCTGGTGGTCGACGGCGTGTCGTGGCGGGTGTTGCTGGAAGATCTGCAAGCGGCCTACCGGCAACTGCTGGGCGGCCAGGCCGTGAGCCTGCCCGCCAAGACCACCTCGGTGAAGACCTGGGCCGAGCGCCTGGCCAGCCATGCCGGCAGCCCGACGCTGCAAGCACAGCGCGGCTACTGGTTGCAGGCGCTGGCCGGCGATTCCGGCGAACTGCCGCGTGACAACCCGCAGGGCAGCCTGGCCAACACCCATGCGCGTACCGCCGCCACACGGCTGAATGCCGAGCGCACTGCCAAGCTGCTGAAACAATCCCCGGCGGCGTACCGCACGCAGATCAACGAGCTGCTGCTGACCGCGCTGGCGCGCACCCTGTGCCAGTGGAGCGCACAGGGCAACGTGCAGGTACTGCTGGAGGGCCATGGCCGCGAAGACCTGTTCGACGACCTCGACCTCAGCCGCACCGTGGGCTGGTTCACCAGCCTGTTCCCGGTGCGCCTCACACCCGCCCAGGACCTGGGCCAGTCGATCATGGCGATCAAGGAGCAACTGCGCGGCGTGCCGGACAAAGGCCTCGGCTACGGCTTGCTGCGTTACTTCGGTGATGCTGAAGTGCGTGACCGGCTCGAGCGTGCCGCCCAGGCTCGTGTCACCTTCAACTACCTGGGCCAGTTCGATGCCAGTTTCGATGCCGAGGCGGGCGCCCTGTTCACCCCGAGCGGGGAACGCGCAGGCCGTACCCAATGTGCCGGCGCACAGCTGGGCAACTGGCTGAGCATCACCAGCCAGGTGTACGGCGGCGAGCTGTTCCTGGAGTGGACCTACAGCGCCGACGTTCATCACCCGGCCACCATCGAGAAGCTGGCCCAGGCCTACGGGCAGGCCTTGGCAGAGCTGGTCGAGCACTGCTGCGATGCGCGGCACCAGGGCGTGACGCCGTCGGACTTCCCGCTGGCCGCGCTGACCCAGGCGCAACTGGACAGCCTGCCGCTGGAGGCCGGGCAGATCGCCGATGTATACCCGCTGTCACCCATGCAGCAAGGGATGTTGTTCCACACCCTTTACGACCAGCAGGCCGGCAACTACATCAACCAGCTGCGCGTGGATGTGGATGGGCTGGATGTGCAGCGTTTCCTGCAGGCGTGGCAGGCCACGCTCGATGCCCACGACATCCTGCGCAGCGGTTTTATCCTGCAAGGCGAGCTGGAACAGGCCGTACAAGTGGTACGCAAGGCCGTCGGATTGCCATGCAGCGAGCATGACTGGCGTGGCCAGCCGGCGCTGGAGCAGGCATTGCAGGCCCTTGCCGAGGGCGAGCGCCAGCGCGGCTTCGACCTTGCTGCCGCGCCGCTGCTGCGTCTGGTTCTGGTACGCACAGGCGATACCCGCCACCACCTGATCTACACCAACCACCACATCCTCATGGACGGCTGGAGCACCTCGCGCCTGTTGGGCGAAGTGCTGCAGCGTTACGCCGGCCTGGTGCCGCAGGCCCAGGCCACGCACTATCGCGACTACATTGCCTGGTTGCAGGGCCAGGACGCAGCCGTTGCCGAAGCCTTCTGGAAAGCCCAGCTTGCGGCCTTGGACGAGCCGACCCGCCTGGCTCAGGCCATCGCCGGCAGCGCAGGCGCGGGCGGAAGTGGCCATGGCGACCACCGCGTGGCCTTCGACCCTGAGCAGACCGCCCGTATCGAAGCCTTCGCCCGGGCCAACCGGGTCACGGTCAACACTCTGGTGCAATCGGCCTGGCTGCTGCTGTTGCAGCGCTGCACTGGCCAGGCCAGCGTGTGCTTCGGCGCCACGGTCGCCGGCCGCCCGGCAGACCTGCCGGGGGTAGAGGAGCAGATCGGCCTGTTCATCAATACCTTGCCGGTTATCGGCACCCCGCGTGCCGAGCAGACCGTGGCCGAGTGGATCGGCCAGGTGCAGGCCGGCAACCTAGCCGTGCGCGAATTCGAGCACACCCCGCTGTACGATGTGCAACGCTGGGCGGGGCAGGGCGGTGACGCCTTGTTCGACAGCATCCTGGTGTTCGAGAACTACCCGGTGGCCGAGGCGCTGCAACAGGGCGTGCCCGGTGGCCTGCGCTTCGGCGACGTGGCCGTGCAGGAACAGACCAACTACCCGCTGACCCTGGTGGTGGAGCTGGGCACCACGCTGTCGATGCAGTACAGCCACGACCGTGCGCTGTGGAGCGACGAGAGCGTTGGCCGCCTGGCTGGCTACTTTGCCAACCTGTTGCAGGCGCTGGTGGAGAATGCTGACGCGAGGATTGGCGAGCTGCCAATGCTGGGGCTGGCAGAACAGCAACAGATGGTCGAAGGCTGGAACGAAACCCACGCGGCGTACCCGGACGAGTGCAGCGTCCACCAGTTGATCGAAGCCCAGGTACTCGCCACCCCGGATGCACCGGCGCTGGCCTTTGGCGAGCAGACCCTGAGCTATGCCGAGCTCAACCGCCGTAGCAACCAGCTGGCGCACAAGCTGCGCGAGCTGGGCGTGGGCCCGGATGTGCTGGTGGG
>PJTY01000628.1_pt1 | contig 16948 bp, 10 predicted proteins | sample 1512121 | NCBI WGS metagenome assembly PJTY01 (sample SAMN08177680, study PRJNA422409) | Soil metagenome, whole genome shotgun sequencing project. | isolation source: Soil enriched (2) on filter paper: alkali lignin treatment | place: USA: Madison | collected 2015-01-15 | reverse complement strand
TCCCGCCTCGCGGGCCTCGCGGGAACGTCCTGCATCGCCGGACTCTCGGCGCTTGCCCTGCTGTTCACCTGGCAGGTGGTGAGACCGGCGTTCGTCGCCCCCTCTCGCCCTCTCGTGGTCGAGTTTCGCCCCCTCGCTGCGCCTCCCGATCCGGTGCGGGAACTGCCGCCGGGGCCGGTTCAGGTGGAAAGGCAGGACAGCAAACCCCAACCGAAGCAGGACATCCCGCCGCCGCCCATCGTGCTTCGCCCGGCATCACCTGCGGAAACGACTGCGCCCAAACCGCCGGATATTGACGATCCCGGCCCGCCCGTGCCGCAAACGACTGCCCCCAAAAGCATCGCGGCCCCGACAGCCGAACGCCTCTCCAGCCAGACCCGGCCGGACTGGGAAGCCTCGGTGCTTGCCCATCTCGAACGCTTTCGCCGCTATCCGCCCCGCGCGCGTGCCACACGTCAGCAAGGAGTTGTCTACGTCCGCTTCACGATGGACAGGAGCGGAACGGTGCTGACCAGCACCATTGTTCGCAAATCTGGCTTCTTCACACTGGATCAGGCCGCACTCGATACGCTCCGGCGCGCACAGCCGTTACCTCCCATTCCCTCCGGCCGCCCGGACACAGTGGAACTCACAGTGCCGGTGCAGTTCGAACTCGCTTAATTCGCGCCGTTGCGGTCGCTGCGCCTTGTAACGTCTCGTGCACAGGAGTTTGTATATGTTTGATCCGCAGGTGGCGAAGGCGTTGATCGACGTCGCAATGTTCTTGGAATTTTCGGATGATCGGATCGTCGACCCTGACGCCGCCGTATCAGCGCTGGAGGATTTGGCAGCCAATTTACAGATGGCCACACCGGAAACTCGCGCTGCGCTCACGCAGGGCATCCGATCCTGGGTGGGGTCTTATCCTGACCGCGTCGAATTTGTATCAAATCTTCCAGAAACTCTTGGGATCATTTAAGCATCGCAAGTTTTTTTGCGACGGCAGCTTTTCCCGTAATTTTGGCGTTTCAGGCCGTGTGCTGGCCTCTCGAAACCGGAACGACCGGATTTCATGATTTTAATCTGAAAGGTGCCGTTCCGGACCCGCCGGCATTACTGACATTCAGCGTGGCACCATAATTGGCACCGCGCCACTTAGCGATCGACGCTGGTTCACATCGGTCATCAGCAGAACAACACCGGGCACGTCAAAGCTGACCTGATAGCCGCCTCTATTTTCAAACTTTGGAAGCGAACGAAACTGGGGCGACGATGACCCGTCAAACCGATAAAGCCCATCTGTGCCAAGCGCCCACACCGTATCGCCAGCGCGCGTCAGGCCAAAGAAGGCAGTTGTGCTCGCGGGCTCTCCCTTATCAAGCTTACCGTATGGAGGCTGAGGATTATCCGGTTTAAAATACAGGCGTCGTACCGTTTCGTCGCACACCTCGACGATGCGACCGTGGGACATCATGTGCACAAGACCGACTGCTGCCACCACGCAGGAAGGATTTGAGGGCGAGGCGACGATCCCATTCACCGGGTCGCACTCTGTGTTGAGCGGCCCCCCACAAAGCTCTCCAGACTGGTTCTTCTCAACGACTTCGATTTTTCCTTCGCCGCGCGTTATCCGTCGAAGCCCACCACCCCATTCCCCGGCGTTGAAACCAATCCAAATCGTGTTTCCGTTAATCAGCGCCGTTCCGATGGCAAACGGCGGCTGCAATTCCTCAGAGAGTTTTACGGCACGCACCCCCGCGCCCTCGACTTCTACGAGGCGACGATTTGTAACTATGGTGACGGCAGTTCCTTCATCCGCGCAACCAAGTGCTGCCAGATTTTCCTTGTCGACTGCGATTGTAGGCCCGACCTTCCACCCCGTAGACGAACGCCGTTTTATCGACCAATGGCGTTTATCAATCTGTATAAGAGCAACAAGGTGGCGCTCGGATTTACAGATTTCGAGAGTTTTGCCCTCAGTTTTCACGCGCACGGGTTTGAGCTTGCTGGGCTCAAGGGATAGTAGCGAACCGTCATCGCTCATCATCCAAAGACGGCCATCTGCGAAAACCGCGCGGCTTATAGCCCGCATTTGATATTGTTCGGCCTTGGCTGGAGCATCAGCACTGTTAAATGCCCACACCCCGGCGATACCGGATCCGGTGGCAACAACAAGCATTGCTACAAGCAATAGACGAAATGCTGGTCTTTTCATCTTGGAAACATGCCCGAACGATGGTGCAGGTCAATGGCCGCTTCCCCCGACGTTTCTGTCATAGGCGACGCGCAGCCACGCTCCCGAAACCGGAATGGCAGGATTGCACGATTTTAATCCGAGAGCAGCCGTTGCGGACACGCCGACAATGCGGACACTCCCAGACGGCCAAGACTAGTCAATCCACACCGACCATGTACACTGGTTCTATGATCCTGTTACCTGCCACTATCATGCTGTCGCTCGCTGTTTCCAGAGCAAGTGTTGAAGGCGACTGCCATGTGCGACCTCCCGACTTTTTGAGTGGCGAACAATACTGGAGCAGCATACCGGAGATTTCCGAACTTCCGGTCAAAAACAGGATTTATGTCCTGAAGTCAGGGCAAATTACCTGGAACCATGCCGTTACTACAATCGATGAGTTGGAAACTTTATTAAGGAAAGTCAGCGACTTCGATCCGCTGCCCCTTACGCAATTCGAGTGGGATGCTGGAGCACCCTGCGATAGCCTTGAACTCGTGCGCAGCATGATGCGACAGCGGCTAACGTGTGCCAATACACGAAATTGTATGGAAGGCGCGGATCCAAGAGAATTGTCACCGCCAAGCCAACTCTGAGGTCTGCTCCCGTTGCCAAGAGGAAAGGCAGATTTTCAGAATTCTAATCTGACACTCACCGTTCCGGACACGCCCCTATGATGACACTTCGGGGCGCTACGCTCTCAAAGACTGCGGCCCATCGGTATGTCGTCTTCCACCGCGCCGTTCGGGAGCCGCACACGGCCGACCAACCGGCCTTCCCGTATGAACCCGAGACGTTCATAAAGTCGAAGAGCACCGGCGTTGCCAGACCGCGCCGTCAATTCGACCCGTGTTATTGCAGGAATGACTGACGCCGCTGCTTCGAAAAATGCGGCAAACAAGAGCGAGCCCACGCCGTTTCCCTGCGCTTCGGGGTGAACAGCGATGGTAAGGTCACCCAGCACATGATCGAATTGCCTTGGCCCAAGGCGAGCCGCATGAATCTCGCCAATGAGATGGTCATCGTGAAAAGCGCCCAGCGTCACTCCGGTTCGCCATGCGCGTTCCACGAAGGCTTGGACATAGTCTATAGTGATCTCGTCGTGAGATCGGGCCAAACCCGAACCCTCTATTGACGCGGCAGCCTGATGAAGAGCGAAGACGATTGGCGCGTCTACGGGGGTCAGCGGACGGATGTTACAGGCGATCATGCCGCTATTTAGTCAGGACGGCCAAGTTGGGCAACACTCTGCCAGATGTTCCCAGCCAACGATCATTTTCAGGAAGGCAGCGATCCCCGGCCTCGCCCAGAAACGGTCAGTCTCGCATCCCGACTTTTGGGCCATTCGGGCCGGGAAGCCAGCTTGCCATTTCCAGCCGTCCAGTCAGGCGCCGTCTGCCAGCTTGCGGGATCGTCGGAATGGCCGTTGAGCGTCTTGAATGGGTGCTAACGGCCGATAGTCCTCACCCACTCCCTCATATCAACTGCAAAACGGCTCAACTCGCTTTCATCCTCGAATACCGAGTGACCTGCTGCATAGATTTTGGAAACACGGCGGTCCGGTCCGATCCCGGCATGGTCGAGGGCGAACTGTCCGGCGGTGACCGGGGTGGTGATGTCGTAGTACCCGCCCACCGTCATCAGCTTCATCCCCGGCTTTTGGGCCATGGCCTTGGCAAGGAACGGCGCGAAGCGGACGGTGCGGTAGACTTCGCCCCGGCCCCAGTCCCACTTGAAGTTGATGCCAAGGTTAAGTGTACGATACGTGCTCGGCAGCGCGTAACCGAGGTCCTTGCCGATATAGTCGGCGATCAGGTGGCCGGTCTCCGCGCCCAGCGTCATCGAGGGATCGTCGAAAGGCGGGTGCATGTTGGATTCCGCGATCGCGCGGGTCGCACGGCCGTCGAGCTGCCCGGTGCGCAGTCCCTTGGCGGCAAGCAGGCCCAGCATGAAGGACTGCCGATCGAGTTGCAGCCCGTCCTTCGCCAGTTCCGCGGCCGGAAGCCCGATCAGTTCCGACATCCGCGCGGCGACTTTGGCCCGCTCCCCTTCGGCAAGCGAGGCACCGGCGATCAATGCGCGAGCATAGTCGTTCTCCGCAAAAGAGCGCGCTTCCGCGAAATGTTGTTCGACAGACCTGCCCTTGCGATCGATCGCCTGATGATACCATGCAACGGCAGCCAACGTCGGCAGCAGCGACACGTCAGCGATCACCGGCCCGTCGTTGTCGCCCAGCGAGAGCGAGAAGAGGGCCACGCCGTCGGGCAGCGGCAACCCGGCCTTGCCCTCGGCATCGAGCATGGCCGCAGCGCGCGCCGTGCCGTAGCTCTCGCCCACCAGCGCGAACGGCGCGTCGGTACGGCCATTGGCACGGCGCCAGCGCTGGACCACGTCGGCCACGGCCGCCGCATCTCCGGAAACCGAGAACAGGCCGGATGCATCGGCACCCTTGACCGGCATCGACGCGCCCGTTCCCGGAGGATCGATGAACACCAGATCGGCGACGTCGAGCAGGCTGTGCGGATTGTTCTCCAGCCGCGCGCCATCGCCCTTGCCGACGATGCGGCGCGGACCGAAGGCATTCATGTGGAGCGGCGAGGAAGAGGCGCCCGGTCCGCCGTTGAAGAAGAACAGCACCGGCCGCTTCGCCTTATCGGCGCCTGCACCGCGCGCTGAATAAGCGTAAGTGACGACAACCGCCGCCGCCTGCCCCTTCGCATTGACGACCGGCGTTTCGGTGACGATCGCATCGTAGGATAGCTTCCTGCCGCCGAAGGTGCCTGAATGGCGCGTCACCACGACCTTGTCGCTGGCCGCCGCGCGCTCCACCATCGGCTCCATGGCCTTGAGAAACACCGGCGGCATCGGCAGGCTCTCATCCTGCGCCAGCAGCGGAGCCGCCGGCAGGAGAGCGGCGAGAGCAAGCAGGCTGGAACGCACGAAAACGGTCTTCTTGGCGGACATTGCGTCAGGTTCCGATCAGGAGGGGTTGGCTCAGGATAAAGTCGGCAGGGCGGCGATCAGGCGCTCGATGTCGTCCATCGAGTTGAACCATGAAAGGCAGATGCGGAACCGGTTGCGGCTCAGCGTGATCGCCACGCCTGCCCGGTTCAGCGGTTCGGCCAATGTCTTGTGGGCATCCGGCAGGACGCAGGTGAGCAGCGGGCTGCGGCAATCCCGCGGCGTCGCCACCTCGTAGCCCTTGGCGGGCAGCGCCTCATGTAGGCGGCGCAGCATGGGCTGGCGATGCGCCATGATCCTGTCCACGCCGAGTTCGAGCAGCTTCGCCAGCGACCAGTCCAGCTGCGCCATCACCGCGTGGGAATGGGTGCCCATGGCGAACATGCCCTCGGCATCGGTGCGCGGCGTCATGTCGGCAATCGTCTGCCCCGGCTCGTCATAGGGATAGACGTGCGGCTTGAAGCCATCGAGCTGATAATAACCGAACCGCTTGCGCTTGAGGCGCGCCAGCCGATCCGGACGGACATAGAGGAAGCCCAGCCCGAAATCGCCCATGAGCCACTTGTAGCTGGCCGTCGCGGCGAAATCGACGCCGCTGGCCTTGACGTCGATGGGCACGGTGCCGGCCGCATGAATGATGTCGGCATAGACCAGCGCGCCGCGCGCGTGGGCGATTTCGCAGATCCGCTTCAGGTCGTGCTCGAAACCGTTGTAGGTCGAGACCAGCGAGAGGCTGACCAGGCGCGTGTCGGGGCCGATCGCCTTCTCGTAGGCATCGGGGTCGATGCGTCCGGCCGTCGGGCGGATCCAGCGCACGTCGACGCCCTGCTTGCCGAGTTGGTCGTAGAGCCAGAACGAGCCGAAGAAATGCAACGTATCGGTGACGACGCTGCCCTTTGCTGCTGGCAGATCGAGCGCGTCGACGATCGACTGTTCGCCGGCCGTGGTGCTCTGGACGAAGGCAAGGTCTTTCGGTGCGGCATTGATGAGGCGTGCGAAGGCCGCCTTGATCCGCACTTCGGTATCATGGCTCGACCATTCGCGCATTTCCGCACGCGACTGGAAATAGGCATCGACCGCAGCCTTGGCCGGGAGAGGCACCGGATGCATCGTGCCGGAGTCGAGGTAGACTTTCGCCATCGGCGCGAAATCGCCCGGCTTCGCGAACGAGGTCGGTGACGCGGCAAGCGCCTCTCCTGCCACCGCCGGAGCCAATGGCAGCAATGCCGCCCCCCGCAACAGCGTGCGGCGGCAAAGCGCGGGTTCGGAGGGCGAATCGGATCGCTGGATCATTTACGCATCCTAGGCAAAGGCTTGCGCATAAGAATTGCGCATTTCAGGTGTTAGTGCGCAGCCCATCACGGCGATGTACCGGACGCTATCAGGACGATAGTGCCGTTCGTGCATAAACTTGCCTCGACATCTCGGCTAGGCTTGCCGGAAAGCAGAACCCGTGAAAGGCCGTCCATGCCAGCCAAGTCCAACCGCCTGCTCGGCGCCGCACTGTTTATCGCCGCGCTTGCAGTGTGTCCCCAGGCCCATGCGAGAGGGGCGGAGAGATCCTGCGCTCCGGACGAAGCCGGTGCCTCGGCCCACCTTGGCAAGCTGGACTATGCCGCCTGCGCCGGCACGATGGCAATCTCCGATCGCCAGGGCGCCACGCAGGCCGACCTCTTCTACACGGCCTATTTCGCAAGTCGTCCGCCCCCGGAAACGCGGCCCATCACCTTTGTCTGGAACGGCGGTCCCGGCGCGGATTCCCGCCTGCTCCAGTTCCATGCGCTCGGCCCGCGAACGCTGCACGGCGCCGAACTGGCCGACAATCCGAACAGCATTCTTCCCGCAGCGGATCTCGTGTTTCTCGACCCTGCCGGGACCGGCTTCAGCCGGGCAACCTCGGACACGGCGGCCAGGAAGCTCTATTCCACCACGGCCGACAGCGACGTCACCGCCACCTTCATCCTGACGTTCCTCAGGAACCGAGGCCTTGCAGGTTCTCCCGTCTACCTCGTCGGCGAAAGTTTCGGCACCTGGCGTGCGGCGAGCGTGGCGGAAACCTTGATCGAAGCCGGCCAGCCGGTCGCCGGGATCGTGCTGGTCTCCGGCGGCATCCCGATGGGGGAGGAACGCGACCGCTCCCTGATGCGCGCGCTGACCCTGCCCAACCGCACCGCCACGGCCCTTGCCCTCGGCAAGCTCGACCCGGCCTTGTCGGCCCGCCCCGCCAAGACCCTTGCCGATGCCGAGAAATGGGCACGCGACGTCTGGTATCCCGCTCTCGCCCATCCCGAAGCGCTCGACGACCGCACGCGGATGCAGGTGGTGGCGGGCCTGGCGCGCTACACCGGCCTCGCACCCGCCGCGATCGACAGGCAGACGCTCTGGGTCTCGCCGCAGGACTTCCGCACGAAGCTGCTGGCTTCGGAGGGCAAGATGCTGGGCATCTTCGACATGCGCCGCACCGCGCCGCCTGCCGACGAAACCGCGGGAGATGCCGCCATCCTCAATTTCTACCGCGCGACGCTCGGCTATCGCCAGGGCCAGTATGCCGGGATCGAGGTCCCGGAACTGCCCGTCGGCAACGACTGGCAGTACGATCAATCGCCGATCACCAAGGAATCCCTCGCCCGCGCCATGGCCGGCGAAGGTCCGCCCAGCGCCTCGCAGCCCTGGGTCCTGCGCGCCATGGAAAAAGCCCCTGCCATGCGGGTCATGGTGGCGACCGGCCTTTACGACTCCCTCAACGGCTGCGCCGCCAACCGGCAGGCCGCCGCCGATTTTCCCCGGGCCCTGTCAGAGCGGATCACCGCGCACTGCTATCGCGGCGGCCATATGATGTATGAGGAACCCGCTGAGGCCGTGCAATTCGCAAGCGACCTCTCAGCCTTTATGCGCAATTCACATTCTTCCGCAAAGTGAGGCTAGAAATTTCGCGATCACACTCCATTGCGAAATTTCAATTCAAACGCCCTCGCCCGTACATCGCACAACGCAACCCCCTCGCTGCCTGTCTGCGCTAGTCTCTGCATCAGGGATTAAAAATGCATAGAGCAATGAGGGGTAGTTCGATGATCCAGTCACGCATGGAGAGGGTCGGCCTGGCGGCCCTTCTGGTTTCCACCGCCGCCGCCGCACTGCTGACCACACCTGCCTTCGCGCAGGACCTTGCGCCGGAAGCCGACGAGACCACTCCCACCACGGACATCGTCGTCACCGGATCGCGCATCCGCCGCGACGCATCGGACGAGACCGCCCCGCTCAATGTCGTCGACAGCCAGACGATCGCCGATCGCGGCTATATCAGCGCCTCGGAAGCGCTGAACCAGCTCACCTCGAACAGCCCCATGCTCAACCAGGCCGACGGCAGCGGCGAGGGCAGCGGTTCGGGGCAGCAGTTCCCCAACCTCTTCGGCCTGGGCGCCGGGCGCACGCTGACCCTGCTCAACGGCCGCCGCATGGTGACCAGCTCCTCGGGCCTGGGCGACGCCCAGGTCGACGCCAACATCATCCCGCTCGGTCTGCTGGACCGGGTCGAAGTGGTGCAGGGCGGCGGCGCGGCGGTCTACGGATCGGACGCCATCGCCGGCGTGGTCAACTACGTGCTGAAGGAAAGCTTCGAAGGCCTCGAACTCGATGGCCAGAACGGGATTTCCTCGCGCGGGGACTATCACACCTACAGCCTGCGCGGCACTGCGGGCAAGAACTTCGCGGGCGGCCGCGGCAATGTCGCCATCGACCTGAACTACGCCCGGTCGCCGTCGCTGATGTTCGCCGCGCGCCCGCTTTCCGCGCTCGGCCGCCTGACGGTGAGCAACCCGGCAAACACCACCGATCCCAACGACGGCATCCCGGCACTCAAGGAACTGCTCGACGCGCACTTCTGGGAATTCAACACCAACGGCGTCCTGTTCAACACGCCCGCCCCCTTCACCCGCTTCCTGACCCAGTCGAACGGCACCCCGCTCCAGTTCGATCCCAGCGGCAACGTGGTGCCCTACGATCCCGGCACCGATGTCGGCATTCCCTTCTCCAGCGGCGGACAGGGCTTCTCCTATCGCGATCTCGCGGGGCTGCGCACCGGCGTGCAGCGCTTCACCGGCAACCTGATCGCGCACTACGACCTGACCGACGCGATCACCCTGCGCACCGAACTGCTCTATGCCCACACCGAGGGCACCGAGATCCCGCAGGGCCAGAGCCGCACGATCCTGAACTACGGCACTTACGCTGGGCCGGTGATCTTCACGATCGACAATCCCTACCTGACCGACCAGGCCAAGGCGACGCTCTCGGCGGCCCGTCCGGCCTTCGCGGCCGGTGCGCCGCTGTTCCTGTCCAAGTACTTCAACGACCTGACGCCGGACAACCTCCAGCGCTACAAGACCGATACCTATCGCGCCCTGCTCGGCGTGGACGGCGAGTTCTCGGCCGGCAGCCGCAACTTCTACTGGTCGGTCTCCGGCAGCTATGCCCGGGTCGACGGTTCGCAGCGCCGCTGGGAAGTGGACAACGCCAAGTATGCCAACGCCATCGACGCGGTGCTCTCGGGCGGCCAGATCGTCTGCGGCATCAATGCCGACGCCGACACCACCAATAACGATGCCGCCTGCGCGCCGATCAACCCGTTCGGCAACGGCAATGTTTCCAGCGCCGCGCAGAAGTACGTAAGCGTCCGTGCCGGTCTCGACTACCGCAACGAGCAGACCGACTTCCTCGCCACGCTGGGCGGCGACGTGGTCCACCTGCCGGGCGGCACGGTGAAGTTCAGCCTCGCCTACGAGCACCGTGACGAGCAGGTCTCCTACAGCCCGCTCGCGGCCAACCGGCAGGGCCTGTTCGGCGGCGGCACTCTGGAAGTCGCGCAGTCCGCCAGGTACAATACCGACGAGCTTTCGGGCGAACTGCTGATCCCGCTGATCGACAGCGCGATGAACGTGCCGATCGTGCGCATGCTGGAAGCCAGCGCGGCGGGCCGCCTCGTCGACAACTCGATCGCCGGCAAGGAACAGGTCTGGGATCTCGGCCTGCGCTGGCAGCCGGTGGACGGCATTACCCTGCGCGTCAGCCGCAGCCGCAACTTCCGCGCGCCGACCCTGGCGATGCTCGCCGCGCCGACTGCGACGACGCTCGATTCGATCGGCTTCGACCCTTGCGATGCCGATCGCATCAGCAGCGGGTCCAACCCGTCCGTACGCTACGCCAACTGCCTGGCCGCCTTCACGGCAAATCCGGGCTACGGCGTGGAAGCGGACGGCACCAATGCCGGTCTCAGCCCTGCCGAACGCCTCGCCCGCTTCCAGGATCCGGCCGAGAACTTCCCCCGCTCCACCATCACCACCGGCGGCAACGCCAACTTGCGCAACGAGATCTCGGATACCTTCACCTACGGTATCGTGCTCCAGCCCAAGTTCATCCCCGGCCTGACGATCAGCGCCGACCGCATCGAGATCGACCTGAAGGACGGCCTCTCGGCCTTCACCACCGAGGACTTCACGGCCGCCTGCTACGACAATACCAACCCCGATCCGGCGGTCTGCAATGCGTTCTCGCGCATCGCCTCGTCCGACGGCGTGAGTCCCGGCGGCACGATCCTGACCGGCACGACCACCACCTTCAACGCCGGCGTCATCAAGTATCGCGGCGAAGTCTACGCCGTCGACTACACGTTCGAACCCGGTCGGATCGGTGCGTTCCATGTCGGCGTGAACGCCACGCACAACACCCTGCTGACCACCTCGGTCACCGGCGAGAACTTCATCCGTACCGACAACACCTACGAGAAGCCGACCTGGGAAGGCCGCTTCAACCTCGACTGGACCAAGGGACCGGTGCGGGTGAGCTATCAGGCCTACTACCTCGACAAGACCCGGGCGGCCTACGACGCCACGATCGAAACCAACCCCAACCCTCTGCTCGACAGCAACCTGACGCATTCCATCTCGGCGCAAGTCGAGGCGGGCCGGATCACCTTGCGTGCCGGCATCGACAACTTCACCGACAAAGCCCCTTCCTACCCGCAGATCGCCTATGGCGACATCCTCGGCCGCCGGTTCTGGATCGGCGCCAAGCTGAAGATGTGACGGGTTCCGGCGGCGTCGGGGAACATTCCCTTCCCGGCGCCGCCGCCAACCCCGAACACTCGGCACAATCCGGCAGATACGAGACAATGGCTTCCCGCCCAGACGACCACATTGCGAAGTCCTATGCCCAATGGGTTAGGCGCTCTATCCTCCGGAACAACAATTCCCGCAGCCTTCTCGTCAGTCTGTTCGAAAGCTCGGTTCCCGAGCCGAAGGAGCTGCTGCGGGACGTGCTTCTCGAAGGCTTCGCGGAGGGGATCACCGCCCGCTACGCCAGCACTTTTGTGAAGGGCAATCCCTATCTCGTGGCCGCGCTGGCCCGCGACTACGGCGTGCGCGAGGAACAGGTCCTCACCACCACCGGCGCCACCGGCGCACTTTCGCTGATCTACCGCGCGTTGCTGTCGCCGGGCGACCGGGTGCTGGTGGAGAACCCCAGCTTCGAGCTGTTCGGCAGCCTGGCCGAGGCCAGCGGCATCGCCGTGGACACGTTCCAGCGCCCCGCGCCGCGCTTTGCGATCGATCCTCGGGAAGTCGAAGCCCGGATTCGCCCCGAGACGCGGATGATCGTGATCTCGAACCTCCACAATCCCTCCGGCATGGCAGTGGACGACGCCGCGATCATTGCTCTCGGCGAAATCGCCGACCGGCACGACCTGATCGTCGTCGTGGACGAAGTCTACGCGCCTTATGCCGGAACGCGGCTTCGCCCGGCCGCCTCGCTCGGCACCTCGCCGCGCCTCGTTTCGGTCAACAGCCTGACCAAGATCTTCGGCCTCAGCAGCTTGCGCTGCGGCTGGATCGTCGGCGACGAAAGCGTGATCACGCCGGTGCGCGAACTGGCGCAGGAGGTCGATTTCGCAATCTCCAACCTTGCCCACGCCGTCTCCGCGCTCATCGTCGAGAACCCCGCGCGCTTCCAGGAAAACACGTTCTCGGTGCTGGCCAAGGCCCGGCCGATCATCGCATCCTATCATGCCTACTGGCTCGCCGAGGGGCTGGCCGAAGGCGATCTGCCGGAAAGCGGCTGCATCGCCTTTCCCCGCCTTGTCGGCATTGCGGATACCGAGCGTTTCTCCGGCTGGCTTTCCGACCGATGCGGAGTACTGGTGGCGCCGGGGGAATATTTCGGCGCGCCCGGACATGTCCGCCTCGGCTTCGCGATGGAGCCGTCGCGCCTCGATTACGGCCTTCAGGCCCTGACCGACGGCCTCCTTACCTATCGGGAAAACCACAGGAAGCTGGAAACGCCATGACTTTCACGACGCCGCAGCCCTTCGGTCGCAAACAGAAGTCTCCGCTGCGCCTGAGGGTGCTGACGGGGATCGCGCTTGTCGCGGCGTCTGCCGGACCCATTCCGACGCAAGCGGCCGAGCCGCCGGCCGAAGGGGTCCTCATTGATGCGCGGGTTTCGCAACCCGATGCCGCGCATCCTGTCCGCGCCGAGCTGGGACTCGTCCCTGTCTCGGCCGGCGCGGACAGTTCCCCCGCCACCGCGGGCTACCTTTCCTACACCCGCAGGAATGCCGGGCCGGGCCGACCGGTGATATTCGCCTTCAACGGCGGTCCGGGCGCTTCGGCCTCCTATCTGCACATGGGCCTGCTCGGCCCGGTGCTCGCCCATGTCCCGCAGGACCCCGCCGCTACGACCGCGGAGTCCGGCGGCACCCTGCCCGGCCCATCGAAACTCTATGACGTGGCCGACGTGGTCTTCATCGACCCGCCCGGCACCGGCTTTTCCCAGCGCCCGGCAGGCGCCGCCGCCGCGCCCTACAGCACGGTCGAAGGCGATGCGAACGCCGCGGCCGATCTCGTCCGGCAATGGCTCGCCGCCCACCGGCGCCTCGATGCGCCGGTCTACATCCTCGGCGAAAGCTACGGAACGATCCGCGCCGTCGCCATGCTCGATGCGCTCGGCAAAAAGGGCCTCGCCGCCAACGTGCGCGGTGTCGTCCTGCTGGGGCAGGCGCTCAACATGATCGAGACCTCGCAGCGCCCCGACAACGTGGTGACTTACGCCGTATCGCTGCCGACCCTGGCGGCGATCGCCTGCTACCACGGCATGGTGAAAGCCCCCTGCACCGCCGAAAACGTGACCGAAGAGACCGCCCGCTTCGCCCGCGAGGACTACCTCCCCGCCCTCTATCGCGGCCGCGATCTCCCCCGGGCCGAGCGCGAGCGCCTCGCCGCCCGCCTCGCCGAACTGACCGGCATCCCCGCCGCGTTCTACCTTGCCAACGACCTGCGCATTTCGAAGGAGCGCTTCCGCGTCGAACTGCTGCGCGCGAAAGGCAAGGTCATGGGACGCTACGACGCCCGCTATCTGGCCGACCGCCCCGCCGACGTCACGACGATGATGCCGGGTGACCCCTCCTCCTCCATCTCCGATGCCTTCGGCAAGGCGATGACCGGCTATCTTGCCGACACGCTCAAGGCGCCCGGCGCCGATGCCTACAAGGTGATCGCGCGCTTCGACGGCACCTGGAGCTACGGCAGCGAGGATTCGCCTTTCGCCGACTGGCCGTTCATGTCCGTCGTCGAGCGCCACGCAGCCGGCAATGCCTGCCTGCGTCTGTTCGTCGGCACCGGCATCTACGATACCACGACGACGATCGGCGCGGCCGACTATCTCTTCGCGCAATCCAGCCTGCCGCAGGCGCGCTATCGCAACGCGCGCTATGTCGGCGGCCATGTGTTCTACTCCGACGACGGCAGCCGCGCGCGGTTCCAGTCGGATCTCGTCGATTTCATCAAGGCGGACAGCTGCCGGGGGGCACAAAAGTGAGCGAAGCGGAACAGGCCCTGCGCAAGGGTATCGGCCTCTGGGGCGTCGTCTCGCTCGGCCTCGGCACGGCGGTCGGCGTCTCGATCTTCTCGGCGGTATCGCCCGCCACCGCGCTCGCCGGACCGGCCATGCTGCTCTCGGTCGTGATCGCGGCGCTGCCGATGTATCTCATTGCCGTGAGCTACGCCTACCTCGGCTCGGCCGATCCGGTGTCCGGTGCCAGCTTCGTCTGGCCCTCGCGCTATCTCCATCCGACACTGGGCTTCTTCATCGCCTGGATGCGCATCATCGCCAACATGGGGGCGATGGTGGTGCTGGCACTCGTACTGGTTCGCTACGTCTCGATGCTGGTGCCGCTGCCGGTCAAGCCGACGATGTTCGCGGTGCTGGTGCTGGCCCTGCTGGCCAATCTCGTCGGCGTCCATGTCGCCACCCGCGCGCAGACGGTGATGGTCGGCGCGCTGATCCTGCTGTTCGGCCTCTTCGTGGTCTGGGGCGGTTTCACGGTTTCCGAACCCGTCCGCCTGGAACCGTTCCTGCCCAAGGGCCTCCACGGCGCCTTCGCCGCAGCACCGCTGCTGATGGGCCTGTTCTTCGGCATCGAGGCGGCAACCGAGGCCGGGGGTGAAGTGGCGAACAGCCGCCGCAACATCCCGATCGGCATCGCGGTCGCCATCGGTTCGGCCACCGTGCTCTATGTCGCCGTAGCCTTCGTGGCCCTCACCGTGCTCGGACCGGATACGCTGGCAGGCAGCGAAGCGCCGATCCTCGACACCGCCAAGCGCTTCATGGGACCGCTGGCCGTCCCGGTCATCGTGCTCGCCGCCATTGCCGCGATCGGCACCAGCCTGAATTCGATCTTCACGATGTTCAGCCGCAGCCTCTTCGCCATGGCCGAAGCCGGGGTACTGCCGAAAGCGATCGCCCGGGTCCACCCGCGTTCGCACGTACCGCACATGGCCTTGTTCACGGTGTTCGGCATCGGCTGCGTGGGGCTGCTCATGCCGATGGAACTGACCTTCCTGTTCCTCGCCGTGAATATCCCCAATCTCGCGAAGTACGGCAGCATCTGCCTCTCCGCCGCGCGGGTGGCGCGCGATCATCCCGAGCTTCATGCCGGCGCGGGCTTCCGTCCGGCGCGCGGCACGATGATGACGCTGGGGCTTGCCGGAGCGCTCTGCGCGCTCGGCCTGATCGTGATCGGACTGGAGGCGGACTGGCGCCCCTATGTCCTGCTGCTGGTATGGGGAGGCGTGGGCGCGATCTGGTATTTCGTCCGCCGACGCGGCTAGTCTTAAGGAACGCCGTTCACGAAAAGAGGCAGGGAGCCATGTGCCCCCTGCCTCTTTTTCGATTCAGAACGCGAAGTCCTCGTGAGCCTCCGCGCCCGATCCATGGATCAGCGCAACGGGCTTTGCCTCGACCTTCGGCAGGATGATCCTGGGCGCTTCGGCGAAAGGCTTCACGCCCACTTCGCTCCAGATCTCAGAGGGGAAGTAGACCGTCCCGCCCTTCACCACCATCGCCATGCGGTGGATCGCCGACAGGTCTTCCAGCGGGTTTCCATCCAGCAGTACGAAGTCGGCATACTTGCCCTTCTCGACCGAGCCGTAGGACTGATCGCGGTGCATGTACTGCTCCGGCCCGAGCGTGCCGATCTTCAGCACATCGGCGACGGGCAGCCCTGCCTCGGCATAGATCTGCAACTCACGGTGGACCGACAGCCCCGTCGCATCGTCAGTGCCCGGCAAAAGCGTGATGCCGCGCCGGTGCATGTCGCGCAGCAGCGCCTTGATCGTCACGAAGGCGCCGTCATAGCCGGCGGCATCCTCGGGCGTCTTGATCGGGGCAATGCCCTGACGGCGATTGCGCTGCACGCCGACGGGCAGATGGTCGAAGTACCCCGCCACCGCCGGGCTGACCTTGCCGTCCCGGCTCATCATCAGCAGTTCCAGCGTCACCGCCGTGGGATCGAGCGCGATATGCTTCGCCTGCATCGTGTCGAGCGTGGAAGCGACGCGCGGCGAGGCGAGATCCAGCCCCGCCGTCCGCCGCATGGCCGTGAGGCGCAGCGGCGTGCGGGTATCTTCCTTGGGATCGAGCACCCAGCCCAGCATGAGCTGGTTGATATGCGTCACTTCGTCATAGCCCGCCGCGATCATGGCATCGGCATTGGTGAAGGCCGGGATGTGTCCGGTCACTCCCATGCCCAGCCGCTTGGCCTCCCTGACCACGCTCGGCACCCAATCAGGGTTGAAGCTGTTGTAGATCTTCACCTGCCAGTAGCCGCGCGCGCCATACCAGCGCACCGCGTCGAGCGCCTCGGCCTCGCTGCCGGCGATGAAGCCGTTGCGCGAGCTGTAGGGACTGCGCCCTTCGAGGAAACCGTTGCGCACGATGCGCGGCCCCGCCACCTCGCCCGCCTCGATACGGTGTGTCAGGTCGATCAGGAAGGCATTCTCGTTGCCCATGTCGCGCACGCTGGTCACGCCCGAGGCGATGTAGAGCAATGCGGACTGGAGCGAGACGTGGGCATGCATGTCATGCAGTCCGGGTATGACCACCCGGCCCGCACCTTCGACCGTGGCTTCGCCGGGCGAGGCGGGACTGTCGAGCGGCTCGACCGAGGCGATCCTGTCTCCGAAGACGACCACCGAAACCGGATCGCCCAGCTTGCCGCTCGCCGGATCGAAGACCCGCACGTTGCGAATGCGGATCGGCGCATCGTAGTTGTGCGCGACTTTCTTCTGGATCGCCGCGAAGCGTTCCGCAGACCGGGTTGCGGCGATCTTCGCCAGCTCTCCCGCATGGGAGACCAGATCCTCGCGGACGGTGGCGCTGGTCGGCGAGTAGGTCGCGACCAGCGCACCCTTGTCGTCCAGCAGGATCGCACTGGGCGTCAGGCCG
>PJTY01000627.1_pt1 | contig 16967 bp, 16 predicted proteins | sample 1512121 | NCBI WGS metagenome assembly PJTY01 (sample SAMN08177680, study PRJNA422409) | Soil metagenome, whole genome shotgun sequencing project. | isolation source: Soil enriched (2) on filter paper: alkali lignin treatment | place: USA: Madison | collected 2015-01-15 | reverse complement strand
CTCTCGATCGATGCTGACGGCCAGGTGTTCTGGAACGGCGAACTGATGAACGACGCCGACTTGGCCAGCCGCATCGCCGATGCAGCGAAGGTCACGCCACAGCCGGAACTGCATCTGCACGCAGCGCGCACCACGCAGTACGAGAAGGTGGCGCAGGTGATGTCGGCAGCGCAGGCTGGCGGCTTGAGCAAGATGGGATTCGTCACCGAAACACCGAAATAAGGCTGTACGCTTTCCTTCGCGAAAAGCGCCGCAACGGTTTCGTTGCGGCGCTTTTTTCTTGGGACGCGAAGATCACCAATTGCCGCACCGCCGCAACATCTCGCAATCGCCGCAAACCCGCGCCACGCCTTGCTTGCAGCAATAGAAACACGAATGATTCCGGCTAACAAAATGCAGGCAAAATGACACAAAATCGCTCTTCTTCGACTATCATGTGCGCCTGACTGATGCATGGGTTTCCTTGCATCCCATCATCCCACCGAACAGAGGCCCCTATGAAAGGCGACAGCAACGTCATCAAGCTGCTCAACGCGCAGCTCACCAATGAACTCACCGCGATCAACCAGTACTTCCTGCATGCGCGCATGTACAAGCACTGGGGTTTCGAAAAGATCGCCAAGAAGGAATACGAGGAATCGATCGGCGAAATGAAGCACGCCGACAAGCTGATCGACCGCATCCTGATGCTCGACGGTCTGCCCAACCTGCAGGCACTGCACAAGCTGATGATCGGCGAAACCACGCCGGAAATGCTGGGCTGCGATCTGGAACTGGAAAAGGCCGCCCAGAAGACCGTCAAGGAAGGCATCGCCGCCTGCGAAGCCGTCGGTGACTACGTTTCGCGCGAACTGTTCCAGTACATCCTGGACGACACCGAGGAACACATCGACTGGCTGGAAACCCAGCTCGACCTGATCGAGAAGGTCGGCATCCAGAATTATCTGCAGGCACAGATGATCACGGAAGAATAAGATTATTGCCGGAATGAAAAAGGGACGCTTCGGCGTCCCTTTTCTTATTCGGCGACCGGCCTTTATTGCGGCAGCGTTTCCTTGAACGATGGGCGTTCGGACAATTTCTCGAACAGCTTTTCGAGCGCCGGATACTCGCCACGCCAGACGATTTCGGGGAACCGAAAATCCAGCCAACCCAGCACACAACCGACGGCCACATCGGCCAGACTGTAATGCGTGCCGGCGCAGAAAGCCTTGTCCTTGAGCCCGGTTTCCATCGCCTGCAGACCGCTCGTGATCTTCGTCATCTGGCGATCCATCCACGACTGGCTGCGCTGCTCCTCGGGGCGCAACGTCTTCTCGAGCCGCAGCAGCATGCCGGCATCGAGCACGCCGTCGGCCAGCGCTTCCCAGCACTTGACCTCGGCGCGTTCGCGGCCGTTCGGCGGAATCAGCTTGCCGACCGGCGTCAGCGTATCGAGATATTCGACGATCACGCGCGAGTCGAACATCGCGCCGCCGTCTTCCATCACCAGGCAGGGTACCTTGCCCAGCGGATTGGACTGCTGAATCGTGGTGTCGGGCGACCACACGTTCTCGAGCACGAAGTCGTATTCGATCCGCTTTTCCAGCATCACGATACGGACCTTGCGCACGTAAGGACTACCGAGGGAACCAATCAGTTTCATGGATGCATTGCGTCAAAAATCGGAAGGCGATTATACCGTGCGCACCCCGAAAAACGCGGCATACCCCTGCCGGCAACAGTGCGGTTTTGCAACGGGCAGCGGTGGTAGAATAACGCCTTGCTTTTTCGCCGGCGGCGACCCCGATCGCCCTTCCGTTCCGGCGTGCATCGTTCATCCACGTCATCGCGTTCTACGCTCATCCATCATGTCGCTTTCCGCCCTTTCTGCCCTTTCGCCACTGGACGGCCGCTACGCCGCCAAGACCAACAAGCTGCGCCCCATCCTGTCCGAATCCGGCTTCATGCATCACCGCGTGAAGGTCGAGATCGCATGGCTGCAGGCCCTGTCATCAGCCGGCTTCGCCGAGATCAAACCGTTCTCCGCCAGCGCCAATGCGCTACTGAACAAACTGGCAACGGAATTCACGGAAGCCGATGCGCAACGCATCAAGGACATCGAAGCCGTCACCAACCATGACGTCAAGGCGGTCGAGTACTGGCTCAAGGAACAGGTCAAGGACGTGCCGGAACTGCTGGCCGCGACCGAATTCATCCATTTCGCTTGCACCTCGGAAGACATCAACAACACCTCGCACGGCATGATGCTGAAAGCCGCGCGCAACGACGTGCTGCTGCCGGCGCTGCAGGCCGTGATCGACAAGCTCACGCAACTGGCACATGAGAATGCCGAACTGCCGATGATGTCGCGCACGCATGGCCAGCCGGCCAGCCCGACCACGCTCGGCAAGGAAATGGCGAATGTGGTCGCACGCCTGAAACGCGCCGCCGAGCGCATCGCCGGCGTGCAGATTCTCGGCAAGATGAATGGCGCGGTCGGCAACTTCAACGCGCATCTGTCGGCCTATCCGAATACCGACTGGCAGGCATTCTCGAAGGACGTCATCGAGAACCGCCTGGGCCTGACCTTCAACCCATATACCATCCAGATCGAGCCGCACGATTACATGGCCGAGCTGTTCGACGCCATCGCGCGCGCCAACACCATCCTGCTCGATCTCAACCGCGACATCTGGGGCTACATCGCGCTCGGCTACTTCAAGCAGAAGACCAAGGCCGGCGAAATCGGCTCCTCGACCATGCCGCACAAGGTCAATCCGATCGACTTCGAGAATTCCGAAGGCAATCTCGGCATGGCCAATGCCGTGCTCAAGCACATGGCAGAGAAGCTGCCGGTTTCGCGCTGGCAGCGCGACCTGACCGACTCCACCGTGCTGCGCAACATCGGCGTCGGCTTCGGTTATGCGCTGCTGGCCTACGACAGCTGCCTGCGCGGCCTCAACAAGCTCGAGGTCAATCCGGAACGCATCGCACAGGACCTCGACGATACCTGGGAAGTGCTGGCCGAACCGGTGCAGACCGTGATGCGCCGCTACGGCATCGAGAACCCGTACGAACAACTGAAGGACCTCACGCGCGGCAAGGGCATCTCGAAGGAAGACATGCAGGCCTTCATCGCCACGCTGACGATTCCGCAGGAAGCCAGGGACCAGCTGCTGGCGATGACGCCGGCCAGCTACATCGGCTACGCCAGCAAGCTCGCCAAGGCGATCTAACCCGGCCGGCTAGGGTCGTCGGCAACGACGATTCCGATATCCGGCAACTTTTCACCGCGGCATCCTGTCAGAAGCCGTGCAACCCTCCGACAAGGCGGGCTGCACGGCTTCTTTTGTTTTGCTATATTCGTTCTAATTAGAACTGTTTAAGAAAAATTCAAGCCATGTCCGCCCGCGCCCATCGCTACACCCTGACCGCCATCGCACTGCACTGGCTGATGGCGATCGCGATCATCGCGACCTTTCTGCTCGGATTGACCATGGTCGATATCCCCGGCATCACGCCGACCAAGCTCAAGTACTTCTCATGGCACAAGTGGGCGGGCATCACGATTTTCGGTCTGGCCTGTCTGCGGCTACTGTGGCGCCTTACGCATGCGGCGCCAGCCTATGCCTCGTCGATGCCAGGCTGGCAGCAGGCCGCAGCCCATCTGGCACACGGACTCCTGTATATATTGATCTTCGCCATTCCGTTGTCCGGCTACTTCTACAGCCTCGCGGCCGGCGTGCCCGTTACCTACCTGGGCATCTGGCCGATGCCGGTCTGGATCGCCCCCGATCCCGAACTGCGCGCGCTGCTCAAGCTCGTGCATTACTGGTTGAACATGCTGCTGCTCGGCGTGTTCGTTGTGCATGTGCTCGCCGTCGCCAAGCACCAATTCATCGACAGGGACCGCACGCTGCAACGCATGCTGCCCTGACCCCTCATCCCGAAAGGATTCCCATGTTTGCAAGCAAACCCGTACGCTGGATCGCCTTCACCGGCCTTGCCCTGGCCCTGCCTGTGCTGGCGGCCACCGCTCTCAAGGCCGATGCCGCCAAAAGCAAGGTCACCATCACGTTCAAGCAGATGAACGTGCCGGTCGATGCGCAGTTCAAGAAATTCACCGCCGACATCGCGTATGACGCGGCCAAACCCGATGCATCGAAAGCCAATGTGGAAATCGACGTCACCAGCTTCGATCTCGGCGACCCGGACTACAACAAGGAAGTGCAGAAGAAAGAATGGTTCAACACCGCGCAGTTTCCCAAGGCTACTTTCGTCTCGACCCAGATCAAGCCCGGCGCTGCCGGCAAACTCGACGTCAGCGGCAAGCTGACCATCAAGGGCAAGACCACCGACGTGAATTTCCCGCTGACGGTCGCAAAGGACGGCGCAGCCCAGGTGTTCGAAGGCACGCTGCCGATCAAGCGCCTGACCTACGGCATTGGCGATGGCGAGTGGAAGGACACCAGCATCGTCGCCGATGAGGTCACCATCAAGTTTCGTGTCGTTGCGCAGTAAATTGCATTCCCCCGCAGTTTCATCATTCACACCAACAGGAGCCTCTATCCATGAAGTCGAAAATCGCCCTGCTCTGCCTGCTCGCAGCCGGCAGCACCTCTGTCTTCGCGCAGACCTACAACATCGAACCCAACCACACCTATCCGAGCTTTGAAGCCGACCACATGGGCATCTCGTTCTGGCGCGGCAAGTTCAACAAGACCAGCGGCACCGTGGTGCTGGATCGCGCCGCCAAGACCGGCTCGCTCGACATCGCCATCGATGCAGCATCGATCGATTTCGGCCACGACAAGATGAACGAGCATGCACGCAATGCCGATCTGTTCAACGTCGAGAAATATCCGACCATCACCTACAAGAGCAAATCGATCAAGTACAAGGGCGACACGCCTTCGGAAGTCGATGGCGAACTGACGCTGCTGGGCGTGACCAAGCCCGTCAAACTGACCATTAACTCGTTCAAGTGCATCGAACATCCGATGCTCAAGCGCGAAGTATGCGGCGCCGATGCATCGGGCGAATTCAAGCGCAGCGATTTCGGCATGAACTACGGCCTGCCGCGCTTCTCGCCCAACGTGAAGCTGGCCATTCAGGTGGAAGCCCTGAAAGCCGACTGATATCATTGACGTCAGCGACATCGGGGCCGACGGCATGGACGTCGGCCTTTTTTCATTCGAGACTCAGAGAAATGCGTGAACGTTATCTTCGCAGCATCCGGCTTCTGGCAGAGTGCTATCAGGCCTTCGAGCGGCTCGCGCACGGCAACCTGCGCCGTCGCACCGGCCTCACACCGGCCCAGTTCGACATCGTCGCCACCCTCGGCAATACCGCCGGCATGACCTTCAAGGAACTGGGCGAAAAGACGCTGATCACCAAGGGCACGCTGACCGGCGTGGTCGATAGGCTGGAAGAACGCAAGCTGGTCACGCGCGTCACGCAACGCGAGGATCGCCGCTGCACGATCGTGCGCCTGACCGAGAGTGGCGAACGCGAGTTCGAACGCATCTTTGCGCCACACGTCGCCTATTGCAAGCAACCATTCCTCGACTATGGCGAGGAAGACTTCGAAGCCCTTGAACGGCAATTGGCCAAACTGCGCAACCACCTGCAGCAGGCAGATCGTCCTTCCTGCAACGGGGACGATCCCGACCGGATCGGGTAGAATGAGTGCGGGTGTTGGTACCGCATCGGGCGGCGCAACAGGTTAATGCGATGGTCGGGCCGCCACGCGGAGCCCGCACGACCATGACCCGATCCTCGCCCCGGCAATCCCTGCCGCGCGCGCAACGCCTCGCCGAACGCGCCTTTTCCACTCTCGAACGTTTTCTCCATATCGAAGCCTTCAGCGGCATGGTATTGCTGGCCGCGGCTGCGCTCGCCCTGTTGCTCGCCAACTCGCCGCTGGCGGCGCACTACCATGCCTTCTGGCACGCGCCATTGAACCTGGGCGTCGGCACATGGCATTTCACGCAATCCCTGCATTTCTGGGTCAACGACGGTCTGATGACCATCTTCTTTCTCGTCGTCGGCATGGAAATCCGCCGCGAGATTCACGAAGGCGCTCTCGCCAGCATGCGGCTGGCGGCGCTGCCCTTGATCGCTGCCGCCGGCGGCGTCGCCGTACCTGCGCTGATCTATCTGCTCGTCAACGGCGGCGGTGCACACTGGCAGGGCTGGGCGGTACCGACCGCTACCGACATCGCCTTTGCGGTCGGCGTGCTCGCGCTCTTGGGCCGCTCGATTCCGGGCAATGTCCGCGTGTTCCTGCTGGCGCTGGCGATCATCGACGACATCGCGGCGGTCATCATCATCGCGCTCTTCTATTCGGGCGGACTGGACTACAGCGGCCTGTTCGTCATCGGCGCCGCGCTGCTGATGATCTGGGCCATGCAGGCAATCGGCATCGGCACCGCGTGGGCCTATCTCGTACCCGGCGCAGTCTTGTGGCTCGGCCTGCTGCAAACCGGCGCCCATCCCACCCTGGCGGGCGTGGTGCTGGGCCTGATGACGCCGGTACTGCCGGCACGCACCCGCAGCCAGCCGCTCGACAGCGCCACGCAGGCGCTGCAGGAGCTGCGCATGCAGCTATCCTCATCGGAAGCGCCCTACCGCTTTTCGCAATCGCTCAAGCAGCTCAGGCTTGCACAACGCAACCTGCTGGCCCCCGTCAGCCGGGTGCAGATGGCACTGCATCCGTGGGTTGCCTATGGCGTGATGCCGGTGTTCGCGTTGGCCAATGCCGGCGTCAGCCTCAATGGCATCGACCTGACGCTGGACGGCGCGCAAACGGTCATGCTGGGCACCGCCGCCGCTCTTGTGCTCGGCAAGCCACTCGGCGTGATCGGCGCCAGCTTCATCGCCGTGCGTACCGGACTGTGCGCTCTGCCGCCGCACGTGACATGGGCCGGCATCACGCTGGTCGGCCTGCTGGCAGGGATCGGCTTCACGATGTCGATCTTCATCGCCACGCTGGCCTTCGACTCGGCCGCCCTGCTCGATGCGGCCAAGCTTGGCGTGCTGCTTGCCTCGTTGACGGCAGCCGTTGGCGGACTGACGTGGGGCGTGTTCTACGCCAGACGACGGTCGTGAGGCTCTCACGGAAATGACATGAAAAAAGCCGGCGATTGCCGGCTTTTTATCGATGCATACGCGCCTTACACTACTGCGCCATCGTTCTCGGTCTTTTCCTTGACTGGCTTCAACAGATCCTCGCGCTTGACGCCCAGCCACATGGCGATCGCTGCCGCCACGAACACCGACGAATAGATGCCGAAGCAGATGCCGATCGTCAGCGCCATGGCGAAGTAGTGCAGCGTCGGGCCACCGAAGAAGAACATCGACAACACCATCAGCTGCGTCGAACCGTGGGTGATGATGGTGCGCGAGATGGTGCGCGTGATCGCGTGGTTCATGACCTCGACCACCGACATCTTGCCGAGGCGGCGATCGCGGAAGGTTTCGCGCACACGGTCGAACACGATCACCGATTCGTTGACCGAGTAGCCGAGTACCGCCAGCACCGCAGCCAGCACGGTCAGCGAGAATTCCCATTCGAAGAAGGCAAAGAAGCCGAGGATGATGACCACGTCGTGCAGGTTGGCGAAGATCGAGGCGACCGCAAACTTCCATTCGAAACGGAACGCCAGGTAGATCATGATGCCGATCACCAGCATGCCGAGTGCCATCAGGCCGTCGTGCGTGAGTTCCTCGCCGACCTGCGGGCCGACGAATTCGACGCGCTTGAGATCGACGCCCGGATCCTGCGCTTTGAGGGCGCCCATCACGCGCTCACTGACCTGCGCGGTGTTGACGCCTTCCTGCACCGGCAGGCGGATCAGCACGTCCTGCGCGGTGCCGAAGCTCTGCACCTGCATGTCGGTATAGCCGAGGCCGCCGAGCTGCTTGCGCACGTTCTCGAGATCGGCCGCCTGCTTGTACTGCACTTCCATGACCGTGCCGCCCGTGAATTCGATCGACAGGTGCAGGCCCTTGGAGAACAGGAAGAATGCAGCCAGCAGGAACGTGCAAATCGAGATCACGTTGAAAACCAGCGCGTGGCGCAGGAACGGGATGTCTTTCTTGATCCGGAAAAATTCCATCACTTACCTCTTGTGCGATCGCCCTGCATTCAGTTCGCGGGCGATCCGTTATTGATCAGTTCAATGCTCTCTGTTGATCCATGCCGGCTCAGTCGGCCGGCTTCCATACCTGGCCGATCGAGATCGTCGACAGGCGCTTCTTGCGGCCGTACCAGAGGTTGACCACGCCGCGCGAGACGAACACCGACGAGAAGATCGAGGTCAGGATGCCCAGCGCATGCACCACCGCGAAGCCACGCACCGGCCCCGAACCGAAGATCAGCAGCGCCAGCGCCGCGATCAGGGTGGTGATGTTGGAATCGAGAATGGTGGCCCAGGCGCGGTCGAAGCCGAGCGCGATCGCCGCCTGCGGCGTCTGCCCGGCGCGCAATTCCTCGCGGATACGCTCGTTGATCAGCACGTTGGCGTCGATCGCCATGCCGAGCGTGAGTGCGATAGCCGCGATGCCCGGCAGCGTCAATGTGGCCTGCAGCAGCGACAGGATCGCCACCAGCAGCATCACGTTGACCGCCAGCGCGAACACGCTGAAGATGCCGAACATGCGGTAATAGATGATCATGAACACCGCCATCGCGACGAAGCCCCACAGCACGGAATGGAAGCCCATCGAGATGTTCTCGGCGCCGAGCTGCGGGCCGATCGTGCGTTCCTCGATGATTTCCATCGGCGCCGCCAGCGAACCGGCGCGCAGCAGCAGGGCCAGATCGCTGGCCGCTTCCGACGAGCCCATGCCGGTGATCTGGAAGCGCGAACCGAGTTCGTCGCGGATCGTGGCGACCGTCAGCACCTCACCCTTGTTCTTCTCGAACAGCACGATCGCCATTGCCTTGCCGACGCGCGTGCGTGTCGCTTCGCGCATGCGGCGGCCGCCGTCGCCGTTCAGGTCGATGCTGACCGACGGCTGCTGGTTCTGGTCGAAGCTGGCCGAGGCGCTGGAAATGTATTCGCCCGTGATGATCGGGTCCTTGTAAAGCACCACCGGCGCGTTCTTGCCGACGCGGAACAACTCGGAACCGAACGGGATCGCCGCCGTTTCTTCCGCACCGCGCGTCACGGTCTCATCGACCAGGCGCACTTCGAGAGTGGCGGTCTTGCCGATGATGTCCTTGGCGCGCGAGACATCCTGCACGCCCGGCAATTGCACGATGATGCGGTCGGCGCCCTGGCGCTGGATCACCGGCTCGGCCACGCCGAGTTCGTTGACGCGCTTGGACAGGGTGGTGATGTTCTGCTGCACCGCGTCCTCGATGGTCTGCCTGAGTACCGCCGGCTGCATGGTGCCGACCAGCTTGAGGTCGCTGCCTTCGCCGCTGTCGGCCAGGGTCAGCTCGCGCAACTCGTCGCCAAGCACGGCGCGCGCGCGATCGCGCGTCTCGCCGTCGCGGAACGAGACTTCCACGCTGTCGCCGATACGGGCAATGCCGGCGTGGCGGATGTTCTTGTCACGCAGGATGCTGCGCACGCTGGACTGCAGGCCGGTCACGCGTTTGTTCATGATGGCCTTGGTATCCACCTGCATCAGGAAGTGCACGCCGCCGCGCAGGTCGAGGCCCAGGTACATCGGCGCCGCCTTCAGGCTTTGCAGCCACTGTGGTGTATTGGGCAGCAGGTTGAAGGCGACCAGATAGGTCGGATCGCTGGGATCGGTATTGAGCTCGCGCTCGAGCACGCCCTTGGCCTTGAACTGGACGTCGGTCGAGGGGAAGCGCGCACGAATCGAACCCTGGTTGCCGATCGTCTCGTAGACCATGCCGGTCGATTCGATGCCGTCTTTCGCCAGCACCTGCTCGACCTGCGTCATCAGCGCCTGATCGACCTTGATGGTGGCCTTGGCGCTGCTGATCTGCACCGCCGGCGATTCGCCGAAGAAGTTGGGAATGGTATAGAGCGCACCGATCACCAGCGTGACGATGATCGTGATGTACTTCCAGAGGGGATAGCGATTCATAGCGATTCGGGATCAGGGTGAAACCTCAGGTCGAAAATCAACCCCACGTCCGGCCATGCGGAGGTGGGGTTGATTTTCTTACAGCGACTTGATCGTGCCTTTTGGCAGCAGCGTCGTCACCGCGCTTTTCTGGATGACGAGTTCGGTGCCTTCCTGCACTTCGATGGCCAGATAGACATCCGACACCTTGGTGACCCGGCCCAGCACGCCGCCGGAAGTCACGACTTCGTCGCCGCGGGTGACGGCCTCGATCATGGCCTTATGTTCCTTCTGGCGCTTCATCTGAGGACGGATCATCAGGAAGTACAGCACCACGAACATCAGGATGATAGGAACAAACTGGGCCAGGCTGCCCATCATGCCGCCCGGTGCGGCTGCGTATGCATTGGAAATAAACACGGAATGCTCCAGGTTGTTGTAAATGAATAGTCGGCTATTTTAGCATCGCAACTCCGGCAAACGGCCTTGCCGCGGTTCTCCGGGGAAATTCTAGGTTCCGCGCGCGCGATCCTCGTGGAACTGGCGCACGAAGGCAGCGAAACGCCCCTCCCCGATCGCCGCGCGCATCTGCTTCATCAGGTCCAAGTAATAGTGCAGGTTGTGGATCGTGTTGAGCCGCGCGCCGAGGATTTCACCGGCGCGGTGCAGATGGTGCAGATAGGCACGCGAGAAGTTGCGGCAGGCATAGCAGCCGCAGGTTTCATCCAGCGGCTTCTTGTCATCCTTGTAACGCGCATTCTTGATCTTGACGTCGCCAAAGCGCGTGAACAGCCAGCCGTTGCGCGCATTGCGGGTCGGCATCACGCAGTCGAACATGTCGATGCCGTTGGCCACGCCCGCCACCAGATCTTCCGGCGTGCCGACGCCCATCAGGTAGTGCGGCTTGTTGGCCGGCAGTTTCGGGCCGACGTGCTGCAAGATGCGCATCATGTCTTCCTTCGGCTCGCCGACCGACAGGCCGCCGATGGCGATGCCGTGGAAGCCGATGTCCTCCAGCCCGGCCAGCGATTCGTCGCGCAGGTGTTCGAACATGCCGCCCTGCACGATGCCGAACAGCGCATTCGGATTTTCCTCGCGGTTGAATTCGTCGAGCGAACGCCTGGCCCAGCGCAGCGACATGCGCATCGATTTCGCCGCTTCCTCGGCCGTCGCGGGACGGCCGTCGATCTGGTACGGCGTGCATTCGTCGAACTGCATGACGATGTCGGAATTGAGCACGCGCTGGATCTGCATCGACACTTCAGGCGACAGGAACAGCTTGTCGCCGTTGATCGGCGAGGCGAAATGCACGCCCTCCTCGGTGATCTTGCGCATCTCGCCCAGCGAGAACACCTGGAAACCACCGGAATCGGTCAGGATCGGCTTGTCCCAGCCCATGAAGCCGTGCAGGCCGCCGAACTGCCTGACGATCTCGTTGCCGGGACGCAGCCACAGGTGAAAGGTATTGCCGAGGATGATCTGCGCGTCGATCTCCTTCAGTTCCAGCGGCGACATCGCCTTGACCGAACCGTAGGTGCCGACCGGCATGAAGATCGGCGTTTCGATCGTGCCGTGGTTCAGCGTGAGGCGGCCACGGCGCGCGTGGCCGTCGGTTTTCAGGAGTTCGTATTTCAGCATGGTCGTTTGGTCGTCAGGTACATCGCGTCGCCGTAACTGAAGAAGCGGTAGCGTTGCGCGATCGCGTGCGCGTAGGCGGTGCGGATGGTGTCGTAGCCGGCCAGCGCGGAGACCAGCATCAGCAGCGTCGATTTCGGCAGGTGGAAATTGGTGATCAGGCGCGTCACCGTCTGGAACGTGTAGCCGGGCGTGATGAACAGCTGCGTGTCGGCGCTGCCGGCCTGCAATGCGCCGCTCTGCGACGCAGATTCCAGCGCGCGCAGGCTGGTGGTGCCGACCGCGATCACGTCGCGTCCCGCCGCCTGCGCCGCGCGCACGGCATCCACGGTCTGCTGCGAGATCGTGTACCACTCGCTGTGCATGATGTGCTCGGACAGGTTTTCGTTGCGCACCGGCTGGAAGGTGCCGGCGCCGACGTGCAGCGTGATGTAGGCGAGATTGACGCCCTTGGCCTTGAGCTTTTCCAGCAGCGCATCGTCGAAATGCAAGCCGGCGGTCGGCGCGGCGACCGCGCCCGGATGCTTCGCATAGACGGTCTGGTAGCGCGTCTCGTCGAAGGCGTCGGCATCGTGTTCGATGTAGGGCGGCAGCGGCAGACGGCCGTGCGCCTCGATCAGTTCGAACACGTCGCCGGGAAATTGCAGTTCGTAGAATTCGCCGGCACGCTGACCGACGACCACGTCGAAGGCGTCGGCCAGTCTGATTTTCATGCCGGGCAGCGGCGACTTGGATGCCCGGATTTGCGCATGCACATTGCGCGCATCGAGCACGCGCTCGACCATCACTTCTACCTTGCCACCGGTTTCCTTGACGCCGAAGAAGCGCGCCTTCAGCACGCGCGTGTCGTTGAACACCAGCAGGTCGCCCGGCTGCAGCAACGCGACGATGTCGGCAAAGGCGCGATCGACGAAGCCGTCTTCCTTCACCTGCAACAGGCGCGAGGCGCTGCGTTCGGGCAGCGCGGTCTGCGCGATCAGTTCCTGCGGCAGGTCGAAATCGAAATCGGAAAGCGTGTACATGCGTCGGTGCGTAGATGAAGTCGATTAATATTCGGAGAGTTTGGCGCGGCGACGATGCAATCGCGCGGCAGAACTGCTAAGGTTGCAAGATTGTCCAGCCGGCGCACGAACAGTTCCGCCGGCATCGCAAAACCCGCTATTTTACGCCCTGCCGCCCGTTTTCGGCCCACCATGCCCGCACCGAAGAAAAAGCCCGCCACCAAGGAAACCGCCAAGAGCCCGGCCAGCAGGATCGCCGACAAGCTGGCGCGCCTGGGCCTGCTCAGCGACATCGACAAAGTGCTGCACCTGCCGCTGCGCTACGAGGACGAAACGCAGATACTGACCGTGGAAGAAGCCGGCCGCGCCTTCGGCCGCGCGGTGCAGGTCGAGGGTGTGGTCACCGCGTGCGAGATCGCGTTCCGCCCGCGCCGGCAACTGGTGGTCACGATCGCCGACGACACCGGCCCGCTGACAATGCGCTTCCTGAATTTCTACGGCAGCCAGGTCAAGCAGCTGGCCGAAGGCAACCGCGTGCGCGCACGCGGCGAAGTGCGGCACGGTTTCTTCGGCGCCGAGATGGTGCATCCCTCCTACAAGATGGTGAACGCCGGCGCGCCGCTGCCGGTCGGCCTGACGCCCGTCTATCCGGCCGGCGAAGGTCTGTCGCAAACCATCCTGCGCAAGGCGGTGACCGATGCCTTGAAGCGCGCCGACTGGCGCGACACATTGCCCGAAGCACTGCGCGCCGCGCACGACCTGATGCCGTTCGAACCGGCGGTGCGTTTGCTGCACAACCCGCCACCCGACATCGACGAAAGCGCGCTGGCCGACCGTTCGCACGCGGCCTGGGTGCGCATGAAGTTCGACGAACTGCTGGCACAGCAACTCTCGATGAAGCGCGCGCAGGAAGCGCGACGCGCGAAAGGTACGGCCGTGCTCGACAAGGCCGGCAAGCTATCCAAGGCTTTCTTGCGGCAACTGCCGTTCAAGCTGACCGGCGCGCAGCAGCGCGTGCTGGCCGAAATCCGCCACGATCTCGCGCAGGCATTCCCGATGCAACGCTTGCTGCAGGGCGACGTCGGCAGCGGCAAGACGGTGGTCGCCGCGCTCGCCGCCGCGCAGGCCATCGACAGCGGCTATCAGGCGGTGCTGATGGCGCCGACCGAAATCCTGGCCGACCAGCACTTCCGCAAGATCGCCGGCTGGATGGAGCCGCTGGGCGTCAATGTCGCGTGGCTGACCGGCAGCCTGAAGGCGAAGGAAAAGCGCGAAGCCAAGGAACGCATCGAAGCCGGCGTCGCGCAACTGATCATCGGCACGCACGCAGTGATCCAGGACGACGTGCAGATCCCCAAGTTAGGTTTGGCCATCGTCGACGAGCAGCATCGCTTCGGCGTCGGCCAGCGCCTGACCCTGCGCAACAAGGGCGTCGGCGATGGCACTGCGACGGTGCCGCATCAGTTGATGATGTCAGCCACGCCGATCCCGCGCACGCTGGCGATGACCTATTACGCCGATCTCGAAGTCTCGGTCATCGACGAACTCCCGCCGGGCCGCACGCCCATCGTCACGCGCGTGATCGACCAGAACCGACGCGACGAAGTGATCGAGCGCGTGCACGCGGCCGCGCTCGAAGGCCGGCAGGCCTACTGGGTCTGCCCGCTGATCGAGGAATCCGAAGCGCTGCAGCTGCAGACCGCGACCGATACGCATGCTGCATTGTCTGCAGCCTTGCCCGATCTGCGCGTGGGCCTGGTGCACGGCCGCATGAAGCCGCAGGAAAAACAGGAAACCATGGATGCCTTCGCGCGCGGGGAGGTGCACGTGCTGGTCGCCACCACCGTGATCGAGGTCGGTGTCGATGTGCCTAACGCGTCGCTGATGGTGATCGAGCATGCGGAGCGCTTCGGCCTGTCGCAGCTGCACCAGTTGCGCGGACGCGTCGGACGCGGTTCGGCAGCCAGCGTGTGCCTGCTGCTGTATCAATCGCCGCTGGGTCCGGTTGCCAAGGAAAGGCTGCGCATCATGCGCGAATCGACCGACGGCTTCGAGATCGCGCGCAAGGACCTGGAGTTGCGCGGCCCCGGTGAATTCCTCGGCGCGCGGCAATCGGGCCAGGCCATGCTGCGCTTCGCCGATCTGGAAACCGACCAGTGGCTGGTAGAGCGCGCACGCGACGCGGCGCAACTGCTGCTGCGCGACGATCCGGCCACGGTTGACGCGCACCTGGCGCGCTGGCTCGGCGCGCGCGAAGAATACCTGAAGGTATAGAATAGGCATCCCGTTCGTTTCCTCTCCAGTTGACTCTTAGGGCATGGACCTGTCATGACGCTCACCGAACTCAAGTACATTGTCGCCGTGGCCCGCGAGAAGCACTTCGGTCATGCCGCGGAAGCCTGCTTCGTCGCGCAGCCGACGCTGTCGGTCGCGATCAAGAAACTGGAAGAGGAACTCGGTGTCACGCTGTTCGAACGTGGCGGCAGCGAAGTGTCCACCACGCCGCTCGGCGCGCAGATCGTGGCGCAGGCCGAACGTGTGCTCGAGCAGACCGCCGCCATCAAGGAACTCGCCAAGCAGAACAAGGACCCGCTGGTCGGCCCGTTCCGCCTCGGCATCATCTACACCATCGCGCCCTACCTGCTGCCGCCGCTGGTCAAGACGCTGATCGACCGCGTGCCGCAGATGCCGCTGGTGCTGCAGGAGAATTTCACCGTCAAGCTGCTCGAACTGCTGCGCCAGGGCGAGCTCGACGCCGTGGTGGTCGCGCTGCCGTTCCCCGAGCAGGGACTGGTGGTGCAGCCGGTCTATGACGAACCCTTCGTGGTCGCAGTGCCCGAACATCATGCGTGGGCCACACGCAAGAGCGTCAGCAGCGACGAACTCAAGTCCGAAACCATGCTCCTGCTCGGCAACGGCCACTGCTTCCGCGACCAGGTACTCGAGGTCTGCCCCGACGTGGCGCGCTTCTCGACCTCCAACGACGGCATCGCGCGCACCTTCGAAGGCTCGTCGCTGGAAACCATCCGCCACATGGTCGCTTCCGGCATCGGCATCACGGTGCTGCCGCGCGGCTCGGTGCCCGACATGCAGGCCACCGACGGCATGCTGCGCTACATTCCGTTCAGCGATCCGGCACCGTCGCGCCGCGTCGTCATCGCCTGGCGCAAGAGCTTCACGCGCGGCGCCGCCATCGAAGCCGTGCGCGACGCGCTGCTGTCGTGCGAGCTGAACGGCATCACCATGCTGCCGGACGAACCCTCCACCGAAACCTGATTCACGGCCGGTCTGCGCGATGCAGACCGCGCACACCATTTTCCGCATGAACCGTCTCCGTCTCTACTTCAAGCTGATCCGCCTCGACAAACCCATCGGCATCCTGCTGCTGCTGTGGCCGACGCTGTGGGCGCTGTGGATGGCGTCGGATGGCCAGCCCGACTGGCGGCTGGTCCTCATCTTCACGCTCGGCACCGTGCTCATGCGCTCGGCCGGCTGCGCGATCAACGATTACGCCGACCGCGATTTCGACAGGCACGTCAAACGCACGGTGGACCGTCCGATCACCAGCGGCCAGCTGCCGGCGCGCGAGGCGCTGGTGGTGGCTGCGGTACTGGCGCTGCTGGCCTTCGTGCTGATCCTGCCGCTCAATGCGCTGACGCTGCAGATGTCGGTGGCGGCCGTGATCATCGCCGGCACCTATCCGTACTTCAAGCGCTTCTTTGCGATCCCGCAGGCCTATCTCGGCATCGCCTTCGGCTTCGGCATCCCGATGGGCTTCGCCGCCGTGCAGAACGGCGTGCCGGCCGCGGCGTGGTGGCTGCTGATCGCCAACGTGTTCTGGGCCATCGCCTACGACACCGAGTACGCGATGGTGGACCGCGACGACGACCTCAAGCTCGGCATGAAGACCTCGGCCATCACCTTCGGCCGTTTCGACGTGGCTGCCGTCATGTTCTGCTATGCGGCCAGCTTCGGCATCATCTTCGCGGTCGGCTGGTTAGAATTCGGTCTGCGCGGCTGGTTCGCCGCCGGCATGCTGGTGGCGTGCACCTGCGCGCTGCACCATTACTTCCTGATCCGCGAGCGCACACGCGAAGGCTGCTTCAAGGCGTTTCGTTACAACAACTGGCTGGGCGCGGCCATCTTCGGCGGCGTGCTGCTCGATTATCTGACCCGCGCCTGAACCGCGTGTGAGGCGGCGCACACGGCACGCGCAAAAATCCCGCGCATCCTGAACCAAACCCGCGCCTGACGATCATTCCAGTCTCACACTCTTTTTCGAGGAGACTGCGATGCAACGAT
>PJTY01000622.1_pt1 | contig 17012 bp, 12 predicted proteins | sample 1512121 | NCBI WGS metagenome assembly PJTY01 (sample SAMN08177680, study PRJNA422409) | Soil metagenome, whole genome shotgun sequencing project. | isolation source: Soil enriched (2) on filter paper: alkali lignin treatment | place: USA: Madison | collected 2015-01-15 | reverse complement strand
CGTCGGCCGTCGAAATGGCCACCTTGCGCTGGGTCCACTGGTACAACGAGCATCGCCTCTTCGGCCCCATCGGCTACATTCCGCCCGCCGAGGCAGAGGCAAATTACTATGCAGCCATCCAGACCCTCGATATGGCTGCCTGAGTCAAACCGGATAGCCTCCGGAAAACCCGGGACGCTTCAGTGAGCAGAGTCCCTGCAAGTATGACCATGTGCGGGCCGCGACGGTCGGCGATGCGACCTGCTACCGGCGCTGCCAGAATTCCGATAGCTCCCACGATGCCAAATAAGCCGGCCACTTCAGACCCAAGACCGAATTTTGGCTCCTGAAGGTGTAGAGCAAGAATGGTCCAAAACGCCGTGAATGCAGCAAACACGAGAGCCTGGGTAATCGCTGCCACTCGGAGCGCATGGAATTCTTTCCAGAGCCTGAGCAGCGACCCCATCAGACTGCCGTACGTATGCTTTGTGTCAGGAACGCTTTGCGGCAGCGTGAACGCCATTAGCCCGCCTGCTGCGATGGCCAGCGGCACACCTAGCCAGAACATCTCACGCCAGCCTGCGTGCGCTGCCACGAAGCCCGACAGGGTTCGGCTCAAGAGAATTCCGCAGAGCACCCCCGACATGACGGTACCGACGACGGCTCCGCGCCGCTGCGGCTCTGCAAGGTGAACCGCGAAGGGAACGATTTGCTGAGCAACCGTGGCGGTAACGCCGAGGAGCAGGGATGCGACCAACAGTGCTACTGCCGAAGGTGCCAGAGCGGCGGCGGCAAGGGCAAGCGTGAGAACGAGGAATTGACCGACGATCAACCTGCGCCGTTCTACGAGATCGCCCAGAGGCACAAGGCAGAACAGACCGATCGCATAGCCCAGCTGGGTTGCTGTCGGCACCAGGCCGGTCAGTGAGCCAGGAAATTCCCGTTCGATGACACCGAGCATCGGCTGGTTGTAATAGATATTTGCGACGGCAAGACCGGCCGCGATCGCCATTGCAAAAGTAAGGCCGGTGGTGATGCGCGGTCGCGTGCTTTCCTGTCCCTGAAGGATAGATGAGTGGTACATTGTTCGCCTCTGCGAGAATGGCCTTCTACATCATCCAATTCAGGACGGTCCGCAGGCCGGGTTCACGCTGGCGAATATGGATCCTATCATGCTTCAACTGTAGCCATACAAACGGTTATGCCGGCCTAACGCAAAACACGATAATCAGTTTGAGGCAGTTTCGAGGTTATAGGGCACACGTGCGGCAAAGTCCGGTAGTGCTGCGAACCTGATCGATGCTAGCACAGGCGACGGGCATGAATGTGTCGTTGCATACAAAGGTACACTCCCCCCCAGCCCTATTACATAAGTTTCAGTTGATCTCACATTGGCCTGCCCCGATGCGAGAATTCCAACCGACGCATTCAACATCCAACGAGACAGGTCGAGCGCCAGGTTACCAATTGTACTGATACGCCGGGTACGAAGCTCCCGGGCCCGGTAGTTCGCAACGCGGATCAGAGCAAGGCGCGCGCACCAAAGTCCTCTCCACACCCTCACTGCATGCCGTGACGGTCATGTTGGAGGATATCGCTCGCGTACGGTGAAACCAATGGCTTAGAGCGGGCAGCATTCTGCCCGAATCCAATGGAATGGCCATGACGACCGAGACCGCCCGTATTTTCTACCGCTTCCGCGGAACCGAGGCCCTGCTGGGCGATTATCAGGAGCTTGCCCGTCGCGAGATCTATTTTGCGGCGCCAGAAGAGCTCAATGATCCGCTCGAAGGCTATGCAGACGTCGTCTGGACCGGTGATCCGATCCTCTGGCGCAATCTTTTGCGCCACTACATACTGGTGCTGGTCTGGGGCATTGCAGAGGTCGCGGTTTCGACCGACCCGTTCGACCCGTCATTCCTCAAGAAATTCGTCGACAGGACCGATGTAGATTTCGAGCAGGGACCACTTCGAGAGGTCTATGATACCGCCTGCGCGACCTTCTTTGCAGCAGACATGGTTTCAACGTGGATTAAGGGACTGAGCGATCTTGAAGTTTCCTTGTCGCGCAGTGAGCTAAGTGGGTATCTTCGTCTCCTTCACCCTGTCGCATTGGACGCCGCGACACGAGCATTCGACGAGCAGGATTTTACGACTCCGCTCAGTCTGTCAAATTTCGGGATCATCTTCGGCGAAGTCGCCCGCAGGCTCGACGAATTGCTTCGCACACATGATCCCGCCGATGCGGGACGATTTGATCGACACTGGGACACCGAAACCAAGTTTATTCAGATGGATATGCTTCGCTTGCTCGCAGACCTGCCAGGGCCAAGCGGCGAGGGCTGGCAACTGCTCTCGTCCGGATTTCCCGCCGCTTACATTCGCGCAGCCGAGACGCTGATCTATCCTGAATGGCGCACGGCCTGTTTCGTGACTGAGCCGAACCATGCGTCGATGTGGGGCGTCTATGCCGACGGCCACAAGGGGGTTTGCCTTGCATTGAAAGCTCACGTCCTCGACAACGGAACACCAACGCTTCGTATGAGCGGCCGAAACGGCACGACCTGGGATCAGATCAACGGTGAGAAGCCGCTGTACGGAGATGTGGAACTCGCTTTCGTGCCGGTCCACTATAACAACGACTATCCGCCGACCGACTTCTTTTTAAACTTGGCAAGCCTGTCTCAGACGGCACTGGACGGGTTCTGGTACGCCGATGAACAGGGCACACGCAGTGCGCGCGCGCCCGAAGCCGCCGACTGGGATAAGGCTCGCCGGGACGAATATTGGGCGCTGAGTGCTCAGGTAGTGTCGACCAAATTGCGCCACTGGGAGCATGAGGGCGAGCACCGGCTCATCTCATACGGTGAGCGTGTCGAGATCGCGGACAGAAAGCTTCGCTATCGCCTTGAGGACCTGGACGGAATAATTTTCGGCATCAAAACCGGCGATGCCGAGAAGTTGGAAATTATTCGTACCCTCGCGGCAGCGGTCGCTGAAGATGACGGTGCTGTCGATTCGATTCGTTTCAGTCAGGCGGTGTTTGCGCGGCACAAGGGCTGCATCGAAATTAAGTCGCTTGACCTCGTCAACCAAAGCTTCCCGCGGTTGGTGGCGGAGATGCGCCGTAACATCCAGGCCCGCGCCTCGCAAACTGTCAGTTGAACCGCTGACATCATCCGCGCATAGCGCCTCGCCCGGACCCTTGCACGATTTTAACCATGAACCGGATAGGGTGGGTGGCTCCCGCTCACCGCATCTGAGTGCCAAGATGGATTGCTGTCATGCGAACCCGAGCAGAGGGGCATCCGGCATGGAGATTACCACGATCGGTCCTCAATTTGGCCAAGAATGTTTTCCAGGTTCACGGTGTTGATGCGGCAGGCACTATCGTATCCCGCACACACCGCCTTAAATAAATTAGGCTGTAGACTCATAAACACGAAGCCACAGGCGCATTGAAGCGAGCTGGACCATGGCGAGGAAGTTCACAGCCAGCTTATCGTAGCGGGTGGCGACGCGGCGGAAGTGCTTCAACTTGGAGAAGAAGCGCTCTATCAAGTTGCGTTCGCGATAGAGCCAGGTGCTGAAGTAGGGTTTAGACCGACGATTGGCCTTAGGCGGGATGTTCGCAAACGCTCCTTTCTCGCGGAGAGACGCCCGGATGCGATCTGCGTCATACGCCTTGTCCGCCAGCACGATTGTTCCGGAACCGACATGGTCGAGCAGATTGCCGGCGGCTTGTCCGTCATGGCTTTGCCCAGCGCTCAGGCTCAGCCGGATCGGGAGGCCTTGCCCGTCGACGACCGCGTGGATTTTGGTCGTGAGTCCACCTCGAGAGCGACCGAGACAATGATCTCGATCCCCCTTTTTGCCGTCGCTGCCTGTTGGTGCGCCCGGATGGAAGTACTGTCGATCATCTGGATGTGACCGTCATGCACGGCAGTGATGGCACCCATCAGACGGTCCCAGACGCCCGCCTTCCGCCATCGCACAAAACGGTTATAGCAGGTGGTGCGCGGGCCGTAGCGTTCCGGCAGATCGCGCCACGGCGCACCGGAACGCAGTACCCAGAAGATGCCGTTCAGCACCCGGCGATCATCGACGCGGGGCACTCCACGCGGCTTACTGGGCAACAGCGGTTCAATCACGCGCCATTCAAAGTCGGTAAGGTCATATCGGCTCATGCCAACGCTGAATCAGAGTTTGGCGCGACAGGGAAGTGGTTAAGGCGGCGTTTGACCTATTGCAGACAACGGACGGCTCGGGCACGAGTGCCGCATGACAAAGCTTGCCGTTTGAGACGTTTTCTTGGTGCCGCTCGACAGCGAGCGCTGCGGCATCGGTCAGTTAGCTGGCAACTGGAAAGGTGAACTCTACGTCGTTATCTACGACAAACTTGTGTCGCGAGATTCTTCACCAGCTGACATAAGCGGGGTAGACATTCAGTTCGCTGCACTCACGCTGGATGCGAAATTCCATCATGGCGACTGGCCGATAATCGGGAACCGGCAAGACAACCTCTCCAACATCCCACAGCCTTGGTTCAAAGTTGGTGTCGGCGGCGAGACACACATCGAGGCGCGGGACAGGTCTGTGACACGCCGCGCGACAGCGAACGAAGCGGCAGGGCTGCGAAACCGAACCGTTGTCGCCCCCGTTCGCATTGAAAACGCCCTGAAGGCCTTGCATGGCCTGGGAGAGTGGAACCCGCGCTTCGACGAGCTTCGTGCCGACTACGCGGTCCTAAGCGCCAAATTGATGGGGTAAGTCCCGCTAAGCACCCAGTTGTGGTCAGTTCCATTTATGAGTTCACGACCTAGGATATTCTCTCGATCACTTCACACGACCATCAGGCGAATAAGCCATTTTAAACCCACTCATGTTGATCACGCGCCTTGCCTCAATCGGCCAGATTGTCCCATCCACCTTGATATTGCCGCTCGCTCTATTGTTAAGATAACCTGTCCATTCGCCGTTCAATCTGCCGCTGTTGTACCAGTTGAACATCGCAACATTGTCCAGCGCAGTCCGTCTCGGCGCAATATGAGATTGGGTGTTCAGGTTCAGCCATACTCCACCGACATTATCTATGACATTGTTGCGCACAGTCACGAAGCGAGATCCTTCGTCGAGATAAATGGCGATGCCCCCAGCCCCCTTCACATCGTAGATGTAATTCTCGGCGATCAGTGCGCCGGGGTCGGCCGAGAGATGATAGATCGCGCCACCATCGGGGAACCATTGCTTGACCCGGCCCACCCGGTTGCGCATCACCACCGTGTCGCGCAACGTCGTCGGGGTGTCGTAGACCAGGTTTCCCGGTTGGTCGTAGTAACCGCGCTGTTTCCGCCAGTACTCGGCGCTGCCACCGGGATCGTTCGCCCCCCAGCCCCATCCAACGTCGATCCCGTCATAGGGGGTGTCGGAAATGTCGTTGTTCATAATGACCGTGCCGGAGGCGTAAGTCACGAGAATTGCCGACTGTTCCTTGTAATCCCGAGACACACCCTTGATGCGGTTACCGCGAATGACGATGTCGCGCAGGCCCATCTCGGGGCGCGAAGGGTGGTGCGCGTCCGGCTGTACGCCACCTGCCATGATGGCGCCGCCGGCCAGATCGGTGAAATCGCTGTTCGTCACCTCGATTGCCGATGTGCCGAGGCCGATACCGCTATCGTTGGCATCCGGGTTGTTACCGATGCCCAGCGCGATCTGGCCCAGTTGCGAAAACCGGTCTTCGTCGAAGACCACGCGCCGCGCCGCTGCAATCTGCACGGCTGCGGGCTGCTGATTCCAGCGATTGCGCATCCGCTCGAACGACCAGCACCCCCAACTGCAATCGCGGATGGGATCGGCCGGGTAATCCACAAGCTCGCCGGTGAGATAGGCGCCGCTTTGCTGGCTGGGATAGCCCTCCGGCCCGGATGGACGCAGCCAGCTCGTATGGCTGAAATGGAGACGGCGGAACTCGAGATCGCGGACGGGGTCGTCATAAGTGCCCGCGATGGAGACCAGACGTTCCAATCGCGGCACTACGACCGCGATACGGTTCATGTCCTCGTTCGGCAGTGGCTTGTAATAGAGCCGCCCGGCCTTGGGATCGATGAACCACTGCCCCGGATCGCGCAGGAACGCCAAGGCGTTCACCAGGAACATCCGCGCGACTTCCGCCGATACCGGCTTCGCGACGGTGTCATACCCCACCAGATTGTTCCGCCAGCCGGGTTGCTGCATCACGATCCTGTCGCCCTCGATGCGATCGACCATCGCGTGCCGGTGGGTGAACCAGCTTATGCCTTCGACTTCCAACCGGCTCTGGTCGGGTAAATTCGCGAGGAAACGCCAGGCTGGGTCCTTGATCTCGATTCCCCAGGGATGAAAGGCTACCGAGCTACGCGGAACTTCGACCGATGCACGCTGCGCCAGGCGTCCGCCCACGCTCAACTGCCGCGGGTCCATGCCGGCCGGAACGCGCGCGGACCAGATGTTGCGCTGGCTGTCGACCAGCCCCCAGCCCGTGACCGGTGTTCCTCCCGACAGCATCGTGTCCATGCCCGGCGCACCTTCCCAACGCACCGTATAGCCGTTCTGCCCTCCGTCCCTTGCCGTGAACCGCAACGGCGCTTCGAGGCGATAGACACCGGCAGCCAGCGAGACGGTTACGTCATGGTCGCGGTTGAGAGTGCGCACCGCCTGCTGCGCGCGGGTGAGCGAAGCGAAGGGGCTGGCCGCGGAACCGTCGCCCTCGTCAGAACCCGACGACGAGACATACAGAACGACGGGCACGGAATCCGGGCGGTTAGGGATGACGACCTTGTAGTGTCCATCGGTTGGCGGAACAGGAGGCGCCGCGCGCGGAATGTCCGGCATCGGCGGCAATTGCGCCGCGACCGGGCACGCCCACACGATTGCCACCGCCCACAGACCTGACCTCTGCAACCGCATCACGCGCATCTCCCTATAGTTGCCGCCGTCCTGTCCCTCGGGACGGTGCCGATCGTTTCAGGCGAAGAAGGGGGAGAGGACGTCAACACGGCAGCGAAGGGGAATGGAGCCGCTCGTGCTGTCATCGACGCGATTTCCTCACGAGGCCCTCTCCCCAGTCCAGCGCGTGACCTGCCAGCAGCAGGTCACGCTCCATTCTTCTTTATCGCCTCATTTTCCGGGCGGATTTCAGAAACGGAAGCGCACGCCCGCGCGGTACATCCGCCCAACCACGTCATAGAGCGCCGGATTGACGAAGAACGGCGACTTCGCGGGATCGCGGTCGAAGAGATTGTCGACCTTGAAGTAAGCGGTCACCTGCGGAGTGATGTTGTAGGTGCCGCCGATGTCCATGTAGAATGCGCCGGGCATGAAGTTCTGGTCGATCGTCGGCGCATTGTTGGTGGACGCCGGGCAGCTTCCCGGCTGGCAGACCACATATTGATGACCGAGCACGCCATCGCTGAACCAGCGCTCCTGGACCATAAACGAGAACTGGTCGTTCTCGTAGCTCTGGATCGCCAGCCACTTCCAGTCCGGCGTGTTGCCCGTGTTGACGCCCGCCGTGTCGTTGGGAAGCGTACCGATGAGACCGGAATCCGTGACGAACTTGCTCACATGGGTCGCCAGCCCGCGGAAGGTAAGGCTGCCCGGCAGGCCAAGCGGCTGTTCCCAACGATAGCTTGCCTCGATGTCGAAGCCGCTGGTGTCGATCGACGCCAGATTGAAGGCCTGGACGTTGATGAAGTTCGGCCCCTGCTGGTTGTTGAGGTTGAACGCGCTGCAGGTTTCGGGCCGGACGTTCTGGAAGCACAAGTTGACGATGTCGGTGGCGCCCAGGCTGGAGATCACGTCCTTGATCTTGATCTTGTAATAGTCGAACGAAACGCTCAGCCCCGGCAGCCAGGATGCGCCGGACAAGGCGATGCCCACGGTGGTGTTGCGAGCGGTTTCCGGCCGCAGGTTCGGATTGCCGATGCTGTTCTGGATCGCGAGGACATTCACGCCGCGGAACGGGTCGAAGAAGTTCGGCAGCGTGGTGGTAACCGGTGCGGCGAACAGTTCCGACAGGTTGGGCGCGCGCACGTCCTTGGAGGTAACGCCGCGAATGCGCAGGCCGTCTATCGGCAGGTTCCAGGTGCCGCCGACCTTCCAGGCCCAGATCGTGCCCGAGGTGCTGTAGTCGGTGACGCGCACCGCGCCGTTGATATTGGCCCGGCCCAGCGCGTCGCTGTTGATGATCGGGAGATCAGCCTCGAAGAAGGCTTCCTTCACGCTATAGGCGCCGCCGCCGCTCTTGTAGTTGCCCGCATACCAGTTGTTGCCGCCGGGCAGCAGGGTTGGGTCGGCCGGATAGTCGGGCGTGTTCGGCGCAAAGTTGGAACCCATGCCATAGGCATCGGCGCGCACCTTGTAGAATTCATGTCGATACTCGCCGCCAAACGCGATCGAGAGCGGTCCTGCCCAGAGATCCACCGGCGAACCGGAGAGGTTGATGCTGACCACGTCCTGGGTCTGCCGGGTCCGCTGGAACGGCCCGTTTTCCGGCATGATATAGGCCAGGGCTCCTGCCGAGGGATTGCCGCCGAACAAGTTGAGCGGCTGGCATCCGTTCGCCCGTGCGGCGGCGCTGGCACAGACGATCGCGCCGTTCAGCGTCGTCGCATTGATCGCATCGTTGAAGCGGTTGGTCAGCAGGATGTTCGACACGTCGATATCGGTGTAATTCGTGCCGTGCTCGTAGTAATTGTCGTAAGACCAGTCGGTGCCCAGGAAATCGAATTGTCCCTTGGCGCCGAGTACCGCGCGGTACTGCCGGCGATCGGTATGGACTTGCGTATTGCCCAGCGCCGCGTTGCTGGTGCCGTAGCCGAAGCTGGTAATGCCCGCTGTCGCGCAGGCGGCCTTGATCGAATCCGGTACGAAGGGATTGGCGCACTGGATCGTCAGGCCGGGCTTGTTCATGCCGCCGACCGGCTGGTTCTGCGTCTTGACCTGACCGTAGTTGAAGGTGAAATAGACTTCGTTATCGGCGGCGAAATCGAAGCCGAGGCGGCCATAAGTATTGATACGTTCGATCGACGACTGGAGCGTTCGGCCTGCGTCGACGTTGCCGGAAAGGTCACCGCCGAGGCAGAAGCCCGGATAGCAATTGCGCACCGTCGTCGTACCGTCGCGCGCTGGGATGCCGTTGGAGCCATAGTTGAACTGGAACGGCACCCCGTTCTGGTCGAACGCCGTACCCTGGAGCGGGCCGGAGGTGATGAGGCCATATTTGGTATAGTTATAGGCCTGCGCGAAATCGCGCAGGACGTAACGCGGCGATCCGTCGTTCACGACGCCGCGATCGATCAGGCTGGTCTGCTTGAACCAGTCGCGACCGCCCGCCAGCCCGATGCCAAAATCGCCGCCGCCGACGCCGTCTTCGTTGGCATATTCGCCGCTGACCACCAGATGCAGGCGGTCATCCATGAAGCTCGTGCCGGCCGCGAGCTGGACCAGCACCTGCTTGTTGTCGTCGTAACGGCTGATGCCGCCCTGGACATTGCCCTTGATGCCCTTGAAGCGGGTGTCGGTGATGAAGTTCACCACGCCGCCGACCGCGTCCGAACCGTAGGAAGCCGAAGCGCCGCCGTTCACCACATCGACGCGCTGGACGAGAAGCTGCGGGAACAGGCTGATGTCGGGAACGCCGGTCACGTTGGCGCCGACGACGCGCTGGCCGTCGAGTAGCGTCAAGGTCCGGATAGCGCCGACACCGCGAAGCGAGAAGGAACTGAGTCCCTGCTGGCCGCTGGATGTGCTGAACGTGTTGACGGACGTACCGCTCGAACCCTGGAGTGAAGGGAGCTGGGCGATCGTCGTGAAGATGTTCGGTTGCGCGTTGGACTCGATCGCGCCCGAATCGATCACCGTGGTGGGCGTCGGAGCGGTATAGCCGCTGGTCTTGATGCGCGACCCCGTAACCACGATGTCGGCGGCCTGGACGCGTTGCTCGTCGCCCTGAGATGTCGCCGCATCGGCTGAGTCCTGCGCAGAGGCCGGAACCGCCATCATGCAGGCCGCCATGGCAGCTACACTGACCATGGTGAAACGCGAACAAGACGTATCGATACGAGAATTGGACCGTGACATACTGCTCTCCCCAAGTTTTATTATTTGCCCGTCGCAGGCTTTGCTGCGGGGGCGCACCGCCTCCGATGAGTGTGTCACAGACTCGACAGAAAGTTAGGTAGCGCTAACAACGGGTATTGATATCTTCTCGATTCGTTGTCAATACTCAGACAAGAGAGAAAATGAGCGGATCTTGGGAGTTGAGACGAATTATGCGGACCGATGTGTTCCAGGCGTTACAGGCTTTTCTGCGGCATCTGTCGGCCGAAAGGCCGCTCGATCTCCAAAATTGTGTTAACGTTATCACGAATCAATCATGATGGCCGTTAGGATCGGCAAGGTAAGGTGGACCATCATCGGCCTGTTCGTGGGCGCGATGGTCATCAACTACCTCTCGCGTTCCGTCCTGGGCGTCGCGGCCCCTGTAATCCTGGATGAGCAGTCGATCGACAGCGTCGAATACGGCTGGATCACCAGCGCATTCCAGCTGGGCGTCATGCTGCAACCGGCTGCCGGATATTTTCTGGACAGCGTGGGTCTTCGGATGGGCTTCGGCATCTGTGTCGCCGCCTGGTCGCTGATCACGATGGCACATGGCTTCGTTAACGGCTGGCTCGGATTTGCTGCCCTGCGCGGCCTTCTGGGACTGGCCGAAGGGTCCGCGCAGCCCGCCGGCCAGAAGCTGGTGGCGGAGTGGTTCCCCTCCAGAGAGCGAGGCGTGGCCGGCGGAATCTACAATATCGGCGCGTCGTTCGGTGCGGTTTTCGCGCCGCCGCTCGTGGCCTGGGCGGCGATGATGCACAGCTGGCGGCTGGCATTCGTCATCGCGGGAGGAATTGGCCTCATCTGGGCATTACTCTGGCTATTTTATTACAACAGCCCGGCGCATCACAAACGGCTGAAGCCCGCCGAGCGAGAATATATCGCCAGCGGTCAGGAAGCACACCTCGCCCCGCAAGCGAAGCGCTCCTCCATATTGATGCTTGTGCGCAGACGCGACCTTTGGGGGATAGCCCTCCCCCGGATGCTCGCAGACCCGGTATGGGGCATGCTCTCCTTCTGGATGCCGCTCTATCTGGCCCGCGTGCGCGGTTTCGATCTGACACAGATCGCGCTGTTCGCCTGGCTGCCGTTTCTGGCCGCAGATCTGGGATGCCTGTTCGGTCCCGCTGTCGTAGCTTTCCTGCAACGCCGCAATATAGACCTGATCGACGCCCGCCGCTGGACCTTCACGCTTGGCGCACTGATGATGACCGGCATGGCTTTCGTGGGAATGGCGACCAATCCCTACGCAGCGATTGCGCTGCTGTGCCTCGGCGGTTTTGCGCATCAGACCTTGTCGGTCACCGTCATCACCATGGCGTCCGACCTGTTCCCCCGCAACACGGTGGCGACGGCAGCAGGCCTGGCCGGTCTGGCCGGAAACCTTGGGGTTCTCGTTTTCACCGTCCTGCTCGGCCAGATGGTCGATCAAGTCGGTTACGGCCCTTTCTTCGTCATTCTTGGCGTCCTCGACCTGTTGGGCGCCGTCCTGCTTTGGACATTGGTACGCAAACCTTCATGAGCACGATCTCAAACCCGATCCTCCCGGGATTCAACCCCGACCCGTCGATCCTGCGGGTCGGCGACGACTTCTACATCGCGACATCGACCTTCGAGTGGTATCCCGGCGTCCAGATCCACCACAGCCGCGATCTCAAGCACTGGCGGCTGGTCGCCCGTCCCCTGGCGCAGGCATCGCAACTGGACATGCGCGGCGCCCCGGATTCCTGCGGAGTCTGGGCGCCGGACCTCAGCCATGCCGACGGCCGGTTCTGGCTCATCTACACCGACGTCAAGCGTTACGGCATGACGACGGTGAACGGTGCCAAGGGCGCGTCACTCCGGGACTTCCCGAACTACGTCGTGAGCTGCGACCGGATCGACGGGACCTGGTCCAGCGCCGCCCATCTCAACAGCAGCGGCTTCGACCCCGCCCTGTTCCACGACGAGGACGGGCGGAGCTGGATGCTCAACATGCTCTGGGATCACCGCCCCGATCGCGGCCGCTTCGCCGGCATCCAAATCCAGGAATTCGACCGCGCTGCCTTGAAGCTCGTCGGCGAACCCCATCTGATTTTTAGGGGAACCGACCGGGGCTTCACCGAAGGCCCGCACATCTACAAGCGCGGCGGATGGTATCATCTTCTGGTGGCCGAGGGCGGGACTGGCTGGAACCATGCGGTCGTCATGGCCCGTTCGCGCAGCCTGCTGGGGCCTTATGAAGTTCACCCCGATGGCGCCGTCCTCACGGCATCGGGCCGCCGCGACGGACCGCTGACGCGGGCGGGGCATGGCGATCTCGTCGAACTTGCGGATGGAACGCCGTGGCTTGCCTACCTGTGCGGCCGACCGGTTCCGGGCCGTGAACGCTGCATTCTCGGACGCGAAACCGCGATCCAGCCGATGCGATGGGATGACGACGGCTGGCTGCGTACCCTGGATGGCGATGCAAAGCCGATGGCGACGCCGGCCGCCCCCGACCTGCCTGCCGCGCCTTGGCCGGTGGAACCATGGAATGGCCGGTTCGATCGCGTTACCCTCCCCCGGGAATTCCAGTGGCTGCGCACTCCGCTGCCGGAACGGCTTTTCAGCTTGTCCGATCGTCCGGGTTTCCTGCGGCTGTACGGTCGGGAAACGGTGGGCAGCCATTTCGAGCAGGCGCTCGTCGCGCGGCGGCTGGAGCATAGACGCTTCACCGCCAGCACATGCCTCGATTTCTCGCCCCGATCGTTCCAGCAGGCAGCGGGCCTGATCCTCTATTACAATACTACGAAGTATTACTACCTCAACATCAGTATCGAAGATGGCCTGCGCATACTCCAACTAATGGTCGCCTCGCCGGAACGGGAAGAGGGCGTAACGATGGAAGTCGTCACCTCCCTGCCCCACGGACCGATCGAACTGCAGGCGACCGTCGACGGCGACACCCTGCTCTTCGGCTGGCGGGTGCAAGGCGCATCCGAGTGGGAGAGAATTGCCCGGCCGCTCGACATAACCATCCTCTCGGACGAAGTGACCTGTCCCGGCCTTCCCAACTTCACCGGCACGTTCGTCGGCATGGCCTGCCAGGACCTGTCCGGCATGGCCGCGCCTGCGGATTTTGCCTGGTTCGTCTATGCGGGCGAGGAAGGTGACGGCACTCCGGTCGATTGACGTTTCACGATCTCGTGATCGAGAATGCTCTCGCGCGGCACGCGCGACTTGCCTGGTTGCGCGCCGATCTCGGCAATCAACAGCCCCAGCGCTTCGGCAGCAAGTTGACGAACCGGCTGATGGACCGTGGTGAGCGGTGGCCAGAGCGTGCTCGCCGCGGCCGTATCGTCGAAACCGACCACGGTCAGTTCGGCGGGAACGTCGAGATGCTGCCGATGCGCCACAGAAACGACGGCGGCGGCCATGTCGTCATTGCTGGCGAAAATGGCCGTGGGCCGCTTCGGCAGCGTGAGCAGGTGCTCGGCGGCCGCAAGCCCTGAGACATAAGTGAAGTCGCCCTGGACGACCTGAACCTCCACCCCCTCCCTTTCTCGGACCGCAGCGTAGAAACCCGCCATTCGCTCCGCGCTTGCCGCCTGGTCGGGATTGCCAAGGATGAACCCGATCCTCCTGTGCCCCAGATCGAGCAGCAAGCGGGTCATCTGATATGATGCCGCCCGATCGTCGATCCGCACGCAGATCTTGTCCGGCGACTGATAGGCGCCCACGGCGGCCATCGGGCAGCCCGCCTCCCGCAGCACGCGCAGCACTTCCGGTGCCTCACCGAATGGCGGCGCGAGCAATACGCCGCTCAGCCCCGAGGCCAGCAGTTTCTTCAGCGCGGTCACGTTCGGTGCCCGCCCGTTTTCGCCCTTGAGAAGGATCAGGCGTGCGCCGCGCGACGACGCTTCCTCGAAGACGCCGGTTAGGAATTCGCTCATGAAGGCGGCGCTGACGCTGGAGTAGATTACGCCGATGCGCAGTTCCGTGGAGGTGACGAGATTCCGCGCCGCCACGTTGGGCGTATAAGCCAGGGCCTTGATCGCGTCCTCGACCAGAGCACGGGTTTCCTCGCTGACACCGGGTCGACAGTTGATTACGCGCGACACGGTCATAGAGGACACACCAGCGCGTTTTGCAACATCAACGACTGTCGCACCGCGCGTCGGCTGCCTCGATTTCGCCATGACTTTCCTCATTCTTCGACGGTCTACCGACCGGCCTAAGCCATCGACCGAGATAGGCAAAGCGAGAATGTGTCATATTTCAGCGCATGTTTCGCGTCTCGATCGTCAGTCTGGGGTCCTGGCAAAAACCGCAATCCGGGCCTTTGAAGCGGGCTGCGGCAGAGCCGCGTCCCTTCAATTGCCAATCCAGCCAAGACGTGACGACTTCTGCGCCCAGTCCGCCATGTGGCTGCATGTAGGTGCCGCCATGACCGACGGGAATATCGACCAGCGCTGCCGCTACCTGATGAATGCGGTCGAAATCGTCCCGCCCGTTCGTCCAGGCGATGTCCTCCTTACCACCCAGGACGTAAAGCACCGGTCCGTGTAATCCATCGAGCATTCTTTTGTCCGAAACGACGCCGGATATCGGGCTTACGCCATCGTTGAAGAAGCCGCTGTTCATGATGATGGCAGTTTTCACGCGTGTCTCCTGCGCCACCGAGAGGGCCTGCAGGCCGCCGCAGCTCCATCCCGACACGGCAATCTGATCGGCGGCAATTCGGCCCCGGAAAGGACTGCCCGCCTTTCCCGCCTCGCGCTGCGCCCAGTCGATCGCTTCGCTGAGTTGGCGCGTCCGGGTTTTCGCAACAAGCTTTTCCGTGGTCCGAGTTGCGCCGTTCGCCTTGGTCGAGGAACCTGGAATATGGCCGGGCACGACGACAAGGTAGCCGTGGGAAGCGATTTCAAGCAAATGGTTGCGCGATCCCGTTGCATCGTCGCTGCATCCGCCGTTGCCGAAGACATAGATGCCCAGCTTTTCATTGCCTAACCGCGCGAGATATTTCGGCCGATAAATCACTTGCCCTGGTAAATCGGGCCGGGCTTCGAACATCGCAGGATAGGGACCGCTTCCTTCCTCCCGCCCCATGGCCGCATCTGCCGATACACCCGATATCGTGAACGCTAACGCAACCATGGCAGTACGCATTTCATTCTCCCAATTGTATGAGTCGTTCGCCGAGCTTGACGCCTCGATCTAGACGAGATTTCCGTCGGGAAGTATAAAAACTCGTGGAAGCGCCATCATCAAGTTAAAATATCAGAATTTTATTTGTGGGAGTTATTGACCCCTTCGCGTTATCGGGTACGACTGTCGAAGCCTATGCCAAGCCACAGCGATGCTGTCGGGCGAGAAAGCAAGGCATGACCAGGGAGAAGGGGCGTCGTCAGGGCCGAGTTTTCGATCAGTTATCGGCCGAGGATCATTGTCGCATGGTCGGCCGAACCAGGCCCGATCGGCACTGCGCCTCCTTTCCCCAAGCTGCGCGATACAAGGATTTTCCATGAGCCGGTCGTTTGCAACCTTCCTGTTCCTTTCAGCTCTGGCGACGCCGGCCCTGGCGCAGGAGGCTCCCGGCTCCAATCCCATCATCCGCGACAAGTTCACCGCCGATCCCGCGCCGATGGTGGATGGCGACCGCCTCTATCTCTACGTCGGCCATGACGAAGCGCAACGCGACGAGATGTTTAACATGCGCGAATGGCTCGTCTATTCGACGACCGACATGAAGCATTGGACCGACCATGGTCCGATCATGCACGTTTCCGACTTCAAATGGGCGAAGAAGGATGCCTGGGCTTCCCAGACGATTAAGAAGAACGGAAAGTACTGGTTCTACGCCGCCGTCGAGCACGACAACACCCATCCGGGCAAGGCGATCGCGGTTGCCGTATCCGACAAGCCCACCGGCCCTTTCATCGATGCCAAGGGTTCGGCGCTCATCACCAACCAGATGACGCCCAAGGGCACGCATAGCTGGGAAGATATCGACCCGACCGTCTTTACCGACGACGATGGCACCACGTGGATCGCCTGGGGCAATCGCCAATGCTATATCGCGAGACTGAAGCCGAACATGATCGAGATCGACGGGCCGATCCGCGAGATCACCCCGCCGCATTTCGAGGAAGGCCCCTGGCTGCACAAGAGCGGCAAGCTCTATTACCTGACTTACGCCTCGCTTGACCGCGCATCTCACCGTGACGAGCGCATCTCCTATGCCACGGCGCCGTCGCTGAACGGACCCTGGACGTATCGCGGCGAACTCACCGGCTCGGGCAAGTACAGCTTCACCATCCACGCCGGCATCGCGGAGTTCAGGAACCAATGGTATATTTTCCTGCACAATGCCGCGCTTGCCATCGGTGACCTCAACGGCGCGATCGGTCGCCGTGCGGTTACGGTTGAGCACCTGGAATATAACGCCGACGGTACGATGAAGCCCGTGGTGCAGACCGACGCAGGCATCTCCGCTCCCTCTTCCGGAAAGTAGCCTCCACCTTCGGATCCCTACTCGACAGTCGCTTTTGTTAACGCTACCAATAATTCAGCCGTGCACCCAAGCCATGGCAGCTCAAGGAGAGATAGATCGTGACACGCCGGACCTCGCGCTTTTCGAGCTTTTCCTCCGCGCTGCTGTCTCTGCCTCTTTTCGCGCTGGCTGCTCATGCGGAACCCGCCCGCTTCGAACGCTTCACCTACAAGGGCGAAGCGAGTGAGAAGGTCGCGATAAAGCCGGGCGAATATCTCAACCCGATCCTGACCGGCTATTACCCGGACCCCTCGGCCTTGCGGGTGGGCGAGGACTATTATCTCGTCAACAGTTCCTTCGCGAATTACCCCGGACTGCCGATTTTCAAATCGAAGGACCTGGTGAACTGGACCCAGATCGGCAACGCGATCGATCG
>PJTY01000620.1_pt1 | contig 17024 bp, 13 predicted proteins | sample 1512121 | NCBI WGS metagenome assembly PJTY01 (sample SAMN08177680, study PRJNA422409) | Soil metagenome, whole genome shotgun sequencing project. | isolation source: Soil enriched (2) on filter paper: alkali lignin treatment | place: USA: Madison | collected 2015-01-15 | reverse complement strand
TTCCGACGAGTCTGGCCCGTCGCCCGCCGCTGCGCCTACGCCCTCGCCGCAGGTCGAGACGAACCCCGTCACGCCGCCGACGGCGGGGACCGGCGGTTTGGGCGGCGGCGCTCGTCTGACCGGTCAGGTCAGCGGCCTCACCGGCCGGATCAGCGGCTTCGCCATGCGCCAGACCGAGTCGCAGACCATTGTCGAACTGGCGTCAGACGTGCTGTTCGCCTTCGATTCCGCCCGGCTGACGGCGGAGGCGGAAGCGGCGCTGCGTCGCACGGCCGAACTGGCTGCTCAGGCGGGGTCGGGCCGCATCACCGTGGTCGGCCATACCGATGCGGTCGGCGAGGATGCCTATAATCTCGCGCTTTCCAGGCGACGGGCCGAGGCGGTGGCGCAGTGGCTCGCGGCGTCGGGCGGCGTCCCGGCGGATCGCCTGCACGCCGAGGGGCGCGGCGAGGCCGAACCCGCAGCGCCCAATGCGACGACCGACGGCCAGGACGACCCCGAGGGCCGCGCCAGGAACCGCCGCGTCGTGGTCGCCATTCCGCGCGCCTGAGCCGCCGCCTCAGACCCGCGTCAGCCGCAGGTCCTGATAGTCGTAGCTGAAGTCGATGTCCGGCGAGACGCCCTTGACCGTGGCCGTCGCGGGCTTGGCCGTGGCGATGCTGAAGGTGACGAAGGCGTCCTCCTCGCGCTTGTCGGGGAAGCGGGTGCGGAAGGTCTCGCCGTCATAGGGCTCCAGCCAGCCCTGCAGCGCCGGGGTGTGGGTGAAGCGCAGCCACAGGCCGGACTTGCGGTTGCGGCCGCGCCCCTCGGTCTTCGGCTCGATGACGATGTCGCCGTACCAGGGATCGCGCCAGGTTCCGGCGTAGGCCTCCAGCGGCAGGGACGGGGCCGCGCCCGCCGCCTGTTTGGCGTCGATCTCGACGGCGGCCTTCAGCGACTTCTCGATCCCTTCGGCCTCGCGCTTTTTCGAATCCGCGATCCAGTCGACGTCGACCTTGTTCATGGCGATGTCGGACAGGCCCGAGCGCAGGGCGCGCAGCAGGAAGCTCTCCTCGGCGTTGGTGAAGACCGAGAAACCGATCTTGCGGCCGGGGATCAGCACCGTGGCCGAAATGCCGCCGGGCGAGCCGCCGCCGTGCGTCGCCAGCCGCTCGCCGCGATAGTCCTGCACCTGCAGCCCCATGGCGTAGGTCGAGGCCACGGCCCGGTTGGGCAGCTCCGCCGTCGGTCCGTTGGACGAGGAGACCACGATGTTGGGCTTGTACATCTCGCGCGCGGCGGCTTCGGAGAACAGGCGCGTCCCGTCGGCCAGCCTGCCTTCGTTCAGGCGCACGGCGATCCATTTGGCCCAGTCGGTCGCGCTGGCGCAGATGCCCCCGGCCGCCGCCGCCGAATCCCAGTTCCACACCTCGACGATGGATTCGGCGATCTGGGTCATCGGCCCCTGATAGCGCAGGGGCGGCCCGACGCGGCCGTGCGGCAGGGCGGACTTCGCCGGATCGGGCAGACGGGCCAGGGGCACGCTTTCGCTCATGCCGACCTTGTCGAAGATGCGGGTCTGGACGAAGTCCTCCCACGACAGGCCGGATGCCTTTTCGATCACCGCCCCCGCGACCACGAACATCAGGTTGCAGTAGTCGTAGTCCTCGCGGAAGCCGTCCTCGATCGGCACGAAGGCGGCCTGGGCCAGCACCTGCGCGCGCGTCCGGTCGCTGTTGGGCCAGAACAGCAGGTCGCCGGCGCCCAGGCCGAAACCGGCGCGGTGGCTCAGCGTATCGCGCACGGTGATCTGCTGGCTCACCAACGGGTCCGACAGGGTGAAGCCCGGCAGATAGGTGCGGATCGGCTCGTCCCACTTCACCTTGCCTTCGTCGACCAGGATGGCCAGGCAGGCGGCGGTGACGTTCTTGGAGTTCGACGCGATGGCGAACAGGGTGTGTTCGTCGGCCGGCTCGGCCTTGCCCTGGCGGCGCACGCCGTAGCCCTTGGCCAGCACCGTCTTGCCGTCGCGGACCAGGGCCAGCGACACGGCGGGCTGCTCCGGCCAGGCGGCCATGCAGCGCTGCACCCAGGCGTCGGCGGCGGCGGCGATCTCCTCGTCGGAGCGCGTATCGGCGCTGGTCTGGGCCCAGCCGGTCGCGGGCAGAGCCGCGCCCGTGGCGGCGACGGCGGAGGAAATCAACGCCGCGCGGCGCGACAGGCGGATGGACATCAAGGACGCTCCCGAAGACTGAACGGCGACGCTACCGCCGCCGCTTCGCCGGGCCAAGGGGCGCCCACCCATTCATCCCGCTCATCCCGGCGGATGCCGGGATCCAGTGCTTTGGCTTCAGGCGCGACGGTTCATACTGCGAACGCGGCTCTTACTGGGCCTCGGCGTCCGCCGGGGCGAGCGGAGATTTCACAGACCCTACGCCGCCAGCCGCCACCTTTGCAGGTGCTCCAGCACGTCCGCCACGATCTGGGCGCGGGTGAAGCCGGTCACGTCGCGCGGGCGCGTGCCGTCGCCGCTCACGGCGCTGAGCCGCCATTCCAGGGCGCGGCGGCTTTCGGGCGCCTCCAGCGCGGTCAGGGCCGGGCGAGGCCGCGACCGGGCGCCCAGCCGATACAGGAAGTCCCGCCCGTTGGCGTGCTCGACCCTCAGCCAGACGCCGTTGTCGTCGCTCTGGACCTCGCTGTTCTCCAGACCCTCGGCGGCCACCGCCGCGCGCACCTCTTCCAGCGCCGGGGCGCCGTGGCGGGCGATCTGGCGGTCGATGTCGCGGCGGCTGGCGGGGGCCAGGATGCGCTTGAGCTGTTCGCGCAAGGGCGCCGCCTCGGTCTCGACGGCCTCGCCCCTCAGGTCGGCGCCCATCTGCCGCGCCAGGCCGAAACAGGCCAGGATCATGATGACGGCGAAGGGCAGGGCCGCCACCAGGGTCGCCGCCTGCAGGGCGCCCAGCCCGCCCGCCAGCAGCAGCAGGGCCGCCGCCAGCCCCTGCAGCACGCACCAGTAGATGCGCTGCCAGCGCGGCGTGTCTTCGACGCCGCCCGAGGCCAGGGTGTCGATCACCAGCGAGCCGGAATCCGCCGAGGTGACGAAGAAGACCGCCACCAGGGCGATGGCCAGGGTCGAGGTGATCGCCGTCCCCGGCAGATACTCCAGAAAACGGAACAGGGCGGTCGACAGGTCCGCCTGGACGGCGTCCGAGATCGCGCCGGCGGCCGCGCCCAGATCCAGGCTCATGGCCGTATTGCCGAAGACCGTCATCCACAAAAAGGTGAAGCCCGACGGGACCAGCAGCACGCCGATCAGGAACTCCCGCACCGTGCGCCCGCGCGAGATGCGGGCGATGAACATGCCCACGAACGGCGACCAGGCGATCCACCAGGCCCAGTAGAACAGCGTCCAGTCCGCCATCCAGGCGCGCGGCTCATAGGCGTAGAGGGTGAAGGTGCGGACGAAGAAATGATCCAGATAGAGGCCGAAATTCTGCACATAGGCCCGCAGCAGGAACAGCGTCGGCCCCGTGATCAGCACGAACAGCATCAGGCAGACGGCCAGCACCAGGTTCAGCTCCGACAGACGCCGAACCCCCTTGTCCACGCCCGACAGGACGGACAGGGTCGCCACGCCCATGACTACGACGATCAGGGCCACCTGCATGGTGACGCTGCTGGGCAGGCCGAAGACGTAGTTGAGGCCCGAGTTCATCTGGGCCACGCCCAGCCCCAGGGAGGTGGCGATGCCGAACAGGGTGCCGCAGATGGCGAAGATGTCGACCATGTCGCCGATCGGGCCGTTCACCCGCTTGCCCAGCAGGGGATAGAGGCTGGACCGCATGGTCAGGGGCAGGCCCTTCCGGTGCGCGAAATAGCCCAGGCTCAGCCCCACCACGGCGTAGATGGCCCAGGCGTGGACGCCCCAGTGGGTATAGGTGATGACCATGGCCTCGCGCGCGGCGTCGATGGTGCCGGGCTGGGCCTCGGGCGGGGCGATGTAGTGCTGCACGGGTTCGGCCACGGCGAAATACATCAGGCCGATGCCCATGCCCGCCGCGAACAGCATGGCCAGCCATGAGACATAGGGGAAGTCCGGCTCGGCGTCGTCCGGCCCCAGCTTCAGCCGCCCGGTCGGACCCACGGCCAGCACGGTCGCGAACAGCAGGAACCCGGCCACGGAGGCGACGTAGAACCAGCCGAAGGTCTCGATCACCCAGGCCTGGGCGCGTCCGAACAGCAGGCCGGACGTGGCGGGCGCCAGCAGGGCGAGCAGCAGCAGTCCGCCTGCGATCGCGCTGGCCCCCCAGAAGACACGGGGGTTCATCTTGGTCGTCAGCATGGGCCGCAAGCGCACGGCGACGCTTATGGTTCCATGCTGTGCCCCTTGCGTGTCTCATCGGCCACACCCACCTCGTTTGCGACAGCTCAAGGCGTCGCTTCCTGTAAGGGCGCATTGAGTCGACATCCGCCTCCCGAGGGGAAACCGAACGCCATGAATCTCGACCTCTACTCCGACCGCGCCAAACAGGCCGTCCAGTCCGCCCAGTCGCTGGCTTTGGCCCGCCGTCACCAGCAATTCGCGCCCGAACACCTGCTGAAGGTGCTGCTCGAGGAGCGCGACGGCCTGGCCCGCAAGCTGATCGATCAGGCCGGGGGCGATCCGGCCACCGCCGAAGCCGTCACCGAAGGCCTGCTGAAGAAGCGGCCCCAGGTCGAGGGCGGCTCGGGCCAGCTCTACCTCGACGGCGATCTGGCGCGCGTCTTCAACGCCGCCGAAGAGGCCGCCAAGAAGGCGGGCGACGCCTTCGTCACCACCGAACGCCTTCTGGCCGCCATCGCCAAGGAAGGCGGCGCCGCCGCCGAGGCGCTGAAGTCCGCCGGGGTCACGCCTAAGAAGCTGGACGACGCCGTCGCCGAAATCCGCAAGGGCAAGACCGCCGACAGCGCGGGCGCCGAGGACAGCTTCGACGCCCTGAAACGCTACGCCCGCGACCTGACCGAAGCCGCGCGCGACGGCAAGGTCGACCCCGTCATCGGCCGCGACGAGGAGATCCGCCGCACCATCCAGGTCCTGGCCCGTCGCACCAAGAACAACCCCGTCCTGATCGGCGAACCCGGCGTCGGCAAGACCGCCATCGTCGAGGGCCTGGCCCTGCGGATCGTCAACGGCGACGTGCCCGAAAGCCTGAAGGACAAGAAGGTCCTGTCGCTGGACATGGGCGCGCTGATTGCGGGCGCCAAATACCGCGGCGAGTTCGAGGAACGCCTCAAGGCCGTGCTGAACGAGGTCGCCGCCGCCGAGGGCCAGATCGTCCTCTTCATCGACGAGATGCACACCCTGGTCGGCGCCGGAAAGACCGACGGCACCATGGACGCCTCCAACCTGCTCAAGCCCGCCCTGGCGCGCGGCGAACTGCACTGCGTCGGCGCCACCACCCTGGATGAGTACCGCAAATACATCGAGAAGGACGCGGCCCTGGCCCGTCGCTTCCAGCCGGTCTTCGTCGAGGAGCCGTCGGTGGAGGACACTGTCTCCATCCTGCGCGGCCTCAAGGAAAAGTATGAGGTCCACCACGGGGTGCGCATCTCCGACAGCGCCATCGTGGCCGCCGCCACCCTGTCGAACCGCTACATCACCGACCGCTTCCTGCCGGACAAGGCCATCGACCTGATCGACGAGGCCGCCAGCCGTGTGCGCATGGCCGTCGATTCCAAGCCCGAGGCCCTGGACGAGATCGACCGCCGCCTGGTCCAGCTCAAGATCGAGCGCGAGGCCTTGAAGAAGGAGAGCGACACCGCCTCCCAGCACCGTCTTGAGAAGCTGGAAGACGAGATCGACGACCTGCAGGGCCAGTCGGACGAGATGACCGCCCGCTGGAAGTCCGAGAAGGACAAGGTCGGCCAGGGCGCCCAGGTGCGCGAGACCCTGGACCGCCTGCGCCTCGAGCTGGCCGCCGCCCAGCGCGCCGGCGACCTGGGCCGCGCGTCCGAGATCGCCTACGGCCAGATCCCCCAGTTGGAGAAGCAACTCGCGGATTCAGAGTCCCAGGCGGCGGTCGCCGCCCCCCTGACCCCCGAAGTCGTCGACGCCGAACAGATCGCCGCCGTGGTCAGCCGCTGGACCGGCGTGCCCGTCGACAAGATGCTGGAGGGCGAGCGCGAGAAGCTGCTCAAGATGGAGGACGAACTGGGCCGCCGCGTGGTCGGTCAGGACGAGGCCCTGGCCGCCGTCTCCGACGCCGTGCGCCGCGCCCGCGCCGGTCTGAACGACCCCAACAAGCCGCTGGGCAGCTTCCTCTTCCTCGGCCCCACGGGCGTGGGCAAGACCGAGCTGACCAAGGCGCTGGCCGGCTTCCTGTTCGACGACGACAACGCCATCACCCGCATCGACATGTCCGAATACATGGAGAAGCACTCGGTCAGCCGCCTGATCGGCGCCCCTCCGGGCTATGTCGGCTATGACGAGGGCGGCGCCCTAACCGAGGCGGTGCGTCGCCGCCCCTATCAGGTCGTCCTGTTCGACGAGGTCGAAAAGGCCCACCCCGACGTCTTCAACGTGCTTCTCCAGGTGCTGGACGACGGCCGCCTGACCGACGGTCAGGGCCGCACCATCGACTTCAAGAACACCCTGATCATCATGACCTCCAACCTAGGCAGCCAGTATCTGGCCGATCAGCCCGAGGGCGAGGATGTCGAGGCCGTGCGTCCGCTGGTCATGGAACAGGTCCGCGCCCACTTCCGGCCCGAGTTCCTGAACCGCATCGACGAGATCATCCTGTTCCACCGCCTCGGCCGCGAACAGATGGGCGGCATCGTCCGCATCCAGCTGGCGCGTCTGGAGAAGCTGATGGCCGACCGCCGCCTGACCCTGGCCCTGGACGACAGCGCCCTGACCTGGCTCGCCGACAAGGGCTACGACCCCGTCTACGGCGCAAGGCCGCTGAAGCGCGTCATCCAGAAGGAGCTGGTCGACCCGATGGCGAGGAAGCTGCTGGCCGGCGAGATCGAGGACGGCAGCGTGGTGGCCGTGTCCGCGGGCGCCGACGGGCTGGAGATCGGCAAGGCGCGGGTGCATTAAAGGTTGTATTCGTCCGCGAGGTTGCGCCAGTATAGAACGTAGTTCGGCGACCGGGGAGGGGCGCTTGATACCTGCGTTCAATAGTGCTGGCATCATTCCGCCATATCTTACGGCTGCGGGGAGCGGAGATCGCTCCCCGTACCAGTCCGATCTTGTGGAGTTGGTCCGGCGCTTCGGATTTTCTTCCGAACGCCGCCGAATTTTGCGCGGGCTCATTGGCTATCGGACTGCGCTGGCTGCCGGCGGCTTCACTGCGGGTTTCCAATTGATTGACGGGAGTTTCTCGGAAGATTGCGAGAAGCTTCGACACCGCCCTCCTAATGACATCGATATCCTGTCGTATCTAGAGATGCCTGCGCACTATGCCGCCGATATCGATTTATATAGGGCTGAAGCAATTCCGTTTCTTATGGCTGATATGATGGGTGTTCAGGCGAAGGCTGCGTACTCAGTGGATGCCTATCTGGTCGTGAACCCTCCGGGCATGTCGCTTCGCGAGTTTTTCCATATCTTCGCGCACTTCACGCTGCTGTTCTCACATCAAAAACAGACAGATGTTTGGAAGGGAGCTATCTCCATTCCGCTGAGTGCAGCCCACGACGCAGCTGCGCTGCAAGTTCTTGACGATTTGGAGCCAGCCAATGGCTAGGGCGCTCATTCGCGAGGATCTTCTTAGGGAGCGCGCATCCGTTCTGTCGCATCTCGGTGATCCGCAGGCTTCGCTGCTCGGATCAGCCGTTTGGCGTGCCAGGCTGGATGCGCTTGATGAACAGTTGGCTGAGATTGGTGAGGGGCTAGAAACGCGTGCGAGCGTTGCTTTGCTGTTCGAGGGAGATCCCGTTGTAGGTACAACGGAAATCCGAGCGGATTTTGCAGCAAAGATGCTGGACGGGTTCCAGAACCTCGTTGGTGTCATGTTTGCGCAGTCTTCGGGCCGGCATTTGAATGGTCAGGGCAGGGCGCCTCTGCTCGATCAATCGCGGCTCTATGTGCGGGAGATGGCGAGGGGTTCGGTTGGTTTTGTGCTTGAGGAACGCGAACTTGAGCAAACCGAGTTTGTTGATAGCTCTCTAAAAGCTGTGGTCGAGGACGCAGTTGGCATGATCGAAGCGATCTCTTTGCCAGCCGTACGGGATGCCGACCCGCTCGAAGGTTTGAGCCCTCGAGTGATCCAATCTGCGCATAAGTTTGCGAAAGCTCTGGCGACCTCGCGCGCAACAGCCAAGATCGTGTCTGATACTCACAATGTCCTGCTGCCGGAAGAGCGGGTGACAGCATTGTATCAGCGTCTTGATGAAGCTCGTGTAGTCGAAGAAGTTGAGAGAATTCCTGGTATTATCCTTGGTTTGCTTCCGGATTCCGGCAAGTTCGAATTTAAGGCGGCGTTGAGTGATCAGACCACCTTAGGGGACACCTCTACCGACATTCAATTCAGGTATATCGCCGATCCCATGTTCCATGATCGGTTTGTGATGAGGCCTGTATTTGCAACCATCCGGAGTTTGCAGATAATTCGCGCTGGTCGACCGGGGAAGCGTGACTTCGTTCTTGAAGATGTGGAAGCTCGAGACGACGCTGCTACTCTCGAGTCTCTTATCTGATACGTCTTGGGGAGTAGGTCCGATCAGAATGGACTGAGCCTCACTCCAGCACCGGCATCACCTCCACCCCGTCGCAGGGGAAGGGGTTCATGTGCGGGTGGTTCTCGAACAGGCGGGCCGCCGCCTCGTGGCTGTCGGCGCGCACGACCATGAAGACGGTCAGCAGGTTGACCACGTCCGTCACGGCGCCGTCGTCGCCGATGCGTTTGGTCGGGCCCAGCGGGCCGCCCTGAAAGACGATGGAGTCGCGGTGCGCCTCCTCCCAGGCGGCGACGGCGGCGACGCCGAGGCGGGCCGTCTCGGCCTGCTCGGCCTCGCTCATGGCGCGCCAGGCCCGCCATTTGGGGCCGGTCTTGTCGCTGGTGAAGACGGCCAGGTAGTGGGTCTGCGCGCTCATCGAAGCCTCCCGTTTGCGCCAAGGGTCGGTCTTTCGTCGGCCGTGGGCAAGCGGGCCTGTCTATTCCTTCTCCCCTCGTGGGAGAAGGTGGGCCCGAAGGGCTCGGATGAGGGGTCCCTCCGCCGTCTGACGAGAGGCTCCGCTTCGAACGTCCCGCCACCCCTCATCCGACCCCGCTCCGCTCGGCCGCCTTCTCCCGCAAGGGGAGAAGGATAAGGCGCGCGCCTTCACATCAAGGTCTCGCAACTCCAGCGATTTCCCGCCTCCGCGTCCCGCTCGTCCTCATCTCCCCGCCCCACCTCCCGCCTCCCGCATCCTGCCCCTCGTCCCGTCGCAGGGGAGGGCTCGCTCGGCCGGCGAACCGAAGCGGCGGCGGGAGCGGAGAGAACGGGGTCCGTGTCGGACCGGCGGCCTCCCATCGCGCGCGCCGGGCAAGGGGAACCCCAGCGGAAGGCGGCGACGGTTCGGGCGGGCGGTTCAGGATGTCCTGCGGGCGGCGGAACGAGGCGAACGCCTCCAACGCCGTTCCGCGGCCTCAAGCCGCGCGCAAGCGCGACCGGCCGCAGACATCGGGACGCGGAGCCGACGGGGCCTAGAGACGGGGCGTTCGACCCGTCCGCCAGAGAGGCTCCGGCCAGGGTCGAGGGGGTTACTCGGACCGTTCCAGGACCGCGTCGTCGCGCGGCCTGCCCGTCATGGGCGCCGGGGGTAGCCGCGAACAACGGCGCCTGCCCCGAGCTCATGTCCAACTCTTCGCGCGGGGCGTCGGCCTTCGTCGAAACGGTATTGCTCAATTCTCTCCGGGCGAAGCCCCGGCGCCCTGCCCAGCCCTTCCGCCGCCCGGTCACCCCGAGGCGGGTAAAGCTGTTCCTTCTCCCCTTGTGGGAGAAGGTGGCCGAGCGGAGCGAGGTCGGATGAGGGGTTTCGCGACCTCAAATCCCCGGCCTTCATCCAGCTTCGGAGAGACCCCTCATCCGTCAGCCTTCGGCTGCCACCTTCTCCCGCAAGGGGAGAAGGAAGACGCGCTCAGGCCGCGTCGGGTCGGGAGGTCCCGAAGGGCCGACGATCGCGGCCTGCTCGACTGCGCTCAAGTCGCGAGGGTCCGCGACCCGAGCATAGCGCCCTCAGATATGTATGGCGTGGCCTAGCGCGCGCAGGGACGCCTCGTGGAAGGCTTCGCCTAGGGTCGGGTGGACGTGGATGGTTCCAGCCACGTCCTCCAGCACCGCGCCCATCTCCAGCATCTGGGCGAAGCTGTTGGACAGCTCCGACACGTGCTGGCCGACGGCCTGGACGCCCAGCAGGCGGTGGTCCGTCTTCGAGGCGATGACGCGGACGAAGCCGCCGTCCTCGCCCGCCTCGATGGCCAGGGCGCGGCCGATGGCGGCGAAGGGGAAGACCGCCTGGATCACGTCGTCGCGGCCCTTGACGTCGTCGGGGCCGAGGCCCGCCGAGACGATCTCCGGCTCGGTGAAGCAGACGGCGGCGATCGCAGTCGGGTCGAAGACGCGATCGTGCCCGGCGATGATCTCGGCCACGACCTCGCCCTGGGCCGAGCCCTTGTGCGCCAGCATGGGCTCGCCGGTCAGGTCGCCGATGGCCCAGACGTTCTTCATCGAGGTGGCGCAGCGATTGTCGACCTTCACGAACGGGCCGTTCATGGCCACGCCCATGTTCTCTAGGCCCCAGCCCTTCGTCCGCGCGCGGCGGCCGACGGTGACCAGCACCTTGTCGGCGTCCAGCTGCATCGGGGCGCCGTCCCTGTCGGTGACGTTCAGCTTGCCGTCTCCGAACCCGCCGGCGCGGGCGCCGAGCAGCAGCTGGACCCCATGCTTCTCCAGCCATTTGGCGACGGGGTCGGTCAGGGCCTTGTCGTAGAGCGGCAGGATGCGCTCGGCCATCTCGACGATGGCGACTTCGGCGCCCAGCTTGCGGAAAGCGATGCCCAGCTCCAGGCCGATGTAGCCGCCGCCGACGACGACCAGCTTCTTCGGCACTTCCGGCAGGCTCAGGGCCTCGGTGGACGAGATCACGTCGCCGCCGAAGGGCAGGAAGGGCAGCTCGACCGGCTCCGACCCCGTGGCCAGGATGACGTGTTCGGCGGTGATGCGGATGTCGCCGTCGTCGGTCTTCACCGTGCAGGTCTTGGCGTCCGAGAAGTCGGCCCAGCCCTTGATGACCTTGACCTTGGCCTTCTTCAGCAGGGCGGCGACGCCGGCGTTCAGCTTCCTGACCACGCCGTCCTTCCACTCGACCGTCTTGGACAGGTCGATGGCCGGCGTCGAGGCGGTGATGCCCAGCGTGCCGTCGCCGGCGGCCTTGGCCACCGTCTCAAACTTGCCCGCCGCGTGGATGATGGCCTTGGACGGGATGCAGCCGACGTTCAGGCAGGTGCCGCCGAGACCGGGCGACGCATCCACCAGCACGGTCTCCAGCCCCAGCTGGCCGCAACGGATCCCTGCGACATAGCCGCCGGTCCCGGCGCCGATGATCAGGACTTTGGTTTTCAGGGTCTGGGTCACCTGTTCAGGCTCCTTAGTCGATCAGCTGCTACCCGAAGAGCTTCGGCGATACGCGGATCGTAGATGAAACGAGGTCCATCACTGTCGATGATGGACCAGCCAGAGTTGGGAAGAAGACGTGTCGGCAAGCCGTTGCGTCTCAGATAGAGCACCACGACCGTGCCGCGCTCGGGAGGAAAGAAGCCGCATTCCCTGTCGACGCCGTTGATATGCCGCATACGGTGGATCTCCTCGGGGCCGACAGTCCCTTTGATGATCGCCACGGTGCGCCAGGTTAGCCGTGCATGGTCGCGCGTGAGCCAAGCGCGTCCATCGAGCCGAGCCAAAACGACACTGTCGGCTTGATCCCAATGCAAGCGCTGCCTTGCAAGATCTGCAGAAGGGTCAGCATCGAACATCACCGTACAGGCGATGGTGGCGCTCGGTCCCAAGAGGCACAGTATGAATGCGCCAAAGGCTGCTGCGAGCGACGTTCGCATCCCGCTCTACATCCACAAGGTCGCCGGGTTCTCCAGCAGGGTCTTGATCTTCTGCACGAAGACCGCCGCGTCGTGGCCGTCGACGATGCGGTGATCGAAGCTGGAGGACAGGTTCATCATCTTGCGCACGACCATCTGGCCGCCCCGCACCACGACGCGCTCCTCGATCTTGTTCGGACCGACGATGGCGACTTCGGGGTGGTTGATGATGGGCGTGTGCACCACGCCGCCGAGCGTGCCCAGCGAGGTGATGGTGATGGTCGAGCCGGACAGCTCCTCACGCTTGGCGCTGCCGTCCTTGGCGGCGCCCGAGACGCGGGCGATCTCTTCGGCCGTGTCGTAGGCGTCGCGGGCCTCGGCGTGGCGGACGACCGGGACCATCAGGCCGTTCGGCGTCTGGGCGGCGATGCCCAGATGGACGGCGTTGTGCTGGGTCAGCACGCCCGACTCGTCGTCATAGGTGGCGTTGATGTTCGGCTGGTCCTTCAGGGCCACGACGATGGCGCGGGCGATGAAGGGCAGGACGTTCAGCTTGGCTTTCCCCGTCCCCTTGTTCTGGGCGTTCAGGTGGGCGCGCAGCTCTTCCACCGCCGTCATGTCGATGTCCTCGACATAGGTGATGTGGGGGATGCGACGGACGCTCTCTGCCATCTTCTCCGCGATCTTGCGGCGCAGGCCGATGATGCGGACTTCGTTGGTTCCCTCGGCCCTGGCGTAGAGCGCACCGCCCGAGGCCGCAGCCGGGGCGAACGTGCCGCCGCGCGCGACGAAGGCGTCCAGATCGGCGTGCTCGATGCGGCCTGCGGGGCCGCTGCCCGGCACGAAGACCAGGTCGATACCCAGATCACGCGCGCGGTTGCGCACGGCGGGCGAGGCCAGCGGGCGCTCGCCCGGCTGGCGGCCGGTCAGGGCCGGAACGGGCTTGGCGTCGGCCTTGGGCGCAGCAGCGGGCTTGGCGGCCGGTGCGGCGACAGGAGCCGGTGCGGCCTTCTCGGCCTTGGCGGCAGGCGCTGCAGCGGCGGCCGGAGCCTCGGCGACATTGCCCTTGCCCTCGACCTTGAAGCTGACCAGCGGGCCGCCGACGGCGATCTGCTGCCCGGCTTCGCCGTGCAGGGCGACGACGACGCCAGAGACGGGGCTGGTCAGTTCGACCGTCGCCTTGTCGGTCATGACCTCGGCCAGGATCTGGTCTTCCTGAACCGTGTCGCCGACCTTGACGTGCCAGCCGACCAGCTCGGCCTCGGCCGTGCCTTCACCGACGTCGGGCAGTTTGAAGACGTGGTTGGCTCCGGCGGCGGCCGGGGCAGGAGCGGCCTCGGCCTTGGGCGCTTCGACGGCGACCGGAGCAGGTTCGGGCGCGGCGGAGACCGGCGCAGGGGCCGGTTCATCGGCGGAGGCGTTGCCTTCGCCCTCGACCTCGAACTCGGCCAAAGGGCCGCGCACGGCCATCATCTGACCGGGCTCGCCGTGCAGGGCGGTGACGACGCCCGCGACCGGGCTGGTCAGTTCGACCGTGGCCTTGTCGGTCATGACATCGGCGACGATCTGATCCTCGGCGACCGTATCGCCGACCTTGACGTGCCAGCCGACGAGCTCGGCTTCGGCGGTGCCTTCGCCCACGTCGGGCAGCTTGAAGACGAAACGACCCATCTTAACGGCCTCCCGACATGACGGCTTTCAGCGCGTCGGCGACCCGCTGCGGTCCGGGGAAATATTCCCATTCAAAGGCGTGCGGATAGGGCGTGTCCCAGCCGGTCACGCGCGCCACCGGCGCCTCCAGGTGATAGAAGCAGCGCTCCTGAACCAGGGCGCTCAGTTCGCCGCCGAAGCCCGAGGTTTTCGGGGCCTCGTGCACGATGACGCAGCGGCCGGTCTTCTTGACCGAGGCCTCGATGGCTTCGATGTCCAGCGGAACCAGGGTCCGCAGGTCGATGACCTCGGCGTCCACGCCCGCGTGCTCGGCGCCCGCCAGCGCCACCCAGACCATGGTGCCGTAGGCCAGGATGGTGACGTCGGCGCCTTCCTTCATCACCCGGGCCTTGCCGATCGGCTCGACGTATTTGCCGGTCGGGACCTGGGCCAGTTCCTGCGCCTTCCACGGGCTGACCGGCTTTTCGTGCCAGCCGTCGAAGGGGCCGTTGTAGAGGCGTTTGGGTTCGAAGAAGATGACCGGATCGTCGTCCTCGATCGCCGCGAGCAACAGGCCCTTGGCGTCATAGGGGTTGGACGGGATCACCACCTTCAGGCCGGCGATGTGGGTGAACAGGCTTTCCGGCGACTGGCTGTGCGTCTGGCCGCCGAAGATGCCGCCGCCGTAGGGGCTGCGGATCACCATCGAGGAGGTGAACTGGCCGCCCGAGCGATAACGCATCTTGGCCGCTTCGGAGACGATCTGGTCGTAGGCCGGATAGATGTAGTCGGCGAACTGGATCTCGACGACCGGGCGCAGGCCATAGGCGGCCATGCCGATGGCGGTGCCGACAATACCGGTTTCCGAGATCGGCGCGTCGAAGCTGCGGCTCAGGCCGTGCTTCTTCTGCAGATGGTCGGTGACGCGGAAGACGCCGCCGAAATAGCCCGCGTCCTCGCCGTAGGAAACGACAGTCGGGTCTTCGGCCATCTTGACGTCCAGGGCCGAGTTCAGGGCCTGGATCATGTTCATCGGCGCAATGGCGGGAGCGTCCGGGGCGACCGACGCCGGGGCGTCCTTCTGGTCGACCATGTCGGCTTCAATCTTGTCGTTGATCTCGGCCATCACTCAGACTCCTACTTCGCGGCGCTGTTCGACCAGACGCCAGTCCTCGGTCGCATAGACCTCCTCGAACATGGTCTTCACGCTGGGGCGCGATTGGCCCAGCGTGCCGACGGCCTCGGATTCACGGGCGGCGGCGCGGACCTTTTCGACCGCTTCCTTCTCGGCTTCTTCCTGCTGTGCGTCGGACCATACGCCCAGACCGATCAGGTGCTGCTTCAGGCGGGCGATCGGATCGCCCAGCGGCCACTTCTCGTGTTCGTCGCCGGGGCGATAACGGCTTGGGTCGTCCGAGGTCGAGTGCGGGGCGCCGCGATAGGTGAACAGCTCGATGATCGTCGCGCCCTGGTTGGTGCGCGCGCGCTCCTCGGCCCACTGGGTCGCGGCCCAGACGGCCAGGAAGTCGTTGCCGTCGACGCGCAGGGCGGGCAGGCCATAGCCGATGCCCTTGGACGCGAAGGTGGTCTCAAGCCCGCCGGCGATGCCCTGGAAGGACGAGATGGCCCACTGGTTGTTGACGATGTTCAGGATGACCGGCGCGCGATAGACGGCGGCGAAGGTCAGGGCCGAGTGGAAGTCGCTTTCGGCCGTCGAGCCGTCGCCGATCCAGGTGATGGCGATCTTGTCGTCGCCGCGGATGGCCGAGGCCATGCCCCAGCCCACGGCCTGGACATACTGGGTGCCCAGATTGCCCGAGATGGTGAAGAAGCCGTAGTCCTTGGCCGAATACATGATCGGCAGTTGGCGGCCCTTGATGGGGTCTTCGGCGTTCGAATAGATCTGGTTCATCATGGTCGCGAGCGGATAGTCGCGCGCGATCAGAAGGCCCTGCTGGCGATAGGTGGGGAAGCCCATGTCCTCGCGGCTCAGGATCATCCCCTGCGCGACCGCGATGGCCTCTTCGCCGGTGCACTTCATGTAGAAGCTGGTCTTGCCCTGGCGGTGGGCGCGGTGCATCCGGTCGTCGAAGGCGCGCGTCAGGATCATGGCCTTCAGGCCGCGACGCATTGTCTCGGGGTCCAGCTTGGGATTCCAGGGGCCGACGGCCTTGCCCTGGTCGTCCAGAACGCGGATCAGGCGGAAGGCGTGATCGCGCATCTCGGCGGGGGCCGTGCTGACGTCGGGGCGGTCGACCGCGCCCGGCGCATCGAGCTTCAGGTGGCTGAAATCAGGCGTGTCGCCCGGCCGGCCCGAAGGCTCCGGGACGCGCAGCGACAGCGTCGGGGTGTTCTTCATCAATGCCTCCCGTCCGGTTGAACCGGCCGCGTTTCCTTATGAAGCAGGGCATAGCATGTCGGCTCACTGTTAGCTCTCCCAAAAACACCCTTGCCAAATGCTGATTTGGGGTATTTTATTGCGCAGAAATCTAATTCGGAGAAAGCCTTTGGCCGACGAACTCGACCCCATCGACGCACGCATCCTCGACATCCTTCAACAGGACGCAGGCCTGTCCGTCGCCGAGGTCGCCGATCGCGTCGGCCTGTCGGCCTCGCCGTGCTGGCGCCGGATCAAGAGACTGGAGGACTCTGGCCTGATACGCAAGCGTGTCACGCTCTTGGACGCCGGACTTCTGGGCCTGGACTTCGAAGTCTACGCCATCGTCAAGCTGAGCCTGCCGACGCGCGACAACCTGCAGATCTTCGAACAGGCCGTCGAAGGCTGGCCCGAAGTCGTGCAGTGCGCCACCATCACCGGCCGCGAGGACTATGTCCTGCGCATCATCACCACCGACATGCACGCCTTCGATCAATTCCTGCGCGACAAGCTGCTGACGCTGGGAATCGTCTCCAATTGCGAGAGCCACATCGTCACTCGCGGGGTCAAGAACGTCACCACCCTGCCGCTGGGCATCATCACGCCGCACGTCAGCTGAGAGGCGTCGCCTTTCGGTCAGGCGGAACCTCCATTTCACGCGGCTCGTTGGCCTGAGGTGAAAAGCGGAGGTTTCCGACATGCTGAAATGGGCGCTCATCTTCGCCGTCATCGCCCTTGTCGCCGGTCTGCTGGGTTTCGGCGGGATCGCGGGCGCGGCGGCGGGCATCGCCAAATTCCTGGCCATCCTGGCGCTGATCGTCTTCGTGGTCTTCCTCGTCCTGGGCGTGACCGTAGCCAAGAAGGTCACCTGAGGGTTTCGAACGCCACCGCGTGAACCTTGTCCCGCCCCAGAAGCGCGGCCAGGGGCGGGGTTGGGAACAATCCCGCGATCGCCGGAT
>PJTY01000618.1_pt1 | contig 17040 bp, 18 predicted proteins | sample 1512121 | NCBI WGS metagenome assembly PJTY01 (sample SAMN08177680, study PRJNA422409) | Soil metagenome, whole genome shotgun sequencing project. | isolation source: Soil enriched (2) on filter paper: alkali lignin treatment | place: USA: Madison | collected 2015-01-15 | reverse complement strand
GAACTCCCGAAGATCGGTCGTATAGGCGGCGAAGAGCACCAGTGCGGCGAGACCCGCCGAGCCGATCGCATAGCCCTTGGTCACGGCCTTGGTGGTGTTGCCCACGGCATCGAGCGCGTCGGTCTTCTCGCGCACGGAATCGTCCAGGCCTGCCATTTCGGCGATACCGCCGGCGTTGTCGGTGACCGGGCCATAGGCGTCGAGAGCGACGACCATGCCTGCCAGCGCGAGCATGGCTGTGGCTGCATAGGCGATGCCGAGCAGTCCGGCGAGCTGGTAGGCGACGATGATGCCGGTGACGATCACCAGCGTCGGCAGTGCAGTCGCCTCAAGACTGATCGCGAGGCCCTGAATCACATTGGTGCCGTGGCCCGTTTCCGAGGCCTTGGCGATGGAACGGACCGGGCGGTAGCCGGTGCCGGTGTAATATTCCGTGATCCAGATGATGAGGCCGGTGATGACGAGGCCGACCAGCGAGCAGTAGAACAGCGTGCGGCCGGTGAAGCCGGTCTCGCCGATGGCCGTGTTGATGCCGCCGAGCGAGAAGTCGATCGCCCACCAGATCGCCGGGATCGAGAGCACGGCGGTAACGAGGAAGCCCTTGTACATGGCCCCCATGATGTTTTGCGAACTGCCGAGGCGCACGAAATAGGTGCCGATGATCGAGGTGACGATGCAGACGCCGCCGATCAGCAGCGGCAGTGCCATCAGGCCGGAGAAGTTGTCGATGCCCTTCATCAGCAGGGCGGTGAGCACCATCGTGGCGCCGACGGTGACGACGTAAGTCTCGAACAGGTCGGCGGCCATGCCGGCGCAGTCGCCCACGTTGTCGCCCACGTTGTCGGCGATGACGGCGGGATTGCGTGGGTCGTCCTCGGGAATGCCTGCCTCGACCTTGCCGACGAGATCGGCCCCGACGTCGGCCGCCTTGGTGAAGATGCCGCCGCCGAGGCGGGCGAAGATCGAGATCAGCGAAGCGCCGAAGGCGAGGGCGGTGAGGCCCTGGACCACGGTGCGGTCCTCTCCGCCCACGGTGTGACCGCCGGGACCGGTCAGGTACCAGTAGAACACCGCGATGGCGAGCAGTGCCAGGCCCGCCACCAGCATGCCGGTGATGGCGCCCGCGCGGAAGGCCAGGGTCAGGCCGGGTTGCAGCCCGGTCTGCGCGGCGGCGGCGGTGCGCACATTGGAGCGGACCGAGATGTTCATGCCGATGAACCCGGCGAACCCGGACAGGATCGCGCCGATCACGAAGCCCACGGCCGAAATGGTCCCGAGCGTGACGACGATGATCAGTGCCACGACGATGCCGACGATCGCGATCGTCGAATATTGGCGCTTCAGGTAGGCTTGGGCGCCTTCCTGGATGGCTGCGGCGATTTCCTGCATCTTTTCGTTGCCGGCTGGCGAGCCGAGCACTTGGCGGCTGGTGACGAAGCCATAAAGGATGGCCAGAAGCCCCAGGACAATTGCGATCGTGACTGGATTCACAAAACGCCCCCTTTTCCCAACGATGTAACGACGGGTTTTCCCGTTCGAGACGACTATGGCTATAGGGAAGCGGTACTGGTGGCAAGCACGTTGATAGGATGAGGAATAGTACCCATTTCGCCCGAACGGGCGCGGATGGGGCGGCCGGGGTATCGGGGCCGGCGTATCAGTGCTGGTAGCCGAGTCTCTCGGGCAGGGGCGTCGGCATGCCGTGCCATTCCAGGGCAATGCCGTCGCCCGCGTCCACGGTGCCGATCAGGTGAACGTGCGAACCGGCGGCCGCCGCGGCGGCGCGGACATAGGCGCTGTTCACGACGGGCGCGGTGAAGAGCAGCACATAATCGTCGCCCGCCGTCATGGCTGCGATCCTTTGCTCCAGTTCCTGGCCCACGGTTGCGACCAGGGCGCGGGACAGCGGCACATCTTCGGCGGCGATCGTGATCGAAACGCCGCTGGCCACTGCCATGCGGCGGGCATCCACCAGCAGGCCGTCCGAAATGTCCATCATCGCCGTCGCCAGCGGGGCGAGCGCGACGCCGAGCGCGGGTTCCGGCATCGGGCGGCGGTAGCGGTCGGCGAGCAGCGCGGCTTCCGGGGTCTGCACTCGGCGTCCCGAGGTCAGGAGTTCGAGGCCGAGGCCGGAATCGCCGATGACGCCGCTGACCCAGACGAGATCGCCGGGCTGGGCGCCGCTGCGCGAGGGCACTGCGCAATCTTCCGGGCCGCGTCCCAGCGCGGTCAGCGAAAAGCTGCGCGCCGAACCCTGCGGCATGCGAACGGTGTCACCGCCGAGCAGGGGCAAGTGAAAATGGCGGCAGGCGAGGTCGAGCCCGCTCAGAAACGCGCGGTCCCATTCCTCGTCGCCCAGCGCGTGCGACTTGAGGCAGCCGAGCGGTTCGGCGCCCTTGGCCGCGAGGTCGGAGACATTGACCGCGACGAGCTTCCACGCGACGTCCTCCGGCGGATCGTCCGGCAGGAAGTGGACGCCTTCGACAAGCGTATCCATCGTCAGGACCAGCTTCTCACCGCCGATTTCGAGCACGGCGGCATCATCCGCGAGGCCCCGCGCGGCGGGGCTCACGGCAATGGCGCGCAAGGCGTCGATGAAGGCGAATTCGCGGCTCATGACGGAACAATGGGCCCCGCAGGGCCCATTGTCGAGATCACGCGCGCACGGTCATGCCGCGCACAAGTGAGGTGCAGCAATTCAGCGAACGACCTTGGCCACGGCATCGAGCACGCCGTTGACGAACTTCGCCTCGCGCGCGTCGAAGAAGGCGTGGGCGACGTCGAGATATTCGCCGATCGCCGCGCCGGTCGGCACGTCGGCGCGGGCGAGCAGCTCATAGGCACCGGCGCGCAGGATCTGCAGCATCGTCTTGTCGAGACGGGCGAGCGACCAGCCGTCGGCCAGCTTGCCCGACAGCAGTTCGTCGATCTCGTCGCGGCGGGCGATCACGCCCTTCACCACGTCATCGAAGAAGGCGACTTCGGCGTTGGCGTACTGGTCCTCGTCGATTTCCGCGCCGAGACGGTGGCGGTGGAACTCGTCGAGCAGGATGGCCTGCTGGGTGCCTTCCATCTCGAACTGATAGAGGGCCTGGACGGCGGCGAGGCGGGCGGCGGAGCGGGCCTGCTTGGAATTGGGCTTGGGATTGCTCATTGGGAAAGTCTCACGGAAATGGAGCGCGCGTGCGCGGGAAGCCCTTCGGCATCGGCAAGGGCAACGGCGGCGGGGCCGATGGCCTCAAGCGCCGCCTGGTCGAGCTGGATGAAGCTGGTGCGCTTCATGAAATCGAGGACCGACAGGCCCGAGGCGAACCGTGCGCGGCGCCCGGTGGGCAGCACGTGGTTGGGGCCGGCGACGTAATCGCCCACCGCTTCGGGGGTCATGCGGCCCAGGAATACCGATCCGGCGTGGCGGATCCGGCGGAACAGGCTTTCGGGATCGTCGGTGGCGATCTCGACATGTTCGGCCGCGAGGGCATCGGCCAGCGCCGGGGCCTCGTCGAAGCTTTCGACGACGACGATCACGCCGTAGTCGTTCCACGACTGGCGCGCGGTCGCCTCGGTGGCGAGGGCGGAGAGTTCGATCTCCACCGCCTCGGCAACGGCGTCCGCATAGGCGGCATCGTCGGTGATGAGGATCGACTGCGAGGTCGGGTCGTGCTCGGCCTGGCTGAGGAGGTCGGCGGCGATCCGGCGCGGTTCGTTCCTGGCGTCCGCGATCACGAGGATTTCGCTGGGGCCTGCCACCATGTCGATGCCGACGACGCCGTAGAGCTGGCGCTTGGCTTCGGCCACCCAGGCATTGCCGGGGCCGGTAATGACGTCGACAGGCGCGATCCGCTCGGTGCCGTAGGCGAGCGCGCCCACGGCATGGGCGCCGCCCACGCGCCAGACTTCATCGACACCGGCAAGGTGCGCGGCGGCGAGGACGAGCGCGTTGACTTCGCCCTTCGGCGTCGGCGTGACGACGACGAGACGCTCGACGCCCGCGACCTTGGCGGGGATCGCGTTCATCAGCATGGAGGAGGGATAGGCGGCCCGGCCACCCGGCACGTAGAGCCCGGCGGCATCGACCGCGCGCCACACCGCGCCGAGGCGCACACCGGCGGCATCGGTGTAGTCGCGGTTTTCGGGAAGCTGGGCGGCGTGATAGGCGCGGATGCGCTCCGCGGCGAGTTCGAGGGCTTCGCGCAAGGTCGGCGACAGGGCCTCGAAGGCGGCGCGGCAGGTCTCGGCGTCGATGCGCCAGCCGGTCTGGTCGAGGTCGTGGCCATCGAAGCGGGCGGTGTAGTCGGCCAGCGCCGCGTCGCCATGCTTGCGCACGGCGGCGAGGATATCGGCCACGTCGCGCGCCACGTCCGTCGCGCTTTCACGGCGGTCGGCGACGACACGCTGGAAGGCCTCGGCGAACCCGGCGTCCTTGCTGGAAAGCCGCTGCATCAGGCGGCGGCCTTCTGCTCGGCGACCAGCGCGCGGAAGGCGTCGACCAGCGCGGCGACGCGCTCGTCGGTCTTCAGTGCGGCGCGGTTGACGATCAGGCGCGCGGAAATGTCGAGAATGCGGCTCGTTTCGACAAGGCCGTTTTCCTTGAGGGTGCGGCCGGTCGAGACGAGATCGACGATACGGCTCGAAAGGCCGAGCGAAGGCGCCAGTTCCATCGCGCCGTTGAGCTTCACGACTTCGGCCTGCACACCCAGCTTCTCGTAGTGCTTGCGGGTCAGGTTCGGATACTTGCTGGCGACCCGCAAGTGCGACGGCAATGCACCGCCGACTTCGCCTTCGCGCTCGGCCACCGAAAGACGGCAGTGGCCGATATTGAGGTCAACCGGCGCGTAGAGGTCCGGGTAAGCGAACTCTTCCACCACGTCCGAACCGACGATGCCGACTTGCGCCGCGCCATGCGCCACGAAGGTCGCCACGTCGAAAGCGCGCACGCGGATAAGACGCATGTCGCTGTTCTCGCACGCAAAAGAGAGTGCGCGGGACTTCTTGTCGTGGAACTCCGCCTCGGGCACCACGCCGGCATGCGCCATCAGCGGCAGTGCTTCGTCGAGGATTCGGCCCTTGGGCACGGCGAATGTCAGGGTTGTCGGCATGGTGCGCGCATTAGGCTGGCATTGCTGAAAGGGCAACCGGGATAAGAATCCCGGTCTCGATCACTCTCCGGGCGCGCGGGCTTTGATGGCGATGGCGTGGACCCGCTGGCCGGGAATGTCGCCGAGCGCGGCATTGACGAGGCGCTGGCGCTGGAGGCGGGAAACGCCGGTAAATGCGGCGCTTTCGATCTCGATGGTGAAATGCGATTCGCCGGTGCCGTCATCGCCCATATGGCCCGCGTGGCTGGCGGAATCGTTGATGACATCAAGGCGGGTGGGGGCGAAGGCGGCTTCGAGAAGCTGCCGCATTTCCTGTGCGATCGGTCCGGTCATGGCTTCCATTTAGGCGCTCGATCCCCCATCTGGAAGCCGGTGAGACATTCTAGATTTCATGGCAGGGTCGAATCCGGTGGTCGCATGTGCAACTGGCCGGGGTGTGAGGAGGCGGGCGAGTTCCGTGCGCCGGGCGGGCGCCTGCCCGGTTTCGACGGTCCGGGCGACTACCGCTGGTTCTGCCTCGACCACATTCGCGAGTTCAATGCGGGCTACGACTATTTCGACGGCATGAGCGCGGAGGAAATCTTTCGCGCGCAGTCCCCGCTGCACGGCTGGGAGGCGCAGAGCCGCGCGTTCCGTCCCGATGCCGGCGTGGACGGCACGCCGCGCTGGGCCGATTTCGCCGATCCGCTGGAAGCGATCAGCGGCCGGGCCAAGGCGCACATGCGCCAGCGACAGGCCCACATGAAGCCCGAGAACGCCCGCTTCAACCCGGACGAACGACGCGCCCTCGGTGTGCTGGGGCTCGAAGGGGATATAGACAGCAAGACCCTGCGTTTGCGCTACACCCGGTTGCTGCGCCAATACCACCCAGACCACAACGGCGGCGATCACAGCCGCGCCTCGCGATTGCAGGGCGTGGTCGAGGCCTATCAGTTGCTGCGCAAATCGCCCGCTCTGGCCTGAGAGTATATCAGGTCTTTTCCCGCTCGCAGATTTCCGCGAGCTGGTCGGCGCAGGTGCCCCAGCCGTCCACGAAGCCCATGTCTTCGTGCATCTTGCGGTCTTCCTCGCGCCAGTGGCGGGCGCTGGCGGTGTAGCGGGTCCCGTCGCCTTCGGGAGCGATCTCCCAGATGCCGATCATGAAGGGGCCGGCGGGCTGGAAGTCGCCGGTGACCGCGTCCGTGGTCACGAAGCGGCGGCCCTCGTCGTAGGCGAGGTAGATGCCGTTCTGCGGCGCGGTTTCGCCGTCGGGCCCGTACATCGTCATCCGGCAGACTCCGCCGGGGCGGCGGTCCTGCTCTTCCACTTCGACGCGCCAGGGGCGGGGGCACCACCATTCTTCCTGCCGGTTGACCATGACGTCCCAGACTTGCGCGACCGGGGCGTTGATGGTGCGGGTGATCGAGAGTTCGTTGTCCGTATCGCTCATGCAGTCACTCCTCAGTCCCGGAAATGTTCAGTCTCTCTCCGGTGCGCCAAGCGGGAAGTAGGAACGGAAGGGGCGGGCATCCTCCACGCAGCGCGCCACCGGCGGCAGGGCAAGCAGGTGGGCCCGCCATTCGCGCAGGCGCGGCCGGTCTTCGGGGATCGGGTGGACCCAGTCGGCATAGAACAGCGAAGGTGCCGCCGCGCATTCGATCAGCGAGATCTGGTCCATCTGCGGATAGAACTGCAGCCAGCCTTCCAGCCAGGCATAGACCCGGTCCAGTTGCGCCCGCGCTTCGGCGCAGCGCACCTGGTCGGGGTTGGCGGCGTCGCGGATATATTCGTTCACGACGATCTGCATGACGTTCATGACATAGTTGTCGAAGACACGGTCGAGCATGCGGACGGCCGTCGCCGCGTCCGGGTCTTCGGGGATCAGCATGCCCGGCGAGACATGGTGCCGGTCCAGGTATTCGATGATCGTCGTCGCCTCGAACAGCAGTTTCTCGCCGTCACGCAGGACCGGGAACTTGCCGAGCGGTCCGGCCATCTGCACCACTTCCGCATGGTCCGGGTGCTCCTGGTCCAGTATCCGGAACGCGAAGGGCACTTCATAGGCGTAGAGCGGGATCAGCGCCTTCCAGGTGTAGGACGAGAACGGATGGCCGAAGAGTTCGAGGCTCGGCTGCGGGTTCATGCGGAAGGTCCGGCAACCGCGGCTTCGATCGCGGCGATGTCGATCTTGCGCATCGTCATCATCGCTTCCATCCCGCGCTTCGCTGCGGCGCGGTCGGGATTGGTGAGAGAGTCGCTGAGCGCCTTGGGCGTGATCTGCCAGGAGAGGCCCCACTTATCCTTGCACCAGCCGCACATGCTTTCCGCGCCGCCGTTGCCGACGATCGCGTTCCAGTAGCGGTCGGTCTCTTCCTGGGTCAGCGTCTCGACCTGGAAGGAGAAGGCTTCGGTCTGCGGGAAGGCCGGGCCGCCGTTGAGGCCGATACAATCGATTCCCATGACCGTGAATTCCACGGTGATGACATCTCCGGCCTTGCCGTCAGGATAGTCGGTGGGCGACTGGACCACGCGGGTGACGTGGGTATCGGGAAAAACGGAGGCGTAGAAGTTCGCGGCCTCTTCGGCAGTGCCGTCGTACCAGAGGCAGACGCGGTTTTTCGCGCTCATTTCTTCATCTCCCCGATCAGGGCGTTGTCCACCGCCTTGGCGGCTTTGTACGCGTCGCGCTCCTGGAGGCGCTCTGCATAGGCGACGAAGGCCGGGCGCGGAGGCATCGTGCCGAAGGTCAGGCCCCAGTCCACCGCGCTGCCGACATAGACGTCGGCCATGGTGAAGCGATCGCCGCAGACGTATTTCGACCGATCGAAATGGCTCTCCAAGGTGTTCATCGTACGCTCGAAGTTGCCCCAGCCGGCCATCATCTCCTGCTCGGGCAGAGGTTCGCATTTGAAATGGCGCGAGGTGATCGCCTGCTCGACCGGACCGGAGGCGAAGAACGTCCAGCGGTAGTAGTCGGCCATCTCATCGTCGCTCGGCAGCAGGCCCGCCTCGGGGTGCATCTCCGCAAGATAGAGGCAGATCGCCGCAGCCTCGGTGACGGTGCGGTCGCCGCCTTCGGCATGGTGGACGATCGTGGGTACTTTGCCCATCGGGTTCACGGCGAGGAAGGTGGAGGGTTTGTCTTTCCAGTCGATCAACACCTGCCGGTAGTCGGCCCCGGCCTCGTGCAGCGCCCAGCGCGCGATCTGCCCGCGCGACATCGGGTTGGTGTAGAAGGTGTAATCGGCCATGCTTCCTACTCCGTCGACTTGTCTGTTGGCGGAACAATCATAGAACGTTGTCCCGCCGTCAATGGCCTTTCCGCTCCTGTCGCGTCTCAGTCGCCTTTGGGGCCGACAAGCCCGAAACCGGCACCTTGCGGGTCCACCGCGACGACGATCCAGTCCCCGCCGGGGACTTCGTGCGGCCCCATCAGGACCCTGCCGCCATTCGCTTCGATGGCGGCCTTCGCCGCGGCGATGGAGGGTACGCCGAAATAGAACATCCAGACCGAGGGCTGGCTTTCTTCCTGGCGCTGCATGATGGCGCCGAGCGTTCGTCCGTGGTGGCCGATGAAGCAGTAGTCGCCCATCTCGCCCATCGACATCTTCTCGTCGAAGGTGAAGCCGAAGTGCTTGCCGTAGAAGGCCATGGAGCCTGCCTGGTCGGGACTGGCCAACTCGTTCCAGCGCACCCGCTGGTTCTCGGTGACGGAGAAGACGTCGCTGAAGGCATCGGGCTGGTCGGCGGGGGGGATCGGCTTCATCAGGTAGAACGGCACGCCTTGTGGGTCCGCGACCATGGCGATGCGGCCGACGGGGAGGTCCGTCGCGGGCATCTGCACTTTGCCGCCTTCCACCGTGATCGCCGCGATTTCGGCGTCCACGTCCTCGACGTAGAGATAGGGCAGCCAGATCGGTCTTGCGCCGTTCTCGGCCATATCCTCGGTGATCTGCATGGTGCCGCCTGCCATGCCGCCGTCGTCGCGGACGATCATGCGGTAGTCCATTCCGCCTGCGTCGGGATCGGCATGGGTGGCGATCGTCCAGCCGACGACCTCGCGGTAGAAGGCCGCGGCTCCCGCGATGTCGCTGGTGAGCAGTTCGTACCAGATGAAGCTTCCGACGGGGTTGGCCATGGTCACGCTCCTTCTTGACGGTTGGGCAGTTCGACGACGGAATCGAACCCGCCGAAGATCATGCGCTTGCCGTCGAAGGGCGGCGGGTTGGTGGCAGGATCGAAGCGCGGGTCGTTCTTCATGAGTTCCATGAGCAGGCCCATCTGCCGGTCGCGGGTTTCCTTGTCCGGCCATTCGATCCAGCTGAAGCAGACCGTCTCGTCCTCCTTGGCCTCTACCGAGCGGAAGAAGTCGGTCTGCTTGCCGTGCTGGAGGTCGTCGCCCCAGCATTCGACGACGCGGGTGGCACCATATTCGAGGAAGTATTCGTCCAACTCCCGGGCATGGGCGATGAACTTGTCCTTGTTGGCGAGCGGCACGGCAAGCACGAAACCATCGACATAGGGCATGGCTTTTCTCCTAGTTGGCGGGAGAGGCGTAGCTTTCGAGTTGTTCGGTAAGGGCGTGGCGGAACGCCGGGCGGCTTTCGCCGCGCGCCTTGTAGGCGGCGAGCCTCGGATAGCTGTCGAGGATTCGGGTGTGGTCGAGGATGCGCAGCACCGTGACCATCACGATGTCCGCGATCGAGAACTGTCCGGCGAGCCAGTCCTTCTCGCCCAAGGCGGCCTCGGTACTGGCAAGGCGCGATTCCAGCAGTCGCAGGGCGCTCGGCCGGGCCTGCGCGGCCCAGGGCTTGCCCGAATGGAAGAAATCGAGCGCGCCGATTTGGGCGACGAAAGGCTCCACGCTGTTGAGTGCCGCGAAGAGCCAGGTGATTGCCTGCCAGCGCGCCTTGGGCTCCTGCGGCAGCAGCCGGGCGTCCTGCTCGCCGAGATAGAGCAGGATGGCGCCGCTCTCGAACAGGCGCTGCTCGCCGTCGTCGAAGGCGGGGACTTGCCCGAAAGGCTGCCATTCCAGGTAGGCATCCGGACGCGGGTGATAGACGTCGAGTTCCTCCACCCGGTAGTCGCGCTCGATCTCTTCATGCGCCCAACGCAGGCGCAGATCGCGGACCTGGCCGCGAACGGGCGGGGGGACATCGGCATAGGCCGTGAAGACCGTTCGCGCGGTTTCGCTGCGGGGCATCGGCACTCTCCGGGGTTCAGGTTCGCTTCGAGGCGATTCGTTATTGCCGGAGGGTGCGCATTCGGGTTACAAAAAGCAACCATGAAGTTTAAAAGAGAAACTGCATCGTGGCGAAGCGGACGCCATCTGCGATGAATGCGCCTGCGGTGAATACCGGACCGGACGGAGCCGCTCATGGCCGCTGGTATCGCGACGCCTGTGGTGCGGCTTTCGCCATGGAACTGGTGGGCGAGCGCTGGACCTTGCCGATCGTGCGCGAGATGATGCTCGGGCCGCGTCGCTTCAACGGCCTTCGCGCTGCCTTGCCCGGCCTCAGCGCCAAAGTGCTCACCGAGCGGTTGGGGAGCCTCGAAGCCAGCGGCATCGTCCGCCGCGTGACCCTGCCGCCGCCCGCCTCGGTGCAGGCCTATGCCTTGACCGAATGGGGGCTGGCGCTGGAGCCGGTGATGCAGGAGCTTGGCCGCTGGGCGGTGCGCTCGCCGGGCCACGATCCGATGCTGCCGCTGACTCCGGTGGCCTTCATGCTCTCGCTGCGGACGATGCTCGTGCCGGAGCGGATCGGCGATCTGGCGCTGCGCGTGCTGTTCGAAGTGGGGCAGGCGCTGTTCGTGGGCACGCTAGGGGAGGGGGAGCTGCGGATCGAGCCAGCCGGTGAAGACGTGCCTCCACCGGACCTGCGCTTTTCGGCGGAGACGGCCACCGATTATCTGCCGGTGTTCTACGGCAAACGTTCGGTGGAGGAGCCAGGCGGTAGGCTTACCGTTGCAGGAAACGAGGCGCTCGCTGCGAGGTTTATCGATCTGTTCGCCTTGCCGAGGAAGCTTGGTTGAGGAGTGATGCCAAGCACACGGGGTAGCTTTCCTCCCGCCGCATTCCCGATAAACCGCAAAGCCTGTTGCGGTGCAGCGCCCGCTTGTCTACGCGGGTGCAACGATGACTGAGACCGAGACCATGAAAGCCGAGAATCGTGACGCCACCGTGCTGGCTGCTCCCGACATCGAACTCGACGTGCGCGAGACCTTCGGAATCGATATCGACTGGAAGGTGCCCGCCTTCTCCGTCGCCGACGAACGCGTTCCCGACCTCGACGAGACGTATGTCTTCGATCCGGACACCACGCTCGCGATCCTGGCGGGCTTTGCCTACAATCGCCGCGTTATGGTGCAGGGCTATCACGGCACCGGCAAGTCGACCCACATCGAACAGGTGGCGGCGCGCCTCAAGTGGCCGTGCATCCGCATCAACCTTGATGCGCATATCAGCCGTATCGACCTGATCGGCCGCGATGCCATCGTTCTGCGCGATGGTCTCCAGGTTACCGAATTCCGCGAAGGTCTGCTGCCCTGGGCGCTCCAGCACCCGGTCGCGCTGGTGTTCGACGAATACGACGCCGGGCGCCCGGACGTGATGTTCGTGATCCAGCGCATCCTCGAAACCGAGGGCAAGCTGACCCTGCTCGACCAGAACCGCGTGATCCGTCCGGACCGCAATTTCCGCCTCTTCGCCACCGCCAACACGGTCGGCCTCGGCGACACCTCGGGTCTCTATCACGGCACCCAGCAGATCAACCAGGGCCAGATGGACCGCTGGAATCTGGTGGTTGGCCTCAACTATCTGCCCGAGCCGGTCGAGACCGACATCGTTTCGAAGAAGGTGCCGCAGATCGATGCCGCGACGATCGCCAACATGGTCAAGGTTGCGGACTTCACCCGCCAGGGCTTCATGAACGGCGATATCTCGACCGTGATGAGCCCGCGTACCGTCATCACCTGGGCGCAGAACGCGGCGATCTTCAAGGACGTGGGCTTCGCTTTCCGCCTCTCGTTCCTGAACAAGTGCGACGAGACGGAGCGCGTGATGGTGGCTGAATACTACCAGCGCGTGTTCGGCAACGACCTGCCGGAAAGCGTCGTCGGCAAGGCCTGAGGTCTGCCGAGATAGGGAATGAAAAAGGGAGGCTGCGGCCTCCCTTTTTTGTGCCAGCGCGAAATCGGTAATAAGCGCCCGTCATCCCAGCGAAAGCTGGGACCGCTGTGACCCTAATGCGGCTTTTCGTTAAGGGCGCTTAAACCGCAATGTCCTGACGATGGCTTAGAGCACATACGAAAGCGGTCCCAGCTTTCGCTGGGATGACGGGGTTGCTTTGTCCGGCAAGCGGACGATCAATCCTCCGGATAGATCGCCTTCACGAAGTAAAGCCCGTCCGGCGGGGAGTTGAGACCCAGCGCCTGACGGTTGCGCGCTTCCAGTGCCTCGGCGACCTGTTGCTCCTCCCAGCGTCCCATGCCGACGAGCGCAAGGCAGCCGACCATCGAGCGGACCTGATGGTGCAGGAAACTGCGCGCTTCGGCCTCGATCAGCACCATCTCGCCCTCGCGTCGCACGTCGAGGCGATCGAGCGTCTTGAGCGCGCTTTGCGACTGGCAATGGGCCGAGCGGAATGTCGTGAAGTCGTGCAGACCCACCAGAATCTGCGCGGCGCGGTGCATGGCCGCCTCGTCGAGCGGCTTGGGCACTTGCCACGCCTTGCCGCGCTCCAGCGTCAGCGGCGCGCGGCGGTTGGCGATACGGTAGATGTACGAGCGGCCGATGCACGAGAAGCGCGCATGCCAGTCGTCCGGCACCACCTCGCAGCCGACCACCGCGATCGGATGGGGGCGCAGCCGCGCGTTCAACCCTTCGGTGAACTGGAACGGCGTGAACGGCTTGGCGATGTCGATGTGCGCTTTCATGCCGAGCGCGTGGACGCCCGCATCGGTGCGCCCGGCGGCATGCATCCCCGTGGTCTCGCCGGTAAGCGCGAAGACAGCTTCCTCGACGCTCTGCTGCACCGAAGGGCCGTGCGCCTGGCGCTGGAGACCCATGTAGGGCGCGCCGTCGAATTCGAGAGTGATCGCGAAACGGGTCAAGCGAGCCTCGTTCCAGCGGGAACGGCACGGCCGCGCAGCAGGTCGGCGGTGTCCATGGCAGGCTTGCCCGCGCGCTGGATGCGCGTGACGCGCAGCGCACCTTCTCCGCAGGCGACGGTGAGCGAATCGTCGAGCGTGACCCGCGGCTCGCCGGTGCCCTCCACGACATCGGCGGCAAGAACCTTGTATCGCTCGTCGTCCAGTTCGAAAAAGGCGCCCGGCGCGGGCATGAAGGCACGCACTTGCCGCTCGACCTGCTCGGCGGGAAGCGTGAAGTCGAGCCGGGCCTCGGCCTTGTCGATCTTCTTCGCGTAAGTCACGCCGTCTTCCGGCTGCGTGACAGCGCGATGAACGGCAAGGTCGCGCAAGGTGCCGACCATCAGTTGCGCGCCCCTTTCTGCGAGTTCGGCGGTCAGTTCACCGGCGGTCTTGCGCTCGATGGTGGTGCGCAGGGTCGCCAGCATCGGCCCGGTGTCGAGGCCGGCTTCCATCTGCATGATCGTCACGCCTGTCGTCGGATCGCCTGCGAGGATCGCTCGCTGGATCGGCGCCGCCCCGCGCCAGCGCGGCAGGATCGAGGCATGGATGTTGAGGCAGCCCAGGCGCGGCGCGTCGAGCACCGCCTGTGGCAGCAGCAGGCCGTAAGCGGCCACCACGGCGATATCGGCTTCCAGCGCGGCGAACTTTGCCTGTTCTTCCGCGCTCTTGAGCGAAACCGGATGGCGCACTTCGATTCCGCGCGCTTCCGCTTCCTTGTGGACGGGCGAGGGGGTCAGTTCCTTGCCGCGGCGCCCGCCGGGACGCGGCGGCTGGCTGTAGGCGGCGACGACCTCGTGCCCGGCCTCGACCAGCGCGACGAGGGCGGGCACCGCGAAATCGGGCGTACCCATGAAGACGATGCGCATGGTGTGGGGAATTCTCCGAAGGTCTTTCTCAAAAGCTCCGGAGGCCCTATCTCCGCCGCCATGGCATCGCAAGAGATCGAGACGCTTACCGCCGCGCTGTCGCGCCTTCCCGGCCTCGGCCCCCGTTCCGCGCGCCGGGCGGTGCTCTGGCTCATCAAGCGGCGGGAGACCTCGCTGGTGCAACTGGTCGATGCCCTGGCAGCGGTGCGTGAAGCGCTGGTCGAGTGCGGGACCTGCGGCAATATCGACACCACCAACCCTTGCGGCATTTGCGCCGATCCGCGCCGCGATGCGCGTGCGCTCTGCGTGGTGGAGGAAGTGGCGGACCTCTGGGCGCTCGACCGCGCGCGGCTGTTCAACGGTCGCTACCATGTTCTCGGAGGGCGTCTTTCCGCGCTCGACGGCGTGCGGCCGGAAGACCTGACGATCGACCGCCTGCTGCGCCGCGTGGAGGAGGGCGGCATCGACGAGGTGGTGCTGGCCATGAATGCCACGCTCGAAGGCCAGACCACGGCGCACTATATTGCCGAGCGTCTCGAAGGACTTCCGGTACGTATTACCCAGCTCGCCCACGGTCTCCCGGTGGGCGGCGAACTCGACTATCTGGACGAGGGAACACTCGCCCAGGCGATCCGCGCGAGGCGGCCCGTGGTCTAGGATGCTGTTTGGAAATTCGCGGAATGCGAATTTCGCGGCACCGGCCCGCTCCCCCACCCGACCTCCCACGAGTGTATCCTGATGGGAGGTCGGGTGGGGGAGCGGGCCGGTGCCGCTCTGAAAATGCCCCACGGGCATTTTCCAAACAGGCTCTCGATCACTGTCATCGAAGCGTCCATCTTGCGAGAATCGGCCATCGCGCTTATTTGCGGGGCATGGCTATCCGTGAAATCCTCGAAGTTCCCGATCTGCGTCTCAAGCAGGTTTCGGTCCCCGTCGAAAAGTTCGACGACGAGCTGAAGACGCTCGTCGAAGACATGTTCGAAACCATGTACGACGCGCCGGGCATCGGCCTTGCCGCGATTCAGGTCGGCGTGCCGCTGCGTGTGTTGGTGATCGATCTCCAGCCCGACGATGAAGATGCGGAACCGGAAGTGTGCTCTGCCCACGGCGGACATCACCACACGCACCAGCCGACGAAGCGGGAACCCCGGATCTTCATCAATCCGGAAATCCTCGATCCTTCCGAAGACCACACGGTCTATCAGGAAGGTTGCCTCTCGGTTCCCGAGATCTACGCCGACGTCGAACGCCCTTCGCGCATCCGTGCGCGCTGGCAGGACCTCGACGGCACCGTGCATGAAGAGAACATGGACGGCCTGATGGCCACCTGTCTTCAGCACGAGATGGACCATCTCGAAGGCATTCTCTTCATCGACCACCTCTCGCGCCTGAAGCGCCAGATGGCGCTCAAGAAGCTCGACAAGCTGCGCAAGGCGGCCTGATTTCGCACAATGGGGAAAAGCCGGCCTGAGGGCTGGCGTTCCCTGAATGTTCTGGCTATGCTGCCGGAATGGAAATCGCTGTCGTCGCTATTCTCGCGCTCGTTGTCGGTCTTGGGGCCGGCTGGTTCTTCGGTTCCAGACCGGCCGCCGACTGGCGAAACCGCCACGAAACCCGCGATCGTGAGGCGCGCGAACTCGACGAGAAGTTCCGCGCCGCGATTCGCGATCTTGCCTCTGCCAGTGAACGCGCCAGCCGGGCTGACGAACTTGCTGATGCGCTCGAACGTACGCGGGCCGAGCATAACCAGTCCATGGATCTGGCACGGCGAAGTCACGGCGAAGCGGCCGAACGCCTGCGCGGCGAATATGGCGCGGTGCTGGAACGTACCCGCGGCGATCTTACCCAGACGCTCGAAAATGCGCGTGCCGAGCACGCTACGCTGGTCGATGCCCTGCGCCGCGAGCAGCGCGAACTCGCGTCGGAACTGGCGACCTTGCGGGAGAAGTCTGCCAACTTCGACGAACAGAAGCGCTTGCTGATCGAAGCGCAGGAAGCTCTGCGCAAGGAATTCGAGAACGCTGGGGCCAAGGTTCTGGCCGGTGCACAAGAGGCCTTCCTCAATCGCGCCGGTGCGCGTTTCGAGGAAAGCGAAAAAGCCAATGCCGAGCGGATTCGCACGCTTCTCGCGCCTGTCGGGGAAAGGCTCAAGAGCTATGAGGAGCAGGTTGCAACGCTAGAAAAGCAGCGTACCGATGCCTTCGCGACCTTGACTGGCCAGCTCGTCGAGCTGAGCGCGGGGCAGGAACGCGTGCGCACCGAAGCGGCGCGGCTCAGCAATTCGCTGCGCAATGCCCCCAAGGCGCGCGGGCGCTGGGGCGAGCAGCAACTCAAGAACGTGCTCGAACAGTGCGGCCTTACCGAACATACCGACTTCGAGACGGAACAGTCGATCGAGACGGAGGATGGGCGCCTGCGTCCCGACGCGATCGTGCGTATTCCCGGCAACAAGCAGCTGGTGATCGACGCCAAGGTGTCGCTCAATGCCTATCAGGATGCCTTCGAAGCCGATGACGAGACTGTGCGTAACGCCTTTCTCGATCAGCATGCGGCCTCGATGCGCAATCACATCCAGACACTGGGCAACAAGTCCTACCAGAGCCAGTTCGAGAACGCGCCGGACTATGTGCTGATGTTCGTGCCGGGCGAGCACTTCATTGCCGCCGCGCTCGACCACGATTCCAGCCTGTGGGACTATGCCTTCGAGCGCCGGGTGCTGCTGGCCAGCCCGACCAACCTCGTCGCCATCTGCCGCACCATAGCGCAAGTCTGGCAGCAGGAAGGCCTCGCCAAGGAAGCCCGCGAGATCGGCAAGCTCGGCAGCGACCTCTATGACAGCCTTGCCAAGACGCAGGACGATCTCAGCAAGGTTGGTGTGCATCTCGGCCGTGCGGTCAACAGTTTCAACGACTTTGCCCGCACTTACGAGGGCAACGTGATGAGCCGCG
>PJTY01000615.1_pt1 | contig 17111 bp, 10 predicted proteins | sample 1512121 | NCBI WGS metagenome assembly PJTY01 (sample SAMN08177680, study PRJNA422409) | Soil metagenome, whole genome shotgun sequencing project. | isolation source: Soil enriched (2) on filter paper: alkali lignin treatment | place: USA: Madison | collected 2015-01-15 | reverse complement strand
GTTTCCGGAACATCGCGGGAGAACCGGACTCCTACCGCGACGGCGGCTACGTGATCCCGGCAGACGGTACGCCTTTCGGCCAGCTTTACGGCGGCCGTTCGCCTTCGCCGGGACTTGTCTCGTTTACCGGGACTTCGCCCGCCGACGCATCCAGCATAAGCCGCAACAACGTGGCGGCCTATGTCGATCTTTCGACCGACCTCACGCCGGGTTGGTTTCTTGGCCTTGCCGGTCGTTTCGAGCATTATTCGGACAGTGCGGGAAATACCTTCAGCGCCAAGGCTTCGACCCGCGTGGAATTGACCAAGGGTCTTGCATTGCGCGGAGGCGTCAACACCGGGTTCCGCGCACCCTCGCTGGCGCAGACGGCATTTTCGACCACCCAGAACACCGTAACCGTGATCGGTGACGAGCGCGTCTCGACGGTCTCGAAATTCCTGCCGGTCAACAGCGAAGCGGCCATTGCCTTGGGTGCGAAGCCGCTGAAGCCGGAGAAGTCGCTCAATTTCACGGCGGGCGTGACTTACGAGACTGGTCCTTTCCGCCTGACGATCGACGCCTATCAGATCCGCATCGACGACCGTATCGTGAAGACCGAATTTCTCGGCACGGCCTCCAACGGCGGTGCGGCGATCAAGGATATCCTCGTTGCCAACGGTATCGACGACGTGGATAGCGCCCAGTTCTTCACCAATGCGATCGACACCCGCACGCGGGGCGTGGACGTGGTCGGCGAGTATACGCTCGATACGGCCTCGCTGGGTACATTCCGCCTCTATGCGGCCTACAGTTACAACCGCACCAAGATTCTTCATGTGATCGATAACCCGGATGAGCTGAGCAATCTCAACGTCACCTTGTTCGGTCGTCAGGCCCAACGCGATCTGGTGGCTGCATTGCCGCGCAGCAAGGTCGTACTGTCCAACAACTGGTCGCTGGACAAACTCCGCGCGCTTGTACGCGTGACGCGCTATGGGAAGTATACGGAGTCGAGCAACCTAGCGGCTTCCGACCGTACATTCGGTGCGAAGTGGGTGACCGATGCCGAAATCGGCTATCAACTTAGCGAGGCCCTGGACATCGCCGTGGGGGCGAACAACCTCTTCGATGTCTATCCCGAAAGGAACGGTGCCATCGCCGCTGACGGCTCCGGTCTCTACGGTAATTTTGCACCGTTCGGCCTGAGTGGCGGTTTCTATTACGCGCGGTTAGGCGTGAAGTTCTGAAGTGAAATTGAGAAACGTCCGGCATGGCGGATCTGGCCGCCATGCCGGATACGTTGCAATTATTCGGAAGTGCCGGTCGTTTCGCGCTTGGAAGGTGCACGGCGCGCGCTTGCGCCGGGGGTCTTGGCACCTGCCGTGGACGAAGGCTTCCTGGCGGCCTTGGGCTTCTTTGCGGTTGCAGGCGTGGGCGCCGCGTCGCTGGAGGTGGTTGCCGGCGCCGCTGCGGATGGCGAAGGGCTTGCACTCTTTGCGGTGGCTGGCGCCTTCTTGTTCTTGCTTGCGGTCTTCGGCTTTGCTTTGGCGGCCGCTGCCGGCACGGTCTTGGGTGCCGTCGCGGGAGCGGTCGCGTCAGGAGCCTTGACTACCGCGTCGCCCGACGAATTGGCTGCGGCCTGTTCAGCGACCTTGGGATCGCGAGCAAACCGCTTGCGCGGCTTCGCCGTGGCGGCCGTCTTCACGGCCTCCTTCTTTTCGGGAGCGGGCTTTGCCTTGGGGGCCGCTTCCTTGGTCTGGGCGAACTTTTCCGTCCCCGATTTCGCGACGGGTTCCTTGGCCTTGTTCGGGCGGCCGCCAAGTCCCATCCGCTGCGCCACGGCGCGGCGGTGTTCGGAATAGGTGGGAGCGACCATCGGGTAGTCGCCCGGCAGGCCGTAGCGGGTGCGATACTCCGCCGGGGTCAGGCCGTTGTTGGCCAGATGGCGCTTCAGGCTCTTGTAGGGCTTGCCGTCGATCAGGCTGAGAATATGGTCGCGCGAAGCGACGCTTTCCTCGACCGAGACCGCGGGCGTGTGAACCGCTTCGTTGCTCGAAGACGATGCCGCTTCGCCTGCAAGCGCCAATCGGGTCTGTTCGATCAGGCCGGACAGTTCACTGCTCGGTACGCTGTTGTTGGTGAAGTAGGCGCTGAGGAGATCGACCGTCAGTCGGGCGAGGTCGTTCTGTTCACTATCGGGCATCGCATCTTCCTTCAGACGTTCCAAAGTCGAGTGTCCTTACTACATCGTGGCAATATAGTCGTAAGTAAAGGGAAAATCGGAAGGAGGTTCCCTGAAAAATCGAGAACATCCTCAAATTGCACCCTCACCGACTTTCTTTGCGGCAGTGCAGGATCAGTTTTGCGGCAGTGCAGCAGCGTAGAGTTCGATCTGCGTGTGCAGTCCTCCGGACGAGGACTGCCCCACCCATATGTCGAACATGCCGGGTTCCGCGATCCGTTTGCTGCCCTGACCGATGAACTCCAGATCCTTGCGGGCGAGGGGGAACCGGATCGTCTTGCTTTCTCCCGGAGACAGGGTCACGCGCTGCATGGCCTTAAACTCGCGGATGGGCCGGGTACGACTGGCCACGCGGTCGCGGATGTAGAGTTGTGCAACTTCGCTGCCGCCGCGACTGCCCTTGTTGGTGATCCTGACCGAGACGTCCACCGTCTCGTCCCAGCGCATGACGCTGTCCGACAGCTTGAGATTGTCGAGCACGAATTCGGTGTAGCTCAGTCCATGGCCGAACGGGAAGCGGGCGCTGTTGTCGGTCGTGGTGTAGCGGGCGCGATACTCGGTACGGTTGTCGATGACCGGGCGGCCGGTGGACTTGCGATCGTAGAAGAACGGTTCCTGGCCCGATTCCCAGGGGAAGCTGACGGGCAGCTTCCCCGATGGATTGACCTTGCCGAACAGCACATCGGCCACGGCATGGCCGCTTTCCGATCCGAGGAACCAGGTCGCGAGGATTGCCTGCGCGTCAGCGACACCGCCGTGCAGAGCGAGTGCGCGGCCATGGCGCAGGAGTACGACGACGGGCTTTCCGGTTGCCGCAACGGCGTCCGCGAGGGCCTGCTGAGCGGCGGGGATCTCGATCGTCGTGCGCGATTGCGCTTCGCCGGACATGGTCTGGGATTCCCCGATCGCCAGCAGCACGATGTCAGACGATTTGGCGGCTTCGACCGCCCTGGCAATGCCGCCGTCGATCGGGCCGTCGATGTCGCATCCGGGTTCGACGGCCAGCTTCGTGGCATCGGGCAGGGCGGCACGCAGGCCGCTTGCAAGGTCCACGCCCTTGCCGGGATCGCCGTAGAAGGCCCAGGGGCCGTAGACGTTCTCCCGGTCTTCGCCGAAGGGGCCGATCAATGCGATCTTCTGCCCTTGCGAGGGATCGACCGGAAGCACGCCGCTGTTCTTCAGCAGCACGATGGAGCGGCCCGCGGCTTCGCGCGCCAGTGCCCGATGGGCGGGCGTGGCGATGCGGGTGCGTTCGGTTTCCTCGTCCAGCGAGCGCCAGGGGTTGTCGAACAGGCCCATGGCGAGCTTGACGTAGAGGATGCGCCGGACCGCGACATCGACCGTACCCAGCGGGACGGCACCGGATTTCACCAGTTCCGGCAGGTAGCGGATGTAAAGCCCGCTCTGCATCGACATATCGACCCCGGCCAGCACGGCGAGGCGGGCGGCGTCGCGTTCGTCCTCGGCATAGCCGTGGGCGATCAGTTCCTCGTCGGCGGTGTAGTCGGAAAACACGAAGCCCCGGAATTCCATCTCGCCGCGCAGGGTGTCGGTGAGCAGGGCGCGGTCGGCGGTGGCGGGCACGCCGTTGATCTCGCTGAAGGCGGCCATCGTCGTCAGGGCGCCGGCTGCGAAGGACGCGGCGAAAGGCGGCAGGTGGGTTTCGCGCAAGGTCTCGTCGCTGATATCGACGCTGCCGTATTCCAGCCCGCCCGCCACCGCGCCATAGGCGGCGAAATGCTTGGGGCAGGCAAGCAGCGAGTCCGAGCGGCGCAAGTCCCGCCCCTGGAAACCGCGCACGCGGGCGGCCGAGAGCAGCGCCGTGAGCGTCACGTCCTCTCCGGAGCCTTCGACCACACGGCCCCAGCGCTGGTCGCGGGCGACATCGGCCATCGGCGCAAAGGTGAGGTGAAGACCGGCGGCGGTCGCTTCCACCGCCATGGCGCGGGCGGTGCTTCGGGCGAGTTCGGGGTCGAAGGAACTGGCTTCCGCCAGCGGCACCGGAAAGATCGTCTTGAGCCCGTGGATCACATCGCCTGCGAAGAGCAGCGGAATACCGAGGCGGCTTTCCCGGACCGCCAGTTCCTGCGCGCGCCGCGCGCCGGCTACGCCGATGCCGTTGAACAGGCAGCCGACGCGGCCCTTGCGGATTTCCTCGGAAAGGCGCTTCTCGTCCTGGATCCCGGCTTGCGGATTGGGCGGGTTGAAGGGGCGGAAGGCATCGGCGAGGCAGGTCATCTGCCCGGCCTTTTCCTCGATCGTCATGCGGGCGATCAGGTCGTCCACGCGCTGGACTTCACTGGCGGCGAAAGTGATGCGCGGCAGGCCGAAGGCGGCGGCCCCTCCCAGGATGCCGGACAGAACGGCGCGGCGATGAATGGTCATGAGAGCGAGAACACGGTCCGTGAAATAAGCGACGCCCCCGGAACGCCGCTAGAGACCTTTTTGTTGCACTGCGGCGCAAAAGCGACCGGCCGGTTGCCGCTTGGGACAACCGGCCGGATAGGGCGGCGCTCAGGTGAGCGCCATGCGCGGCTGCGAGACTTCGGCAGGACTCTCGGTCTGGACGGGAGCCATGGCCGGGATGGCATCGTCGACCGTGATGTCCTGGTCGCTGCGGAGCAGGGCGATGGCCTCGGCCTTGCTTTCGACGGCCGGGGGCGAGCCGCGCAGGGGCAGGCCGGCGGTCTCGCGCACGGTCAGCATCGTCAGGATGCCGATCGCGGCCGCGCCCATCAGGTAATAGGCGGGGACCAGCGGGTCGCCGGTGCGGCTGACGAGCCATGCGGTTACCAGCGGGGTGGTGCCGCCGAACAGCGATACCGAGACGTTGAAGGCGATCGACAGGGCGCTGTAGCGCACCGGCGTATAGAACAGCGCGGGCAGCGTGGAGGGCATCGAGCTGGTGAAGCACACGAGCGCCATGCCCAGCGTCATCAGGCCGAGGAAGATGAGCCCATCGTTGCCGGAGCCGATCAGCATCATGCTCGGAATTGCCAGGACCATCAGTGCGACGCAGGCGCCGATAATCATCGGGCGGCGGCCCAGACGGTCGCTGAACAGGCCGCCGACGATGTTGAGCGGCATCATCACCAGCATGACCAGGATGATCAGCAGCAGACCCTTGCTCTCGGCATAACCCATCGTCACCGTCAGGTAGTTGGGCATGTAGGTGAGCAGCATATAGTCGGTCACGTTGAAGACGAGCACCAGTCCCATGCACTTCAACAACTGCGGCCAATGCAGGCGGAACAGGTCGGACAGGCTGGGACGATCCGCTTCACGCTCGTCCACCTGTTCGTTGTAGGCCTGGAACGCGGGCGTTTCCTCCAGCTTGAGGCGCATGTAGAGGCCCAGCAGTCCCAGCGGACCGGCAATCAGGAACGGTACGCGCCAGCCCCAGGCCAGCATGTCTGCATCGCTGAGCCACATTTGCAGGGCGGTAACGGTTCCCGCACCGGCGATGTAGCCGCCGAGCGTGCCGAATTCGAGCCAGCTGCCCATGATTCCGCGCTTCTGGTCGGTCGAGTATTCGGCGATGAACGTGGCGGCGCCGCCGTATTCGCCGCCGGTCGAGAAGCCCTGGACCAGGCGGGCAACCAGCAGCAACAGCGGTGCGGCCATGCCGATGCGCTCGTAGGAGGGAATGAGGCCGATGGCGAAAGTGCCGACGGCCATCATCACCATCGTCAGTGCCAGGATCTTGTGCCGTCCGTAGCGGTCTCCCAGCGGGCCGAATACCAGTCCGCCGAGCGGGCGCACGACGAAGGCCGCCGCGAAAGTCGCCAGTGTGGCGATGAGCTGTACTGTCGGATTACCCGACGGGAAGAAGACATGCCCCAGGGTTACGGCAATATAGCCGTATACGCCGAAGTCGAACCATTCCATCGCGTTGCCGAGTGCCGCTGCACCGACTGCGCGGTTCAGTTGAGAGCGATCGACTACTGTAATGTCGTCGATGGCCAGTTCCCGGCGGGATTTGAACCAGCCGAATTGCGCGTGTTGCGCAACGGGATTGTGCATGTCTATCTCCGTGCACGCCCGGGCAGGCGCACAGGAAGGCACCACTATCGCCGAGCGGGAGGCGCGGCCGTCGAACGGCCGTGGATGGATGCGATGCCGCATGAGGCATCAAGCGGGGGAGGGCGCCCCATAGACATGTTTTGCTTGAAAAGGGGGAGCTTATGGCTGAGCCGTGGCTCTGCGGCGATGGGTCGAGTTTGTGTTCAACAGTGAACTTTACTGATTTTCATCGTCGTCGGCGGCGTTCTTCCCGGTTCTTCGGGGCTTCGAAGCGGATATCGATCGCGGTCGGAAACTTGTGAGCGATCAGGCAGATGCGGCGCGTTTCGGGCTATGCGCGGTCAGGCAGGTGACGACACTGGCGCCCATGCAGGCGATCGCCAGCAGTTCGGGGACTGTCGGCAGCCGCGCTTCCCAGAGGAAGCCGTAGAGCAGGGCGAAGGCGGTCTCGAACAGGATCATCTGGCCGACCATGGTGAGCGGCAGCAAACGGCTCATGGTGTTCCAGAAGGCATTGCCGACGACCGAGGCAAAGAGGGCGACCGCTCCCGAGACTGCAAGGAAGCGATACCAGGCAGCGGCATCATGCCCTGCGGGTTCGAGCAGCAGTGCGAAAGGAACCAGCAGCACCGCCTGAAATCCGGTGACGATGCCCAGCAGCAGGCTCCATTCGTGCGCGGAAACGTCGCGCAGGCGAACCAGCCAGCGGCTGTTGATGATCGCGAAAGCGGCCCAGGAGATCAGTGCACCTACAGCGCAGAGCAGGCCGATCAGCGGCATGATCCCCGCTTGCGCACGCACGTTGCCGAGTGTCTGCCAGCCGATACAGGCCACGGCGCCGAAGCCGAGCAGAAGCGAGGGCGCAAGTCGGGCCAGCGACGGCGCACTCGCATCGCGGCTGCCGACGGCGGTCACCAAGACCGGGATGAAGCCGATCACGAGCGAGGTCACGGTGACGCCCGCCAATTGCACCGCGCTGGACAGCAGGATGTAGTAGAGCGTGTTGCCCAGCAGGCTCAGCCAGGCCAGGGCGATCCATTCGGTGCGCCCGACATGGCGGATCAGCGTCCGCCAGCGAGGCATCAAAAGGACGGCGGCGATCAGGCCGTAAGCGAGATAACGTCCCGCAGCGAGATGGAGCGGACCGAAATCGCCCGCGAGTTCGGGAGCGAGGAAGACGAGTCCCCAAACCGCACCCGCGGCGGCTCCGAAACCTACGCCGACAATCGTATTGCGCGCATCCGACACTGCAAGCTCCGTCCACAAAGACGCCGCAGTGCACCGGAATTCCGCCGGGGTCTTGACCGCGTCTACGCCGTTTTTGACACAGGCTCCGGTTCCGGTTCGCCCCCGGCGGCTTCCTGCATCTGACGGCGATAGGCCGCTGGGGGCAAGCCCGTGGCCCTGCGCAGGGCGCGCGTCAAGGCGCTCTGGTCGGAATAGCCGAAGCGATACGCCAGTTCGGCGATGGAGAGGTGCCCCGATACCAGCGCTTCGCGGACGCGCTTGAGGCGTAGTTCGGACAGCCAGGCGCGCGGCGTGGTGTCCAGTTCCTCGCGGAACAGCGCATGCAGGCGGCTGACGCCGACGCCTGCATGTCGGGCCATGGCGGCGGCCGTCCAGTCATGACCTGGTGCGGCCTCAAGCCTGTCGAGCAGGGCGGCGAGGCGCAGGCGTGCCTTGGGCGGTCCATTCGCGAGCGTATCGAACAGCAGCGGTGCCCAGCGGTCGACCACGGCCTGCGCGGCTTCTCCGGAAGCGCCCTGCTGCGTTACCATCAGCGCCATGAAGTCGACCAGCTTGTTGGCGGCCGGCGATAGCGCACCGTAAGGACGTCGGCCGAGTTCCTCGCGCAGGCGGGGGGAGAGGTTTGCCGGATCGAGATCGAGAATGAAGGAGCGATTGGCGCGCACGCTGACCTGATCGTGCCGCATGTCGGTTTCAACGAAAGCCAGTTCACCGCGCCCGATCACGCTTCCCCGCCCGCCGATTTCCATCGTCAGCGCGCCCTCAAGAGGCAGGACAATCTGCGCGAAGCCGTGGCTGTCCGACGTGCTGTCAGGTCCGTAGCTGCGCAGATCGAGGGAGAGAGGCGGGGGCGACGACATGCCCTTGCGTCTATCACCAATCGCTTCCCCAGGCACAGACAGATTTGCTGTCGCCTGCTCAGAAGTGGCCGGTGCAGTAAGCCAGCAGCAGGATGATGGGAATCGGAACGCCGATCAGCCAAAGTAGACCCGAACGCATGGTTTTTCCTTTCGCGTTAAGTGAAGGAAACAAACCACGGTGCAGCGTCCGGTTCCCTGCGGCTTCGGGCGCGCTTCGATCGGACACCTTGTAGGGCTGTCATAATCCGATAAGAAACCCTCCGGTTCGCACCAAAACCAGAGGAAATTCAATGCGGCTTCCTGCTTCTCTTGCTTTTGCTTCCCTGCTCGTCCTGTCCCAGCCTGCCTTCGCGCAGAAGGGCGATGCGCCCGACGCAGCCAGGCAGCATGCCGAAAAGACGGCCGAGGCCGTCGCCGCGAACTGGGCGAGCGCGCCGGTGGAGGAAGTCACGAAGACCAGCAAGGGCACGGCCAAGGTGGACGGCAAGTCCATCGCCTATACCGCCACCGCCGGAACGCTGACGATCCGCGACGCGCAGGGCAAGCCGACCGCCAGCCTGTTCTACACCGCCTATACGGCGCCGGGGAAGCACCGCCCGGTGACGTTCTTCTATAACGGCGGTCCCGGCTCGGCGAGCCTCTGGCTGCGCATGGGCAGCTTTGCGCCCGAGCACGTCCGCACCGGCAATCCCGAGGCGGTACGACCGGCGCCCTACGATGTCGGCCCCAACCCGGACAGCCTGATCGGCAGCACCGACATGGTGTTCCTCGACGCGGTGGGCGCCGGGTATTCCCGCCCGCTGGGCGATGCCAAGCCTGCGGACTTCTACGGCGTCGATCAGGACGTCGATGCCTTCGCCAAGGCGATCATGCGCTATGTCACCAAGAACGCGCGCTGGGGCGATCCCAAGTACATCTTCGGCGAAAGCTACGGCACGACCCGCTCGGGCGCCCTGGCCTACCAGCTTGAGGATCGCGGCATGGCGCTGAACGGCGTGGTGCTGCTGTCCTCGATCATGAACTACGGCATCCGCCAGTCCGGTTTCGATACCATCCATCTCGGCTATCTGCCGACCTATGCTGCGGTCGCCTGGTATCATGGCCGCGTCGCCGACCGTCCCGCGACCGTCGATGAATTCGTCGAACAGGCCCGCCAGTTCGCCAACGGCGAATATGCCGCCGCGCTCGCGAAGGGGCAGGACATCACGCCTGCCGAGGAAGACGCGGTGGCGCAGAAGCTCAGCCGCTTCACCGGACTCTCGGTGGACTATGTCAAGCAGGCGAACCTGCGTATCGATCTCGGCCGCTTCCGCAAGGAACTGCTGCGCGGCGGGCGCGAGACGGTCGGACGGTTCGACGGTCGCTACAAGGGCGTCGATGCCGATGCGGCCGGCGAAAGCCCCGAATACGATCCCTCGGATACCGCGATCAGCGGGCTCTATGTCGGCAGCTTCCTCGACCAGCTCACCACGCAGCTCGGCTACAAGACCGATCTCGACTACCGCCTGAGTGCGCGCGAGGGCGGTGATTTCGACTGGGACTGGAGCCACCGTCCTCCGGCGGGCCGCTCGCAGAACGTGGCCGATGTCACGGCGGACCTCGGCGCTGCGATGCGTACCAATCCGCATCTGCGCGTGCTGTCGCTCAACGGCTACTACGACATGGCGACGCCGTTCTTCTCGACCGAGCGCGATCTCAAGCACATGATGCTGGAGCCGGGCCTGCGGCAGAACCTTCAGTTCCGCTATTATCCGGCGGGGCACATGGTCTATCTCAACCCCGAGGCGCTGCACCAGATGCGCCTCGACATGCAGCGCTTCTATGCCGAGGAAGCGCGCTGAATGAAAAAGGGGGGCGGTGGCTGAAGCCATCGCTCCCCTTTTTTCGCGCTTCCGCCGGTCAGTGTGCGGCGGGCGCCGGTTCGTTCGCGGCTTCGAGCTGCATCGGTCCGCGAATACCGAGGCGCTCGGAGACGATCGTGGGCACCAGGGCCTGTCCGGCGACGTTCACGGCGGTGCGGCCCATGTCGAGGATCGGGTCGATGGCCAGCAGCAGGCCGACGCCTTCCAGCGGCAGGCGAAGGGTCGACAGGGTGAGCGTCAGCATCACCACCGCGCCGGTCAGGCCTGCCGTTGCGGCCGAGCCGATCACCGAGACGAAGACGATCAGCGCATAGTCGGAAAACTGCAGCGGTACGCCGTAGAACTGGGCGACGAAGATCGCCGAGATCGCCGGATAGATCGCCGCGCAGCCATCCATCTTGGTGGTCGAGCCGAGCGGCACCGCGAAGGCGGCGTAGGAACGGGGCACCCCGAGGCGCTCGGTCACTTCTTCGGTGACGGGCATCGTGCCCACCGAGGACCGCGAAAGGAAGCCGATCTGGATCGCCGGCCAGGCGACCGAGAAGAAGCGCAGCGGATTGATCCGGTGCAGCAGCAGCAGGATCGGGTAGACGCCCAGCAGCACGATCGCGAGGCCGATGTAGACCGCGCCCGCGAAGGCGCCGAGCGCGGAAAGGGCGTCCCAGCCGTAGCTGACCACGGCATTGGCGATCAGGGCCGCCGAGCCGAGCGGGGTCAACGCGATCAGCCAGCGCAGCAACTGGCGCAGCACGAGGTTGGCCGAAGTCATGAAGGTCAGGAAGGCTTCCGCCTTTTCGCCGACCTTCACGGCGGCGGCACCGACCGCGACGGCGGCGATGATGATCTGCAGGACATTGAAGGAGACCGAGGTGGCGGGGCCGTCGGCTTCCAGCGTGGTCGATGCGGTGATGCCCAGGTAGTTGGCGGGCACCAAGCCCTTGAGGAAGTCCAGCCATCCACCCACGGCCTTGGGGACTTGCGCGGCGCCGGCGTCGACGCTGGCGTGGAGGCCGGGCTGGATGGTCAGGCCGAGCGTGATGCCGATCAACACGGCGATCAGGGCGGTGATCGCGAACCAGAGCAGGGTCTGCCCTACCAGCTTCACAGCATTGTCCAGCCCGCGCAGCGCCGCGACCGAGGCAATGATCGCGGTGAAGACCAGCGGCGGCACCAGCGTGCGCAGAAGCTGGACGAAGATCTGCGCGATCGTGTGGAAGGTCTCGGTGGCGCTGCTTGCGAGTGCGCTGTCCGGTCCTATCTGCCGGACGGCGAGTCCGGCCAACAGACCGAAGACCATGCCGAGCATGACCTGGGTTCCGAAACTGGGAAGCCACGACCGTTCGGCGCGCGGGTTATTCGACATTCGCTTACCTTCACATCTGCCCCGGGAGCGGGAAGACGCGCCCTCTTTCGTTAGGCGCATCGTTTGCCGGTTGGGGCCTCGTCCGGGATCACCCGGTTGGGTCTCAATTTCGTCTTTTGCGGGCCTTCATGCAAGGGGCGGGTGGCGCCCTGTGCCCATGAACCTGACACAAAGCAGCGGCTTGCATGGCGCGACCATATTGTCAACTTAATTGGTCGAGAATGGGGATGGAGGGTTTCGTGCGATCACCGATGTCGGGATCCCATAACTAAAAGATAGTCTTCCATGCCTCCATGTTTTGGAATATCATAGAAATAACAAAGCAATAAACGATCGCCGTTGCGTAATTCAAATTGGTCGATGGTGTGGTGAGAACGCTATGCGCGACGCTTCCAATCCGTGCGGTCACAAATACCGGCAAAGCATTGATTGCGCGCATTTCCTGCTTCGCATCCTAGAAGCTGGCATGGCCGCGCCTTTTGCCGTTTCCGTACCGCAGGGAACCGAATCCGTTTCGTACGAAAGCAAGCAAGGAGGTGCCGCATGCGGGGCACGACGAACGATAGTGGTCTGCTGACCAGGGCATGGCTGCTCCTGCTGGGAGTGGTGATCCTTGGCGCAGGTCTCTTCTTTACGATCGCGGGCGCCAAGCTCGTCAGTCTCGGAGGTAGTTTCTACTTCGTGCTGGCCGGGCTCGCGCTGCTTGCATCCGGCTTCCTGATCGCCCGCCGTCGTCCGGCGGGCGCGCTGCTGTTCGGTATCACGTTCCTGCTGACGGTCTTCTGGGCACTGTGGGAAGTGGGCTTCTCGTTCTGGCCGCTGATTTCCCGCCTTCTGGCAATGGGCGTCGGCGCGACGGTCGTGGCGCTTTCCTATCCGCTGCTGCTGCGCGCGGTGGGCCGGGTGCCCGCGTGGAAACCGGCCGTCGGTGTCGCCGCCGTCGTCGGCGTAGCTTCGGCCGCCGGTTTTGCGGGCATGTTCGTGCCGCACGCGACCGTGGCCTTCTCCGGCCAGGAAGGTGCGCTGCTCCCGGTCGACCCTGCCCACGAGCAGAAGAACTGGGAAGCCTACGGCAACACGAGCGGCGGCAGCCGCTTCGTGGCGCTGGACCAGATCACCCGCGACAACGTGAACAAGCTCAAGGTCGCCTGGACCTATCGCACTGGCGACGTTGCCATCAGCGACGGCAACGGCGCCGAGGACCAGGACACGCCGCTTCAGGTCGGCGACACCGTTTACGTCTGCACCCCGCACAACAACGTCATCGCGCTCGATGCCGACACCGGCCGCGAGAAGTGGAAGGCGCGGATCGATGCGCGGGCCTCGGTCTGGAATCGCTGCCGCGGCCTTGCGTACTTTGACGCCAAGGCACCGCTCCAGCAGCCGAACATGCCCGGTTCGCCCCCGATCACGGCCGTCACCGTGCCCGAGGGTGCGCCGTGCCAACGCCGCATTCTGATGAACACCATCAATGCCGAACTGATCGCGCTCGATGCCGACACCGGCAAGTTCTGCCCGGACTTCGGCAACGGCGGCCGCGTGGACCTCAAGGCCGGTCTCGGCAATGCTCCCGACCCGCAGTACCAGCTGACTTCGGCGCCGACCCTCGCCGGAACCACCGTGGTCGTCGGCGGACGCGTGGCGGACAACGTCCAGGTGGACATGCCGGGCGGCGTTATGCGCGGCTTCGACGTGGTCACTGGTAAGCTGCGCTGGGCCTTCGATCCGGGCAATCCGGCGATCACCGGCATGCCCGCGCCGGGCCAGACCTATACCCGCTCCACCCCCAACGTCTGGGCGGCCATGTCCTACGACCCGGCTTCCAACACCGTGTTCATGCCGGTGGGCAGTTCCTCGGTGGATCTCTACGGCGTTCCCCGGACTTCGCTCGACCACCAGTACGGCGCCTCGATGCTCGCGCTCGACGCCACGACCGGCAAGGAAAAGTGGCACTTCCAGACCGTTCATAACGACCTCTGGGACTTCGACCTGCCGATGCAGCCGAGCTTCCTCGACTTCGCGGCCAAGGACGGCCGCACGGTGCCCGCGCTCGTGTTCGGGACCAAGGCCGGGCAGCTCTACGTGCTCGACCGTGCGACCGGCAAGCCGCTGACCGAAGTGGCGAACGTGAAGGTCAAGGCCGCGAACATCCCGAACGAGCCCTATTCGCTGACCCAGCCGAAGTCGGTCGGCATGCCGCAGATCGGCGTCGGCTCGCTGACCGAGGCGGACATGTGGGGCGCCACGCCGTTCGACCAGCTCATGTGCCGCATCGCCTTCAAGGGCATGCGCTACGAAGGGCTCTATACCGCGCCCGGCACCGACAAGTCGCTGAGCTTCCCCGGTTCGCTGGGCGGCATGAACTGGGGTGGTCTCTCGATCGACCCGACCAGCGGCACGATCTTCGCCAACGACATGCGCCTCGGCCTCTGGGTCCAGATGTTCCCGCAGACCAAGGAACAGGCAGGCAAGGCCGGGGCCGCCGGTGAAGCTGTCAACACCGGCATGGGCAGCGTTCCGCTGAAGGGCACGCCCTATTCGGTGGTGAAGGACCGCTTCCTCTCGGCTCTGGGCATTCCCTGCCAGGCTCCGCCGTTCGGTACGCTCTCGGCGATCGACATGAAGACCCGCAAGATCAAGTGGCAGGTCCCGGTCGGCACCGTGCGCGACACCGGTCCGATGGGCATCAAGATGGGCCTGCCGATCCCGATCGGCATGCCGACGCTGGGCGGTACGCTCGCCACGCAGGGCGGTCTCGTCTTCATCGCCGGAACCCAGGACTACTACTTGCGCGCCTTCAACTCGGCGAACGGCAAGGAAGTCTGGAAAGCCCGCCTGCCTGTTGGCAGCCAGGGCGGCCCGATGAGCTACAAGTCGCCGAAGACCGGCAAGCAGTATGTGGTGATCACCGCAGGCGGCGCGCGCCAGTCGCCCGACCGCGGGGACTACGTGATCGCTTATACCCTGCCGTAACGGCCAGTGGGGGCGGTGCATCGGCACCGCCCCCACGCATTCCATTCTATAAAGGAAATCCCGCGTCTCAATCGATTGCGGAGAGGAGGGGGCTTTGGCCCTGCACATTCACATCATGACACGACCCCTTGTTCGTATCGCCGCCCGGATGACCGGCTGCGGCCTGCTGATCGCCACCCCTTTCGCAGCCTCGACGGCTTATGCGGAAGAGGACGCCGGCGAAGAGACTACCGCGCAAGCTTCGGCTCCGACCTCGGTGCAAACTTCCGTCATTGCTCCGGCACCTGCCGCGAGCAACGAAAAGCCCGCCGCGCGCGAGACGCTCACCGGCAATTGGGGCGGGCTGCGCAGCGATCTCAAGCAGGACGGGGTGACGATCCGCGGCGACTACGTTTCGGAAAGCTTCTCCGCCGTCGACGGCGGACAGCGCCGCGGGACCACTTATGTCCATCAGCTTCGCCTCGGCGCGGACTTCGACATGGAAAAGCTCACCGGATGGCAGGGCGGGATCGTCCATGTGACCTTCAACGACCGGCGCGGCGTTGGCATTTCCTCAGACTTCGTGGGCAATCGCCTGCCGATCCAGGAGGCCGCTGGCGGCTATTATGCGCGCCTGACCGAGGCTAGCGTCGAGCAAAACCTGATGGGCGGCAAGCTCAATTTCCGCGTCGGCTACTTCGCCATGGGCAACGACCTGGGCGGACAGCCGATCGGCTGCAACTTCGTGAACGCGGCGTTCTGCGCCCATCCGCTCTCGATGTCGGGAGACAGCGGCTGGTACAACTATCCCAATGCCCGCTGGGGCGTGGCGGTGCGCTACAAGCTGCGTCCGGACGTGGTGCTGCGCACCGGCGTATACCAGGTGAATCCACGTCTTAACGACGAGAAGAATGCCTGGAACCCCTTCGCAGGTGGGACTATCGGCGTGCTGCTGCCCTTCGAGGTGGAATACGATCCCGGCACTCGTCCCGGCAGCCGCGTATTGCCCGGCCATTACAAGGTCGGCGTCTACTACGACACCGCGCGCGTGCCCAAGCAGGGCGGTGGCGGCACGGTCCGGGGGCGCGGCGGCTTCTACATCCTTGCCGATCAGATGATCTACCGGGAAGGTGACAGCAGCCGGGGCGTTTCCCTGTTCGGCCAGTTCACCGCCAATCCGCAGGTCTCGGGCCAGATCAGTCGCTGGTATGCGGGCGGCGTCATCAAGATCGGCACGTTCAAGGGCCGCGACGCCGATACGATCGGCCTCGGCTTCACCCATGCCGTCGTCGATCCGCGCCTGCGCCGTTTCCATGTCGACACCGCGCCGGTCCCGGGCAGCTACGCTTCGCTTCCCGCGGGCGAAACCGCGCTGGAACTGAGCTACGGTTTCCAGGCCAACCGCTGGCTGGTGATCCGTCCCGACGTACAGTACATCATCGACCCCGGCGCCTTCGGCTTCCGCTCGACGCCCAATGCACTCGCGCTGGGCCTTCAGGTCAGGATGCAGCTCTAAGGGTGAGCGCCTATAACCACCTTGTATGCCGGAACCAGACATACAAGGTGGAGCAGAGCAGGACGATTACCCCCAGTACGCCGAAATAGCCGTAGCGCATGTGCAGTTCGGGCATGTTCGTGAAGTTCATGCCGTAGATGCCCGCGATGGCGGTCGGGACGGCGAGGATCGCCGCCCAGGCCGCCAGTTGGCGGGTGATCGTGCCCTGGCGCTGCGATTCCAGCAGGTGGCTGACCTCGAACACCGTGGTCAGGACCTCGCGCAGGCTGGCGACCATGGAATCGACGCGGCGGACGTGGTCGTAGACGTCCTTGAAATAGGGCCGCACCGCCGCATCGAGATAGGGCACGTCCAGATGGACGAGCTTGCTGCTCACTTCCGCCATCGGGCCGAGAACGCGCTGGAAGCGGATCAGTTCGCGGCGCAGGCCGAACAGGCGCATCACGTCCTCGCGGTCGAGAAACGCGTCGAGCGCGTGCTTCTCGATCTCCAGCACGTTTTCCTCGATGGTCTCGACGATCGGCAGGTAGCCGTCGACGATGAAGTCCAGAATGGCGTGGAGCACATAGTCGACACCATTCGACAGCAGCGTCGGCGCAGCCTCCAGCTGGGCGCGCAATTCGGTATGCGCGCGAGCGGAGCCGTGGCGGACCGAGATGACATGGTGCTTGCCGACGAAGACCGAGGTTTCGCCATAGACGATCTCGTCGCCTTCGAGATGGGCGGTGCGGGCCACCACGAAGAGCTGGTCGCCGTAGATGTCGACTTTTGGCAGCTGATGGGCCTTGAGCGCATCCTCCACCGCGAGAGGGTGGAGGCCGTAGGTCTTCTGCACGGCGCGCAGTTCCGCTTCGGTCGGCTCGTGCAGGCCGATCCACACGAAGTCCTCGGCTTCTCCCTTCGCATGGTCGGGAATCGGGGGGCAGCTTTCGAGCGAAACCGGCTCGGCGGGCTGACCCTGGCGATAGAGGCGGGCGGCAATGACGGTCATCGAGGACGGGGGCTTTCCGGATTCTGGTCGTCTCGGCAGGACGATAGCGCCGGGCGGACGGCATGGACAGCCACG
>PJTY01000613.1_pt1 | contig 17161 bp, 12 predicted proteins | sample 1512121 | NCBI WGS metagenome assembly PJTY01 (sample SAMN08177680, study PRJNA422409) | Soil metagenome, whole genome shotgun sequencing project. | isolation source: Soil enriched (2) on filter paper: alkali lignin treatment | place: USA: Madison | collected 2015-01-15 | reverse complement strand
CGCGCACGGCAAGCGCGGCGACGCCGGCGCCGAAGACGATATGCGCCCACCAGTTATGTCCCATCGTATCGAGCGCATGAATGCGCTTTGCGCCATCGACCCAGTCGTCCATGATCGGGAGGATGGCGCCTCGGATGAGACCCTGGACGATGGTCTGGCGATCAGCCTGCGAAAGCGTGTCGCGCACGGCGTCATAGGCAATGCCGATGCTGGCGGCAGCATAACCCATACCGAGATCGGATCTCCAGGGCGGATCGCGGCGGGCGAGGGGGGCGTCGGTCAGCCAGTCTTTCTTCGCCGCGCGCTGCAGCAGGAGGGTTCTCGCTCCTTGCGCGTACTTCGCCTGTCCCGTGACGCGGAATGCGAGCCCTAGCGCTTCCAGAGCACTATCGATTTCGCGGTCGCCGCGCGGCGGCGAGGACAGCGCCTTGTCCGCCGTCTTTCGCAGGGCATTCCAGCGGGCGCGTGCTTCGGAGTCGCTGGCGATGAGTTGCTTCACCCGCGCGATGTTGGCGGGATTGAATGCCAGGATGGCAGGCGATGCTCCGGTCTGCTCATGTCCCTGGCCATGTGCCATCGCGGGCGCGGTTGCCAGTATCACAGCCGCGGCGGCCAGAGCGCTTCGCATCATTTTTTCAGTCCCTTGTCTGGGGGATGGTCCCAGGACCATTTGCTGTGTGGCTCGTGGTCAGGCTCATGCTCACGTCACCCGCTCGAAGAGGATCGCCTGCCCGCCGCTGGGCTGCATCACGACGGTCAGGATAGCCGCGGCATTTACCTCGCGCGTGGAGATGTCCACCTTGGTCAGTCGCGGCTCCTGAGCTCGGGCGCCGTCGCCAAAGACGTTCGCCTGCCATTTGCCTTCGCCCAGGAAGCCGAGGGGAACCTGGATCGTGCGTGCCTCCTCGTTGGTCATCGCGCCCAGGAACCACCGATTGCCGCTTCGCCGGGCGACTGCCACGTACTCGCCGGGCTCGCCGGAGATCGCATGGGTCTCGTCCCAGGTCGTGGGACATTCGTCGAACCAGTGCAGCGCAGGCCAGTTTCCGGTGCGGTACTTGGCCGGAGCGTCGTACCAGTAGAGGAACGTGAGCGGATTATAGTAAACGGCCGCCATCGCCAGCTGGTGCGCGTTGGTGGTCTTGTTCATGTAGTGGTCGTAGCAGATCGTATAGTCGATCGGACCCGACAGCGCGCGGGTGAAGGGCAGGGTGACGTTGTGCCTTGCGGTGGGGAATTGTTCGTTCCCGCGCACCCCTTCGAGTGCCACGTAGTTCGGCAAGGTGCGCTCCAGCCCCGCAGGACGCAGGTTGTCGTGCAGGTTCACTAGGAGGCGGTTGTCGCCGCAGGTCTTCACGAGGTTGTAGATCCAGTCCACATCCTCCTGCCGTCCTTCCCAGATGAAGCCGAACTTGATCCCGGCGATGCCCCACTTTCTGTAGGTGGTGACGATGGCATCGAGCTGGCGCATCGCGGGCACGCGGTCGACGTAGACGATCGTACCAATCCCCTTCGCGCGCGCAGCGGCAACGATACCCTCGATGTCGAAGCCGTCGATGGGCCGGGTCGCATCACTGGGGTCGGTGCCGTCGCCATACCAGTGCGCATCGAACTCGATGTAGTCGAGCTTGCGTTCGTGGGCGAAAGCGATGCCTTCCATGGCACCTGCGTTCGAATAGGGCTTGCGGATTCGGAAGGCTCGGCCCGGGCGGATCCAGTCGTCGGAGCCCAACCTGTCCGGTGTGGCAAGGGTGGGGACGAGCCCGGCCTTGTCGATCAGCGCGGCGGGACGTTCGCCGACCATGATGACGCGCCAGGGCGTCGTGAAAGGCGCTTCAACAGCGAACACGGGTGCGGCGTGGGTGTCGCCGGGCCCCGAATAGCCGGTGGCGCGGCCCGGGAAGTGCATAAGGCGGCTGACCATAGTCTGCTCATCCTCACCCGGCGCCAACATCATCCGCGGGTAGTGCAACCGGTCGGATTCGCAGAGTAGCATGGCAAGGCCTGCAGAAGTCTGTGCCAGCGCCGGCGTGTCGGCCAGCGCGCCCTTGTCGGTGCTGGCGGTCAATTCGGGATGAGGCACAGGCGCTATGCGGCCCGGCAAGGACACGGCATATTCGCCTTCGTCACGACTGGTCCACACGCGAGTTCCGGTTGGCATGCGGAATTCGACCTGCTCCCCCCCCAGCGTTATGGACTGCCCAGGCGCGGACATCAGGACGAAGCGACAAGCGATCCCATCGTCGTGCGCGAGCAGGCGGATTGCGAAACGGATGCGTGTCCGGCGGTCCTCGAACCTGGCTTCCAACTGGCTCGCCCTGCCGTCATAGCGCGCGGCAATCCCGTACGGCGGATCCCACGTGCCATCGATAGCAATGATGTCCGAGCCCAGGAACCTCGCGTCCGGCCCGAGGCGCTTGCCATCGGCAAGCACGAGCGCCAAGCGCGAGGGCTCCAGCATGACGGAATTGCCGTGCCGGGCGGCCCAGCGCGGGTGCTCGCCGCGCGATGTCGGAATCAACAGTTCCAGCGTGGTGCGTCCATCGGGGGATGAAATAGTCAGGCGCTGATCCACAGCCGGAGCGTCGGCACGCGCCGCAGGGATGGTCGCGGCCATCCCAGTAGCGGCAGCGCCAAGGCTTGCCAGGACGGTGCGGCGATTGGTCTTCATGCTTGTGCTCTCTCCCGGGGGGCGTACTGGTATCAGCGGAGTTGTAGGTTCTCGACGTGCTTGCCGACCAGCAAATCCGCCCCCTGCGGCGTGTCGACGCGTTGGCCGGCGATGTTGAGGTTCTCGATCGTGACGTTGCGAACGGCGGTCTTGGCCGAAAGACCCGATATGATCGACTGGCTCGGCATGCCCTCGCCGGAGAACGTGACGTTGCGTATGGTCACTCCGTCAATTCCGCGTCCTGGCGCCTTGTTGTAGCGGGCGTTGTTACCGGCGACGATGTTTATGAGTTTGCCTTCCTCGATCCTGTCGATGCGGATGTTGCTGAAGGTGATGTTGCGGATGAGCGTGCTGTCGCCCGAGTAGGCGGCGATCGCCCCTTCCCAGTCGGGATCGTCCTCGTCGAGATTGGCGATGTCGATGTTGTCGAAGGTCACGTCACGGATTGTGCGCGGGTGGGCATTGTCGCCAAAATGGCCAATATAAAGCGCGTGAGCCACATCGTTCCAGATGCGCAGATTGCGAACTGAAATGTCGAATGTGTCCCCCGGCGGGTTGATATCTGGAATACCGGTCTGTTCCGCTCGCTGGCGGCACAGCGGACAGTCGGCGACGGCATATATCACCACGGCGTCGTCCGACACGCGTAGATAGCCGCCATCGACGGAGACGTGTTGCGAGGTGGAGATGTTGATCCCGTCCGACCATTTGCCCGAGGTGAAGCCGGTGACGTTGCGCAGCGCGACATTGCTGGAATTGCGGATGTTGATGACCCGTGCAGCGTCCTTGCGATCGCTGTTGATTAGGATGAGGTCGGAGACCGCGACGTTCTGCGCTTTATCGAGGTCGATCCCCCGCCCGGGGTCCCAGAGCATCCCGCGTCCCGATATGCTGACGTCCTTCACGCCCTCGAGTGCGAAGGAGCCTTTCAGGACGGCCCCGCCTGCAAGATAGATGCGCTCGCCAGACTTGACCGGGAACACGTCGCTGCCCTCGGGCGGGAGATGGAGCCCGGGCTCGAAAACGCGCACGTTCGGCCCCTTCGGCGCGGCCGCGGGCATGGCCCCTGCCAGGATGTGCAGGTTGCGGAGTCGGTCGTCATTGAACTGGAGCGAGAAGCTCTCCGGACGCGTCAGCGTCATGCGTACGATGCTTCCCTGGCGTTCCGGCTTCACCGCGCTCGCCAATGGAGCGACGGAGACCGTATCGAAGCGGCCATTGTTCTTCTGCACTTCGATTTCAACGGTGCCTTGAAAATCGAAATACACCATGGAAGCGTTTTGCTTGGTGTCGGTGTCGACCTGAACACGGTACTCGTAGAGGTCCTGCCACGGTCCGCCCGGCTTGCGCACCCGAACCGTGAAGTCGTCGTTGTGTGCCGAGTACAGCAGCCCCTTCGGCACCGAATATACCTGCAGCGCGTCTTCCGCCGCGCTTACGACTGGGGTCAGCGTGCAAGACAGGGCTACGACGGCAAGACTCATGCCGACACGACGGCGCAGAATGGCGTATTTGCGCATCGGCAGGGCTCCTAACAGACGCGACGACATCAGAAGTTGGCCGTTCCGGTCAGGAAGAACGAGCGTGGCTGGGTGGTCAGGATGCCAGTGGTGGCATTGGGATACATGCTGATGATCTGTGCTTGTGTCAGCCCGGAAATCGGCAGGTTCGGGTTCTGGATTGAGAAGATGCCGATGTCGTTGAACACGTTGTTGACGTTGAAGCCGAGACGGAAGTCGGGCGTCACATCGTAAGACAGCGAGAGGTCGGTCTGGGTCTGGGTCGGGAATGTCGTCAGCCCGGTGAAGCTGGACGGCCGGGAGCCAAGATAGGTGAAGTTGACGAGGGCCGTGAATGGGCCGGTTGCATACTCCAGGCCAATGCGACCCTGCATCTTCGCAAGGTTCTCAAGCTTGCTGTCGGGATACGCTTCGAGCTGGTCGTCCGCCCGGCCCGTCTGCCCCATGTTCCAGTTGTACCATTCGAGCGCCTTGCCCTTCTGGAGCGTCACGGCAGCCGTCAGGCGCAACTGCTGCGTCACCCGGATATCGCCCTCGATCTCGATCCCGTAGACCCGCGTCTTGTTGAAGGCGGGTGTGGTGACGTAGGTCGTGCCGTCAAGGTCGGTGCCCTGGCCGACAACGTTCACCTTGTCGAGGAGGGTGAAAAAGGGCGTCAGCGTCAACCGGACAGCTGGGCTCGCATAGCTGAACCCTGCTTCGTACTGCGTAATTAGGGGAGGGGTGATCGGCTGGTTTTCGGCCTTGAACACCGTATCGTAGCCACCCCAAAGGCCGTCGCCGTTCTTCTTGCCACGTGCGTAGCGGACGTAGGCCGAGAAGCGATCGGAGAAGCGATAGTTCGCTGCCGCCGTGTAGTTCACGAAATCCAGTTTCTTGTCGAAAGGCACTTCGCGGTTCAGCACGCCCACTAGATTGTCGTAGATCGTCAGCGGATCGCCATCGACACCGCCGTTAGTGCGGTCACGCGCCAGCGGGTTCGCCGAGGCGAGCAGGTTCGTGCCCTTGTAACCGAAGCGCTCGTAACGGATGCCGGCATCGAGCGTGAGCTTGTCGGTCGCCTTCCAGTTGAGGCCGCCGAACAGTGAGGTCGAGCGATTTTTTACGGTATTGCGTACCGGTGCGGTGCCGATCGAACCGAACCCAGCTGGATTGGTCATCTGATAGACGTTGCCGGTGGCGGCATCGGTGAAGGTGACCTGCGCGGCTTCCATGTCCGACTGAATAGGAGCGATGTAGCCGCCGGGCGGCAGCAGCTCACGCACGAATTTCGAACGCGAAAGGTATCCGCCGGCGGTCACGGTCAGCCGGCCGATACGCTTGGAGATCGTCAACTGGTCGATGAACGACTGCTCGTCGAAATCGGTCGAGGTGCCGGTCCCCGAAATGACGCCGTTGGCCAGAACCTGCTGGTTGGGCAGGTTGTTGGTCAGCACCGTGTAGCCGGTGGCGGCGCTGGCCACGCGGGCGAGCAACTGGCCGTTGCTGCCGGTCACCGTGATCGTTCCCGGAACGCGGCTGAGCCCTGCTGCGCTGAAGCCCAGGTTGTTCCACAGGTTCTGGTTGTCCAGTCCGAAAGTGCCGATTCCGTTCTGGTTGAGCTTCAGGCGGTTGTCGTTGAACCGGAAATGGTTGCTAATCTGGAGCGTGTCGTCGACGTCGTGTTCCCACTTTAGGCCCACGGTCCGCGCGACGGTGTGGTCGAGATTGTCCGGATCGAAGCGCTGGCTGCCCACGACACCCGATCCGGGAATGGTGAAGGCTGATTTGCGGCCCAGCGTGTAGTTGTCGTAGCGCGATAGGCCGGGCGCGATCTGCGGATCGTCGAAGCCGATCGAGGGGATGCGCTCGGAATCGTAGGATCCGTTGTGATCGTCGAGATACTTGCCGTAGAAGACCAGTGAGCCGGAGCCGTAGTTCCAGCCCAACGATGCCTTGATCTGCCCACCCCGGTTGAACGGATAGGCGGTCGGCCGTGCGCCGAACGAACGGCGGTAGAACCCGCCGATTGAGCCATAGACGCCGCTTTCGCCGAATTCAGTGCCATAGTAGGCGTCCGCACGCTGATAGGGCTGGTTCTTGCCCTCGAGACCGAGGCGAACCGAAGCCACGCCGCCGTCGTGATCCGTGAGGGCGTTTTTGGAGATGTAGTTGAACAGGCCGCCGGGCGCGTTCGGCCCTGTGACGGTCGCACTGCCGCCTCGCAGCGCCTCGACGCGCTTCAGAGTAAGGTCCTGACGATAGAAACTGTCAGGCTGGAAGCCGCTACCCTGGATGCCGATCACGGGCAGGCCATCGTCGAGCAATGCAACGAAGTAATAACCCGATGTCGCAGACTGCGTCCCGACCGACAGGCCGCGCGCATAGACGATGTTGCGCGCCTCGCCGATCGATGAGTTCACATAGACGCCTGGCACGTTTTTCAGAAGGTCTGCCGCGCTGACCGGGGCCGAGCGTTGCACGGTGTCTGAATCGATTGTCGAGATGGCGACGGCGGCATCCCGCTTGGCAGTGCGGTTGAGCACACCTGTCACGATGATCTCTTCGAAAGTTGGCTCGTGTGCATTCGCACCGGTTGCAGCGTCTTGAGCGAACGCTGGAACAGCCAAGCAGGAGGTTACCAGTAACGGCGCCAGCTTTATCGATGTACGAACACCGCCGCTGTACCGCGACAAGGTGATGGAACTCATGAGCGCTCTCCCAAGGGCGTCTGATTGTTACGAATCTGATATCGATATCAGTCGATGGTGGCAAGTGGGTATCGATACCAGAACTTGCTGTTTGCTTTATTGGGCGGAATTCGGGCCGATCTTGAATTTACCGCCGCACATCCCCGCCGCCGGCGGAGAACGCTTCAAGTTCATCCACACCCAGGAGGCTCATGTCGCCGGGTATGGTATGCTTGAGCACGGTATAAGCCAGCCCGGCCTCCGCCGTCTCGGCGAGGTCCGCACCTTGCAGCCACTTGTGCAGCACACCAGTGGCAAAAGCATCCCCGGTGCCGATACGATCGAGGATGCCGGTGACGTGAACTTCGTTCGTCTGGTGCGCACCGTCGCGCGCATCGAGGCGCGCCGCAATGCGGTGGTGGCCAGAATTGACAACGTGCCGCGCCGTCGAGGCGATCAGTTGCAGCTTCGGGAACGCCTCGAAAGCAGCCAGCGCCGCCTCGCGCCGCCGGTCGGAGCCAGCGCCCGAGAACGCCTTGCCCAGCAGCAGAGATATGTCGCGGTGGTTGCCGATCATGACGGTGGCCGACTGCATCAGGTCGGTGAGGATCGCGCGCGGGTCACTCTCCCATGCATCCCAGAGGAGCGCGCGATAATTGCCGTCGAAACAGACGGGCACGCCGGCGCTTGAGGCCGCAGCTACGGCGGCTTGCGCAAGCGCGACTCCTCCGGGGCCGAGCGCCGGCGTGATGCCCGACAGGTGGAGCAGTCGGGCGCCCTCGAGCGCGGAGGCGAAGTCGAACTGGTCCGCCTTGGAGGTTGCGAACACGGAACCCGCGCGATCGTACGTGATCGACGAGGGCCTCAAGCCCGCTCCGCTCTCGAGGAAATAGAGACCCATGCGCCCGACATCGCGATCCATGTGCGTGGTATCGACACCGGTCGCGCCGAGGGCCGCGCGCGCCTTGTCGCCGAGCGGGCTCGACGGCAGGCGCGTCAGCATCTTCACGTCATGGCCCAGCGAGGCGAGCCCCGCCGCGACATTGGCCTCGGCCCCGCCGACGACCATGTCCAGCGCATCGCACTGGACGGTCAGCCGCGCGCCCGGCGTGGCGAAGCGCAGCAGGACTTCGCCGAAGGTGACGACATGACCGGAAGTGCTCCTGGTCATGTCAGCGCGCCAGCCAGCCGCCGTCGACCGCCAGCACCTGGCCGGTCACGTAGTCCGATGCCTCGGAAGCGAGGAACACGGCGGCGCCCGCGATGTCCTCCGGCTTGCCCCAGCGTCCGGTCGGGATGCGTTCGAGAATCTGGCGGTTGCGCGTCTCGTCGGCGGAAAGCGCGGCGGTGTTGTTGGTGGTGATGTAGCCCGGCGCGATCGCGTTGACCTGCACGCCCTTGGGCGCAAGCTCGTTCGCCATCGCCTTGGTCACGCCGCTGACGCCCGACTTCGCCGCCGCGTAGCTGGGCACGCGGATGCCGCCCTGGAAGGTCAGCAGCGAGGCGATGTTGACGATCTTGCCGGTGCCGCGCTCTACCATGCCCTCCGCCGCCGCCTGGCTGAGGAAAAACAGGGTCTTGAGGTTGGTGTCGATCACCGCGTCCCAGTCCTCTTCGGAGAACTGGAGCAGGTCGTCGCGGCGGATGATCCCGGCATTGTTGACGAGGATATCCACTTTGCCGAGGCTCGCGACTGCCTCGTCGATCACGCGGCCGACCGGCTCGATGCTGGACAAGTCGGCCTTGATGTTTACCGCCTTGCGGCCCGTCGCGGCGATCAGTGCCAGCGTCTCGGTCGGCTCGGAACGGCCCGCGACGGCGACGTCGGCGCCCGCCTCGGCCAGCGTGACGGCGATGGCCTGGCCGATGCCGGTGTTGGCGCCGGTGACGAGCGCGGCCTTGCCCGTCAGGTCGAAGGAAATTGCCATGATACCATCTCGCCACTGCGGGCGCCGTCACGCGATCCCCGCGTGCGGCGTCCCTGATTATTCGTCATTGCCTTCGGTGCCGGAGCCGCTCCTACTGGAGCTGGCAGATATCCAGCACGTTCATGTCGGTGTAGTCGAGGTTTTCCCCGCCCATCGCCCAGATGAACGCATACTTCTTGGTGCCTGAGCCCATGTGGATCGACCACGGCGGGCTGATGACCGCCTCTTCGTTGGCGATCACGATGTGGCGCATCTGGTCGGGCTCGCCCATGTAGTGGAAGATGCGGTCGTTCTCTTCCGGTAGTTCGAAGTACAGGTAGATTTCCGAGCGGCGGTCGTGGAGGTGCGGCGGCATGGTGTTCCAGACCGAGCCTTCTTCCAGCACGGTCAGGCCGAGCAGGAGCTGCGCGCTCTCGCACACGCCGGGGATCACGAGCTGGTAGATCGTGCGCTGGTTCGAGTTGGCGAGGTCGCCGCGCAACAGCGGGTTGGCCTGATCGAGCGTGATGTGCTTGATCGGCAGCGCCTTATGAGCCGGGACCGACGCGATGTAGAAGCGCGCGCCCTCACCCTCGAAGATCACCTCTTCGCTGCCCATCGGCACGTAGAGGCATTCCTTGTTCTTCACCTCGAAACGCTGGCCGTCGACAGTGATCGCGCCTGGGCCGCCGATGTTGGTGATGCCCGCTTCGCGTCGCTCGAAGAACGACTTACCCTCGGCACTCTTGGGGACGGTCTGCAGCGGCAGCTTGAGCGGCTCCGCGCCCGGAACTGCGCCGCCGATGATGAAGCGCTCGTTGTGCGAGTAGTTGAGGTTGACCTCGCGGGCCTTGAACATGCCTGTGACCAGATAACGGTCGCGCAGTTCCTCGTTGGAGACACACTCCATCATGTCCGGATGGGTGGCGTGGTACGTCTTGCAGAACACTGGTTTCCCTCCTTGGGGTATCGGATTGTCTGACGTTGTTCGAATTCGTGGCCTAGCCTCGCACCTGCGACGAGGTGCGGGCGACAAGCGCATGCATTGATCCTTCGCCGGCGACGTTGCAGGGGCCATCGGAAACCGAGCACTCCTCGGCGGTCCAGCGACGTCCGTCGATGAGGCCGTGACCCTTGATCGGTTCGAACCAGGAGACGTCGTCGGCGAGGGTAAACGTATCGCCATCTGCCCCGACGATGCTTTCCACGCTGAAAGGCGCAATACCCGGCTCGACCAAGCATTCGTGCTCGTTTGCGGATATTGTCCGCTCTGGCCTGGTGTAGGGCCCCAGCTGCGCCTTGGCGAGGCCGCGTTCGAGGTGGAGCTCGCGGGGGCGGCCGTAGTCATAGAGGCGATAGGTGACGTCGACTCTCTGCTGGATTCTCACGATCTGCAAGCCCGCTCCGATGGCATGGATCGTGCCGGCTGAAATGCATAAGAAGCTGCCGGCGCAGACGGGCATCCATTCCGGGAGATCCTGCAGCGTTTCGTCGAGAGCGGTAGAACTGACCTCAGCGGCATCGATGTCAGCGAGTAGGGCTATGCCCGGCCGCGAATCCGTGTCCGCTTCGACGACATACCAGCACTCCGACTTTCCGCGCGGCAGGCCTACGGCTCGGCCTTCGGCATAGGCCGGGTGCACCTGAACCGACAGCTTCTCGCTCGTGAACAGATACTTCACCAGCAGAGTTGCGGCATCCATCGGGGGATCGGTGATACCCCAGGGCTTCGAAACACTGCGTGCAGTGAGGCGTTGGAAAGTCATTGACTGATGCTTTCAACGGCTTTCGCCGGATTGATGATGACCCGGCGGTACCGGGTCATTGCTGGCGATCCACGATCGGTCACCTGCAGGATGACGTGGATCGGCTTCGTGGCGCCGGATGGAACGGTAACGGTCGCGATCGCCTTGTGGCTGTCGCGAATCTCGGGAGCGGCCTCGGGGAATGTCGATCCTGCTTCGGGATAGCTCGACCAAGCGAAGTCGAGCGGGTCCCCGTCGGGATCTCGCGAACCGCTGGCATCGAGCGTAACCGTTGTACCGGGCCTGACGGCGAGCGTAAGCGGGGAGGGCGAATGCGTCCCGTTCAGCGCGATCCGAGGTGCATGGTTCGCACAGGATTGGCATCCGGCCAGGGTCCAGGCGATGCGCGCTGCGAAGTCGTTCTGGTAGGCCTGGCGCCACCGCCAGATCGTGGCCTGCCCGCTGCGATAGGTTACGCCGTCCATTCCCACAACGGTATCGGTGGCATCGGCGAAGAGGCTCTGCTCGGGCAACACTCGACCGTAGCGGCCACCCCAACCTCCCCATTCGGGGTGTTCCGGAGAAGACAGACCGTTGCGCACGAGATTCATGAACGACGGGGTGTCCCCTTCCATGGCGTAGAGCCAAGCCGGATACAACGTGCCGAGCGGACCCTTGCGGATATTGCGGGACAGCCAGTCGTTCGTCACCAGACGACCGTCGGGTCCGCCCAGCGCGGGAGCGACGATGTCGGGCAGTCGGTACAGATCGCCAGAGAACCCGCGCCAGGTCGCGGCCGAATAGTCGCCGAAGGCGTGGATGCTGCCGACCCAGAACAGCCCGGGAAAATTCGTCCTGATCCACGGGCCGGCATCGTCCTGGTCGGAGATCGCGTAGACCCGTAGGCGAGCGACGGCTTTGTCGACGGCCTCGGGCGAGCGGGTGTCGCGCATGTCCGTCAGCGCCTGCGCGAGGTCCACTGCGCCGCCCCACAGGGCGATCCAGACCGGTCTGGCATCGTCGCGATCAAGGGCGGCGATAATGGCGCGCGAGGCGTCAGTTGCCTTACCTGGGCCAACGCCGGCGAGGCCGTAGCGGGGGCTTCCCCGCTTGACAGTGCGGGCAAGGGTGCTGGCGTCAGGGTATCGACAGTCGTGGACGCGCAGGTTTCCGGCGACCTTCGCGTAGGCGGCAATCCGCTCATCCACGAGTTCGGGGCGAATCCGTTCATGCTGCCAGACCGAGGTCGACGCGACAACCGCCTCGAGGTCTATCTCGTTGGTATAGAGCAGTAGCCGGATCAGCGACTCTGAATCGTCCGGCTCGTTTCCGATGTCCGTCAGGACGATGAGCCGCGCGTTGTCGAGTTCGCGCGGACAGGCGGTCGCATCGGCCATAGCCGCGCAGTTCGCCATCGTCGCACAGACCGCTATCGCAAATGCGCCGAGGCAAGCGGCCCAGCGAGCTGGGCTCGCGCGGCGCCGGAGCCGACCGGGCGGCGACTTCGGGGAACGTCTGATCTTACGGTTACGCCAGGCCATGCGTTACGCCCAGTACGGCGACCAGGGACGACGCAGGCGCATCAGGGCCTCGAGATAGAAGTAGTCGCCCCAGATGCAGGCTTCATCGACGCCAGCCTTGTTTGGCATGTGGTAGACGCCGTGCAGCAGCAGCGCGTTGGACCCGTCGAGAGGCGCGAGATAGTCTTCCGAGAGCGTCTTCATGATCGCGACGGCCCAGGCCTCGTAGGTCTCGCGAAGGGCATCGGACAGCGGCAGTGCCTGGGCCAGCTCCAGCAGCCCGCAAGCGGCGATGGCGGCTGCCGAGCTGTCCCTGTCGACACCCTCGTTTTGGGTGAAGATCAGGTCCCAGCAGCAGATGCCATCGTCGGGAAGACGGTTGAGGAAGTGGTTCGCCAGCCGCGAGGCGAGGTCAAGGTAGTGCTGCCTGCCGGTGTGCCGCCAGGCGAGGGCGTAGCCATAGATGCCCCAGGCCTGTCCGCGCGCCCAGCTGCTGTCGTCAGAGTAGCCCTGGTGCGTGCTGCCGTGACGTGGTTCGCCGGTGACGGTGTCGACGTAGTAGGTATGGAAAGTCGAGGCATCGGGGCGCACCAGCAGCCGCGCGGCCTGCTCGAGATGCTGGTCGGCCGCAGCCGCGAAGCGAGGATCGCCGGTCTCGCGGGTCGCCCAGTAGAGCAGCGGCACGTTAAGGTTGCAGTCGATGATCATGCGGCCGCGTTCGGCGGGCACATCCATGTCGCCCCAGGCCTGGATGACCTTCGCCACCGGGTCGAAGCGCGCCAGCAGCTGTGATGCAGCAGCAATGCCGGCATCCCTCGCGTTGCGATCGCCGGTCAGGCGATGACCGGCGCAGGAGGACAGGGTGTACAGGAAGCCGAGGTCGTGATGGTCGACGTTGATGCGCTTGTCGATCCGGTTGGCGAACGAGGCGAGGTTCTGCACCGCGATCTTGCGGTACTTGTCAGCCCCCGTGAATTCCCACGAAAGCCACAGCATTCCGGTCCAGAAGCCGTTGGTCCATTCGACGTTGTCGATGGGGCCGTAGATGTCGCTCTCGCTCGAGGGCGCGGGAAAATGGGTATCGAACTGCGGCAGCATGCGATCGACCCGCGCCAGTGCCGCGGCGATCCAGGCGTCGACCACGTCCGGACCCGGGCGTTCGAACGCGCGGTGAGACAGAGCCTCGAAGGTAACTTCACTCATCAATGAGCATCCTCGTAACGGCGAACGTCCGATGCGGATGCGATCGCGACGGTGTCGGACGCCTGTTCGCCCTTGAGGGGGGCAGGCGTGTATTCGGGCGGAGTTGGGGCAAGCGAGATCGCCGACCAGATCCAGAAGAAGAGCGCGAAGCCCGCGATCAGGAAATAGGTGTGCTGGAAGCCGAACAGGTCGTAGCCGGTGCCCGCAAGCGGCGAGAGGATGGCGAGGCCAAGCGAATGGCCGAAGCTGACGCCGACCATGTAGACTGTCGAGGCGAACCGGCTCTCGAAATGGTAGGCGATGTAGCGGAAGATCGAGACGGCCAGGATCGGAAGTTCCACAGCATGCGCCATCTTGCACATCGAGATCGTGACCGGACCGATCGCGAAGCCCGATCCGGCAATGCGAACGATCATGATCATTGCCGCCAGCAGAAGTCCGCGGGTAGCGCCGATCCGGCGCACAATGAGCGGAGCCAAGAACATCCCCCCAGCCTCGACGAAGATCTGCGCCGCATTGAGGTACCCGAACATCGCGTTGCCTTCCTCCGGCGTGGGGAAGAGCGAGGAGAAGTAGAACGGGAACTGCTGGTCGTAGACGAGGTAGAGGTTGGTGACCCCCAGGATCAGGATCATGAACCGCCAGAACCGGGCCTGGCCGAACAGAGCGAGCGTGTCGCGCAGCTTCAACTGGTCGGCGGCCTGTTGCGCCGCCTCGTCCGGTTCGATCCGGGCAAGGCGGATCAACGGGATCAGCGCCAGGCCGGCGAGGCTGGCAAGGAAGAAGTTGATCGCCGGATCGAGGTTGTAGAGACGGCCGGAGAATGCCGCAGCCGTCGCGAAGCCGATCGAGCCCCACAGTCTGGTGCGGCTGTATTCGAAACCATAGCGCCGGCCGACACGGTCGACGTAGCTCTCAAGGGCATAGCTGCCAGCCATGAAGGTGAAGCCGAGATAGATCCCGCCCGCTGCCGCGCCGAGCGGCAGGCTCCATCGCAGCAGCGGCGCATAGACATACAGGAAGAACGGCCCGGCAAGGATCACCAGCGAGGCAATTACTACCGGCACCACTTTGCGAAAGCCCATGCGATCGGACAGGAAGCCGTAGGCAGGCTGGGCCAGCATCGCGCCGATCGAATTGACCGCAAAGACCGTCCCGGCCTGGGCCCCGTTCAAGTGCAGCGAGCGTGTCAGCCAGATCGACAGCAACGACATCGCCATGGCCTGCGCGAAGAAGAACGCGAACAGGAAGGCGCTCAGAACAGCGTAGTTTCTCTGTCGATTGGCAAGCACGGCATCCTCGTTCTCTGTGTGGCGGCTGCTTCGATCTCGCGAACGCGCCGCCCTCTGTTATCGATATCACGTATGCAGCCGCGATTCCGGTTTGGCAAGGCCCTAACTTGACACATGGTCACGAGCGGTTATCGATATCAGGAAGGGAAGGGCGTCACCGTATCGGGTGTTCGCCGGCCGTAACGGCCCTGGAGAGGCAATTTGATGACAAATGAGTCGAAGCGCAAGGATAGCGGCGCGAAAAGTGCGCATCGCCCTGTCGTGACGATCCATGATGTGGCGCGCCATGCCGGCGTGTCATCAATGACGGTGTCGCGGGTGATGACCGGCAAGCGGCATGTCAGCGAGGCGATGCGCGAGCGGGTAAATGCCGCGATCGCAGAACTTGAGTATTCGCCCAATCTCAACGCCCGCAGCTTTTCGAGCGCGGTACGGGTGGGGGCGATCTATTCCAATCCTTCCTCGTCGAATCTGGGTACCTTCCTCATGGGCGCGTTTCGCCAGAGCGGGGAGAGCGGCTGCCAGTTCCTTATCGAGCCGGGCGCGAACGAGGCGGAAGCCATCGCCAGCCTCCATCGCCTCGTCGAGGCGCGCATCGGCGGGGTCATCCTGCCGCCGCCGCTTTGCGATTCGCAGGCGCTCCTCGATCTCGCGGCCAGCGCGGACGTGATCCCGCTCGCCTTCGCCACGGCCATCCCCCGCGAAGGCATCTCGGCGATCATCGTCGACGACTACAAGGGCGCCTTCGACATGACGCGCTATCTCATCAGCAAGGGGCATCGCGCGATCGGCTTCATCCAGGGCGATCCGGCTCACTCGCCGTCCCAGCGCCGCGAGCAGGGATACCGCGCGGCCATGGCGGGCGCATCGCTGACGATCCGCGACGAATGGATCGCGCCTGGCCTGTTCAACTACCGCTCGGGGCTCGATGCCGCGCACAAGCTGCTCGATCAGCCCAATCGGCCGACCGCGATCTTCGCCAGCAACGACGACATGGCGGCGGCCGTCACCGCGGTGGCCCATGGCCTCAATCTGCGCATTCCGGGCGACCTCAGCATCGCTGGCTTCGATGACGCGCAGATCGCCGCTACCATCTGGCCCGAGCTTACCACCATACGCCAGCCGATCTCGGATATGGCGTCGCGCGCGGTCGCGCTGCTGAGCGACCAGGTGCGCGAGGCACGCACCGGCGCACGGCCAGAAGTGCGGCACGTGCGCGAGATGCTGACACTGGTCGAACGCGCCTCGACCGGCGCGCCGATCGACTGAACCGGCTGCGCCTGCAGCCATCAAGACATTTGCGAAAGGACTATCGCATGACCATCTTCGGCGCGATCGAAGCGGGGGGCACCAAGTTCGTCTGCGCGGTAGGCAGTTCGGGTGGCGGCTCACTTCGCACCACCACCATCCCGACGCGCGATCCAGATGCCACTTTTGCGGATGTGGAGGCGTTCTTTCGCTCGGCGGCGGACCTCGAGCCTTTGGCGGGTCTGGGCATCGCCAGCTTCGGGCCCGTCGGCGTAGCCCCGGGCCTGCCGCACTACGGCCGCATCCTGGCGACGCCCAAACCGGGCTGGGAGGGCACCGACATCATCGCTCGCGCGCACAAGTTTCTCGACGTGCCGATCGGACTGGATACTGATGTCAACGCCGCCGCCCTCGCGGAGATCGCGGCGATCGGCGGCGGTCTGCGCGATCTTGCCTATGTCACGGTTGGTACCGGGATCGGGGTGGGTCTCGTGAGTGCGGGCCGTACCGTCCATGGTATCGGGCATCCCGAGGCCGGGCACATTCCGGTCCGGCGTCATCCGGACCATGGTGATTTCGCCGGACTGTGCCCCTTCCACGGAGATTGCCTCGAAGGCCTTGCGGCGGGGCCGGCCGTGGCTGCGGCGTGGGATCTCACGCCTTCCCATGTTCCGCACGACCATCCATTTTGGGATGTCGAGGCGAGCTATCTCGCGCAACTGTGTGCTACGCTGTTCCTGACGGCCGGGCCGGAGCGCATCGTGCTCGGCGGCGGGGTGATGAAGCAGGAGCGCCTGCTGCCGCTGATCCGGGCGCGCACGCTCGAATTGCTGGGCGGCTATGTCCATGCGTTGCGCACGATCGAGGACATGGAGCGCACGATCGTCTCGCCTGCGTGCAGTGAGCCGCCCGGATTGGTCGGGGCTTTCCTGCTCGCCGAAGAGGCCGCAACCTGACCCGGGAGAGGATCATGCTTCGTACGAGCTCGCTTTCGCTTGCGGCCCTGGCCGCATGTCTGACGGCAAGCGCATCCGCCGGAGTAAGCGCCGGTGAGGGGCGCTGGATCGCCGATCAGGGCGACGGCACCTATCGCAACCCGGTGCTGGCGGGCGACTATTCTGATCCCGATGCCGTTCGCGTGGGTGACGATTTCTATCTCGTGTCATCCTCGTTCACGGATGTGCCGGGCCTGCCGATCCTACACTCGCGCGACCTCGTCAACTGGACGCTGATCGGCCATGCCCTCGGCCGTATTCCGCCTGACGACCACTATCGCACCGCCCGGCGCGGGGGAGGAGTGTGGGCTCCCGCGATCCGCCATCGCGATGGCCGCTTCGTGATCTACTATCCCGACCCGGACCGCGGCATCTTCATGGTCTCGGCGAT
>PJTY01000611.1_pt1 | contig 17167 bp, 11 predicted proteins | sample 1512121 | NCBI WGS metagenome assembly PJTY01 (sample SAMN08177680, study PRJNA422409) | Soil metagenome, whole genome shotgun sequencing project. | isolation source: Soil enriched (2) on filter paper: alkali lignin treatment | place: USA: Madison | collected 2015-01-15 | reverse complement strand
GCCCGGCCTGTTCGCCGTGGGCGGCCTGGTCATCTTCGTCATGGGCGGGCTGACCGGGGTCATGGTCGCCATGGTGCCCTTCGACTGGCAGGCCCACGACAGCTACTTCATCGTCGCCCACCTGCACTACGTCCTGATCGGCGGCATGGTCTTTCCCATGTTCGCGGCCATCTACTACTGGCTGCCCATGTCCAGCGTCCGGCCGCTGAGCGAGCGCATGGGTAAATGGATATTCTGGCTGATGTTCGCCGGACACAACATCGCCTTCCTGCCCATGCACCTGACGGGGCTGATGGGGATGCCGCGCCGGGTCTACACCTATCTGCCGGGACGCGGCTGGGACCTGCCCAACTTCATCTCGACCATAGGGGCCTTCCTGTTCGGGCTGGCGGTCCTGCTCTGGGTCATCGACATGATCCGCAACTTCCGCCCCTTCGGCCCGCGCGAGGCGGGCAACATCCACGACGGCCCCGGTCTGGAATGGCTGCCTAGCGGCTATTATTCCGTGCGCTCCGTCCCGGTGGTGAAGAGCCTCTATCCGCTCTGGGAGCAGAAGGGGTTGGCGAAGGAGGTGCAGGAGGGGCGCTGGTTTTTGCCCGGCGCGGCGGGAGGCGAGCGCCAGACCCTGGTCACCAGCCCCCTTAACGCGGAGCCGGAGTATGTCTTGCGCCTCCCGCGCCCGTCCCCTTGGCACGTTTTCGGCGCGGTCTTCACCGCCGGTTTCTTCCTGATCTTGACCATCCAGGCCTATGCCGCCGCGGTGATCAGCGGGGTGCTGGCGATCTACTGCATCATGCGCTGGTGCTGGTTCCTGGATGCGCCCTACAGTCGCAAGACCACGGACATCGGGGCGGGCGTCCGCATGCCCAACTATGTTTCGGGGCCGTCCAGTCATGGCTGGTGGGCCATGGTGATCGTGCTGATCGTCGGCGGCATGGTCTGCCTGCTGGCGGGCTTCTCCTATGTCTTCCTGTGGAGCCGACGGCCGGATCTGTGGCAGGCGCCGCCGGAGACGGCGTCGATGATGCTGCACCTCGGCGTCCTGGCCCTGGCGGGGCTGTGCGCGGCAGGCGCGCCGCGCGTGTTGCGCCGGGCGAGGAGGGGAGCGGAGACGCTCGCCACGGCTCTCCTGCTCATCAGCGCCATCGGCGCCGCGACGGCGACAGGGTTGGAGCTTCGGGCTTGGTGGTTCGCCGGCTTGAAGCCGGACGCTACCAGTCAGGGCGCCGCTGTCTTCGCTCTTCTGGGCTGGGCGGGGACTTTCGCGGGGATCGGGGCCTTGATGGGACTCTATATCCTGTTGCGTCGAACGTTTGGACGGGTGTCGGCCGACCGGCCCTCCACGGTCGATCTGATCGGCCTCTTCATGGCTTACACGGCGGGGCAGGCGGCGATGGTCGTGCTGCTGATCCGGCTGTTTCCGGGCGGCGGATCGTGACGCGCTGGCTGGCCATGACGGCGGGCCTGCTGATCTGGGCCGCGCACTTTCTCGGTCTCTATCTGCTGGCCAGCGCCGCAGACGTCTGGTCGTCGACCGAGGCGGCCGCTGGGCGCTGGATAGGGCTGGGCTTCAGCCTTCTGTGTTTGGCGCTGATCGCCGTCGTGGCTGTCGTCATGGCGCGGCGTCCTCTCCCCGATGGGCCGGGTCTGTGGGAGCGACGCGTGGCTCTGACTGGCGCGCTTGTCGCCGCCGTTGGGGTGACGTGGCAGACGACGCCGCTGGCGTTCTGAAAAATCTATCCGGGCGTACTGGATCGCCGATAGATTGGAACATATCATGAACATATGGCGCGGATTGATCTGAAACGAAAGCTGGCGGTTCTGGCGGATGCGGCGAAATACGACGCTTCGTGCGCCTCATCGGGTTCAACCAAACGGGATTCTCTGGGCGGTCGAGGGATCGGCTCGACCGAGGGCATGGGCATCTGCCACGCCTATACGCCGGATGGACGGTGCGTCAGCCTGCTGAAGATACTGCTGACCAACTTCTGCATCTACGACTGCGCCTACTGCATCAACCGGGTGTCCTCGAACGTCGAGCGGGCGCGCTTCACGGTGCAGGAGGTCGTGGATCTGACCCTGGCCTTCTACAAGCGAAACTACATCGAGGGGTTGTTCCTGTCGTCGGGCGTGATCCGCAACGGCGACTACACCATGGAGGAACTGGTCGAGGTCGCGCGACGCCTGCGCGAGGAGCACGACTTTCGTGGCTACATCCACCTGAAGTTGATTCCTGAGGCGGATGCACGGCTGGTGGAATTGGCAGGCCTCTATGCGGATCGCCTGTCGGCCAATATCGAACTGCCTCGCGATGAGGCTCTGGGCCGTCTCGCCCCGGAAAAGGACGCTAGGACGATCCGCAAGACCATGGGGCAGGTGCGGCTGAAGCTGGAAGCGGCGCAGCCGGAAAGGAGAGACCGCAAGCGGCCGCCCGCCTTCGCCCCTGCGGGTCAGTCGACGCAGCTGATCGTCGGCGCCGACGGCGCGCCGGACACGGAGATCATGGCCCGCAGCGCCTCGCTGTACGGCGGGTATGGCCTGCGCCGGGTCTATTATTCCGCCTTCAGCCCCATTCCCGACGGCTCCAGCCTGTTGCCGCCGACCAAGCCGCCCTTGATGCGCGAGCACAGGCTCTATCAGGCCGATTGGCTGATGCGGTTCTACGGCTTCACCGCGCCCGAGATCGGGGAGGGTGCGAACGGCGGCATGTTGGACCTGGACGTCGATCCCAAGCTGGCCTGGGCGCTGCGGCGACGCGAGGCCTTTCCTTTGGACGTCAACCGGGCTGCGAGAGAGAGTCTGCTGCGGGTGCCGGGCCTGGGCGTGAAGGCGGTCGACCGCATCCTGTCGGTGCGGCGGCATCGGACCTTGCGGCTCGAGGACATCGGGCGGCTGACTCGCTCCATTGAGGCGGTGCGGCCGTGGATCACGGCGCTGGACTGGACGCCCGGCGGCCTGACCGATGCGGCGGACCTGCGCGCGCGCCTGGCGCCCCGCCGCAAGGCCGAGCAGTTGAGCCTGTTCTGATGCAGACCGCGGTTCTGGCTGACCCGCTGGATTTTGAAGGCTGGCGCGAGGCGGCGCGGCGGTTGCGGCTGGCCGGCGTCGAGCCGACCGGGGTGCAGTTCGTGGTGGGGCAGTCCTTCGGCGGCCTGTTCGACGAAGCTGCTGCTCTTCCCCGGGTTGATGGCGCGTTCAGCGTCCCGCGCACCTTCTGGGAAACGGCGACCCAGTTGATCCAGCATCGATCCGACGATCGCTTCGACCTGATGTATCGCCTGCTATGGCGCTTGAAGGATCAGCCGAACCTGATGGCCATTCTGTCGGATCGTGACGTCGCCGAGGCGGCTGATCGGGTGAAGGCGGTGCGCCGCGCCGCTCACAAGATGAAGGCCTTCGTTCGTTTCCGACAGGCTGAAGACGAGACGGGCGAGCATTGGGGCGCCTGGTTCGAGCCGGCCCATCGCGTGTTGCCGGCGACGGCCCCCTTCTTCGCGCGGCGGTTCAGCACCATGCGGTGGTCGATCCTGACGCCGGACGGGTCCGCCCATTGGAACGGCGAGGCCTTGACCTATGGGCCGCCCGCCGATCAGGCGCAGGCGCCTAGGGAAGACGCGATGGAGGAATTCTGGCGCACCTATTACGCCTCGACCTTCAATCCGGCGCGGCTGCGGCTCCAGGCCATGCGCTCGGAAATGCCCAAGCGCTACTGGAAAAACCTGCCCGAGGCGGCGCTGATCCCGGAACTGACCGCGGATGCGTCGGTTCGCACAGAAGCCATGGTGACCCAGCCCGCGCCTCGACCCAACGAACGGTTCCAGCGTGTTCGCGCGCCCGCGATTGATCGCGCCACGACCGATGATCTGGTTCCCGAGACTCTCGACGACCTGGCGCGCGGCGTTCAGGGCTGCCGCCGCTGTCCCTTGTGGCGGGACGCCACCCAGGGCGTCTGCGGCGCGGGGCCGGCGCGCGCCGGCCCGATGGTGGTCGGCGAACAGCCAGGCGATCAGGAAGACCTGGCCGGACGTCCCTTCGTCGGCCCGGCCGGACGCCTGTTGGACACCATGCTGGAGGCGGCGGGGCTGGATCGGCGCGACCTCTACCTCACCAATGCGGTCAAGCATTTCAAGCACGAGCCGCGCGGCAAGCGCCGTCTGCACAAGACGCCCAATGCGGGCGAGGTCCAGGCCTGCCGCTGGTGGCTTGATCATGAGCGGCGCCTGGTGAAGCCTCGGTTGATCCTGGCGCTGGGCGCGACGGCGGGTCTGGCGCTTCTGGGCCGAAAGCCCGCCGTGCAGGCGGAGCGCGGCCAGATCATCACGGCGGACGACGGCGCGCGGGTGCTGTTAACGGTTCATCCCGCCTATCTGCTGCGCCTGCCTGATCCAACGACGAGGGATAAAGAACGCGCCAGGTTCCTGGCGGACCTCGCGGTTGCGTCGGCTGAACTTTAAGATATCAGGCGAGAAAACCAAGTGTGAGGTATCGGCGTTCGCATAGTCGCTCTGACTATGCCGATCTGAAGCAATATAAATCCAGTAAAATCAATGTATTATGTGGGCTTTTTTAATCCGGACTTGGAGTCTATTTCCCTATCCGCGAGGGCGGAACGCTCCGCCTTCGCAGAGGCGCGCTGCCGTCGATCCCTTTGAAGCTCGGTGGGATGCTCTACGGATGATTTAGGTTGGGCGGCATAAGGTGGCGCTGTTTCCGCGGATTTTCCGTAGGATGACGACGACTTTCCAACCGAGGCATACCCCTCGAGCACTCCATTCAGCTCGGAGAGCAGTCTAGTCCGTTCCGGATCGTTCGCCAGACTCTGCAGTCGTTCGTTCAGGGCGACCAGGAAGGCGGCGCGATCATTGTGCCAGTCTGGACGGGTCGCCTGGCCAGGAGTCAATCTGGCCGCGCCACGCGCGAGAGGCGTAATCGAGGCGCGAGTCAGTCGATAGGACTGATCAAGCTCAGGCGTCACTAGAGCATAACCAGCCTCGGTCAGCCGGGCCGCCAGAGCGGCTAGGGCTGTGCTCGCCGTGGTCGAGCAGCACAGCGCCTGCGACCGGCTTCCTGGCCTCGAGCCATGCGACGAGATCGGTGGCGTCGCAGCAGGCTTCGCCAACATCCGTCGCGGCCATCTGATGTCCATCCCTATGGCTCAGAGCGCATTCAGGCGCTGACGCAGGCCGACATTCAGGCCTGGCGAGAAGCCGATGAGCTCGCAGTACTAGCATAATTATATAAAGATATCTTTATATAATAATTGACTCTGGCGGCTGGCGTGTCATGTTCACGCCGTCGTGGTTCTCCGCACGGTCCTCGGACTGCGCGAAGCTAAGAGGGAAGCCGGTGAGACCTCGGTCGATGCCGGCGCTGCCCCCGCAACTGTGAGCGGCGAGTTGAAGGTCCATTTTGTGTCACTGGGGGTTCGCCTCCGGGAAGGCCGGACCGGAGGCGATGACCCGTGAGCCAGGAGACCTGCCTCGACAGATAACGTCCTCCGGCGGGGTGTCCGGTCAGGTCGCATGAGCGCCGCGACGGGACGATTCCGCGCGAGCGGTCGCGCGTCCCTGTCCGCTGTCTCGCCACAGCATCAACGGCAGAGACCATGGCGAGCAGCGAATTCACCTTCAGCATCAAGCGCACCCCGCTCGACGAGAATTACGTTCCCGCCGAGAACACGCGGATCACGACCAACTTCGCCAACCTGGCCAGGGGCGAGAGCCGTCAGGAGAACCTGCGCAACACGCTGAGGATGATCGACAATCGGTTCAACTCCCTGGCGCACTGGGGCAATCCGAAAGGCGATCGCTACGCGGTCGAACTCCAGATCGTCTCCGTCGAGATGAGCCTGGCTCCCGGTGAAGGGACGGACAGCTTTCCGCTGATCGAAATCCTTCAGACGACGATTGTCGATCAGCAGACCGGCGAGCGAACCGATGGGATCGTGGGAAACAACTTCTCCTCCTACGTCCGCGACTACGACTTCAGCGTGGTTCTGCCGGCGCACATGAAGGCCAATCCCGGCGCCTTTGCGCCGGCGGATTTCGGCGACCTGCACGGCAAGCTGTTCAGGCATTTCCTGAACTCGGCCGCCTATCGCGCCAATTTCGGCAAGCCGCCGGTCATCTGTCTGAGCGTGTCGAGCAATAAGACCTATCACCGCACCGGCGATGAGCACGCCGTCCTGGGTCTGGAATACGGGAACGACGCCTTCTCGCCGACCGACGAGTATTTCGCGAAGATGGGGATGAAGGTCCGCTACTTCATGCCCAAGGGCAGCGTGGCGCCCTTCGCCTTCTACCATGTGGGCGATCTGACGGCGGACTACACCGATCTGGAGCTGGTCAGCACGATCAGCACCATGGAGACCTTCCAAAAAATCTACCGTCCCGAGATCTACAACGCCAACTCCCCGGCTTCGGAACAGTATCAGCCCAGCCTCAAGTACCAGGACTATTCGCTGACCCGGATCGTCTACGACCGCGAGGAACGCAGTCGACTGGCCGTCGAACAGGGCCGGTTCGTCGAGGAGCGCTTCATCAAGCCGCACCGCGCCCTGCTGGACCAGTGGTCCGCCAACTTCGCCGCCTGATCAGTCCCGAATTGCTAAAGTCATCGAAAATGAAAACCCTGTTGCCCACCTCGACCGCCGGCAGCTTGCCCAAGCCCGTCTGGCTGGCCGAACCCGAGACCCTCTGGTCGTCCTGGAAGCTGGAAGGCGAGGCGTTGATCGAGGCCAAGCGGGACGCCCTGCGCCTGTCGCTGGACGATCAGCGTCGGGCCAGCATCGACATCGTCAGCGACGGCGAGCAGACCCGCCAGCATTTCGTCACCACCTTTATCGAGCATCTGGACGGCGTCGATTTCGAGCAGCGCAAGACCATGCGCATCCGCAATCGCTATGACGCCAGCGTGCCGGTGGTCGCGGGCGCGGTCAGCCGACCGAAGTCGGTCTTCGTCGAGGACGCGAAATTCCTGCGCGCCCAGACTGACCAGCCGATCAAATGGGCCCTGCCGGGGCCGATGACGATGATCGACACCCTCTACGACGACCATTACGGCAGCCGCGAAAAGCTGGCCTGGGAATTCGCAAGGATCCTCAACCAGGAGGCCAGGGAGCTGGAAGCCGCCGGCGTCGACATCATCCAGTTCGACGAGCCCGCCTTCAACGTCTTCTTCGACGAGGTCAATGACTGGGGCGTGGCGACGCTGGAGAAGGCTGCCGAGGGGCTGAAATGCGAGACGGCCGTCCACATCTGCTACGGCTACGGCATCAAGGCCAACACCGACTGGAAGAAGACCCTGGGGTCGGAGTGGCGCCAGTATGAAGAGGCCTTCCCCAAGCTGCAGACGTCCAGCATCGACATCATCTCGCTGGAGGCCCAGAACTCCCGCGTGCCGATGGACCTGATCGAACTGATCCGGGGCAAGAAGGTGATGGTCGGGGCCATCGACGTGGCGACCGACGTCATCGAGACGCCGGAGGAGGTCGCCGACACCCTGCGCAAGGCGCTTCAGTTCGTGGACGCCGACAAGCTCTATCCCGCCACCAACTGCGGCATGGCCCCCCTGTCGCGCCGGGTCGCCAACGGCAAGTTGAAGGCGCTAAGCGCGGGCGCGGAGATCATCCGGAAAGAACTGTCGGCCTAAGCCCATGAACGCTCTTCTGCGCCGGCTGCGTCTGGACCCCTATATCCTCGCATGGCCAGTCGCTGTCATGACTGCGCGGGGAGCGGGCAAGGACAATCTGGATCAGGCGGTCCATGCTGCCTATCCGGCGGTATAGCCGAATGAGGAAGCTTGGCTGACTTTGTATGAAGGCTGTCATCTGCGCGTGAAGAAGTCCACGTGGGTCATGATCTCGATCACATCGCCAGGCTCGTCCTTCGGGGGTGGCGGCAGGGGCTGGGCGCGCTGGAGCATGGCCAGCGCCTCCCTGTCCAGCATGGGGCGGCCGGATCCGCGGACGATCGACGATGACAGCACCCGTCCGGCGCGGTCCATGGTGAAGCGGAGATGCACCACGCCTTCTTGGCGCTGGCGCTCGGCGATGGCGGGATAGCGCTTATTGCGGTCGAGGTGAGCCAGGACCCGCGCGCGCCATTCCTGGGGTGTGCTGGACGCCTGAGCGGCGGGTGGAGCGGGTCGGGCCAGTGGCGCCGTAGTGGCTGGCGAAGGCGGCTGGGGCGTCTGAGCCGCTGGCGACGTTTCAGGCTGGACGGGCGACGCCAGGGCGGCCGACGGCGTGTCGACCGCCGCAAGGCGGGGGGCGACTTTCTGCGCCGGCTGTCGGCTCCCGGGGGTGTTCTGGGCGCGTTGAGCCTGTTCCTCGCCAGGCGCGCGCTCGGAGGGCGCCTGGACCGGCGAGGCGTCAAAACGGATCAGCTCCACCGCAATCGTCTGGGGCTCGGGCGGAGGCGGAGCGGCGGCGCCGACCTTCAACAGGACAATGAAGGGGGCGGCGTGCAGAAGGACGGCCGCCGACATCGCCATCAGATTGCGACGGCGCGAACGCCGCACCGGCCGTCCCGGCGGAGGTGATGCGGCGAACGATACGGGGGCGGCGGTCAGCCTCATGCCTGACCGGCGTCGAAATAGAAGGCGCGATCAACGAGTTCTCGAACACGCCTGAAGGCGTCACGCGCGCCCTCGTTCACCCGTTCTTCCTCTTCGGCGGAGAAATCCGGAGCGTCGAGACGGGCGGTGAAGGCGCGCCAGGCGTTTGCGCGACCTTCCGACGCGGGGGCGAGGTGGCGGGCGCCGAAGGCCTCTGACAATCCCAGGCCTGCGGCGGCCTTCAGCAGGAAGGCGGCGCCGAGGTTGGAGCCCTCGGCGACATAGAGCCAGCCCAGGGCCGTGGGAACATCGGCGGCCTGGCCTGCCGCGAAGCGGGGGGGATCGTCGTCCGTGGCTGGCTCGGCGTCCAAGTCGGCCAGATCGGCCCGCACTTCGGCTTCGCGGCGTCGATGCGACAGGTCCGGGATCAGCGCCGCCAGTTCCGGCTGATCGTAGAGCGCCGCGATGTCCTTGTGGAACGCGTGCTGCACCCGCAGGAAACGAACGTAGCGTCCCCTGTCGGCGAACGGATCCGCGGCCATGATGGTCTTGTCGAGGCTGTCGTGAATTTGATGGCTGGCGGCCTTGAGGCGCCGCGCGCGACTGTGTTCGCTCATTGTCGTGATCATTGCCTAGAAACGATAGCTGAAGCCGATGCGCAGGGCGTGCAGGTCCGCGTCGCTACGAACCTTTCGGCCGTTGACGATATTGGACGTCCCGGGGCTGGAAATCGTCTCGCGCAGGATAGCGCCGGTCACAGGGTCGCGCATGATGGCGCCCGTAACAGGATCGCGGACGAACGATGTCTGGGACCAGGCCAGGGCCGCGCCCTGTCTGGCTTCATCGAAGCTGTGCGTGGCGTCGCCGAAGCGTGAATAGAGGTACTCCGTTCGCACGGACCACGAACCGCCCAGATCACGTTCCAGGCCTGCGCCCAGGCTCCAGCCGGACCGCGTCTTGCGGCTGGTTTCGGTGAAGAAATGCTCCAGGGCGTTGATCATGCCCTGATCGTTGCCGCCGACCGAACGATATTGATTGCGGGTCTGGGTTTCTCGCAGCCAAGCCGGTCCGGCGGCGCCGTAAACGAACGTACGGCCCAGGGCGTAGCCGACACGGGCGCGCAAGACCCCCATGCGATCCCAGTCGTAGCTCGTGTCTGATTCCAGCGTGTCGAGCGCGCGCAGGCTGTCGGTATAGCTGCTTGGGTCGCTGACCAGCACGCCAGTCCAGCTTCCTAGCGCGCCGGCTTGGAAATCGCCCTCCAGACCCAGCACCAGATTATTGGCGAACTGCCAATTGTAGCCAGCGTGGACGCCGCCCATGGCGTTGTCGAGGCGCAGATCGATCAGACCGTCGTTTTCCAGATCGGCCGGAGCGCCCGAAGCATCCGTGACCGTTCCTTCCGAGCGGCCGAAGCCATAGCCGAAGCTGGCGCCGACATAGGGGCCGGTCCAGTCCGTGACCTCACCGTAGTCGGCGCCGCCGAACCAGTTCGGCAGCCAGGCGTTCGAGCCGGCGCCCAACTGGCCGGTCAGACCGATACGGAAGGTGCGACCCGGCGCAGGCACAACGCCGAGGCTGAGCGCCTCCAGATAATATTCGTCCGTCAGGTTCTCGACGCTCCAGTCCAGCGATACGGCGTCGCTGAAACGATAGCGTCCCGTCAGGTCGACGGTGGTGTAGGCCTCCCAGGGAATGGCCTTCAACAGAGGCGCGAAGCCGCTGTCCGTCGGCTCGAATTCCACCGCGCGCTCGCCGCGATAGACGATGCGGCCGCCGACCATGACCCTATCATTCAGGAAGCTCTTGTTGATCGACAGATTGGCCGAGAACTCGGGCGGGATGTAGTTGGTGGCGTAGTCGGAGGCCAGCGAACTGGCCACGCAGGCTTCGCCGGGGCGGCAGAACAGGATGTCGTCATACCATGTCGCGCCCGCCGCGACCTTCCAGCCTCCGATGCTGTAGTCGGCGTTGAACTCCAGCCCGCTGAACTGGGCGCGATCGATGTTGTACATCTGCATCTGATAGACGGAGCGGACGTAGCGGCGGGCGATGTAGTCGTGAATATCGTTGTCGAACCAGACCAGCTTCAGACCCAGGTCGTCATCGGCGGCGAACAGGTTGGAACGGACATAGTTGACCCCGACTTCCCAGTTATGGGCCTCTTCCTTGTGCAGGTCGGGATTGGCCATCATGAAGAAGCCGGATGTCGCCTCCATCAGCGAGGGGAGGCGCGCCGCCTGCTTGTAGTTGGCGAACAATTGCCATCCGTCCGCAGGCATGACCGTGGCGCCCAGCGAGAAGCCGAAGGCGTCCTCGCTGCGGTTCAGGATCGGGGCGCTGTACACCGTGCCGGTCTGGCGGTCTTCGAGGCTGTAATCCTGATAGCGCAGGCCGCCGTTCAACTGCAGCCAGGCCGTCGGCGTCAACTGCATCTGCGCGAACAGGCTGGCCTCTTCGCGCATGCCCTGGCGGGCCGGAGGGTTGCCGCTGCCGCTCCATTCGCCGATCGGGCCGGCTTCCTCACGAAGATAGGAGACGCCGTAGTCGGCGGATAGCAGCCCCGCCGGCGTTGCGAGGCGCGAGCTGTTGCTCGCATCAACGCCCCAGGTGTCGATGTAGCGACGCATCGGGTCGGACTGGCCCAGAGACGGCGCGCTCTCCTCCAGTTGCGACAGCCAAGCGTTGAGCTTCAGATCGATCAGCTCATTCGCCGGATTCCAGCGATAGCGGCCGGTGAAACGGTCCAGCGCCGTCTGCGACAGCGGATGCCGTTGATTCACGGAGGCCGTCGGATTGGTCATGGCGCCGGGATAGTTCTCGCCGAAGCTGCTCCAGTAGCCGCCGTAGCCCAGTTCGACGGCGTGATCCTCGGCCGGCCGGAACGTCGCCTTGAACAGAACGGATTCTGTTTCGGTGGAAGTGTTCAGCACCTCTTCGCCGGCGGCGAACGGTGTCGCGCCGTAGCCGTCGTAGAAGGCCAGGGCGCGCGCACACAACTGGGTCATCTGCTGATCCTTGGGCGCGGAGACGCAGTATTCGGAGGGCGTGTTCGTGCGCTGGGGCGCACCGTCGCCATTCGCGCCGGCGTGATAGTTCCCGCTGCGGCGGAAGGCGTAACCTGCGACAAGGTCCAGGCGCTCGCCCTTGCGGCCATAGACGAGGCTGCCCGACCCGTCGGTGGGTTCGAACACGGCGGGGCGGCCGGTTCCGCGCGTGGCCAGCAGTGGTTCATAGCCGCCCCAGAGCGCGGGTTCGATCAGCGAGCGACGCATGGATGAGCCGGGCTCGGTGCTGTTGGTTCCAAGGCCCAGTTTGAAGCGCAGGCCGCTGGTCTCGCCTTGCGGGACCACGTCGTCGACGGTCAGGGTGGTCATGCTGACCGAACCGCCGATGCCCCCCGCGATGGCGTTGCCGTTCGAGGGGCCCTTCTCGATGGCGACGGAACTGATGAAGTCCGGATCGATGAAGCTGCGGTTGCTGGTCCCCTGATAGCCCCGATAGACGGTGGTTCCGTTGATGGAGCCGTCCACGGTGACGGCGACGCGGCCCTGACCCTGCAATCCACGGATATTGACGTCCAGGCCGCCGCTGTTGCGCGACTCGCCCGATAGAACGCCGCTTTCGCTTTTCAGCAGGTCGGCGGGCGAGGTTCCCGGATAGGCGTCCAGAGTTTCCCGATCGATCACGCTGACGGAACCGGGGGTCACATAGACGGTTCCTGCGGTCCGGTCCCATCCGCCCACGGCGCCGGAGCCGGCTTCGCTCTGACGGCTGTCGCCGGCGCCCTCGACCCGCACAGCGCCGAGTTGGATAACGCCCGGCTGCGCCTGGGGCGCCCGTTCCAGCGTGACGACGGCGCCGTTCAGCCGATAGGTGAAGCCGGAGCCCGCCAGCAGGCGATCCAGCGCCTGTCGCGGAGTCAGGACGCCCTGGACGCCTGCGGTCTGGATTCCCCGAACCGCCGCGCCGTCGGTGGCGACCTGAAGCCCTGACTGGGTGGCGAAGACGACCAGGGCGTCGGCCAGAGGCTGGCGCGGCACGTCATAGGCGCGTGCGGCCTGCTGCGCGGCGGACTGCGCGAGCGTGGGCGAGGCGAGATAAAGCGGCCCCAGGGCCGCGGTCGCCATCAGGAAGGAAGTCACCGCCGACCGGCGCGCCCGACTACGCGCGTTTCGCCCCATACTCACTGAGAAACTCCATCTCTCGACTGAAACGGCGGGTGCAATTCATTCGCAATCGCCTGTTCTGGGCTTAACGAGCGAGCGGTCAAGTTTTCCAGAAATAGTGCCGACTGGCGGGGTGGGATGATTATTTATAACAATTATTCAATATGTTATGTGGATACGATGATGATCCATGGCGTGATGCGCCGCACCTTTCCGCCCAGGGGTTCGACCATCACAGCCAGACCTGAAGCAGGATCGGTCATGTCGTAGGAGCCGGTTACCGTGCGACGGCCAAGTCCGCCATTTGTCAGGATGATCACCCCGCGGTGGCGTCGTCGTGCATCGCTCAGCATCTCGGTGACGGTCTGATCCAGCGCGATGAGACGGTCTTGCCGCCAGGCGCCCACGATCTCGGGCGCACTACGCCCGATCCGGACGCCGCCGGGGACGGCTCGCGTCCAGTCGCCGCCATTCAGGACGGTGACGCCGGCGTCGTTTCGCTCGACGCGGACCCGGCCGTGTCGAACAGCGACGTCCGTGCCCGCCGCGCCCATCCGCACATTGAAGCCGGTGCCCAGCACGGTGACGCGCGCGTCCTTGGCCTCAACATGAAAAGGACGGGTCGGGTCGTGTGCGACCTCGAAATAGGCCTCGCCGGTCACGAGGCGGACATCGCGGCGATCTCCCTGCCGGTCGATCGAGATCGCGCTGCCCGGCGCCAGGCGGACGGTGCTGCCGTCTGCGAGCGCAATGGTGCGCTCGTGACCGATGTCCGCCACGTAGTCGGCGGTCCACCGCAAGGCCGTCGACGGCGCCAGGACGGCGGCTATCAAGGCTGCGGCGATCCCGCAAGCGACGACGATACGGGCTCGCGGCCGTCGCGACGACGCGCGCGACGTTGGAATCTTCCGCATCAGGGAGGTGACCTGGCCCACGTCTTCCCAGGCGATGGCGTGGGCGGGGGATTGATCGAGCCAGCGTTCGAACGCGCGCCGAAGGTCTTCGTCGCCCGGCGCCTCGTTCAGACGGACGGACCATTGCGCCGCCTGCCTCAGGGGCGTGTCGGACTTCGCCGGCGCTGTCATTTCCGTTTCCCCTCAAGAAGGGCCTGGATGAAGATTGCGGCCTCTTCAAACTCAACGTCTGGACCGATGGTTTTTCCAGAAACAGGCGTCGTGATCATGGTTCAGACGTCTCGCGACAGGCGCTGGGCGCAGTGTTCCACGCCGTCGACGACAAGCGCCTGGGCCAAGGCGACGGACACGTTCAGACGTGCGGCGACTTCTCGGAGCTTCAGACCTTCGACCTTGTAGAGAATGACCGCGCGTCGCGTCCGTTCGGGCAGTTCGTTCAGGCTCTCCAGCAGGCGCTGGAGATCGGAACGCGCCACGACCGCGGCTTCAGGGGAGGGGGAGTCGTCGGTCGGTTGGTTTCCGTCCTCGACCAGGCCTTCGACGGATCGCCGCCCTGACCGCTTGCGCGCGCGGTAAACGTCCAGCGCAAGGTTTCGAACGGTTCTATAGAGGTAGCCGACAGGTTCGGCGATGAGCCGGCGACGTTCGACAGCTTCGACCCGAAGCCACGCGTCCTGAACCAGGTCTTCGGCATGGGCGTGATCGCCGACGATGCCGCAGGCGTAGTCGATCAGCGCCTGCCTGTGCGTTTGATAGACTTCGAGAGAGCGAGGCGGCTGAGACGGCAAGCGAGCAGGTCGACGACGATAGGTTATCTGACGAGCGGCATCCGTGGCCGTCGGACTGAGCCGGCCGCAGATTCTGCTCGGTTCGGGGGCGCCGGAGCGGCCCCTTCGCCGATCAGGGACGCGGGGCCGCCGGAGGGGCGGCGACATCCAGCGGAATGCGGACGATGCTTTCGACGCCGCTGGCGGAGTAGGTGCTGGTGAAGGGCGTCTTCACGGTTACGAACAATGTCTGTCCGTCAGCCGAAAGCGCCAGGCTGTTCGGGTTCGGCCCGGCCCGCACCGTGCGTTTCAGGGCGTGCGTATCCGCATCCCATACCGACACCGTGCCCCGCTCGCGGTTGGTCACATAGAGTTCGCGCCGTTGGGGGTGGAGCAGGATGGCCATGGACTCGCCGGCCTCCGGAATGTCCCCGATCTTCTCGCCGGTGTCCGGATTGACGATCAGCACCGTCTTCAGCTTCGAGTGATCGGTCACGTAGAGCCGATTGCTATCGACGTCGAAGGCGAAGTTCAGCAGCAGGGCTTCGGCGTCTCCGGCCGGGCGGAAACGGCGCTTGATGGCGTAGGAGGCGGTATCGATGACCAGGATTTCTCCCCCGCCGTTGGCTGCGTAGAGGTCGCCCGTGCGCGGATGGATCGCCAAGCCCGTGACCCATTTCCCAGCCTCGCGGATTGTATGGCGAAGTTGAAGCGTATCGGCGTCAACGACCCAGATCACGCCGGGATCGCCCACCGCTCCGATGTAGAGCGCGCCGTTGGCGGCGTCATGGATCACCTGACGGGGGCCGAATTTATTACCGTCCGGGCCGACCTCGTTCAGGTCCAGCCGGCCGATGATGCTGTTGTCTTCCAGGTTGAAGGCCGTGACGCTGTGCTCAAGGCTGTTCGTCGCATAGAGCCTTGAGCCGTCGGCGTTCAGGGCCAGGGCGAAATTGCCCCGGTCCGTGTGGATCGCGCCGACCGGCTCCAGGGTGTCGGCGTTCAACTTATAGACGATCCCGCCCTTGACGCCCGGAATGGCCAGGGCGGAGGCAACGTAGAGCGCGTCGTCGCCAGGATTGTAGCGGACTTCATAGATCCCCCGCGTCAACTCGCGGTAGAGTACGCCATTATCCAGCACGGCGGCGCTGGCGGCGGGTTCGGCGGGCAGGCCCGACGGCATGTTCTGCGCCAGCGCGGGGGCGGAAAGCCCGGCTCCGGCGAGCAGCAGGAGGGCGGCGGCGGATGATTTCTGTAATCTGGTCATGTTGACGGCCTTGGGCATGAGGGGGGTCAGAAACGGTATCGCAGGCTGACCGTCGCGTTTCGCGGCGCGCCGTAGCGATACTGGCTGAAGAAGCCGATCTGGCTGTAATAGGTCTCGTCGAAGAGGTTCTCGACATTGGCCTGCAGCTGAAGCGCGTCGCTCAGGTCGTAGCGCGCCATCAGGCTGACCAGGGCGAAGCCGTCCTGCTGGAAGCGGAAGGGCGCGTTGGTGACGGGATTGACGCCGGCCGAATAGTTCTTGCTGCGGTAATTGACCCCGCCGCCGATGACCAGATCGCTCCAGGCGCCGGGCAGGCGGTAGGTGGTGAACAGCTTGAGCAACTGGCGGGGATGGTCGGTGTTCACGGCCTGGCCGGTCGCGTCCTCGACCTCGAACTGGCTGTAGCCGAAGTTGATGTTCCAGCCTTCGAGCGGGCGGCCGGTGACTTCCAGTTCGAAGCCCTTGCTGGTCGCGCCCTCGGCGCCGTAATAGGCCTGCGCCGGCGGGGTGACGCCGGGAACGAAATAGCCGATGTCCGCCTGAGCCAGATTGTCCTGTTCGATCCGGAACACGGCGACGGAGGTCTGCAGGGCGTCGTCGAAGAAGGCGCTCTTGAGCCCTGCCTCATAAGCGGCGCCGACGATAGGCTCCAGATAGCCGCCATTGCGATCGCGCGCATCCTGGGGCTGGAAGATCTCGGTATAGCTGGCGTAGAGCCGATGCGTCGGCGTCAGGTCATAGAGCGCTCCGACATAGGGAATGAAGACGTCGTCGTCGCCGTAGTCGCGCTCGGGTCCGAAATTGAATCCCGACAGATCCCAGCTCGCCAGGCGCCCCCCGCCGATCAGTTTCAGCGAGTCCGTCAGGTTCAGCCGCAGGGCACCGTAAAAGCCTGTCTGCTTGACCGTCTCATCGACCGCCAGGACGCCGACGTCGGAGAAGCCGGGATAGGGATAGGCGGCGCCGTCCCAATTCACGAAGTCGTCCGCCGGGGGGAAGGCGAGGGCGGCGTAGGTGGAGGTCTCCCGATCCTGGGTGCTGTGCAGGGCCCCGACGACGAACTCATGCCGGCGGCCGAACAGGCCGAAGTCGCCCTTCAACTGAATGTCGAAGCTGTTCTGGATGCTCTCGCCGTCGTCCGAGTAGGGATAGGTGTACTGGATCGCGCCGGTAGAGAGATCGACCAGGCCCGACAGATAGAGAATCTCTGTGGTCTGGGCGTTGCGCAACCAGTTGTAGTTGGCCGTGAGTCGCCAGCCGTTGGCGAACTCGTGCTGGATGTTGGCGAAGATGTTCTGGTTCTCGGTGTCCCAGTAGGTCCAGTCGGCCGAAGCGGTCTTGGAGCGCGGCCAGACGGCGAAGGAGCCGTCGCTGTAGAAGGAGGGCAGGGCGCCCCAGGCCGGGGCGTTGGGCGAACCGGATTGGTGACTCGCGCCGATCCTCAGCAGGGTGCGGTCGGTCAGGTCGGCGTCGATCACCCCGTACAGCACGGTC
>PJTY01000608.1_pt1 | contig 17199 bp, 14 predicted proteins | sample 1512121 | NCBI WGS metagenome assembly PJTY01 (sample SAMN08177680, study PRJNA422409) | Soil metagenome, whole genome shotgun sequencing project. | isolation source: Soil enriched (2) on filter paper: alkali lignin treatment | place: USA: Madison | collected 2015-01-15 | reverse complement strand
GGCGGGGACGTCGCATCTGGTCGTGGTGGACGCCCAGGGGAACGCCGTCAGCATGACCACGACCGTCGAGAGCCTGTTCGGCTCGGGTCGGATGGCGGGCGGTTTCTTCCTGAACAATCAGCTGACCGACTTCTCCCTGGTCCCCACGGCGTCGGACGGCACGCCGGCGGCCAACGCCGTGGCGGCGGGCAAGCGGCCGCGTTCGTCCATGTCGCCGGCCTTGATCCTGGATCGCGAAGGGCGGTTGATCGGGGCGCTGGGCTCGCCGGGCGGTTCGTCCATCCTGGCCTATAACGCCAAGGCTCTGATCGGCGCCCTGGCCTGGGGCCTGCCGCTGCAACAGGCGTTCGACCTGCCGAACCTGGTGGCCAAGGGGGACGGCTTCGGCGCCGACACCGAGGGCTTCCCCGAGGCCGTGCGCGAAGGCATGGCGGCGCGCGGCGTCGCCTTGCAGCCGAACACGACCGAGACTTCAGGCCTGCATGGGGGCTTGTGGCGGAACGGGCGCTGGGACGGAGCCGCCGACAGCCGCCGCGAAGGCGTGGCGCGGACGCAGTAGGGCGGCGGGCCTATTCGCGGGGGCGGATCGTCAGTTGGAAGGCCACCAGGCCTTCCGACACGTCCGTGTTGATGCCCTGATAGCCGCGCAGGCCCTTGGCCTCGATCTCGCGATAGACGACGCCGAAGGAGCTTTGCACCGCGCCTCGGCGATAGGCCACGCCGATGGAGGCGTCGCCGAGATAAGCGCCGGCGTCCTGGCTGACGCCCGAACGCGCGAAGTCGCCGTCGCGCGTGCGCGCGAAATTGTAGCCGACCGCCCGCTTGGAGCCTGCCGCGTACAGATACCAGCGCGGGCGCTCGCCGAAGGCCTCGTCGCCGTTGGGGGCCAGGCGGTCCAGGCCCTCGCCGATGCGCAGGGTGGCGCCCGCCTCGGCCGAGGGGCCGTCGCTGCCGACGCCGAAGCCGGCGTGGGGCGTCAGCGACACTTCCAGCCCCGAGGCCGTGCGGCCCTTCGCCGCCGTCCAGCCGCGCGTATAGGTGACATCGTAGCTCTCGCCCGAGAAGGCGGCCGGGTCTAGGGCGCGCGGCGGCAGGGGCGCGCCATCGGCGCGGCGCAGTTCGCCCGTGGTGACGATGCGCAACCGGTCGGTGAAGCCGTCCCCGGCGAACCAGGCTTCCTGGCGCAGCTCGCCCTCATCGGCGCTCAGTCGGGCGACATCGTTGAACTGAACCGGGGCGCCGAAGGCGGCGTCAGGTTCGGTCGAGAAGGGCAGGCGGCTGTCCAGCCGGGCCGCGGCGTCCTCGAACCGGACGGCGTCGCCGCCACGAACGGCGACGGAGCCTTCGGCCATGGTCTGGGGCATGGCGAAGACGGTCGTCGGGGCGACCGCCGCGATCATCCATCCTGCCCATGCCATCGGTCGCATCAACGGTCCCTCCCGATCCGTTAACGCCTCCACTGTGCACGAACGCCAGGGAACCGCAACGGACTCTTTTACGCCTTAATCCTTGTCAGACGAACGAAGCCGCCCGGAGAGGGTTCCCGCGGGCGGCTTGAAGGCGATGGCGATGACCTTGCGGGCCGGCCTTACTGGCAGGCCAGGCACTCGTCGTAGTCGGTGCGGGCGATGGAGAAGAGGTCCGGCTGGTTCGGATCGATCTCTTCTTCCTTCTTGTCCTCGGCGCCGGCGAAGGCGGCGCGCTGCACCGACTTGGAGCGCAGGTAGTAGAGGGACTTCAGGCCCCGCTCCCACGCCGACCAGTGCAGCATGTGCAGGTCCCACTTGTTGACGTCGCCGGGGATGAACAGGTTCAGCGACTGCGCCTGGCAGATGTCGCCGGTGCGGTCGGCGGCCAGTTCGATGACCCAGCGCTGATCCAGCTCGAAGGCGGTCTTGTAGATGGCCTTCTCGTCGTCGCTCAGAGCATCCAGGTGCTGGACCGAGCCTTCGTGCTCGAGGATCGAGGACCAGACGGCCTCGGTGTCGATGCCCTTTTCGCCCAGCAGGTCCTGCAGATAGGGGTTCTTGACCGCGAAGGAGCCCGACAGGGTCTTGTGGGTGTAGATGTTGGCCGGGATCGGCTCGATGCCCGCCGACGTGCCGCCGCAGATGATCGAGATCGAGGCGGTCGGGGCGATGGCCAGCTTGTGGCTGAACCGCTCCATCACGCCGCGATCGGCGGCGTCGGGGCAGGGGCCCTTTTCCTCGGCCAGGGTGCGGCTGGCCTTGTCGGCCTCGCGGCGCAGGTGCTTGAACAGGCGCATGTTCCAGCTCTTGGCCATGGCCGATTCAAAGGCCACGCCCTGCGACTGCAGGAAGGAGTGGAAGCCCATCAGGCCCAGACCCACCGAGCGCTCGCGCTGAGCCGAATAGACGGCGGCGGCCATCGACGACGGGGCGCGGGTGATGAAGTCCTCGAGCACATTGTCGAGGAAGCGCATGATGTCCTCGATGAAGCGGGGTTCTTCGCGCCACTCCAGGAAGGTCTCGGCGTTGACCGACGACAGGCAGCAGACGGCGGTGCGCTCGACGCCCTTATGATCCAGGCCCGTGTGCAGCATGATTTCCGAGCACAGGTTGGACTGTTTGACCGACAGGCCCAGGTCCTTCTGGTGCTGCGGCATCTGCCGGTTCACCGTGTCCGAGAAGATCAGATAGGGCTCGCCCGTCTGCATCCGGATTTCCAGGATCTTGGTCCACAGGTTGCGGGCGTCGACGGTTTTGCGGACCTCGCCGTTCTTGGGCGAGATCAGGTCGAAGGGCTTGCCTTCGCGGACCGCCTCCATGAAGGCGTCGGTGATGTTGATGCCGTGGTGCAGGTTCAGCGAGCGGCGGTTGAAGTCGCCCGACGGCTTGCGGATCTCGAGGAACTCCTCGATTTCCGGGTGGTGGATGTCCAAGTAGACGGCGGCCGAGCCGCGACGCAGCGAGCCCTGCGAGATCGCCAGGGTCAGCGAATCCATCACGCGGATGAAGGGGATGATGCCCGAGGTCTGGCCCGCGCCCTTGACCTTCTCGCCGATGGAGCGGACGCCGCCCCAGTAGGTGCCGATGCCGCCGCCGTTCGAGGCCAGGGAGACGTTCTCGTTCCAGACGTTCTGGATGCCGTCCAGGCTGTCGTTGACCGAGTTCAGGAAGCAGGAGATCGGCAGGCCGCGATCCGCGCCGCCGTTCGACAGCACCGGCGTCGCCGGCATGAACCACAGCTTGGACATGTAATCGTAGACGCGCTGGGCGTGGTCGGCGTCGTCGGCGTAGGCCGTGGCCACGCGGGCGAACATGTCCTGATAGCTTTCGCCCGGCAGCAGGTAGCGGTCTTCCAGGGTCTTCTTGCCGAAATCGGTCAGAAGGGCGTCGCGCGTGCGGTCCAGCTTCAGACCGCCGACCACCGTCAGCTGAGGCTTGGCCTCCGGCGGCGCCGAGGAAACCGTAGAGAATTCCGTCGTCTGCAGAGCTTCGCCGCCAGCCATTTTCATCCCTGTCCCGAACAAATCGATTAGAAGGCCGTACCGGTTTGAGACACTACATCTAGTGGCTGCTCGCCGGTGTTCGGCTAGATATATGGGTGCATATCCCTAACCGCAGGTAAAGCTCTTGACGGGAGCTTTTCTGACGAATCGGTGGGCGGCTGATCACACCCTGTGGAAATGACTCAGGAATTGGGGGTGATCACATTTTTCACCGAACCGTCGTCGATTTCTGCGAGGCCTGAAAGGGAACGTCGCAACAGCTTGGCCGTTAGCGCCCCATGGCTCCGCATCCCACCGCCTTCCTGACGCGCGCCCTGCGGGTCGCCCGCACAGAAATCGCCGCTGTGGCCGCCATGCTGGTGGTCGCCCTGGGGGTGCTGATCTTCATCGAGGTGGCCGACGACATGCGCGAGGCGGACGGCCAGGCCTTCGATCAGGCCGTGCTGGCGGCGGTCCGACCCTTCGCCGATGATCCGGGTCGACCCTGGGGGCCGTGGTGGCTGCACGAGGCGGCGGCGGACCTGACGTCGCTCGGCGGCATATCCGTGCTGACCCTGTTCGCCGTCATCGCCATCGGCTTCCTGCTGATCATGGGCAAGCGGCTGTCGGCCCTCATGCTGATCGTCGGCCTGGCCGGCGGGGTGGCCCTGAGCGAGGGACTGAAGGCCCTGTTCGAGCGCGAGCGGCCGCCGCAGATCTATCAGGCGGTGGAGACGCTGAACGCCAGCTTCCCCTCGGGCCACGCCCTGCTGTCGACCGTCTTCTACCTGACGCTGGGCGTCATGCTGACACGCGCCTTTCCGCGCAAGCGGCTGAAGGCCTATGTTCTGGGCTGCGCGGTGGTGATCGCCCTTCTGATCGGGCTGACGCGAATCTACCTGGGCGCGCACTGGGCGTCGGACGTGTTTGCGGGCTGGAGCGTGGGCGCCGCCTGGTCGATGGCCCTGTGGCTGGTCGCCTACGCCGCCGAGCGCCGCCAGCGTCTGCATGACGCGCCGCTTCAGGATTCGCCCTAGCCGTCCTTCCTTAGACCAAGGTCTAGCGCCGCGACGGCGCGCGGCTGACGGATAAGGAAGGACGACGCTTCAGGAGTTTCCCATGACCGATTTCGCCGCCCTCTACGCCGAACGGCTGACGACGCCCGAGGCGGCGGCTGCCCTGATCCCCTCAGGCGCGAAGGTCGCCATGGCCCTGGGCGTCGGCCAGCCGCCCGCCCTGCTGAAGGCCCTGGCCGACCGGGCCGAGGCGCGGCAGGTGGGCGACGTCAACCTCTACTACCTGCTGTCCACCGCCATCGCGGGCGAGACGGTGATGCGCTACGAGCTGACCGACCGCATCCGCCCGCACAGCCTGTTCCACGGCGCCATCGAACGGAAGCTGGAGGCGCGCGCGATCGAGGAAGGCCGTCGCGCCGTCTGGTTCGTGCCGACCGGCTTTCAGCAGACGCCGCGCGTGCTGACGCGCGAGATCGGCGTCGACACCCTGCTGGCGATCGTCTCGCCGATGGACGCCGAAGGGTATTTCAGCCTGGGGACCAACACCGACTACGCCCTGGCCGTGTCGAAGACGGCCGAGCGGGTGATCCTGGAGGTCAATCCGCACATGCCGCGCGTGTTCGGCGACTGCCGCGTCCATGTTTCGCAGGTCGCGGCCCTGGTCGAGCATTCGGCGCCCCTGCTGGAGGCGGGCAAGGCGCCTCAGCAGCCGCAGGATCTGGCCATCGGCGCCCTGATCGCGGGACTGGTCGAGGACGGGGCGACGCTGCAGATGGGCATCGGCGCCCTGCCGGACGCCGTTTGCGCGGCCCTGCATGACCATCGCGATCTGGGCATCCATACCGAAATGCTGACGCCTGGCCTGGTCGAACTGATGAAGGCGGGCGTCGCCACCAACGCCCGCAAGACCCTGCATCCGGGCAAGACGGTGTTCACCTTCTCCATGGGGGACCGATCCACCTACGAATTCCTGCATGAGAATCTGGCCGTCGAGGCTCACCCGGTCGACTATGTGAACGATCCCGCCGTCATCGCCCGCAATGACCGGATGATTTCGGTCAACGCCACCTTGCAGATCGACCTATTCGGCGCCTGCTGTTCCGAACATCTGAACGGGCGGCAGTATACGGCGGCGGGCGGGCAGCTGGACTTCGTGCGCGGCGCGGCGGCGTCGCTGGGCGGCAAGTCGATCATCGCCTGCCATTCGACGGCGGCGAAGGGGACGGCCTCGCGCATCGTGGCCCGGCTGGACGGTCCGGTGACGACGCCCCGCAACGACATCCACTACGTCGTCACCGAGCATGGGGCCGCCAATCTGAAGGGGCTGACCGACGACGCCCGCGCCCGCGCCCTGATCGGCCTGGCCGCGCCCGAGTTTCGCAAGGGGCTGGAGGAAGACGCGAAGGCGATGGGTCTGCTTTAAAGGCCGCCCGAAGGAGGCTTTTTTTACAATTCCCGTACAGACTGCCCGCAAACGGGGGAGAGAAGACCAGTTATGCACGGGCGCTGGCGATTGTTTCGTCATGCGGCCGGCCGCGAGGCCGGTCCGCCGGCGGTCGCCTATGTGGCGCTGTTCGCCCTTTGCCTTCTGGTCGGCCAGTGGAGCGTCGACGCCTATAAGGCGGTGATCGTCTGGCCGGCGAACGGGGTGTTGCTGGCCGCCTTCCTGCAATTGCCGCGTCGCAAGGCGTTCGCCGTGCTGCTGCTCTGCCTGGGCCTGAACCTGGGCAGCACGGTGATGCGCGGGGACGGGCCGCCCTACGTCTGGCTCAATCCCCTGCTGAACCTGACCCAGGTGTTGATCGCAGGCGTGTTGGCGCGGCGACTTTGCGGCGCCGCCCTGGATCTGCGGCGTCCCCGCCGTCTTCTCACCTTTGCTCTCGGCTCGGCGGTTCCGGCGGTGCTCGTCACCAGCACGGCGTCGGTTCTGCTGGCGGTCTGGGTGCGCGGCTATTCGCCCGAGCTGGCCGTCTTCGTCTGGACGCACCTGGTCATGATGGAGACGCTGGGCCTGCTGGTCGTCACCCCCAGTCTGCTGTTCCTGGCGCGGGCGCATCGTTTCCGGGGCGAGACCGCCTCGCCCTGGCTGTCTCTCAGTCTCCTGGCGTTGACGGCGGTGGTGGTTTCCGCAGTGTTCCTGCAGTCGGGATCGCTGCTGTTTCTTATCTTTCCGCCCCTCATGCTGGCGGCCTATCTCCTGTCGCCGCCCTGGATGGCGGCGACCCTTCTCGCGGCGGCCGGCGTCAGTTGCATCCTGACCCTGGAAGGGCATGGGCCCGTGGCTGCGGCGCAGGTGTCGGAGGTGGCGGCGCTGGCCCATGTGCCGGGGCGGCTGCGGCAGATGTCGCTGTACCACGGCTTTCTTCTGGTCGCGGTTCTGTGCTCTCTGCCCCTCAGCGCCCTGATGGCTGAAAGGCGCGCGGCGGCGAAGCGGCTGGCCCAACGCACCGCCCTGGCGCTGGCGCAGCGGCGGCGAGCCGAGGCCGCCGCGGCCGCCAAGGCCCGCTTTCTGGCCCTCATGAGCCATGAGATGCGCACCCCGTTGAACGGGGTCAGCGGCTATGCCGACCTTCTGTCCCGCCGGGCGGATCTGACGGACGAGGCGCGCGCCCAGGTCGTCGCCGTGCGCGATGCGGGAGAAGCCATGCTCAGGCTGGTGGAGGACGTGCTGGACGCCTCCGACGATGACGCCGCAGTGCGATCCGAGATCTTCCCCGTCGCGGCCCTCGTCCGAGAGGCTGGCGAATCCGCCGCCATGGCCGCCGAGGCCAAGGGGCTGGCCTTCGATCTCGACCTGGACGTGGATGAGGCGGTCAGGGGCAGAGGCGACCCTCATCGACTGGCGGCCGCCCTGCGTCACCTCCTGTCCAACGCCGTCAAATTCACCGACCAGGGACGCGTGGCCCTCAAGGCGCGCCTGGACGGCGGTCGGCTGACTCTGACGGTGCGGGACATGGGGCCGGGGATCGCGCCGGAGCTGGAGCCGGTGCTGTTCGACCTGTTCCAGTTGGGCGATGATTCCCTGAACCGTCGCCATGGCGGCGCGGGCCTGGGCCTGCCGGCCGCCCGGCGACACGCCAGGGCCATGGGCGGCGACGTGATCCTGAGCCGGACCTCGACGCAGGGCTCCGTCTTCACCCTGACGGCGCAACTGGACTTGAGTGCGATTGAAACAGACGTCGAGAGCCCGGGCGGGTTGACGGATGCGGCGTCGTCGCTTCGGGTTCTGGTGGTGGACGACCACCCGACCAATCGTCTGATGTTGCGGACCATGATGGAGGCGGCGGGCTGCGCCGTGGCGGAGGCTGTGGACGGACGCGACGCTGTCGGTCGGGCCGCCCTGGAGATCTTCGACCTGATTCTGATGGATGTGCGGATGCCGCGCCTGAACGGGCTGGAGGCGACGCAGATGATCCGCGACGGCGGCGCGGCCTCCGCGCAGGCGGTGGTTCTGGCGGTGACCGCTGACGCCATGCCCGAGGACGCCGCGCGATGCCTGGGCGTGGGCATGGACGGCCATCTGGCCAAGCCGGTCACCCATGATCGACTTTACGCCGCCGTGGACCAGGCCTTCCGAGCCGCCCAAGTGCGTCTGGCGGCCTAGTCTATGGCCGCCTAGCCTTCCCAGCCGTCCTCGAAGGGGAAGCGTTCCGACCAGAAGGCCTGAAGCGCGGGCAGGGCGTCGACGCGGCGCACCACTTCGGCCATGCGGGGCGCCTCGGCGTAGAAGCGTCGCCGCTGCGGCGTCCAGCGGCTGGCGGTCGCGACATAGAGGTCCAGCACCGTCATCTCCTCGCCCAGCAGGAAGCGGCCCGGCGCGACCTGGGCGTCCATCATCCGCCAGCAATCGGCGATGCGGTCGATGGTGCGGCGCTGGATTTCGGTCTGGGCTTCAAGGTTGTCGCCGACAAGCCGCGCGGGTTCGTCGCGCACCCAGAACATCGAATAGATGGAGGCAGGGATGAAGCTCATCCAGCGCAGGAACTGCGCCCGACGCGGATCGTCGAGCGCGGGCGACAACCGCGCCTGTGGATGGGAATCGGCCAGCCAGATCAGGATGGCGGCGCTTTCGGTGATGATCTCGCCGCCGGGCGTGACCAGGGCCGGCACCTGGCGCATGGGATTGACCGCCGCCACCTTGTCTCGCTCGGCCTCGCCTTCCCAGGTCGGCGCCTCGATCACCCGATAGTCCTGTCCGATCAGCCGCAGCGTCGCCTCGACCGGAACCGAGCCTGACCCGGCTGCGCCGTAGAGTGTGAAAACCATCCCCATCTTCCTCCCCAGTTTCCTGTCATCGAAACACCATATCTAGCGGTCCGGTGAAAAGTGATCGCTAGATGTGCGCATCTTCCCTTGTCCCCGCGCGCCGGCGGACGCATGGTGGAACGCACCTTCTCCGGATTCGCCTCAGGTCTTCTTCGATGAACGCTCCCGCCACGATCATTCGTCCCGGCACGCCCGGCCTGCTGACCCCCTCGGCCGCCTACAAGCCCTTCCGCTACCCGTGGGCCTTCGACATGTGGAAGAAGCAGCAGCAGGTCCACTGGATGCCCGAGGAAGTCCCCATGGGCGAGGACGTCAAGGACTGGGCCGCCAATCTGAACGACGGCGAGCGCAACCTGCTGACCCAGATCTTCCGCTTCTTCACCCAGGCGGACATCGAGGTGCAGGACAACTACATGGAGCGCTACGGCCGGGTCTTCAAACCGACCGAGGTGAAGATGATGCTGGCCGCCTTCGCCAATATGGAGACCATCCATATCGCGGCCTACGCCCTGCTGCTCGAGACCATCGGGATGCCGGACAGCGAGTTCGGCGCCTTCATGGAATACGAGGCCATGAAGGACAAGCACGACTACATGGGCCAGTTCGGCGTCGACAGCGACGCCGACATCTGCCGGACCCTGGCCATGTTCGGGGGCTTCTCGGAAGGGCTGCAGCTGTTCGCCAGCTTCGCCATGCTGATGAACTTCCCGCGTCAGTCCAAGATGAAGGGCATGGGACAGATCGTGTCCTGGTCGGTGCGCGATGAAAGCCTGCACTGCGAAGGCATCATCAAGCTGTACCACGCCTTCAACAAGGAGACGGGCGCCGTCACCAAGGCCGTGGCCGACGACATCGTCGACTGCTGCAAGACGGTGATCGAGATGGAGGACAAGTTCATCGACCTGGCCTTCGAAATGGGCCCGGTGAACGGCATGACGCCGGACGACATCAAGGCCTACATCCGCTTCATCGCCGACTGGCGCCTGCGCCAGCTGAACCTGCCGGAAGTCTACGGCGTGACCGAGAACCCGCTGCCGTGGCTGCAGTCGCTGCTGTCGGGCGTGGAGCACGCCAACTTCTTCGAGGCGCGCGCCACCGAATATTCCAAGGCGGCGACGCAGGGGTCCTGGCACGGCGCCGATGGCGTCTGGGACAGCTTCGACAACATGATGAAGCGCCGCACGGAACCGGCCGAGGCCTGAACCCCGCGGTCACGCGATCAGGGGCGCCCCGACGAAAGGTCGGCGGCGCCCCTTTCTTTTCAAGCGCCTCAGTTCGGCGCCTGACGCCCCGCGTTGCAGCGCGCCGTGTCGCCACGCTCGCAGGCGGCCACGGTGGCGCGCCAGTCGGCCATGTCGCGTTCATAGCGGGCCTGGGCTTCCTCGGCCGCGCGCAGTTCGGCTTCGTGTCGCTCCTGGGCCAGGCGAGCGTCGGCCTGGGTCTGATCGACCTCGGCCTGCCAACGACGCTGGGCGTCGGCCTGAGCGGCCTGGTTGGCCCGGTCCTCGTTCTCGGCCAGGTCGTTCTGGGCGACGATCTCGGCGTTGAGGGCCTGGGTCTCACGCAATTCCTGGGGGGTCTGGGCTGAATCCGGCGCGCGATGATAGCGCTCGCCCTTGGCCAGCATCTCGGCCACGGGGTCCTTGGGCGCCGGGGGCGTGGCGCTCTGATTCTGGCTTTGGGCGTAGCTCGCGCCGGCGCTCAGGGCGAGCGCCAGCGCCGAAGGCAGCATCAACGCCGTCCAGACGCGCGAGGGGAGGGGGCGCGAAGGCGTGTGACGGATCATGAGGTCTCTCCTTTGCAGGGCGAGGATGCGAAAGGCCGCAAGCTTGGCGCTTCCGACGCTTGATGGAAATAACGTTCCGGAACGGGGAAGGCTGCGCCTGCGCCTCACTGCGGCAGCAGAAGCTCGAAGCGCGTGCCCTGGGGGCCGGTGTCCAGCAGGACCAGCGCGCCGCCGTGGTTGGCCGCCAGCTCGCGCGAGATGGTCAGGCCCAGGCCTGTGCCGTCGGCCCCGCCGCCGCTGACGAAGGGTTCGAACAGGCGGTCGGCCAGACGCGGCGGGATGCCGGGACCGTCGTCGCGCACGCCGATGGCGGCCATGCCGTCGCGGAGCTCGGCGCTGACGGTGATCGCGCCCTTGCCCTTGTTGAGGCCTCCGGCAGCGGACTCGATGGCCTGGCGGGCGTTGCGCATCAGATTGACGAGGATGCGGTGCAACTGATCCGGATCGGCGTTGACGGTGAAGCGAGCGGGCAGATCGCGCACCAGACGCACGCCGTCGGGCTCCAGCCCGGCGTCCTCAGCGGCGGCGGCCACGGCGCGGGCCAGCAGCATCTTCTGAAGCTGGGGCGCTGGCTCCTCGGTCTTGCCGTAGGCCAGAACGTTGCGCGCCAGGGTCGAGGCGCGGCCCAGCGCCCGCTCCAACCGGGGCAGGGCGGTCGCCACCAGGGGATCGGACGAGGTCGACAGCCGCTCGGACGCCATCTGGGCCGAGGTCAGCATGTTGCGCAGATCGTGGTTGATCTTGGCCACCGCCTCGCCCAGCGCCGCCAGACGGGCGCGCGAGCGCAGGGACTGGCGCACCTCTTCCTGCATCCGGGCCAGTTCGCGCTCGACCCGGCCGATCTCGTCCTTGCGGTCCGAAGGCGTTTCGGCGGGGCTTTCGGGATTGGCGGCGAAACGCTCGATCGAGCGGGTGACGCGGCGCAGGGGCTGCAGCACCAGCATCGACAGGGCGGCGTACAGCAGGCCGCCCGCCACCGCTGCGATCAGCAGGGACATCATCAGGCTGTTGACCAGGAAGCTCTCCAGCTCCTTCTTCAGCGGTTGGGCCGGGGCCAGGATCTCGATCAGGTCGCCCGAGCGATAGCGCGGCGCCGCCTGCACCCGCAGCGAGCGGTCGGGGTGGCCGAACAGGGTCTTCCACGGGTCCAGCAGCCGGGCGCCGACGCTGCGCTGGCGCAGGTCGATCAGTTCGGGCGCGCGCGGCAGGTTGGGGGCCTGCAGCAGAAGGCGCCGCACCCCCTGTTCGCCGATGACCACCGACTGCACCCCGCCGATGCTCAGCAACTGTTCAGCGGTGGAATCCTCGACGGCCGAATAGGGCAGGGCCTCGACCCCGACCGAGGCCAGTTCGGCCGCCTGCAGCCGGTCCATCAGCCACCGCTCCTGGAAGGAGGCGGCGCTGGGCACGATGATCAGGGCGGCGACCGCCAGGGTGAAGGCGACAGTCAGCAGCAGCAGTCGGCTGGACAGGCCGTCGGGCGCCCGCGGCTTCAGCCGCCGGCGCAGGGCGCTCCACGGGGCGGGCAGAGCCGCAGGCGTCCTGGCGGGCGTCGCCGGGGCCATGGGCGTCTGCAGGTCGGTCGGAAGGGCCTCGCGCTCGGTCATGACGCCTCCGCGCGAGGGCGCGTGCGCAGCTTCTGGGCCAGCTTGAGCAGCAGGGGCAGCAGCATGGACAGGAAGGCGACTCCCATCAGAGGCCAGAAGAATTCCGCGAACAGGCTCCGAATGTCGGGATTCGGGTCCGTGACCAGAACGTCGTGCAGACTGTCGCCGATCCAGCAATAGATGGTGTGCGCGGGCAACAGGCCGATGAAGGTGGCGATCACATAGGGCCGCAGCGGCGCCGCCATCACGCCCGCCGCCACATTGATCATGTGGAAGGGCACGGTGACCACCAGCCGCGCGACCAGCACATACCAGAAGGTGTTCTTGTCCACCCCGGCGCAGACCTTGTTCAGCAGGCCTGTATCGGCGGCGGCGCGGCGGCGCAGGGAATCGCCCAGGGCCGTGCGCCCCACATAGTAGACGGCCAGGGCGCCGACGGTGGCGGCGAAGGCGGTGGCGACGCCCCCGACCCACGGACCGAACAGATAGCCCGCCGTCACGGTGATGAAGACCACCCCCGGCACCACGCTGGCCGTCAGCAGGGCGAAGATCAGCATCAGCGCGCCGAGCATCAACAGATAATGTCGGGCGGTCAGGGCCTCCAGCGCCGTTCCATGCTCGCGCAGGGTGTCCAGCGACAGATAGCGATTCCAGCCCATGCCGAAGATCAGGGCGACGGCGGCCAGCAGCACGGCCAGGGGCAGAAATCTTTTGACCCGGTCCAAGCCGCGCTCCGTCCTCTTCTTCCTGACATCCTTAGCGTATTTCCAGACGCCGTGCGCCCCCGTCGGCGATGTGGAAAAGCCGCTTCGGCGTTGACTCTCGTCCTGCCGCCGCTTATACGCCCGCCTCTCTCGCGGCTGACGCTTGTGTCTGTCGCCAACCCCAGTAACCCGGAGCCGACCGTGAAGCGGACCTATCAGCCGTCGCGACTCGTGCGCAAGCGCCGTCACGGCTTCCGTTCTCGGATGGCCACCAAGAACGGTCAAAAGATTGTCGCGCGTCGCCGCGCCAAGGGCCGCAAGCGCCTGACGGCCTGACGTCACGCGCCCATTTCCCTTCAGGGCGGGGCGCATGACCGATCTGATGAAAATCGATCGCCTGTTGCGGCGGCCCCAGTTTCTGGCGGCCGCCAAAGGCGTTTCCCAGGCCCGCGGCGCCGTGGTGGTCCAGCAGTTGGATCGCGCCGACGGCGACCCGACGGTGCGCCTGGGATTCACCGCCACCCGCAAGATCGGCGGCGCCGTGATCCGCAATCGCGCCAAGCGGCGCCTGCGCGAGGCCGCCCGCCTGCTGACCCCGCTGCACGGCCGGGCCGGGTGCGACTATGTATTCATCGCCCGGATGGGCACGGCGGACCGCGACTGGGACCGTTTGCTTGACGACGTGAAATCGGCCCTTACAAGGCTCGCAACCCCGCGCGCGGCTTCCGATATGGGAGACCGGGCCGCTTCGACCGCCCGCGTCGCCCCCGACCCGCGCCCCGCCGAGCAGGACCGCTGATCCCGATGCAGAACCAGAATTCGCGCAACACCATCATCTTCTTCGTGTGCGCGGCCCTGATCATGGGCGTCTACTACTTCATGGTGATGCGCCCGCAGGCCGAGGCGCGTCGCCAGGCCCAGGTCGTCGCCGCCGAGCAGCAGAAGGCGCGCGAGGCTTCGGCCGACGCCGGTCTGACGCCGTCGAGCGCCGCGCCGGGCGTCTTCATCAAGGAGCGCGCCGAGGCCCTGGGCACGGTCGCGCGCGTGCCGATCCAGACCCCGACCCTGAAGGGCTCGCTGTCGCTGCAGGGCGCGCGCATCGACGACCTGTACCTGACCAACTACAAGGAAACGCTCGACAGGAATTCGCCCCCGGTCGAGCTGTTCCGCCCGCAGGGCATGGAGCACGCCTATTTCGCCCAGTTCGGCTGGAGCGGCCCGAACGTCCCCGGCGGCGTGCCCGGCCCCAACACCGTCTGGCGCCTGACCCAGGGTTCGACCCTGACGCCGACCACCCCGGTCGAGCTGACCTGGGACAACGGCTCGGGCCTGCGCTTCACCCGCGTCGTCTCGATCGACGGCCAGTATATGTTCACGGTCAAGGACACGGTGGCCAACCTGGGAACCCAGGCCATCGCCATCGCCCCCTACGGCCGCGTCGAGCGCCAGGGCGTGCCGGTCGACCTGGGCAAGCAGATGATCCTGCACGAGGGCGCGATCGGCGCCTTCGGTTCGGATGGAAAGTTCACCACCGAACAGGTCAAGTACAAGGACTGGGCCAAGAAGCCGCGGATCGAGAAAGACTCGACCTGCGGCTGGCTGGGCATCACCGACAAATACTGGCTGGCGGCCCTGATCCCGACCCAGGACGAGGCCATCGAAGGCCGCTTCTCGGTGCGCGACGCCGACGGGATGAACATCCACGAAGCCGCCATGCTGGGGGCCACCCACACCATCCAGCCGGGCCGCCAGATCGAGGAGACCCAGCGTCTGTTCGCCGGCGCCAAGCGCGCCGAGGTGCTGAAGGGTTATGAGGAATCGCTGGGCCTGCCGCGCTTCGTCTACGCCATCGACTGGGGCATGTTCTGGTTCCTGACCCGCCCGATCTTCACCGTGGTGGAGTTCTTCTACGGCGTTCTGGGCAACTTCGGCCTGGCCATTCTGGCCCTGACCGTCGTGGTCAAGCTGATCCTCTTCCCGCTGGCCAACAAGTCCTATGAGAGCCTGTCCAAGATGCGGACCCTCCAGCCCAAGATGGAGGAGATCAAGAAGAAGCACGGCTCCGATCCGCAGAAGCAGCAGCAGGAGATGATGGCCCTCTATCAGCGGGAGAAGATCAATCCGCTGGCGGGCTGTCTGCCGATGGTGGTGCAGATCCCGGTCTTCTACGCCCTGTACAAGGTGCTGTTCGTGACCATCGAAATGCGTCACGCGCCCTTCTTCGGCTGGATCCGCGACCTGTCGGCGCGCGACCCTTCGACGATCTGGAACCTGTTCGGCGCCGTGCCGTGGGACCCGGCCACCCTGCCGATCCTCGGCGGCATCCTGAACGGCCCGCTGCACCTGGGCGTCCTGCCGCTCGTCTACGGCTTCACCATGTGGCTGCAGATGGCGATGAACCCGCCGGCGCAGGACCCGATGCAGCGTCAGATCTTCGCCCTGATGCCGATCGTCTTCACCTTCATCATGGCTCCGTTCGCGGCCGGCCTGCTGATCTACTGGGCGTGGAACAACGTGCTGTCGATCATCCAGCAGTATGTGATCATGCATCGCTTCGGCGCCGAGAACCCGATCGACAGCTTCATCGCCCGCTTCAAGAAGGCCTGATCGGTTGGACGCTTCGGACGAGCCCAAGGTCGGAGAATACTCGGACGCCGAGGTCGAGGCGGCGCGCATCCTGTTCGCGCGCCCCGCGACCTTCATCATGGGCTGCGCCAAGATCGAGCAGCTGCCGACGCCGGACCTGCCCGAGATCGCCTTCGCCGGGCGCTCCAACGTCGGCAAGTCCAGCCTGATCAATGGGCTGGTCGGTATGCACAAGCTGGCGCGCGCCTCGAACGAGCCGGGCCGCACGCGCGAGGTGAACTTCTTCGACCTGGACGGGCGGATGCGCCTGGTCGACCTGCCCGGCTACGGCTGGGCCAAGGCGTCGAAAACGACGGTCAAGAAGTTCCAGGATCTGGGCCGCGACTATCTGCGCGGCCGGGTGACGCTGAAGCGCGTCTATCTGCTGATCGACGCCCGCCACGGCCTGAAGAAGGTGGACGACGAGGCCCTGGATGCGCTGGACCTGTCGGCCGTCTCCTACCAGATCGTCCTGACCAAGGCCGACAAGCTGAAGAAGGGCGAGGCGGAGAAGGTCCAGGCGGCGACGCTGAAGGCCATCTCCAAACGCCCGGCGGCCTATCCGCACGTCGCCGTCACCTCCTCGGAAAAGGGCTTCGGCCTGCCCGAGCTGCGCGCGGAGATCATGCGCACCACCGGCGTCGTTCTCGACTGAATCTCACGTTGGCGTGAACCGTTAAGCCGGACCTGCGTTGTCCCCTCGGTTCTTAACGAGAGGGGAGCGCTCCATGCGTTCAGCGATCATCGGCGGCGTCGCCGTCGCCTGCCTGCTGGGTCTGTCGGCCTGCGGAAACAACAACAAGGCCGAAACCCCGGCCGCCGACGGGGCCGAGACCGCCTCGACGGCTCCTGCGGCGACGCTCGACGCGCCCAAGCCGGGCCTGTGGCGCGTGTCCACCGCCATGGAAGGCATGCCGGGCGGCGCAGCCATCGCGCCCCAGGAAGTCTGCATCAAGGAAGCCAAGCTGGAGGCTCCGGCCAACACCCAGCAGCCGGGCGCCGATTGCACCACCCAGCCCTTCGCGCGTCAGGGCGACGCCATGGTCGCGACGTCGACTTGCACCCTGCCGGGCAATATGAAGGCCGACTCCACCATCCGCGTGACCGGCGACTTCAACAGCCGCTACGTCACCGAGGTCACCACCAAGATGGACCCGGCGCCGACGCCGCAGATGGCCCAGACCAAGGTCACCATGACGGCCGAGCGCATCGGCGACTGCCCCGCCGCCTGATCGCGGCCTGCCGGAAACGACATGATCGTCACGGCCGGTATGGCGTCGCTGAAAAGCGGCCCCATATCGGTCGGATGATCCCTCTGTCCATTCTCGACCTCGCCCCCGTGCCGGAAGGCTCCGACGTGGGCCAGGCGCTCGCCAACACCATCGATCTGGCCCGCCACGCCGAGAGGCTGGGCTACAACCGCTACTGGCTGGCCGAGCATCACAACATGCCGGGCATCGCCAGCGCCGCGACCTCCGTCGTCATCGGAGCGGTGGCGGCGGCGACGAAGACCATCCGCGTCGGCGCCGGCGGGGTCATGCTGCCCAACCACGCCCCCCTGGTCATCGCCGAACAGTTCGGCACCCTTAACGCGCTGCATCCCGGCCGGATCGACCTGGGCCTGGGCCGCGCGCCCGGATCGGATCAGGCGACGGCGCGCGCCTTGCGCCGCACGCTTCAGGGCGACCATGACGCCTTCCCGCAGGACGTGATGGAGCTGATGCAGTGGTTCGCGCCCGCCACG
>PJTY01000606.1_pt1 | contig 17212 bp, 9 predicted proteins | sample 1512121 | NCBI WGS metagenome assembly PJTY01 (sample SAMN08177680, study PRJNA422409) | Soil metagenome, whole genome shotgun sequencing project. | isolation source: Soil enriched (2) on filter paper: alkali lignin treatment | place: USA: Madison | collected 2015-01-15 | reverse complement strand
CAGGCGATCATCATCCTTGTCTACGTTCCGTTGCTCACCCTTACCGGTGTCGAGGGCAAGACCTTCGTGCCGATGGCGCTCACCGTTATCATGGCCCTGGCCTTCGCTTTCGTCCTGTCGCTCACCTTCGTTCCCGCGCTGATCGCCATCTGGCTGTCCAACCGGGTTGAGGAAGAGGATGGCCGGATCGTCACCTGGTTGAAGAAGCGCTACGAGCCGGGTCTCGACCGGGCGATGAGACGCCCCACCTTCACCATCGGTGCGGCGCTCGGCAGTCTCGTGCTTGCCGCTGCTGCCTTCACGTCGCTCGGACAGGTCTTCCTGCCGCAACTGGACGAAGGCGACATGCTGATCCAGGCCCTGCGTATCCCCGCGACGTCGGTCCAGCAGAGCCAGGCCATGCAGGTGCCGATCGAGCGGATGATGTCGAAGCAGCCCGAGGTGAAGTTCGTCTTCTCCAAGACCGGCACGGCCGAACTCGCATCGGACCCGATGCCGCCGAACGCCACGGACATATTCGTCATCCTCAAGCCCCGCGAGGAATGGCCCAACCCGAAGCTGGAAAAGGCGAAACTCGTCTCGCGCATCGAAGGTCAACTCGCGAAGTTCCCCGGCAATGCCTACGAGATCACGCAGCCGATCCAGATGCGCTTCAACGAGCTGATCGCGGGCGTTCGCGGTGACATCGCGGTGAAGGTCTTCGGTGACGACTTCAACGCGATGAACCGTACCGCCGAACAGATTGCCGGCATCCTGCGCAAGACCCAAGGCGCCGCCGACGTGAAGGTCGAGCAGACCGCTGGCCTGCCGATGCTCGACATCAAGGTGAACCGGGATGCCATGGCCCGCCTTGGCGTCACCGCGCAGGACGTGCAGGATACCGTCACCGCCACGATCGGCGGCCGAACTTCCGGCATGATCTTCGAGGGCGACCGCCGTTTTCCGGTGGTGATCCGTCTCTCGGATGCCCAGCGCGCGGACATCAATCTGCTCCAACAGGTCCAGGTGCCGATTCCCGGTGGCGCCTACGTACCGCTCGCCAGTGTCGCCGATATCCGTATCGTCGATGGCCCTAACCAGATCAGCCGCGAGAACGGCAAGCGTCTTGTGGTCGTGCAGGCGAACGTGCGCGGCCGCGACGTCGGCCGCGTGGTTGCGGATGCCCAGGCCGCTATTGGCCAGAAGGTTCGCCTGCCTGCTGGCAGCTATCTGGAATGGGGCGGCCAGTTCGAAAATATGAAGTCGGCCAGCGAGCGCTTGCAACTCGTCATCCCCGCATGTTTCATTCTCATCCTGCTGCTGCTCTACGGAGCGCTCGGAAGCGTTCGTGATGCCGCGATCGTTTTCACCGGCGTTCCCTTCGCATTGGTCGGCGGCGTCCTGCTCCTCTTCGTGCGGGGCATGGACTTCTCGATCTCGGCAGCGGTGGGCTTCATCGCCCTGTCCGGCATCGCGGTCCTGAATGGACTCGTCATGGTCAGTTCGATCCAGGACCTGATCCGGTCGGGCATGGAGCGGGCCGAGGCAGCACGTATCGGCGCCATGCAGCGTTTGCGCCCAGTGGCAATGACAGCCCTGGTCGCAAGCCTCGGCTTCGTGCCGATGGCTCTGGGAGGAGGTGCAGGCGCCGAAGTGCAAAAGCCGCTGGCGACGGTCGTGATCGGCGGCCTGATCTCGGCGACCCTGCTGACCCTGTTCGTTCTGCCGACCCTCTACGCCCGCTTCGGGCAAAAGCAGATCGCTCCCAGCGAGCACTACAACGAGGAGCATGAGGGCGACGACTTCCGCCATCCGCACTCCGCTCAGAACGAGAAGGTGACCCATGGCGCATGATCACAGCCGGGCCGGCCACGCGCACGGTCATACCGCCGGCGCGAATGCAAGGATGTTGGGAGAGGGGGGCTGGCAATCCGCTTTACTGGCTGGACATGGCGAGACCGGTCGTTCTCGAGTAAAACATGAGTAGCCGGTTTTGGTCGCGTGCTGCCGAGATTGTAGGACAAACCGTTGCACCGCACACCATTACCCGCTGCCGTGTCTTGCACGGAGAGCGTCGATCAGCGCTTTAAGCCTCGGGGGCATCTGCTTCCGGCTTGGAAAAACGGCCAAGATGTTCAGGTTGTCCGGCTCAGCATCTGATAGCTGGATTCTCTCGAGAATACCGCTGTCGAGATCCCTGTAGACGTCCCAATACGTCATCATGGCGACCCCGACGCCTGCAATGGCCGCGGAACGGACGGCATCGACGGTGCTCGTCGACATCGGACCATCGACCCGAACCCGTTCCAGTGCCTTGCTTCTCATGAATGGCCACGTGTCGATGCCATGGAGCTTGATGCACGGATGACTGACGAGATCCGCAATGGTCTCCGGTTTGCGGAACCGTCTGATATAGTCCGGCGCTGCGCACAGAATTCGGGGGTTCTCCGCCAGCTTGGTCGCAACCATGTCGGACGGCTCTAGCGGGTGGGAAGCGGACATTGTTCCAGTCGCCGAAAATCCCATGCGATCAGTTTCGAGATGAAGTCTTCGTCAAGGTTCGTCACGGCTTCCGCAATCCGATGGTGGCCTTCGCGACCGCCTGAGCAGACACCGCAGCGAGCATGGTTGCCTCGTCCCATGCAGCATGTCGGTGCAGTGCAACGCAGTCGGACAAGAGATCGAAGGCTTTCTGGTAATCATCAGCAGGGTCAGACGGAATCTCCGGCCTTCTTCCGTTTGCACGCAAGATTCCTATCGCGGCAAAGGGCGCATTGCAGTCGGTCCCATGTGGTTTCCCGGAGAAATTAACTGAAGCGTGAGCGGTCGACTTCTGCGATTCGGGATGTGCCCCGGACCTTGAGAAGATCCTGCCGCGAGAGCAGACCGACTACCATGCGGCTGCTTTGCTCCACGATCGGAATCCGGCCAATTCCTGTCTCGATGATAAGGTCGGCGACTACACCTGCAGGTGTCTCGGGAAAAGCTACAGGCAGGTCGGCATCGGAGATCGTCTCGCCCAAAGATACGTCTTGCGTGCCGGTTGCGGTTTGCCAGCGCAGAGCATCCGCACGGGAAACGATACCGACAAGGCGGTTATCCATGTCCACCACGGGATAACTGCGGTGCCGGGCTTCTTCGGCAAAGAACGCGACTGCCTGCGCGGTCGTCATGGAGGCCGGCAGGGTTTCCGGGGCAGGGGTCATGATCTGGCCGGCCTGCAGCAGATCGAGCGGATCGACGGCGTATTCCTGCAGCACGTGCCGTCCGCGCCGGGCGATCTTTTCGGTCAGGATCGATCGGCGCATCAACAGTACGCTGATGGCATAGGCACCGGCGGCAGCCGCAATGGTGCAAGGAATGGCTTCAAAATGCCCCGTGAGTTCGACCGCGAACAGCGCGCCGGTCAGCGGCGCACGCATTGCGCCGCTCATGATGCCGGCCATGCCGATCATCGCCCAGAACGCAGGGTTTCCGGGCAGGAATTGTCCCAGCAGGAAACCCGCCGCGCCGCCCAGGATCAGAAGCGGTGCCAAGACACCGCCCGAAGTCCCCGAACCCAGGGCGATCAGCCAGACCAGCGCCTTTACGACCAGCAGCGAAACGACCAGCTTCAGGGCGAGTGAACCGTTCAGCAGTGCATCGACGCTGGCGTAACCGGCGCCCAGCACGCGGGCGTCGACAAGCCCGCCCAGGCCGACCGCGATCGCGCCGACCGCCGGCCACCACATCCAGTGCAGCGGCAGCCTGTGGAACAAGTCCTCGACGCGGTAAAGCGAGGTTGAGAGCAGCATGGCTTCGATGCCCACCACGATGCCAAGCGCGGCCGAGGCGAACAGATCCCACGAGGTTCCGGGCAGGGTTGCCGTCATGGCGAACATCGGACCCGCGCCCAGCAGGAAAGGACGGCAGGCATAGGAGATGATCGCCGCCACCACGACCGGGACGAAGCTGCGAGGCTTCCATTCGAACAGCAGGACTTCGACAGCCAGCAGGATCGCGGCGAGCGGTGTGCCGAATATCGCGGTCATGCCTGCGGCGGCGCCGGCGACCAGCAGGGTCTTGCGCTCTGCGGCGCTCAGGTGGAAGCACTGGGCGAAGAGAGAGCCGATGGCACCGCCCGTCATGATGATCGGACCCTCTGCGCCGAAGGGGCCGCCGCTGCCTATCGAGACCGCGGAGGAGAGCGGCTTCAGAATGGCAACCTTCAGAGACAGGCGGCTTTCGCCATAAAGAATGGTTTCGATGGCTTCCGGAATGCCGTGGCCGCGGATCTTGTCGGAGCCGAAGCGGGCCATAAGGCCGATGATCAGGCTACCGATAACCGGGATCGCGACGACCATCACACCCACGGAGGCGTCGGTGATCGAAACGGCATCGGCCGACAGCCGAGCGAACCAGAACAGGTTCGTGGCCACTGCGATCAGCTTGACCAGAACCCAGGCGCCCAGCGCTCCGCAAGCACCGACCACTATGGCCATCAGGGCCAGAAGGGGCATGCGACTGTCGACGCTGTGATCGCCCAGTGGATGGCTCTCGACAGAGCGAATGGGTGTAACTGACATCTTCTGCTATCGCCTTGTTCCGCGTATGGCGGAGCAGATATATCGCAATGCGATATAAATCAACCTTGGAGACTGCCGTGACGGCGATGGATACCGCACTGGACGATGCCGACTATGCGGCGCTGGCCGAATTCCGCCATACGATCCGCCGATTTCTGGCGTTTAGCGAGGCCCATGCCGCGCGCGTGGGGCTGACGCCCCAGCAGCATCAGGCCTTGCTGGCGATCCGCGCGGCGCAGCCCGATCAGGCCACCGTCGGGCATGTCGCCGACCAACTGGTGCTCAAACCGCACAGCGCGACGGGCTTGGTAGATCGGCTGGCGGGACTGGAGTTGATCACGCGAGAAACGGCCGAAAATGACCGCCGCCGTGCATTGCTCCGCCTGACGGCCAAGGCTCTCGGGATTTTGGAAGAGCTGTCTGCCACGCATCGCGACGAAATCCAGCGTCTGCGGCCAGAGCTATCGAATATTCTCAGACAATTCGATTAGCACAGGTGAACTGCGCATGATCCGGAACCATGCTGACAGTCCGCTGGCGAACGGAGGCAAACTGGCTCGTCGCCTTGTTCATCGAAAACGCTTTTCCGCTTTCTCTCGGGATTTAGGGCCTCCGGCAATCCCCATAGCCGTTCGGCGCCCCCGGTTTAGAGCGGTTTTCGATCCGATTGCTTCGGATCAACTGCTCTAAACCGGGGGGAAGCCATTGCGATCAAGCGACGCGGTCGACGGCCTGGCGGCCAAGGCCGGGATCGTCAGTGAAGAAGGAATCGATGCCGGTCGCGATCAGGCGCTGCATGTAGGCGATGCAGGCCTTATCCTGCCGTGCGACATCGCTGCCCGGGCCCTGGAAATCGGTTGGCAGGAACTTGTTTTCCGGACGCACGGTCCAGGTGGAGACGAGCAGGCCCGCCGCATGGGCATCCCGGACCAGCGTGGTCGGCTTGCCGAGCGGTCCGGTCTTGCCGGTGGCATCGCCGAAGGGAATGATTCCCTGAAGGATCGGGCTGACCCAGTCGGCATACGTCTTTATCTCGGCAAGACCGGCGGGTGTGTGCATCTGGTTGAAGGTCAGTGTGCCGCCTGCCGCCGCGATATCCGCCGGGCGCATGTCGAGCGGGATCGTCAGCTGCAGCAATTGCAGTTTGCTGTAGGCACCGATGCGCGGGCGCAGCCACTTGAGGTTGCCGACCTCGAAGCTTTGCACGATGACCGGCGCGGTCGAGAGGTAATGGCTCCTCGCCACCCGGTCGAGAAAGCGCTGTTCCTGCGGCAGGCCGATTTTGGCAAAGTAGGAGGAATGCTTGATCTCGGGGATCAGGCCGATCGTGCGGCCCCGGGCGGCGCTCTCCGCGGCCACGAAATCGGCGATCTCTTCCAGCGTCAGCAACTGGAACTGGCCCGAGTAGGCGTTGCTTTCCGGGCGCATGGCCTTCAGTCGTTCCACCGCGCGCAGGGTCTTGATTTCAGCGAGGGTGAAGTCCTCGGTGAACCAGCCCGTGACCGTCTGCCCGTCGATGATCCTGGTGGTGTGCCGGTCCGCGAACTCGGGACGATCCGCGACATTGGTGGTGTCGGCGATGTTGTTTTCATGCCGGGCGATCAGCGCGCCGTCCTTGGTGGAGACCAGATCGGGTTCCACGAAATCCGCGCCCTGCTGGATCGCCAGGGCATAGGAGGCCAGAGTATGTTCGGGCCGCAGCGCCGAGCAACCGCGATGGGCGATGACGAGCGGCTTCGTCTTCGGGGCTGAAGCCCCGGTGGTTGCCGCCAAGACCGAAGGAGCCGCGCCAAGCGCGACCCCCGCAGTTGCGACACCGGCTCCGGCCCGGATCAGAGCGCGCCGTGAGAGGGGGGTGTCCGCCATGCTTACATTCCCACCGAAAGCGTCAGGAACCACTGACGCGGCGCGATCGGATAGACGGCATAGACCGAGCTGGGCTGGCTGGTCGAGATCGTCGAGGCGCCCTTGATGTCGAAGATGTTCGTGACGTTCAGCGCGAGCGAGGCCTTCTGCAGGTGCAAGAGGTCGGCCGGCAGGTCCACAGCAATGCGGCCGTTGGACATGAAGTAGGACTTCACGGGTCCATCGTTGGTATAGGTGGCATAGCGCTTGCCGATATACATGCCGGTGTACTGGGCCTGGAACGGGCCGATATTGGCAGAGACGACGGTCTTGCTCATCCACTTCGGACTGCCCGGAATCTGCTTTCCGGCCGTGGCATAGGTGGTGGTGCCGTTGGAATAGTCGTCGTTGTACTTCGAGTTGTTGTACGACAGGCCTTCGTAGATCGACACCACGCCGCCCAGGCCCAGCGTGAACGCCGCGTCCACGCCATCGGTGGTCACGCCGCCGACGTTGAACAGAGAGGTGGTGCCACCCGTGATCGAGCTGCCGCCAAGGCCGCCGACCGTCGTGCTGACCGCGAGCAGTCGGTTCGAGAAATCGACGTGGTAGTAGTTCACCTGCGCATCGAACGAGGAGAGGAACGAGCCGGGGAACACGTGGCGGCTGCGCAGGCCCGCTTCATAGGTCCACGAGGTTTCCGGTTTGCCGCTTTCCTTGAAATAGTCGAACGCGGCCTGACTGCCGGTGCTCCACGGCGCGGTGCCGAAGTTGCGCATGTTCTTCTGAACGTTGAAATAGGCCTGTTCGGAACCGTTGAAGTCGTACTTCGCACCGATCGCGGGCAGGAACCAGTTGCTGGTCGTGATCGTGCCCGAAGGCAGCCCGCCAACCATGCCCGAATAGGAGCCCGCGATCGGCTGGATCGGATACCAGCCCTTGGCGCGGACCAGGCTGGTCTTCACGCCGCCCTCGACGGTCAGCTTGTCGGAGACTTCCCACTTGTCCTGCAGGTGCAGCTGCAGCGTGTCGGTGCGATACTCCATCTGGTACTGGGTGAACAGCGGATCGTGCTGCCAGTGGTAGGGATCGGTAGGGTTATCGACGTCGAGCGCGTACCAGTTGCGCCAGATGGTGCCGCTGTTGCGCTCGTACCAGCCGCCGAATTCGATGGCGTGGTTGGCGACCTGCGCGCGCAGGGTGGAGACGAGACCGCCGCGATCGACGCGGTACTGCGTCACGCGAGTGATGTAGCCGCTGCCGCCGGTAGCATCGACCAGCTCGCCGATGGAAAGGGTCGGGTAATAGGCCTTCGCCACCGAGAGCGACTGGCCAAGCGGACCGGCGACCACACCCTGGCCGTCGTTGTGGTGATAGTAGGCCTGGTTCGACCAGCTGACATTGTCCGTGAGGTTGGCGTCATATTTGAGGTAGCCGAGGTAGTCGGTGCGCAGCGCGGCAGAGAAATAGTTGCGGTAGTTGCTGCCTTCCGCCGTGGGCGTGTTGCCGTTGGCATCCACATAGTCCAGCGCCGCCTGCCAGTCGGGATAGAGGTAAGGACGGACATAGGGGGCGTAGGCCTGGGCCGCAGTGGTCGGGTTGACGTAAGTCGTCGTGCCGTCCTCGTTGGGTTCCTGCTTGTCGGAATAGTCGAAGTACGCGGTCAGCTTGCCGGCATCGTTCTCGTGCACGTACTTGGCGTTGACCTGCCAACCGCCCTGCTTGCCGTTGAAGTCCCAGGCGCGGGCGCGCTGGCGGGCAGCGGCGATATAAGCGCTCGACCCCTGGTCCGCACCGAAAGTGCCGGAATCGATCCGGGCAAAGGTACGCGAAGTGTCGTAGCTGCCGACCGTCTGCGCGATCTGAACGCCCATGCGCTTGAGCGGATCGGACGAGGTCGTCTCGATCGCGCCGCCCAGGTTGTTCAGCGAGGGAATGCCCAGATCGCCCGCGCCGGTGGCGACGGTGACATTGCCGATGTTCTCGGAGATGACGGCGCGCTGCGGCGTGAGACCGGTGATGTTGCCATAAGACAGATCGCCGAGCGGCAGGCCGTCGAGCGTGTAACCCAACTGGTTGATGGCGAAGCCGTGGATGAACAGCGACATGTTCTGCTCGTTGTTGCCCCACGGATCGGCGGTCTGGTACATCACGCCGGGCAAGGTCTGGATCGCACCGAAGGCGGAGATACCGGGCAGGATCTTCTGGATTTCCGCAGCCGGCAGTTCGGTGGCCGAACGCGTGGTCTTCGCCGAGGTCACGATGATCGCGCCGCCCGCGCCGGAAGCATCGTCATCGGCGTTGGCGTCACCGACATCGGCGGAGGCGGCGTTTGCAGCGGCATCGGCTGCGAAAGCTGGCGTCGCGGCCAGCAGTGAGGCGGTGGCCATGGCGCTCAGCGAAAGTGTCGAGAGCAAGAGGCGCGAACCTGACATCGTGAAAACCCCGAACTGTTTGTGCAAACGATTCAATCAATCGCTGGGGTCGGCGCTAGGGCTGAACTATGACAGCCTGCGGTCATTTTTGTTGCGTAATAACCATTCATTACTGACACTTAGTCAAGCGGGCCAAGCGTGCCGGCTAACGGAGATGGCAAGATGGGTCCTGGCGGTCATTGCTCCCGGCTCCGTCGAACTACCGCGTTGCCGTCTCGAGCCGGAGGCTCCACGCCTTGGCTTCTTCCCGAGCCGAGGGTTGGGCGAGACAAGCGACATGCCGCCTGCCTCGCTCCCGGTTTACATCTTTACGCGAACGGTCAGTCCGTAAGTACGGGGATTGCCCGGATAGCCCTGAATGATGCCGGTCGACTTGGTATAGCCCAGCAGGTTGATGAAGTAGGCCTTGTTGAACAGGTTCTCGGCCCAGAACTGTACGTCGAGGCGGCCATTGTCGAGCAGGGTGCCGACCCGCGCGCTGGCGAGGGCATAGCCGCCGATTTCGGCCGAGGGATCGAGCGTGATCGTGGTGTTCTGCTTCGAGCGCCAGTTCACGTCGAAGAGGCCGTAGACTTGCGTGCTGTCGTTGATCGGCACGGTGTAGTCGACGGTGAAGTCCGCGGTCCACTTCGGTGCCCAGGCGACCTGGCGGCCGGTGAGGTCGCAGGTGAGGGCGGTGGATTGCGCCGGGCAGACCGAGTTGTGGAACGAGGAATAAGTCGCCTTGTTGTAGGCGACGAAGCCCTTGGTGTGCAGGCCCTGCAGCAGCCACGTCTGCATTTCCGCTTCGATGCCCTTCGATGTCACCGAACCCACGTTCGACAGGAACTTGAGCGCGGTATTGCCGACGCCCACGGCCTGGTTGGCCTGGTAGTCCTTCACCTTGGTGTGGAAGGCGGTGAGGTTGAGCAGGACCTTCTCGTCGAAGAACGTGCCCTTGATGCCGACTTCGAAGTTGTCCGCGGTTTCGCCCTTCACGGTCTGTCCGGCGCCGACGGCGATCGCCTGGGCGTCGACCATCGGTAGCAGGTTGAAGCCCGCCGACTTGTTGCCGCGCGCATACTTGCCGTAGAGGAAGATGCTGGGCGTGACCTTGTAGTTGATGCCCGCCTCGCCCGAGAGCGCGCTGTCCTTCAGGCTGGTGTCGACATGGCCGAGCTGGGCATTGGCGCCCGCGGCCGACATCGCGTTGATTTGTGCGGTGTTGAGGTTGCCGGGGTTGGAAACGACCTGACCGTCATAGAGCTGCGAGCGGCGCTCCCAGGTCTGGCGCAGGCCGACGTCGATCGAGAGGTTGCGGGCAGCGTCGGGGTGCCAGGTGACATTGCCGAACAGCGCATCGGTATCGGTGTGGAATACCGCCTGGCTGGCGATGCCGAAGCCGTCCAGCCGGCTTGCATAGGCGCCCTGCGCCCAGGTCCTGCCGCCAACGGTGGAGAAGGCCGTCGCGCTCGGGTTGGCGGCCCAGATGTTGTATTGGGGGCCAAATTCGATGCGGGAATCGACTTGCAGGCGCTGGCGGCTGAGGAAGCCGCCCAGCGTCGCCTCCACCGGCTGGTCGGCAGGCGTGGACCAGCGCAGTTCCTGGCTGAACTGGCGTTCCTTGTTGCACGAACCGTAGTCGGTGATGGCGTCGAGCTGGGTGTAGTCGTTGTCGTTGTTGGTGAAGCAGGACCACTTCTGCCACGCCGTGATCGAGGTGAAGGTGCCGATCCCGTCCAGGTCCCAGTTGATTTCGCCGCTGGCCGAATTGGCCTTGGTCTGGGCGTTGAGGGCGCCGTCGATGTTGACGTAACGGTCCTTGGCATTGCTGGTCAGCAGGGTATAGCCGGCCGCCGCCATGCGGGCCTGAAGTGCCGCCGGGTTGTAGACCGACAGGATCACCGGCGACATCGTGTTGAAGTCCTGCTCGCCATGCATGCCGATCAGGCGGATCGAGAGGTTGTCGGTCGGAGTCGCCAGCAACTGGCCGCGAATGCCCGAGCCCTGCCGCGCATTCTGGCGGCTGCCGTTGTAGAGGTTGCGGTAGGTGCCGTCGCGGTCGCTGTCGAAGGCGGAGACGCGGAACGCCAGCTTGTCGGCGATCAGCGGCCCGGTGATGCTGGCCTTGACCTCGCGCAGGCCGAAGTTGCCGAAGCTGACTTCGCCGGTACCGCCGAGTTCGAATTCCGGCTTCAGCGTGTTGATGAGCACGGCGCCGGCCGTGGTGTTCTTGCCGAACAGGGTGCCCTGCGGCCCGCGCAGCAATTCGACGTCGGCAATGTCGTTGAAGTCGTTCGAGACCATGCCCTGGCGGCCGGTGTAGACACCGTCCACGAAGACCCCGACCGAGCCGTCGATGCCGTCGGTGTTGAAGCCGTTGTTGCCGATGCCGCGAATGCCGAGGTTGAGCTGCTTCGGATTGGTCAGGTAGACCGAGAAGGCCGGGAACTTGTTCTGGAAATTGGTGAAGTTCGTGAGGTTCTGGCGCTTCAGTTCCTCAGCGGCGATGACCGTGATGGGGATCGGCACGGTCTGGGCGTTTTCCGAACGCTTGCGGGCGACGACGGTGATGTCGGCTGCGCTCTCGGTTCCGATTGCAGCCTCTTCGGCATGGGCGGAGGTCGCCGCGATCGGCAGCAGGCTCGCGGACAGCAACAGGAATGTGCCGATCTGGCGGCGAGCGATGGAAACGGGCATTCGAATATTCCCCCTGTGGAATGGACGCGCAACCACGCCCCCTCCACGGCGGACCGAGAGGGAATAATCGGGCAATAAAATTATGATTTTAAGCCGGACGTACTTGCGTGAGGCGCCCGATATTCGGCTAACATGTCTCTATTGTTACAATCCGTGTTTTTACCGGATCAGACTGTTTCGACATGAAGGCCGGGCTTTCCGGCCTCCAGCGAAAAGCGGGCGATGTCGGAAATCGCGGAATCCTCGCGCCGGGCGTCCGCCAGGCCGCGATAGGTGACGCTTCCCCCTTTCGCATCGATATCGAGCCGGCCGTAGCCGCGCACCTCGTTCTCGGCGAAGGCCAGTCCATTGGTGGCGGCAAGCGACTTGAAGTCGGGATCGGGCCGCAGCGAGGTAATCGAGCCGCCGACGAATTCGGAGGCGATCGGGGCGCCATCCGGACGATAGGGATTCTGGATGTCGGCGGCCGCAAAGGCATGGATATCCCCGCCGAGCGCCAGCGGATTACTGGTTCCGGCCTCGGCCCAGCGGCGGAATATCCTGTCGCGCGCGGCCGGATAGCCGGACCAGTTGTCGGCCGAATACTCAGCCTTGCCGTCCTGATAATGCTGGACCGTCTGGCGCATCAGGGTCTGCTGGGTGAGCAGGTTCCACTGCGCGGTCGTCTTGCCGAGGCTCTCGTCCAGCCACTTCTCCTGCGCGGCGCCCAGCATCGTGCGGGCGGGATCGTAAAGGTCGGCGCAGTCGGAAATCTTGCTGAGGTAGGGCTTGTGCGCTTCGACCAGGCCCGGCGGCTGGCAGGCATGGGGGCCGCGATACTGGCGGTCATCAATGATCTGCAACTGCGCCAGGCTGCCCCAGTCGAGCGTGCGATAGAGCCGCATGTCCGGGCCGCGCGGCGGGCGGGCGCGGAGCGGCTGGTGCTCGTAATAGGCCTGGTATGCGGCCGCCCGGCGGCGCAGGAAGGCGACCGGATCGCCGTTGCCCTGGTCCAGCGCGCCGGCATAGTCGTTGGCGACTTCGTGGTCGTCCCAGGTCAAGGCCCAGGGAGCGGCATGGTGAGCGGCCTGCAAAAGCGGATCGAGCTTGTAGGTCGCATAGCGCACGCGGTAGCCCGCGAGGTCCATGGGTTCGGGATTGCGGTGCAGGCGCACCGCGTCCTTTTTGCTTGGGGCGCCTTCATAGATGTAGTCGCCGAGGAAGAGGATCAGGTCGGGATCTTCCTCCACGACATGGCGCCAGGCGGCATAGAAGCCAGCTTCGTACTTCTGGCAGGAGGCAAAGCAGAGGCGCAGGCGATCGACCGCCGCGCCGCGCGCCGGCGCAGTCCGTGTACGCCCGACCGGGCTTGCTTCGCTTCCGGCGATGAAGCGGTAGAAGTAGGTCCGGCCCGGGCGCAGTCCGCGTGCATCGACGTGGACCGAATGGCCCCAGTGCGGTTCGGCCCGCGCCATGCCGGACCTTGAAATGCGGGCGAATGCTTCGTCCTCGGCGATTTCCCAGCGCACGGGGACCGGCACGGCAGGCATGCCGCCATCGGGCTCCATCGGCTGCGGCGCGAGCCGGGTCCAGAGAATGACGCTGTCGGGTTCGGGATCGCCCGAAGCGACGCCGAGCGAGAACAGGCCCTGGGGCAAGCCGGCGGCGGCGTGGACGCCGATCGAAAACAGCGACCCCGCGGCAAGGGCGCCTCCGATGACGCTACGGCGTGAATATGTGAGGAGGGGGAGGTGCTGGAATATCTGGGACATTCCGGGCCTATCGGCATTGAATGTTACTGTCTCGTGACAAGGCATCCTCGGTTGGGCATTGTCGGTTTTGGTCAGGCCCGCATCCAGAAGACGCTTAACCTTGTGGAAATCTGCCTGCCGGAAGATAAATGGCGTGACGCGATTCCGCGGCAATGCCTCTGAAACGATTTTACAGGACCGGATCCTCGATGAACCCAACCATGGCTGCCAAAGACTCGCTGACCGCTGCCGCGCCGGGGTTGGAAGTCGACCCTGCCGTCTACAAGACCCTGCTGGAATCGACATTGGCCATTCCATGGAAGATCGATTGGGCAACGATGCGGTTCGCGTACATAGGTCCGCAGATCGAACCGCTCCTCGGCTGGTCCCAGGACAGCTGGATGTCGGTGGACGACTGGGCATCCCGGATCCATCCCGACGATCGCGAACATGTGGTCAACTTTTGCGTCTCGCAGTCGGTCGCAGGCAAGGATCACGAGGCGGACTACCGGGCCTTGACCAAGGATGACCGCTATGTGTGGATCCGTGACGTAGTGCATGTGGTGCGCGGCGAGGATGGAGAGGTCGATAGCCTGGTCGGCTTCATGTTCGACATCAGCGAGCGAAAGCGCATCGAGCACGAACTGATGAAGATGCAGAAGAAGCTCGAGGCTCTTTCGTTCGAGGATGGCCTGACCGCGACCTCCAATCGACGCCATTATGACGAACGGCTTCAGGCGGAGTGGAAAGCGGCCCAGACCGGTCAGCATCCCCTTTCGCTGATCCTGCTCGATATCGACCATTTCAAGGACTACAATGACTTCTATGGCCACATTCAGGGCGACGAATGTCTGGTCAGGATAGCCGGCGCGCTGAAGGAGATCGGGGGGCGCCCTCGCGACATCGTCGCCCGCTATGGCGGCGAGGAGTTCGTCCTCCTGCTTCCGGAAACGAGCGAAGCTGCGGCGGCCGTCCTGGCGGAGCGTTGCCGCGCGGTGATCGAGGGCCTGCATATCCGGCACGAAAGGTCCAGTTGCAGCGCTTTCGTGACCGCGAGTGTCGGCGTCGGGACGGTGATTCCGCCTTTCGAGGGGGATGCGCTCCACTTCTGTGATGCGGTCGACAAGTTGCTCTACGCAGCCAAGCAAGAAGGGCGGAATCGGGTCAGCTCCACATTCTCGGCGTAACGCCGCTCGGCAGGCTCATGATGGCCGGGGCGATTTTCTCGCCTGGCTGACGGAGAGACGGTGTAGGTGCTGATGAAACGAAAAGTTTGGCTTTCTTGTTCGTGCCCGCTCGATGTCTGAGCTGGAAGTCCGCAGAGCCATTGCGCGCGGAGATCTTTCAGAGGCGGTGCCGATGGCGGAAAGGTTGATAGATGCCGCGCCGGATCGGCCGGAGGGCTATTTCCTGCTTGGGATGGTCCTGGCCGAGGGCGGCCATGCGGTGAAGGCAATCCCTCTGATCGAAGCTGCCGTCGAGCGGGGCGCCAAGGCCGAGTATCTGGCGCAATTGGCGAAGTTGCTCGTCCTGGTCCGACGTGAGGATCAGGCTGCGTCCGCTGCTTCCAGGGCGATGGCGGCCGGACCGGGGGATGCTTTGACGTTCGACACGATCGGCTGTGTTCTGGCCCGGCTGGGCGATCACGAGGGTTCGCTGGCGCCTTTCGCCGCTGCGGTCGAGCGCGATCCGCAGAATGCCGAATATCGTTACAATCTGGCTGCGGCGAGCGGGTTCACCGGCAAGGTCGATCAGGCCCGATCTCACTACGAGATGATCCTCTCGCATGATCCCGGCAATGCGCGCGTGCACTATGCGCTGGCGATCCTCTCGCGCCAGACAGCCGAGGCCAATAACGTCGCGCGGCTGGAGGCAGCCCTGGCGCAGGCTTCGCTTCCCGCTGACGACTTGCGTATCCGCTATGCCTTGGCCAAGGAACTGGAAGACCTTGGCGAACCGGCGGCTTCCCTGCGCCATCTCTCCGCAGCCAACCGTGCGCAGAAACAGGCGATCGGCTACGACTTCGGGCAGGATGAGGCGATATTCGATGCGATCGAAGCGCTGTTTTCCGGTGGACCGGCCTCGCTGGCACAAGGCGAGGGGCGGTACGGGGAAGCACCGATCTTCGTCGTCGGGATGCCGCGCACCGGTACGACGCTGGTGGATCGCATCCTGTCCTCGCACCCGGAAGTCGAGGCGGCGGGCGAGTTGCAGGCGATGCCGTTGGCGGTGAAGAAGCAGGCGGGCACATCGTCGCGCCGCGTGCTCGATGCCGATACCGTCGCGGCGAGCGGCGCGATCAATCCGGCCGCGCTGGGGGAGGCCTATCTGGCGCGGGCCAGAGTTCATTGTGGACAGGGTAAGCCCCGCTTCACTGACAAGCTGCCGGCGAACTTCCTCTACATCGGCCATATCCTGCGGGCGTTGCCGGATGCGCGGGTGGTCTGCCTGCGGCGGGCACCGCTGGATACGCTCTGGAGCAATTACAAGAACCTGTTCGCGAGCCAGTCGGCCTACTACGCCTATTCCTACGATCTCATGGATACGGCGCGCTACTATGCGCGGTTCGACCGGCTCATGGGGCTGTGGGAGCGGCTGTGGCCGGGCGCCGTCCTGCAACTGTCCTATGAGGGGCTGGTGGCCGATCAGGAAGGGGAGACGCGCCGGTTGCTGGCGCATTGCGGACTGGAATGGGACGAGGCTTGCCTGTCGTTCCATGAAAACCGCGCGGCGGTGGCAACTCCCAGCGCTGCGCAAGTGCGGCGGCCTATCAACCGCGACGGGATCGGCAAGTGGCGGGCCCATGCAGAGGCCTTGGCACCGGCCCGCGCCTGGCTGGAAGAGCAGGGAATAGCGACCGCATAGCAGGACGCCGCCGCCCTTTCGAGCGGCGGCGTCTCTTCGGCAGGTCCGGTCAGTACTTGATCCGGGCCTCGACGCCGACCGTGCGTGGAGTGATCACGGCCTGGCGATAGTAGCGCACCGCAACCCCGTCGTTGACGCCGATGCGCGAGCGATCCTGACCCACTGAGACGACGGCGTACTTGTCGAAGATGTTGTTCGCAAACAGGCTTACGGAGTACTTGTCGGTTTCGTAGGTCAGGCTGGCACGGTGGAGGACATAGCTGGGAATCTTGTCGCCGTACCCGCGATCCCAGCCGATCCGGGAAACCACGTTGCCGCGATAGGTCGCCGTCCAGTTGGCGCTCACGCTGCCTTCGCCCACGGGGACGGTGTAGGTCGCGCCGAGGCTGCCCGAGTTCTTGGCCGAACCCGGCAGGCGGTCGCCGTCGAGCGCGTCGAGCTGGGTGAACTTGGGCCGTCCGTCATAGTCGTTCGGCGTGGTGCGGATGGTGATGATGCCCGGAACGTCCTCTGTCAGCTTGGCATCGGTGTAGGAGTAGGTGCCCTGGATGGAGAGTTCCGGCACCGGCTTGAACTGGAACGATGTTTCGAAGCCCTGCGACTTGGCCGAGCCGCCGTTCACGGTGATTCCGGTCACGCCGTAGTAAGTGGCGGAGTCGACCTGGATGCCGTCCCACTTGATGTGGAAGACGTCGAAGTTGAACGCCAGCTTGCGGTCGAACAACTGCATGCGCACGCCGATCTCGGCGTTCTTCGTCTTGTCGGGGCCGAATTGGACTTCGTTCGGAAGGGCGCAGGCGTTCTGCTGGTTGGCCGGTACGGGATCGGGGCAGGGGGCGACGCGGTTCGGGCCGCCGATGCGGTAGCCCTTGCTGTAGGTCGCGTAGACCATGAGATCCGGGGTGAAGTTGTACGAGGTGTTGAGCTTCCACACCCAGCCGTCCTTCTTCGCCTTGCCGCCCGCAGCGTCCACGTCATAGGGACTGAGCGGATCGCCAAGCAGCGGCAGCACGAGCGCGCCCTGGACGTCGGAGGTATACTTGAAGTAGCGCGCGCCGCCGGTCACCTGCCATGACGGCGTGATCTTCAGCGTGCCTTCGCCGAAGATCGCCTT
>PJTY01000601.1_pt1 | contig 17288 bp, 30 predicted proteins | sample 1512121 | NCBI WGS metagenome assembly PJTY01 (sample SAMN08177680, study PRJNA422409) | Soil metagenome, whole genome shotgun sequencing project. | isolation source: Soil enriched (2) on filter paper: alkali lignin treatment | place: USA: Madison | collected 2015-01-15 | reverse complement strand
TCACCCCTAGCGCCTTCGCCAGGGCGGAAATAGACCCGAAATGTTGGATTGCCTGGCTTTTGGTCATGGCGACCTCCTCTGCTCGTCCCGTCATTCAAGCATGCTTGCATATTCAAAACAAGCATGCTTGACAAGCAACCTTGTAGATTGCGCGAATGAAAACTACTGATCGAATCACCAAGCTCGTCTTGACCCGGCGCCCCGAACTGGGCGTTCGCAATGTCAAACGCGACATCGCGAACACCTGCAGCATCAGCTATGAGGCTGTACGTCAGTGGTTCGCCGGTGATACCGAAAACATCAAGAACGAAAATCTTGTCGCGCTTGCCGATGGGTACGACACGACTGTTGATTGGCTTTTGTCAGGAAAAGGCGAACCACCGCGAAAAGGCGCCAGTAAGCAAGAGCAAGCGAAGGAGGTAATCGCACCTACCACCGCCGCTGATGCAGTCCGAAAGATGCTCGAAAAGCACGGGAAAGGGCTGACTGCTGAGGCCAGGCAGCGCATCGTCAGCGCGGTCGAGGATGACCCGCAAGGTGAGAAGGAGAGCGGCTTTTTGATCACGGCCAATCCTGTTACCAGGGGCGATATTTCCATCCCGCAGTACGACATCAGGGCAGCCATGGGCCACGGCCAGGTGCCGGCCGAGTACGACGAGGTAATCCGAAATGTCGTTATCCGAGAGGAAGTGCTTCGCGAAAAAGGGGTGACATACACCGCCGCTCAAGCTCTCGCGGTAATTACCGGCTGGGGTCAGAGCATGGAAGGGACGATTAACGATAAAGATCCTGTGATCGTTGACAGGGGAGTCAATGATTATCAAGGAGAAGGAGTTTACGTTCTAACATGGCATGGCGACTTACTCATAAAACGCCTGCAAAGAAGGGATGAAGACCACATCTGGCTAATATCTGACAACAAGCACTACGAAAAACAGAGCGCACGAATCGAAGATGTTACTGTGCATGCCAAAGTCCTGTTGGTCTGGAACGCCAACAAGGTATAAAAACACAAACATACTTAATAGCTAGGGCTGAAGATGGACAAGCATACTCAAACGGAATTTACCATTTCCTATGACGCCACTGGCGACCTCGAAAACCACAAGATCAATGCAAAAGACCTTGGCAATGCCATCATCGGCATGCACGACTTGATCACCAAGGCGGCTAACATTGTTAGCAATGGTTCGTCCGAGGCAGAGCTAAAGGTAATCGCCCCAGCGAAAGAAGGCTCTCTCGAAATTGTTTTCGCCATTGTGGCAGACCCGCTGACAACAATGACGGTTATGAAGAGCATAGGTATCGGGGTTGCTGGAGCTATGGCGAGCGCTGCAACTGCACTAGGCATCATTGATCGCCTGAAAGACACCAAGATTGACAGGGTGATTGTTGACGCAAAAACCAAAGAAGCAACTTTAATAACAGCAGACGGCCCAATCAAGACCAATGCCCATGTAGCCCAACTCGTCTCAAGCAAAGAAATCCGCCAAGCTCTGCACAAGGTAGTTCAAGCTCCATTACAAGGCAGGGATGCTGCCACTATTGCCTTCATCTCTAATGAGACAGAAGTGATTCTTGCCGAACCTGAAATCAAGAGCTTCACTCCCGTCCGGTCGGATGTCACTGAGAAAGAAACCAAAGAAACAACGCAGAAGGTAGTACACTTCACTAAACTTAACTTCAAAAGTCGTCGTGGCTGGACAATTCAAAGTACCGACGGCCTCGAAGCTTCAGTAACAATCAGAGACGACGAATTCATGGCTAAGGTAGCTGCCAATGAAGAAGCCTTCCAGAAGGATAAGCTTTACACTGTCGAACTGGAAAAAACTGAAACAATTAATATTAGTGGCACCAAAACCAAATATGATATAGTTCGAGTCATCAACGAACTTAACTAATCGCAGAGTCCTTTATGTGGTCAATGTTAATGGTGGCACAGGCAGCAGGATGGCTTATCCTTATCCTTGGCTCGCCTCTAATATTAATATTCCTACGAAAGGTAGTAAGACATTTCTCCTATGTCTTATTCCCCCGCGACACAATCATCCAATATCAGTCCGATGGATCAATTACCGAGGCTTACTATGTAAAGCAGTCGATCTTCAGAAGACCGACTTTTAGACAGCTTTCACCTGAGGAGCTTATGAAACTGGAGACAGTGCAATGAATAATAACATGTTCATGGCACTCTCCACCTCGGTGGTGAACGGTGCTGCTCTAGCTATAACAGCCGTGATCGGAATTCCAGAAGTTACTCAGGGAATCATGGCATCCAGCGGTATCATCTCGCCATTCTTATCCTTGTGGCTTTTAAAAGTTTACATTCGCGCTGATGATCCGGCAGAGCTTACGAGACTTATCGCAGGTTTGAAATCCTCAATTAAGATTTGCAAAAGAGATTTAAAGGATAAAAGCTCTTCAGAAGAGTTCAAAGCGAAGACTCGAATTCAGCTAGAAGCGTTCCAGTCGAAGCTGCAAACCGCGCGCGCAGATTTCGAACAAGGCCGGGCCCACACAATAACCCCGTTCTCAATCGCCCCGTCCACCGGCGAATAGCCTCATTGGCAGGGCGGCTCGCGCCGCCCGACAATGCTGCGTCAGAAAGGCGCTTCCTCCTCTTCGTGGCGCACCAGGTCCAACTCCGCCTCCCTCTCGATCACCCGATCGTCATCCGTCGGCGCATCCCATTGCAGGATCACCGATCCGTCGTCACAGAACGTCATGTCCAGGCCGTCAGTCTGCGCCAGCAACTCCATGATCGCTTTCCAGTCCTGATCGCTGTCCGTGTCCAGGCGATGGATTAGCACCCTTCTTCCGTGCTGCGCCAGCGGCGCGTTGATCATCGCTGAAACCCTCAAGCCCAGCCTCTCAAGGCTCGTTAGTTCTTCCATACGAACTGCTCTTTCCTGCGCTGACATCCGAAAGCTCCTACACACTGGACATCCATACAGTAAGAGAAATTTACACAAGTGTGCTTGCATTTAAAAAACAAGCATGCTTTTATAAATGCAAGTTCGCTTGCATATGCATCGAGCTGGCAGCTTCGGCAGTCACCGCTCTTTAAAAACCAGTAGATGAGCCACCAGGCGCCGAGTTAAGCCGGCCGTTGAGCCCTGGTGGACAGTACGCAACGCAGCAAGCTTCCTCGCTCGACATGTCGGCCCGCAGGTTTGCTGAGCAATACCGATTTCACTGGCTGGCCTTGGCAACAGGGCCAGACGGGAAATCAACCGGAGACCGCAGCATGCAGATCAACCAGCAAAAAGCCGTTCAGGTCGACGTGACCGAGCTTCGCCTTCACATCAAGGTTCGCGACGGTTTTGCCGCAGGGCTGCAGGATGCCCAAGGCGACGAGGTGGGTAGCTATGAGGGCTACGTTCCCGACTTCTTCCCGGGCGAGCACTACGGCGACTACCTGATCCTGAACATCGACCTGGAAACCGGCCAGATCAAGAACTGGAAGAAGCCCGCCGCAGCCGACATCGAGAAGATGCTTAGCCAGGGCGAGGACGACTGAACAACCAGCTTCACGTCAGGCTGACGAAAACTGCCCGATCCACCTGGTTCCCCATCACCAGGCTGCATCGGTCGTGGCGTTCGCCCTCCCCTTGGTCCGGGAGGTAGACGGCAGCGAGCGTCACGACCAATGCAGCCACCCCGCAAGAGCAAATCATGGACACGATCACTATCGGCGCATGGATAGGCCACCTTGGCCGAGGCCTGGCGCCTCGCGAATTGCAATGCATCCTCGATGTCGCCCAGGGCTTCACCACCAAGGAGATAGCCAGGCACTTCGGCATCAGCGAAAGCGGTGTCGAGAAGCGCATCGGCGACGCCATGTTGAAGCTGGGCGTTGCCCGCCGTGCCGCGGCCGTAGCCGAAGCCATGCGCCGCCAGATCATCAGCCCGCTCTGCATCATGCTCGCCAGCCTCATCGCCATGCATGCGGTGATTGACGACAGCGACCCGATGCGCCGTGACCGCCGCGCCCCTGAGCGCCGCACCGCCCAAGTTCGAATCGTTCGCAAGGCCGAGGCCTTCGAGCTCCACGCCTGACTCAATGAGGACCTCCCCATGCAAGCAGCCATCCAAGAAAGCCAGGGTAAACTCGCCGCCCTGCGCCAGGAAGTGATCACGGCCACCGAGGCATTCCGCGCCAAATCGCGCTTCTATGTCACGAAAAGCGGTAACGGCTGGATTGTCGTATCTTCCAGCAACAACCGCGTGTACGGCCGCAACACCAGCTACCCGCAGGCTGTCCGTTATGCGGAGAGCCTTGAGCGTGCGATCAATGCCAAAACCCTCCCGGTGGTGGCCGTGGTGAAGGTCCGCCAGATCGGTGAAAGCGCAACACGCTGGGTGGCACTCTTTGCGTTGACGCTGATCTTGCTGGCCGGGGCGGCGTCGTCATGAGCCGCGGGGTAAACAAGGTCATCCTGGTCGGCACCTGCGGCCAGGATCCTGAGGTCCGCTACCTGCCCAACGGCAACGCGGTCAGCAATCTAAGCCTGGCCACCAGCGAATCGTGGAACGACAGACAGACCGGCCAGAAGGTCGAGAAGCCCGAATGGCACCGCGTGGTGCTGTTCGGCAAGGTCGCTGAGATTGCCGGCGAGTACCTGCGCAAGGGCTCCCAGTGTTACATCGAGGGAAAGTTGAAAACCCGCGAATGGGAGAAAGACGGGATCAAGCGTTACGCCACAGAGGTGCACGTCGATATCAACGGCACCCTGCAGCTGCTGGGCGGGCGGCCGGACAACCAGGGCGGCGGCCAGCAACGACAGCAACAACGTCAGCAGCCGCAGCGCCAGCAGTACCAACAGCCGCGCCAGGCGCCGCAGCAACAGAACCAGCAAGCAGGGTATGGGCCGGACCCCGAAAGCTTCGACGACGATATCCCGTTCGCCCCGCTCCACCACCTGGCGGGCGCATGATCGCCACCCTGTCTCAGCCTGTGCCCGCCGTGAAGTACGCGGCGGCCATGGCCAGATCCACTGGTCAGCCTTGGGGCGTATACAGAGGAAACAAGCGTCTACTGGTGGTTATGCCGTCTGGCTCGACGAAGAAAACGCCCATTGAGGTGTGCCAACCATGAGACGCATCCAGAAGCTCACGCAGCAGCGTCGCCGCCAGCTGCACATACACATCCCGCCCAGCGGAATCATGGAGGTGCCGTATGGCGATGTCACCCAAGGAGCGCGACGAGAAGCGCCGCGCCAAAGCCGCCCGGTTGCAGGAAGAAGACCTGCGTTTGAAGGTTCGACCAGGTACTAAACAGGCCCTGCTTGAGCTGATGGAGTGGGCCGGGATCGAGGAGCAGGGCGAGGCGATGACGCTGATGATTCATCACATCGAAGCGCTTGGGCATCACGCACTGTTCCGAATCGCGCGCCACGAAATCGAGGCTCACCGATCTGTGGCGCGCAGTGAGGTGCTACGTCTGAACGCTCGTCTGCGCACTTCCCAGCACCTGGCCGCGATCTGCGGATGGGCAGACCTCAACCCTGGCCGAATGATGGAAGCGCTGATCCATGGTGTTCACGCACTGGGCGAGAGGCACGGGGCGAAGTTCATAACGCCGCCCCGCCACGAGATCAGCATATCGCCGCGCCTGGCCATGGCCTTCGACCGGAAGAGCTTGCTGATGATTCAGCAGGATCCAGGTGATGAAATTATTGGTCCAGGGAACTGCACCGGAGAAACGCTTGCACAAGCGTCAGCGCTTGAACCCGGTTATGAAATCTGGAACTGACAAACACAACCCGAAATTAACGGTGCAGATTAGGAGCGTTGCCCAGATGAGCATGAGAGCTATGCCCAGCTGAATCGGCACCTTACTTACCGAAAATTTCTCCAGGATAAGTGTCCTCATGACAAATCCCGTATTCCCTTTTTCCAGGCGTTTTTGAACCGCTGACCGAATATCAGCTTGCTCTTGAGAAAAAAGCCTGACAGGTGTCCGGTCAGGGATTTTAGCAAGAAGCTCGATCAATCTGATCTCGGATTCTCTTACCTCGGCTTCCCAGTGCTCCTGCCAATACTTTGCACCAGCTGCGATCTTCGTCTGATACCAAGATACAAGCACACCCGTGAGGCAAGCCATGAAGGTCACAATTGGAAACGCACCTGCTGACTGCACCAATCCGGCAAACAAAACCCCCTGAAAAATCATCAGGAAGTTGTTGCGATTTGTCAGCTGTCCGATCTCAAAGTTTCTGATTTCCAAGCATTGCTCGTATACCCGCTTGGCAGCGTCAAGTTGGTCCTTTTCAGACTCTGTCAAAACCACCTCCGGGCCGGCCCCATGCCGGTCACCCGTAATACCCCACCCCAAACCAAATTTCCACCATGCCGCCAGCCGGCCACGGAGGAACACCCATGCGCATTCGCCACGCAGTGTGCACTTCATCGACAAGAAGCCGGACGGCAGCCCTGGGGCCCTTTTAATAGCAAGCACCAGAGCAATATTGGAAAGGCTTCAGCATTCGCGAGGGAATTAATCACCTTCGGTGATCCTCGGTCGCCCCTTCACCGTGTCCGATGTGTCTGAATAAAACTCGCACTGGAATCTGTAGGGGATCATAGCGCCGAATCCATTCATGAATTCCGCTCGCCCCGCCAATTCGGTTGGCGACACTTCGACCGTGCTTAGCAAAACCGCCTTAGACGGATAGCGAAAATTTCGTTTCACCTGGTTGAAACATTCGTTGTTTCGCGATTCCGCAAATGCTTCAGCCTTTTGCTTCGACTGGAACCAACTGGCAAAGCCTACACCTCCCAACGCTAGCACTGCCGTTCCCAGCACCATTAACAGGACGCCATTGCTTTTCGCTTCACTCATTTCAGTACTTCCTTGCTTAGAGACCAGCCGACTCAGACCAATGCTGGCAGGAGGCTATCGAAAATCAGGCTGGTATCCAAGCGCTTTTGGCTTCCATATTTTCCGAGAATCTATCGCCGCATCCGGCCACGGAGGGCGGCGCATGCACGGAGCATTCACAATGCAGATTAAACGCGAAGGTAATCTCTCGTTCGGCGACGCCCGCCTGGCCATCTGGGAAGAAGGCATCTCCGCTGCTCGCGACGCCGGTGGTGTACGCGGCGCAGATGCTTGGGAGAAACAGTTCAAGCGCGAGGTTTTCAAGCGCATCATCCAGACCCTCAATCGCCTGGGCTGGACTGTTGGCCCCAACCTCGATGCCGAGAAGAACTACAAATGCACCGCCCACGGTATGCGGTGGTGCAGCAAAGGCGACTTGAAGGCGGACCTTCAGGTTAGCGGCCGGTCGATCACCTTCGAGATGTTCCAGAACGTGAACGCCCCAGATCGACCTGACCATGGCGGACGGCATCAGTCGAACAAAGAGTTCCACATGCCATACGTCATGCGCCTGGAGATGGAGCGTACCCGCCGCAAGATTCGCGACTACCTGTGCGCCGTTTTCACCGACTACAAGTTCACTCCCGCCGAGCCGCGCGGCATGGGCCCTGGAATCTGCACAGCCATGGAGAAGATTGAGCGCCACCATGCGTCGCATCGGAATCAAGGGCGCCTGGCTGATTTTGTCGTACCGCAGCACAACTACAAGTCGAAAGACGGCGATCTTCTGCAGCACGGGCAGAAGGTCTGGATTTGCGATCGCAAAGGCCGTGTGCTGCCTGGCACCGCCTACTACAACAGTGGCCAGATGTGGTGGGTGGTCACATCCCGCTACGGTTACACCAACGTTGCCAATTGCGAGATCTGGACCGTGAACCCTGGCGACCTGCGCCGCAAACGCAATGAATGGGTGCGCCGAAAACGGCTGGAAGCACTGATGTCGGCAGCAGCTGCACGGATGGACTTCAAGAAGGCTGAAACCTTGAAGAACATCCTGTTCCCGCCGCAGGAGTCGCTCTACATGATCTGGACCGATCGTCACGGCGGGGCCTACTTCGGGCCGAACTACAGCGGCTACACCAGCGACACTACCCAGGCTGGCAAGTACACCCGCGCCGAGCTGAAGCCTTACCTGGGCGATGCCGACGAGAAGGACCACCTGCGCGCCGTTCCAGTTCGAAAAGCCGCCTGACCCTCCGGCGCTGCCCGCCAGCGACTAATCTGCTCCGGCATTGGCCTATCTGATCTCAGTTCCGTTTATCGTCATCCGTTGGAGGGCTGTACATCCCTCTATCCTCGCTGAGTCGGTGAAAAGGCGACCGCTTCAGCCGAGGGATTGCGAAATGGTAAATAATCAACAGCGTTGCCCATCCAGCAAGGCAGAAAATCGAACGCTCGCTTGTGCTCAATGACAGGGCGAAAGAGATTGCCACTATCGCAAACATGATGCTGACGAAGAAGAATCCAGTCGCCAGGGCATTGACGAGGAAATTAAGCCTGTGCCAACGATCTGGGATCAGTTCGAGGGGGCCTGTGGCGATCAGAGCAATTCCAAACGGCACAGAATAGCTGATCAACGACGCAGATGGCTTTCCCAGCCAAAGAAACGCTATCCAAATCGCGAGCCCTATGAATGATGCCGTTCGGGTCTTCATCGCGGCAGCTCCTGATCTTGACGATCTTCCTCGATCTCGCAACCCCATTACCACCATCCTTGTTTGGTGAGCGGCGAAGCATATCACTCGGCGCTGCCCGCCAGCGCCTTCCCCTATTCAACGATAACGCCTCCCCGGCGAGGGCGGCGCATGCATGGAGAAAGCCATGAACGTCGAGACATCGACCGTCACCAAGCTGCTGATCACTGAGGTTCAGGGCCTGGACCCGATCAGCGTGTACCTCGAAGACCTTGCGCCCTGCAAAGGCAAGATCACTGTCAGCTGCTTCGACAAGACCTGGCACGCCTACTGGGGCGGCATGTGGGATGGCCTGAACATCGGCCAGTTCTTCTGTAAGCTGCACGACGCCTACATCATCGGCTACTTCGACCGGTCGCTCAGCTCTCGCAGGTTCAGTGCCGAGGCCCTGTCCGCCAAGGCGCGGCGGCTGATCGTGCAAATGCGGCGCGACCGGGATCTGGACGCAGAAGATGCCCGGAGCCTGCTCGACGAGGCCGAGGATATTCTCCACACCAGCTCGCTCGACGAGTGCGGCGGCACCCATCGCGAGTTCATGCACCGCGTGTTCGGTGACGATTGGTGGAACCTGCCGGCGGACGCCATGGAGCCGAATCCCGACTGGGCCTACCTCTGCCGCATCATCGCGACAGTTCAGCAGGCCCTGGCCGAGCAGTTCCCGATCGCCGCCTGACTGTCCTTCGCTACCCACCAGCCTCAGTCGACTGAGCGAGCGTCAACGCAAGATGCCACGCATTCGACGATGGCCGTGAAGCTCCCGGTGAAATTGTGCCGCAGCTCTCGCGGCATGTCGTAGGAAAAGTGGATCAGCCAGGAACCGTCGCCCAGTAGCAGAGCCTCCTGACGGTACTTATCAACCTGATCCTCATCAATTCCGAGAAATGCTGCGACTTCCTGGTTTGTTGGCTCGCGGTCCATCGGGGATTCATCTCCTTGTACTGGAAGACAACAAATACTCCCGCTGACACCAAATTGCCACTATAGCGTAGCTGCCCCGCACGGGCGGCACATGCATGTAAGGATCGCGCCGCCGACTGACCCGCCAGCGCCTAGCCCCCCCCCCCGCTAGCGCTCCGTCAGATGAACGCCAATAGCAAAGGTCGCCATGACCAGGACTACCTCTGCCACGACGTAAGCAACGAAGAACTCATCCGAAAACATGCCTGGATCTCTGAGAGGCCGCATTGCCCTGTGCAGTGCGGGAATGGCTCAGAGCCATCAACTTTCGCAAAAGTTCACTCACTATGTGGTGCTGCCCAGCAGCGCCTTCCCCGGGCTTCTTCCTCGATCGAGGCTAGGGCCTCGGTGTCGCTTTTCAGTGTCATGGCGACCTCCACCAGGTCGAGCAACCCATGAAGTGATAGTCCACCAGAATCACTAGCGCCACGCGGCGCCTTCCCCTAGTCAACGATAACGCCTCCCCGGCGACGGCGGCACATCCAGGGAGGTTGATCTGAAATGCAGGCCTCTGACTGGTCAATCAGCCAGGCTGACTGTTATGTAACGAAGATCATTGCAGGCGAGGTACATCTTTCCGTTTGCGGACATACCTAACGTTCCGAACACAAGGGCATAAGCGCCGGCAAGATCTTCCAACTCGTGAAGTCGGAATCTGCGGTTAAATTCAGGTATCAAGTCGACGCTGACTACTGTACTAACGTTCTGCTGACCACCGCTATTAAGCCAAACCTCACCACTTCGACCGAATCGTGCGTCAGACAACATACCCCAGTAACCGCGATACTCACCTACCAGATGAGGGCCGGCCTGACTGAATGTAACGAAAAAGTCTCTCACACGGAATTGCCCTTCTGGCAATGCGATTATTTGGTCCGAGGTACGGAACTGATCCGAAAGCATCAGATTCCTCAGCAGCGTGCTTAGCCTCCTGTGCATCACAGCATTCCGTGGCCCGTTGCCCCCTCGGAACCGGCCTCCCCTTCCGCTGGGATCTGTCGGCTCTTGCGGATCGACATGAACCACATCGTGAGCGCCGTAAGCGAAGTCTATCTCGATGCGCTCCCCATGGTTGATGCGCTCCTCTTGATCCAGTCCCGGACCGCCACGATATCGTGACTCTGCAGCCGCCAGGTCGCAGCCAGTCGCATGCGGTCTAGCGCCAAAGCAAGCAGCCTGGCCGCTGGTTGATTCCTTTCTAAAAAATGCTCTGGCGCCACATTGAGGACAGACCAGCAACTGTCGGTACTCCTGGACGCGTGCCTCGCCAAGCGCCTCAAATGCAGGAGCCGTGTACGTAACTCCATTCGCGGTACACCGAGCAACATCCATCTATCTGCCTCCCTGAAGTAGATTCGGATGATAGCGGCATATGGCCACCCGAGGTCAACCCTATCAGCGGAGAGCCAACAGCATTGGCCTGTACACGCCGGGCTACCTATCCGGCCACGAAATTCTTTAACGTCTCGCTCGAGGTATCCCCATGCCCACAGAAAACCGATCCAGCAACATCGAGATGGTCAGCGAACTACTGCCGTGCCCCTTTTGCGGCCAGCAGGACTTCCTCATCGAGCGCCTAGACAGCGATGCCTCAGTGGTGATCTGCCAAGGCTTGACCGGACCGCATGAGGCCTGTCTGGCCCGTGGCCCAGTGGGCGTAGCGCAGAATGAAGGCGAGGAGCAGCCAGGCCGCGACAAGGCGGTCGAGCTGTGGAATTCGAGAGCCCAGCAGCACCAGGGCGAGCCGGTGCTTTGGAGATACAGGAGTACCCCTGCCAGGGGCTGGTTTTACTCCGTGCACAAACGCAGCGCCGAGATAGCGCTGCGAGATGGGTACATTGTCGAGGAGTTCTACGCCCACGCCGATCCTGGCGATGTTGAGCGGCTGCGCGGGGAAAACAAACAGTTGAAGGACCTGCTGCGCAAGCTAAGCAAGGCTTGCAAAGACAAGTTGGCCATCATCGAATCCCAGCGCGCCGAGCTGGCCGAGCGGGATGGGTTGCTGGATCGCGTCGTAGATCACGCCAATTTCTGGCGCGACCATCCATACGCTGAGGTCGTTGAAGCAATTGCCAGGGACTACAAAGCCCTATCCGCCAGCGCAGTGCCGAGCGCGCCAACTCCGCAGACGATCAACGGGCACAAACTCAACTGCAAAGCGGTCGACGACTACAAGCCTGGCTATTGCAGCTGCGGCGCAGAGCCGGATTCGAAGTCATGACGACGCACTTCGCACCATTCACCGACCTGGAAGACGTTGAGCAAGCGCCCTGCGGCACATGGCTAGGGGAGACCTCTGAGCTATCAGGCGACTGGAGCAAAGTCAATTGCATGCTCTGCCAGAAACACAAAGCGAAAATCATCGCAGCTGCAGCGGCCGAAGAGCGCTTCATCGTTGAGCAGATGGGCGACATGGCCGCATTCATGCGCGCCGAAGCCTAAGCCTCGCAAGAGAACATCTGTACTCCTCAGCTGAAACTCCTCCCCCTCTACTTCGAGGCAACCAGAAGATCGGCAGCTGGAGCATCTTCAATAGCAATTCGGCGGGCCCGGCCGACACCCCACGCCAGCGCTCTAGTCATCGACTCACTTGGGCGAGAATCGAAAGCCTCTTCATGGAGCGCAGAACCGCTCGGGGCGTATACACCGATGAACATCTGCGTGTTACCCGTTCGCGACAGCCTCACCTGAACATTGATAAACGTGCCGTCATCGAGAGTTTCGTCATGCTCCCGGTGGTGGAGTGTGGGATCCACCCACTGCCAGTAAACGTCTCCGCGAATGCGCATGCCGCCTCCTACGACTCAAGTCTTTTGTGTATGGCAAAGACCACGATAGCGAAGCGGTGCAGCTGCACAACCGGAAAAGGCTGAACTGTGTACTAAATCGGACTATCGGCCAAATAACTTCTACAAATTCAATAATTTGTACAACTTACTGCCGCGATATGGCGGCCAAGGAGTACCTGTGCGCCTGAAAAAAGCTGAGCGCGAGCAAGTCCGCCAGAAGTACAGCGGCAGCTGCGCCTACTGCGGCAATGCCCTGGGCGACCGCTGGCACGCCGACCACTTCGCCCCGCTGATTCGCCTGCCTGATGACCGGGTGGCCGAGCAACTGCAAAACCACAACCTGGCCAACATGATGCCGGCTTGTGCGCCCTGCAACCTGAGCAAGTCCCGCATGCAACTGGAGGACTGGCGCCGCTGGCTCGCCGGCCACGTCAACAGCCTCAACCAGTACCACCCCATATACCGCCTGGCCAAGGCCTACGGCTTGATCGCCGAGACCGGGGCCGAGGTCATCTTCCACTTCGAGAAGGTGCAGCACGATGCCATCCAAGACCTATCCGCTTGAGGTGCAAAGCGTAGGAAGCGATACCTACATCGCGATGAGCAAGGGTCACCACGACCTTGAACAGTTCATGGCCGCCGCCGTCGAGGAACGCCCGGGCCGGTTCTTGGGTGGCCCGCAGCACAAATGGTGCAAGACAGTGCCGGATCGCTCGGGCGAATTTGCGCACCGCTACGTGTTCGTCGACGAAGGCACGCCAGGCGCATGGCCAGCGACCTACTGCTGGGAGTTCGGCGAGGACTACAAGCGCTACAACGCTGAGGTACAGCCATGACCCGCCTCGCCCTCTGCCTCCTGCTGCTGGCCACCGGCGCCAGCGCAACCGAGAACGTCATCGACGTGCAGCACGACAGCCAGCGCGGCGTCACCTGCTACCTGCTCAACGGGGTCGGCATCAGCTGCATCCCCGACAGCCAACTGCAGGCCGGCAACCAGCGCCAGCTCTCCCCGCACGAAACACAACCCGAACCTACACCCGCACTGGCGCCTGGGCGCTGGATTGATGAGAGGTATCAGATGTGAGCAGGAAAAGAAGTCACTTCACCATCGTTCCGAGCGCAGAGTTGGAGGAATTACGCCGCGACCGCGAGCGATTGAACGCGCTGGGGTCATGCTGCTGGGATGTTCGTTTCGAGAGTCATTCGAATGGCATGGACGGCGACTACACGATCGGCATTGAGGTCGTCGGCCATTACATGGGCAAGCCATGTGCGCGGGTGCTCGGCGAGAATTACAACGAGAACCTGCGCGCCGCCATCGACCAGGCGCTGACCGCTGAGGCATACCCGCCAGAGCGCCCGGAGTACGACCAGTATGGTAATCCCGAGCGGAGGCACGCATGACCGATCTGATCGAAGTGAGGGTATCCAACCTGGTCGGCGCTCCGCTGGACTGGGCCGTGGCAAGGGCCGAGGGTTTCGAGGCAGATCCTGTGTGCCGAACGACGGTATGGCGCACCCGAACTGACCCCATCAGCATCAGCATCCGCGGCGCAACCGAAGGTTTCGGCTATCGCCCTTCGTCTCACTGGGACCACGGAGGCCTGCTGCTCGACAAGCACAAAGGCACCGCTCAGCACATACCCGGCCTGCCCGAGGATACCTGCTATGCAGGCGGCCCCGCCGGCGCTAGGGTTTGGTGCTACGGCCCCACCGCTCTGGTCGCGTTCTGCCGGGGCCTGGTCCACTACAAGCTCGGCGATACCATTCAGGTGCCGAAGGAGCTGATGCCATGAGCGTTTCTGAAGAGCACTTCCAGCGCGCTTGCGAGTTCGCAGATCAGCTGATCACGGAGAAGTCCGAATGGCTGCGCAGGGCCTTGAAGGCTGAGCGTGACCGAACCGTTTACCGAGCCCTGGCCATCGCCGGATGGCTTGGGGTGATCACGATGGCAATCACCTGGAGCATCCAACCATGATCCTGCCCCTGGTGTACATGGCCTACCTGATCTACAGAGGGTCGCGATGAGCACACCGCCACTTATAAGCAGCCAGCGATACTTGAACCGCGAGGTTATCGCCAGGAAGGTGGCCAAGTTCAAGGTGTTCGTGGTTCGAACAGTGGATCTGGAGATGCGCGGGAAGCTCTATCGCATCATCCTTGATGGCCATCACAACCTGGCAGCAGCCCGACTCATAGGCGCCAAGCCAACTTGGAGAGGACCTCCACCGAAGCTCGAGCGCTTCATGAAGGGCATGACGACCGAAAGATTCGCCGCCTTCATGATCAACAACCTCACCGACAGCAACTGGTACTTCCACGACACCGGTCAGGTAGTGGAGGAGCTACTAGCACCGCAACGGTAAACACTCCCCCAACACTCAAGCCCGTCGACGGCTCGTCCAGAAGTGCGTCGCGGCAAGCAACACCCCAGGTATGGCCATGCCCAAGCCGCTGTAGGTGAATGCAGGCTGACCTGTCAGCAGCCCGCCCATAACGAATCCGATGCCAGTGGGTATCAGTGTGACAGCTACGTAGCCGAACGGTTTTTTAGCTTCCTTAGCCATATCGCTCCTCCTGTTGTTCCCCGATTAAACCATACGGGCCCACCGACATGCGCGGGTATGGAGAGACTCATGCTCAATTTCCTAGTTCACCTGGTTCAACGTAAGGAAGCCTGCACCACGCCCATCGCTCGGTCCACCGGAGTTGCCCTAGGCTGTAGCCCAGCAATACCTAGTACTTGACCCGCTCAAATCCATACCCCCTGAAAAGGCGCGTCGTCAATAAATCTCCCCAACAAATCATGCCACCTCGGCGGGACAAAGCTGCAAAGAAAGCGCGCCATCCTGATAAGAGCACATTTTTACCCGACCCAATGTATCCCCTCACCTCTATTTACTGTCGATATATGCGATTAAGGAAGGCTTTACTAATAGAAATCTGCCCAACGACTCTATTTGATCAGAATTTATGTGTAACTTCCCATGCTGCGGGCAGCGCCTGCAGCACACCAATCTATGAGTAATTTATGACTTACGATCTTATGGCGACCAACATTGGCTACCAGTCCGAAACTGCTTCTGCTGCCCCGCGCAGCTTACAATCCTTTATGGAAGAGCACCGGACAATTCGTGATTTCGGTAGTGCTGAAACCGGTCAGGGCCTAGTGGATGATGGCCCTGCCATCACCAAAATGGCAAATGCACTCGGGTACGTTGTTATTCCTTCAGGTAACTTCCGCATCATCGGTGACCTTACCATCTCAGTCCCCCAGTACTATCAGGCTGGAGCATGCTTGACCGTGGACGATACTTCCACACTGACAATCACAAATCGTATTCACAGCTCTAACCAATGGATTTTCCAAGGCGCAGGCAAGGTAACAATTAATATCGTCAGCACCATGGGCGAGGACGCAAAGTTGGTCACTGCGGGCTGGTTCGGAGTATTCCCAACCAACGCCCTAGTCTCCGATGTAACCGAAAGGATGCAACGCGCCTTAAACTCAATGAACGCGCAGACAAGGGAAGGGATTTTACAACTGGAATGCGGGTCCTATCATCTAAGCAAGACCATCTACGTTCCGCGCGGTGTAGAAATTTCTGGTCGCGGTATGCGCCGAACAATTTTTGATATTTCTGGACTTGATTTCACGGTCTTTGAAACCACCGGAAATGCATGCAAATTCACAAACTTCCAGTTTGAATTTCCAACTGGTCAATCCGGGGTTCGAACAGCACCTTACATCCACGTAAAACACAACACCTGCGAGATTGATAGCATTTGGCTGCACCCGACAACGGTCGGAATTATTATTGATGAAAACTGGTGCACAATCCGTAATCTACGCGCCACCTACGGCCTAGATCCACAAGCGCTTGACATCGCAGACACCTGCGTCGTATGGGCTCGCACAAGCGGCTTCAGCATCATTGACGTGACTATCATCGGCACAACCTTCGCACCTCACCACATTGTGAGAGTAGGCCATGACACCAATATCAGTGCAGGTAACATTGACAACATTCATACTACCCTGCCTGCAACAGCGGTTTTCTTAGACAATCGCAACTGCTCCATCTCTCGAATCAACATAAGCAACATCATCGGAAACCCTGCCAGCTCAACTGGTAACCAGCAGTTTGATTCACTGACTAAAATTGTTGCCGCTGGCGCTTATCAGTGCACCTACATTACGATCCATGGCCTGGTTACAAACGGCAGTGCTGATTCCTTACTGCATATCGATGGCTCAGACACATCGGTCATAAGCAACATTTCATTGGGCTCTGCTGTTGCTCAGGGTAACACCGGTTACGGTATCCGCTTGATCAACAATGGCACTGGAGCGATTCGCAACATCAACATTGCGGGTGACGTTGATGTATCTGGCCGACCTATCCGACTGGAAACCGTCGGCAACGTCACCTTGTTAAACATTCCCCCTTCATTGCGCGGCTCGCACTTCAGCGCTCCTTTCATAGAAAACTTTACTCTGGGTGATGACCAAGCCCGAATTATTGGCGACAACCGGACAGCGATTTTTGCTGGAGTTTTGATCATTGGCTCATCAAACCCAAGCGTCAATGGAATCTTCAGTTTTCGTGCTGCAAGCTCTAGCAACCATGTAACGATGATTGCAGGAGCAGCCAATATGTCAACTGCCACTACTCCCTTGTCAGGATCTTCAGGCTCTGATGGAAGGTTCACTGTTGGGATTGACTCCTCAGGCCAACTGGTCTTAGAGAATCGCGTGGGATCTAACCTGACGTTGTCGATTACTCTGATGGCAGGATACTAAGGAATAAGGCCTGCCTCCGAATACCACGTACCCGTCGATGAGGTGATAACGCAACAGGTCAGCCTAGCCGCCGCCTAGTCCAAATAGGCCCTTAGTAGCGAATGGGGAACATTTGTTCTCCATTCAGCTATAAATTTCCTCTCTCCATTGGCCGAACATGG
>PJTY01000599.1_pt1 | contig 17335 bp, 14 predicted proteins | sample 1512121 | NCBI WGS metagenome assembly PJTY01 (sample SAMN08177680, study PRJNA422409) | Soil metagenome, whole genome shotgun sequencing project. | isolation source: Soil enriched (2) on filter paper: alkali lignin treatment | place: USA: Madison | collected 2015-01-15 | reverse complement strand
GTTGGTGTCGGCGGTCAGTGAACGATTGCCGCAGGCGACCGTCGTGGTGGTGAAGGCGGCCGTCGGTGCCGAGAAGCCGCCGTCGCAGCCCACGTCAACGCGGCCGTTGAGGCGGTAGATCACGCCGGCCTGCTTGGGCAGGGTGGAGCTGACATTGACCAGTGCGGGCAGAGTGCAGACGCGCCAGGTGCCTTCGGGGCCGGAGATGATGCCGTCGTTGGTGAGCGTGAGGCCGCCGGTAGCGGCTGCGCCGGGGCATTCCGTAGCCGCGACGACGGTACCCGAAGTCGGGGTGGGCGTCGGAGCGGGCGTCGGCGTGGGATTGGTGATTTCGATGCTGCCGGCACCCGGCGAGGAGATGTCGTCGGCGCCGCAGCCGGCGAGAGCGAGAGCACTGCAACCGATCAGCAGCGCGCCATGCATGGTCTTCACGTGAATTCCCCCGTTTGTCAGGTCGAGCCGAGGCGGCGAGTCCGCCGTCGCTGAGCGCGGGGTCTAGGGAGGGGCGGTGACAGTTTGTTGGCGTTATCGTGACACTAATCTGCGGATACACGACGATAGTATGACGAAAGTGGCTGCTCTCCGGCAGAATGCTTAACCGACTCGTAGGGTTTCCGCCGGTTCAGACTATAATTGCAGTTTTATGACACTTGCGTCATTTTCTTGTCCGAGGCGAATTTTGCGCGGATGTTGCATTTTGCCAACGGATAGAAACGAACGGGAGAATGCCATGTCGATCACTGCTCTTGCCGCCACTCTCCTGCTCAGCCAGGCCTCCGTTACGGCGGCGCCGGCAACGCCGCTGAACGACCGGATCGACGTGGCTTATAGCGAACTTTCGACCGGCAATGCCGATGCTGCCGTCCGCAAGCTCGAAGCTAAGGGCGGCGCGAAGTCGGAAGATCCCGCCACGCTGATCAATCTCGGTGCGGCCTATGCCGCCAATGGTCAGACGGAAAAGGCGCTCGCCAGCTACCGCGCGGCGGTGTCCAGCCAGGACCGTTACGACCTTCAACTGGCCGATGGATCCTGGGTCGATTCGCGTGCTGCGGCCCGTCTCGCGTTGAACAATCTTCTGCGTACGACGGCGCGGGCCTCACGCTGAGGGAGCGGTGAGCGGGGCGGGATGGTTCAAGTCCCTGTAATGCGGGGAGGGTTGTTCTCCGCCCCGCAAAAACCGGAGAAGCTGGCCTTTTGGGACGCACCTGAAGTATAAGTCTGCAGTATAAGATTGTCTGCACGAGACGGTGTCGTGAGGGTTGCGGCGCCCCGTCTGGACGGCCCGAGTTCTCGACGATGAATTGCAACAAGATTGCCAGATTGGCCGTCTTGTCGTCACATTGCTGTCATCCAGATGGAGCACTGCGCCCTCATACGGAGGGCATGGTGATTCGGTACACTCAGCTTCAGACCCGCAAAGTACGGGGATATTTCTCTCATTTCGCGGCCTTGGTTGCCGCCGGTTCCGGCTTTGTGCCCGGCATTGCCCAGGCGCAGCAGGCGACGCGTGCCGATCCGGCAGGTTCCGGCCCGATCGTGGCGGCACTCGGCTGGCTTCAGGGCACGCTGCTTGGCAATGTCGCCACTGCCGTCGCGGTGATGGCCGTGGCTGCGGTGGGCTTCATGATGCTGACCGGCCGGATGAACTGGCGCTTCGGCGCGACCGTCATCATCGGGTGCTTCGTGCTGTTCGGTGCCGGGGCGATCGTCTCCGGCATCCAGTCGGCGGCGGGCTGATGAGCCTCGCTCGCTTCCCGGTCCATCGCGCGCTCACCCGCCCGCAGATGTTCGCGGGGGTGACCTACAGCTTCTTCATTATCAACGCGGCGGTGACGACGGAGATCTTCCTCATCACCAAGAGCTTCTGGGCGCTGCCAGCAGCGCTCGCGATCCACGGGGCCGGATACCTCGCATGTCTTCGCGAACCCCGGGTGTTCGACCTGTGGATCGCCAAGGTCAGCAAATGCCCGCGCGTGCCGAACTGGCAGCGCTGGGGCTGCAACAGCTACGCGCCCTGATTTGCGGGGCGCGGGGGAAACGACGATGTCCAAGAGCAGGAAAACGGCCTTCAAGGGCGTGCTGAGCGGTTGGGGCGCCAAGGAAACGTTGGTCGGCGACCGGCTGCCCTATCAGGCGCTGGTGGACGAGAACGTCGTGCTGCTGCGCGACGGTTCGGTCATGCTGTCGCTGATGGTGCCGGGTCTCGCTTTCGAGACCGCCGACAGCGAAGAACTCAACGCTCACGTCGCCACGCGCGAAGTGCTGCTGCGTTCCGCGCTCGATGCGCGCTTCGTGCTCTACCACCATGTGATCCGCCGCCGTGTGCAGATCGCCATGGAGGGGCGGTTCGAAGACCCGCTGGCCGCTCATATCGACGCCCGCTGGCGCGCGCGCACCGGTTCGGGCGCGCTCTTCGTCAACGACCAGTTCATTACCCTGGTGCGCCGCCCGGCGCGCGGCAAGGCGGGCTGGCCGGACAAGCTCTCGCGCATGCTCCGCAACAAGGGCCATGCTCCGGCCGAAGCCGATCCCGCCGACGTGCGCGCCTTGCGCGCTGCCGCTTCGGCCATGGTCGCCTCGCTCGGCGCCTATGGCGCGCGGCTTTTGGGCGACTACGAGGGACAGGCGGGCCAGTGTTCGGAAGTGCTGGAACTGCTCTCGGCGCTTTACAACGGTGAGATGCGCCCGGTGCGACGTCCCGTCGAGGGGACCGACCTCGGCCACATGCTGCCCTATCGCCGGATCAACTTCGGCATGGACGCGCTCGAACTGCGCGGCGCGGCCGGCGCTTCATTCGCTTCGGTAGTCAGCCTCAAGGACTATCCCGACAGCACAGCGCCGGGCCTGACCGACGCGCTGCTGCGCCTCCCCTGCGAACTGGTGCTGACCGAGAGCTACGCGCCCGCCGACCGCCAGATCGCCCGCGAGCGCATCGACCTCGCCATCCGCCGTCTGCGCTCGGCCGACGAGGAAGCGATGGCCGAACGCCGCGAAATGTCTGCCGCACGCGATTCGCTCGGCACCGGGGCGGTCGGTTTCGGCGACCATCACCTCTCGGTACTGGTCCGCGCCGATACCCTGGATGCGCTCGATGAAGTGACCGCGATGTGCGCGGCCTCGCTGGCCGATGCCGGTGCGGTGGCCGTGCGCGAGGACGTGAACATGGAGCCTGCCTTCTGGGGCCAGCTTCCCGGCAACGAGGCCTTCATCGTCCGCCGCGCGCTGATTTCTAGCGCCAACATGGCCTGTTTCGGCTCGCTCCACGGCTTTGCGATGGGGCAGGCGAGCGGTAACCACTGGGGCGATGCGGTCACGCTGCTTTCGACCACCAGCTCGACGCCGTTCTTCTTCAATTTCCACCAAGGCGACCTCGGCAATTTCACCGTCATCGGTCCGTCGGGTTCCGGCAAGACGGTGGTCATGAATTTCCTCGCCGCCCAGGCGCAGAAGTTCAGCCCGCGCACCGTGCTGTTCGACAAGGATCGCGGCGCCGAAGTGTTCCTGCGCGGCATCGGCGGCACCTACAGCCGCGTCGCGGCGGGGCATCCGACCGGCTTCAACCCGCTCTCGCTGCCCGACACCGCCGCCAACCGCGCCTTCCTGCGCGACTGGCTGGGCGTGTTGCTGGAAGCCAAGGGGCCGGAGGAGCTGGCGACGATCGCCGGGGCGGTTGATGCCGCCTATCACAACGACCCTTCGCTGCGCCGCCTCTCGCATTTCCGCGAACTGCTGGCAGGCGCCCGTCGCCCCGAACCGGGCGATCTCGCCTCGCGTCTCGACGCCTGGATTCAGGGCGGCGAGCATGGCTGGCTGTTCGACAACCAGTACGACCGTCTGGACCTTTCGGCGCGCGTGCTCGGCTTCGACATGACCGCGCTGCTGGAAAGCCCGCGCCTGCGCACGCCGGTCATGATGTACCTGTTCCATCGCATCGACGAGCGTCTGGACGGCGAGCCGACGATGATCCTCATCGACGAGGGCTGGAAGGCGCTCGACGACGAAGTCTTCGCCGCCCGCATCCGCGACTGGCTCAAGACGCTGCGCAAGCGCAATGCCCTGGTGGGCTTCGCCACCCAGTCGGCGCGCGATGCGCTGGACAGCAAGATCGCCACCGCGCTGGTCGAGCAGACCGCGACGATGGTGTTCATGCCCAACGCCCGCGCCCGCTACGAGGATTACTGCGAGGGCTTCGGCCTCTCGCAGCATGAGCTGGACGTCATCAAGACGCTGCCCGCCCAGTCTCGCTGCTTCCTGGTCCGCCAGTCCGATGCCTCGGCAGTCGTGCGGCTCGATCTCTCGGGCATGCCCGAAGTGCTCACCGTACTGTCCGGTCGCGAGAGCACGGTGCGCAAGCTCGACCAGCTTCGCGAGCGCTACGGCGACGAACCGGGGGCCTGGTATCCGGTGCTGACCGGCTTCCAGTGGCCCGGTGACGGCGATGAAGATGCTGCCTGGATCGAGGCGGCGGAGTAGGCGGCCATGAGCATCGCCTGCGAACAGCTTACCGAAGTCGCCAGCGCCGGGGTCGCCCCGGCGCTGCGCGCGGTCGACTGCGTGGCCAACGAGATGGCTTCCGCCGCATTCGGCCGTCTGTTCGGTGCCGAAGGGGCGATGGCCCCGGTGCTGACCATCCTGCTCACGCTCTACATCGCGTTTTTCGCGATCTCGCTGCTGACCGGGCGCTCCAGCCTCGGTATCTCGGCGCTGACTCCGCGCATGCTGACGCTCGGCCTCGTTCTGACGTTTGCGACGAGCTGGATCGCCTACCAGGGTGTGGTCTGGAACCTCGCCGTGGGCGGGCCGGACTGGATCGCCTCGCAGCTGATGGGCGCCAAGGGTTCGGCCACGCAGATCTTCGGCGACCGCATCGATATCGTCTTCAACGCCATTGCCGAGGCTTCCCAGAATGCCGGAAAGGCGGGCGGGGAAGCGGCGCAGGGTGCGGCTGAGGGCGCTGCCCAGGGTGCTGCACCGGCCAAGGCCGCGGCGGCAGGGGGCGGTGCGGCGGGCCTGTTCTCGCCCGACAGCGTCATGTGGATGGGCGCGCTCATGCTGCTGCTCGGCACTGTAGGCGTGCTGCTGACGGCACGCATTGCGCTTGCCATCCTGCTCGCGCTCGGCCCGATCTTCGTGGTCATGGCGCTGTTCGGCGGCACGCGCGGGCTTACCGCCGGGTGGCTGCGCGGTGTTGTCCTGACTGCGACGACCCCGCTCTTCGTCGTGCTCGGCGGCGGCATCACGCTCGAACTGCTGGTGCCGATCGTCTCGGCGCTGGTGCAGGGTGCGCAGCTCGGTGAAATCGACGGCCGCGCTGCCATGGCGCTGTTCGTCGTCGCCGCGGTGCATCTCGCGCTGATGGGCATGGTGCTCAAGGTCGCCGGAACGCTGGTGTCCGGCTGGCAGGTGTTCGGCCTGGCGCGGAGCGAAACGCCGCGGGGCGAGCGCAACAATGCGGTACCGCCGTCTCAGGTCCTGGCCGCGAGCGGGCAGGTCGCGCCTTTCGTACCCGCCGCCACGGCCTCGCGGACGCCTGCGGTATCGGCTGCCAGTGCCGCCGCCATGGCTTCCGCGCCCGCGCCGGAACAGGGGGCTGCTCAGGCGGGCGACCGGCGAACCGTCATCACCCAGGTATCGGGCGGCGGGATCGAGCCGCTCGGCGCGAGCCAGACTTCGCGGGCGCGCGGTATCGGCAGCCGTTTCCGTGCCTCCAACGACGCAACTTCAAGCCATACGGCATCAGGCAATACGGGCCGCGCTGCGGCCAAGGAGACGTTCAAATGATTCGCCACCAGGTTCAGGCCAAGGCCCGCGTCCTGGCCGCGACGGCCACTCTGGCCCTCTGCCTTGCGGCACTGCCCGCCCAGGCGGATGAGCGCCTGGTCCAGCATGCCTATGCCGATAACGAAGTCGTGCGGATCGATGGTCGCACCGGCGTTCAGGCCACCATCGCCTTCGGCAAGAACGAAGCGATCGAGAACGTCGCGGTCGGCAATTCGCAGACCTGGCAGATCACGCCGAACAAACGCGCGGACCTGCTGTTCGTGAAGCCGCTGGAAGCCAGCGCACGCACCAACATGACGGTCGTGACCAACCGGCACACCTATTTCTTCGATCTGGTCGCTTCGCCCAAGGCGCGCCCGCTCTACATGCTGCGCTTCACGTACAAGGACGAACCAGCGGAAACCGCGCCCGGCGTTCCCGGCATGCCCCGGACCGCAGGGCTCGATCCGGACGAACAGGCGCTGGCCGCCGGTGATCCGGCCGCGCTGCCGACCGATCCGGCCGCGCTCAATTTCGAATGGAAGCGCGTCGGCGCGCCGAAACTGCTGCCCACGCGGGTCTATGACGACGGCAATTCGACCTATCTGCTCTGGCCCGAGAAATCCTCGGTCCCGGCGATCCTCGTGACCAACGAGAAGGGCGACGAAGGCCCGGTGAACTACGCCGTGCGCGGGGCCATGATCGTGATCGACGAAGTGCCGGACAACATCATCCTGCGCTCGGGCAAGGCCAGCGCCGAACTGGTCAATGCACGCCCCGTGGCGTCGCGCCCGGCCGTCAGCCCGGCGCCTGCGGCAAGCGGCACGCCGAACGCCGGTATCACGGCCGTCGCCACCGCAGCGCCTGCCTCGGTCGGCGCGACGAACTCTCAGGGGAACTGATCCATGGCGCCCAATTCCACTCTGCGCGAGAAGTTCGACAGTGCCGCCGCCGGCGATCCGCGTGACGGAGAGGGTGCGCAGGTCATCGACCTGGCCACCCGCAACGTCATGCCGCAGGTCAGCCAGCGCAAGAAGGCCGATGGCCTCGGCCTTGCTGCCGGTGTGCTCATCGTCGCGGCGCTGGGCGGACTGACGCTGTGGTCGATGGATTCGGTGCGCAATGGACCGGCGGCCCAGCCGCAGCCTGCCGCCCCGGCGCCGGTTGCCCCCGCCCCGGCCGCGCCTGCACCGGTCGCTGCCGCACCCCAGCCCGAAGCGACGCCCGCCGTGCTGCCCGCTCCCGCGCCTGCTCCTGTCCTCGCCGCCGCGCCCGGCACCGCCCCGGCGCCCGAGGCCAATCCCTTTGCCAACCCCACCGTGGTCTTCGATGCGGGCGGTAATGCCGTGACGATCCCCGCCGTCGGCCCGGCCGGAGAAGCCAAGGGCGGCAACGCAAACGACGATTTCGCCGCGCGCATCGGCGGCACCGGCAGCACCGCCGCTGCCGCGCGCACTTTCGATCCCGCCACCACGGTGACGCAGGGCACGCTGATCCCCGCCGTGCTGGAAACCGCGATCGATACCGACGTGCCCGGCTACGTCCGCGCCATCGTATCGGCCGACGTGCGCAGCTTCGACGGCAAGCGCACGCTGATCCCGCGCTCCTCGCGCCTGATCGGCCAGTACAAGAGCGGCCTCACCGCCGGACAGAAGCGGGCCTATGTGATCTGGAGCCGCCTGATCCGTCCGGACGGCGTGTCCGTGAACCTCGGCTCGCCCGCCATCGCCTTCGGCGGCGAGACCGGCCTTCCGGGCAAGGTCAACAGCCACTTCTTCGAGCGCTTCGGTTCGGCCATGCTGCTTTCGGTCGTCGGCGGGCTTTCGACCCTGGCCACCAGCGGCTCCAGCGTCGTGATCGGCGGCGGTCAGTCGGCGGCGGCGGCGGCGGTTCAGCAGAGCGGCAGCGTCGGCCCGACGATCCGCGTCCGCCAGGGTGAGCCGATCCGCGTCTTCACCGCCAAGGACCTCGATTTCAGCCAGGTCCAGTGACGCAAGATGGCAGACATCCTGACCCTGCAAGGAACCGCCCCGGTGCCTGAGGCGCAGCCGCCCGCAGCCAATCCAGCCGTGCAGGCGCGCTCGGTCTATCTCGACGCCTACCTCGCGCCGCTGCGGCCGTGGCTGGACCGCGAGAGCGTCACCGAAATCCTCGTCAACCGTCCCGGCGAGATCTGGGTGGAAGACGCCGCGCATCCCGGCATGCAGCACATCGCCTTGCCGGAAATGGACAACCGCCTGCTCCAGCGCCTGGCCGAACAGGTCGCGCGGATCAGCCACCAGGGCATCAACCGCGAGCACCCGCTGCTCTCTGCCACGCTCCCCGGCTACGGCAACCAGAGCGGTGCGCGCATCCAGCTTGTGGGCCCGCCCGCCACGCGCGCCAACTGGGCCATGGCGATCCGCCGCCACCGCCTGCTCGAACTGCCGCTCGACGCCTACGACCGCGGCCCGATCGCCGCGCCGGTGGAGGAACCGACGCCCGATCCGATGGCCCAGCCCATCGCCTTCCTGCGAGACGCCATCCGCCGCCGCCGCACGATCCTGATCTCCGGCGGCACCTCGACCGGCAAGACCACCTTCCTCAACGCCATGCTCTCCGAAATTCCGCAGCACGAGCGCGTCGTCTTGGTCGAGGATACCGCCGAACTGCGCCTTCCGGGCGCCAACGGCGTCGGCCTGATCGCGGTGAAAGGCGAACTCGGCGAGGCCAAGGTCTCCGCCAACGACCTGCTTCAGGCGGCCCTGCGCCTGCGCCCGGACCGCATCGTGCTGGGCGAACTGCGCGGCAGCGAAACCGTCTCGTTCCTGCGCGCCATCAATACCGGGCACCCCGGCTCGTTCTCGACCGTCCACGCGAACACCCCGCGCGGTGCGCTGGAGCAGATCGCGCTGATGTCGATGCAGACGGGTATCGGTCTCACGCGGGCGGAGACGCTGGAATATGCGGCCTCGGTGATCGATATCGTCGTGCAGCTTGACCGGCAGGGGGGCAAGCGCGGGATTTCGGCGATTGCCGAAAGCGCGAGTCTCGTAGGGTAAGAAGGGAAGAGCAGGGGCCATCGCCCCTGCACCCCGTTACTGTCGGCGTTGGGCCTCGCCTATCGGTAGTGCGCTCCTCGACGGGTTTTCAGGTCTTCCGGCGCGAATGAGGCGCTTAGACTGGCTCTTGTGTTGGGCTTCACCGTTTGTGGGGGCAGGCGCTCGGCGATGTTCCGACGCGCCCTTTCGCCGGAAGACGAAACCGCTCCCAAGCAATGCGCCAACCACCGATAGGCGAGACAGAAGGCAGCCAGTACCGGGGGTGCAGGGGGCGATGGCCCCCTGCTTCCACCTTAATCCTTCAATCCACCAAAGCGAGTCCGCTGGGATCGCGAACCTCGCATTCCAGCCCCAGCCAGTCGGCCAAGGCCTTGTGGTCCTTGGCCACGCCCGGACTGTAGAGCGGGCGCATGGAGGGATCGAGTGTGAGGATCAGCTTGCCGTCCTCGCTGCGAACCGAGCTGCTGGCGAGGCCCTGCGCGGAGCATCCGGTCAGGCGGCGGCAGAGGCGCACCGCGAGGCCCCAGCCGATTGCGCGGTCGAGGTCTTCCTGCGAGGCGAGGCGGGTGAATTGTTCCGGCACTTCGGTCTGGCCGGAGTTGGCGAAGACGGTCATCGCCATCATCCCGCGCCCGTGCATGTCGAGCCCGATCCAGCGCTTGCGCAGCGCCCAGGTCATGGCTTCCTCGGTACGCAGGTTCGGCTCGGTGCGCATCGCGGCGAGGGCAAGCAGGCCGGAGGCCTGGCGAAGCTGGCGGTCCTGCGGTTCCTCGCGGCAGACCGGGGCGGTCCAGCGAGCGAGGGCCATGGCGTCTTCGGCGGTGACGCGGGCCGAGGCCGAGAAGCCGGCGACGCTAGCCAGCATCGGGTCCTGCGCCTGGATCTCGGCGGGAAGCTGCGCGTGGAGCAGGCCTTCGCGCAGGCCCCAGGAAGAGAACACCAGCTTGGAAGGCTTGAGCTGGGCGATCACTTCCACCATCAGCGCGGCGGCGTCGGGCAGGGTGGCGAGGCGGCTTGCGGAGATGCGCGGATCGACGTCGTTGAGCTTGCCCTTGGCGAAGATCCGCGCGAGGCGCAGGGCTTCGGAGGCGGGCAGTTCGAAGCCGTGGGGGTCGTCCACCGGGAAGGCGAGCGCGCGCATGGCCTGGAGCGCAAGGGCACGCCAGGAGCCGCCGACGATGTAGAGCGGTTGTCCGCGGCCCCGATTCCAGCCTGCCTTTTCGAGGCCCTTCTGCACGGTTTCTGAGAACCTGGCCTCACCCGCTGCACGCAGGTCCGGCAGGCGCAGGGTGCCGAGCGGCAGGGTGATGCCGCCGGTGCTGCGCCCGTCCGCGATCTCGACGAGTTCGAGGCTGCCGCCGCCAAGGTCCGCTGCTACGCCGTGCGCGCCGGGGAAGGCGGCGATGACTCCGGTCGCACTGGCGCGGGCTTCTTCCTCGCCCGAAAGCAGGCGAGGGGAGAGTCCGAACTCGCGCACGGCATCGAGGAAGACCTTGCCGTTGGAGGCATCGCGCGCGGCGGCGGTGGCCACGCATTCCACGTCCTTGACGTCGAGCAGGCGCAGCAGTCCCGCGAAGCGGGAGAGCGCCACCAGCGCGGTCTTCATCGACTTGTCGTTGATCGCGCCGGTCTTGCCCAGATCGCGGCCGAGCCGGGCATTGACCTTCTCGTTCAGGATGACGACCGGAGCGCGTTGCGGTCCGTTGTAGACGACCATGCGCACGGTATTCGAACCGATGTCGATGATTGCGCGCTTTTCGCAGCTTTGGCTAATGCCGATCATTCCGTGTCAGACGAATCGCCCGGGAGCGGGCAGCCTGCGCTCCCTATGTCAGATGTTGCCGCGTCTTAGCGAGAGCTTTGGCACCTTTCGTCCACTGGCAAGCGATGCGCCGCGCCCTGAAAGCGACGGGTTGGTCATGAAATAGCGGTGGAGATTGAACGGGTTGTCGCTTTCTCCCACGCGCTCGGAAGTGCCGTCCGGATGAAGAATCCAGGACTGTTCGGTGTCCAGCAGATTGGCCAGCATGACCTGGTCCAGAACCTGGTCGTGCACGGTCTTGTTGGTGATCGGCACCATGACCTCGACGCGGCGGTCGAGATTGCGGCTCATGCCGTCGGCCGAGGTGATGAACACGCGGGCGCGGCGGTTGGGCATTTCTGCGCCGTTGGCGAAAGCCCAGATGCGGCAGTGCTCGAGGAAGCGGCCGATCACCGACTTCACCGCGATATTCTCGGAAAGGCCTTCGATTCCCGGACGCAGGCAGCAGATGCCGCGCACCACCAGGTCGATGTCCACGCCGGCCTTGCTGGCGGCGTAGAGACGGTCGATCAGGTCGGGGTCGGTCAGCGAGTTGAGCTTGGCCCAGATCGCCGCCGGTTTGCCGTTGCGGGCATTCTCGATCTCGGCGTCGATGCAGTCGTAGAGCGTGGAGCGCAGCGAGATCGGCGAGATCGACAGGCACTCGGTGACTTTGGGTTCGACGTAGCCGGTGATGAAGTTGAACAGGCGCCCGACGTCGCGTCCGATCGCCGGATCGGCGGTGAAATAGGACAAGTCGGTATAGATGCGCGCGGTGATCGGGTGGTAGTTGCCGGTGCCGAAGTGGCAATAGGTGCGATAGCCGCCGCCATTGCTCATATCGCCTTCGCGGCGCACGATCATCGAGGTCTTGGCGTGGGTTTTCCAGTCCACGAAGCCGTAGATCACCTGAACGCCCGCGCGTTCGAGCTGGCTGGCCCAGAGCAGGTTCTGCTCCTCGTCGAAGCGAGCCTTCAACTCGACCACGGCGGTCACCGACTTGCCCTGCTCGGCGGCATAGATCAGCGCCGAGATGATCGCCGACTGCTTGCCGGCGCGGTAGAGCGTCTGCTTGATCGCGACGACGTCCGGATCGCGCGCGGCCTGGCGCAGGAAGTCGATCACCACCTCGAAGCTTTCGTAGGGGTGCTGGACGACGATGTCCTTCTCGCGAATGGCGGCGAAGATATCGCCGTCATGTTCGAGAATGCGTTCGGGATAGCGCGGGGTATAGGGTTCGAACTTCAGTTCCGGACGGTCCTCGTCGCAGATCGCGGAAAGGCCGGAGAAGCCGATCAGCCCTTCCGTCTTCATGATGAGGGCCTTGTCCAGGCCGAGCTGGTTGCGCAGCAGCCCCTCGGCGGAAGGATCGAAGGCGCCCTGAAGCTGGAGTACGATGACGATGCCGCGGCGGCGGCGCTGGATCGCGGTGCGATAGTAGCGCACCAGATCCTCGGCATCTTCCTCGATCTCGATGTCGCTGTCGCGCAGGATGCGGAACACGCCGTGGCCGTTTACCCCGAAGCCGGGGAACAGCTCGCCGGCGTTGCGGCAGATCAGGTCCTCGATCGAGATCCACGCCGCTTCCTCGCCCGGAATGCGCACGAAGCGCGGCAGGGGAGCGGGGATCAGGACCATTTCCATGACCGGTGCATCGTCGGCCAGACGGGTCAGGGCGAAGAGGACGCCGATGCCCTGGTTGGCGACGAAGGGGAAAGGGTGCGCCGGGTCGATCGCCTGCGGCGTGATGACCGGCATGACCTGTCCGAGGAAATAGCTGCGCAGCCACGCCTCACGCTCCGGGTCGAGGCGCTCGTCGCCGATCACGCGGATGCCGGCCTCGGCCAGTTGCACCTTGAGCCCGGCCCAGGTGTCCTGCTGGATCTGTTCGAGTTCGAGCACCTTTTCGTGCGTGGAGGCCAGGGCCTGCGAGGGCGTGAGGCCGTCGGTCGAGATCTCCTCGATCTGGCGGCGGACCTGTCCCGCGAGGCCGGCCACGCGCACCATCAGGAATTCGTCGATATTGCTGCCGGAGATCGACAGGAAGCGCAGCCGTTCGAGCAGGGGATAGTTCGGATTCGTGGCTTCGGCGAGAACGCGCTCGTTGAACGCCAGCCAGCTTTTCTCGCGGTTGAAGAACCGCGCGGGCTGGGTGGAAAGATCTTCGGCGGCGCCGCTTTCCTGTTCTTCGATGGTTTCCCGAATTTCGAGCATATCCTGGCTCTTCACATCTGCTCCGTTACAGCGATTGCCCCTTGCATGCCACGATGACAGTTTGCGGGCAATCCGGCCAGTCTTGCGAATTGCCCTGCCGCTCTTTCGGTTGGACGCCGCTCTTTCGGCTGGACGCCGCTGGGCCGGACTGGAAAGGCGCCGGCATGACCACGAACGCGCTGATTGCTGGCTATCTCGGCCTGGTGAACCTTACCGCCTTCTTCGCCTTTGCTTTCGACAAGGGGCGGGCCATCGCGGGCGGCAGGCGCGTGCCCGAGCGGCGATTGCTGACGTTCGCGGCGATCGGCGGTTCGCCCGGTGCGCTGCTGGCGCGCCACGTCCTGCGCCACAAGACGCGCAAGCAGCCTTTCGTCAATCGCCTGCGTGCGATCGTGGCGGTGCAGGCGATCGGGCTGGCCGGACTCGCGTGGGCAGTGCTGGGCTGATTCGTCCCTGATGGGGGAGGGGGATGCGGGGTGCCCGTTCTCGATGTCAGGCAACGCGCCTGTGCCCCTCCACCCCCCGCTGCGCGGGCGGTCCCCCTCCCCGTGCCGGGGAGGAATCAGGTGCCCGGTTGCACGTAGGGTGCGGTGGCCCAGAGTTCGCGCTGCCAGCCGCGCGGGTCGTTTTCCAGGCGAACCCTGTCTCCGAACACCATCGTCGCGCGGGAGGGGAGCGCGTAGCTCGCCCAGTCCGCCAGTCCCGGTTGTCCGACCTTGGCGAGGCCGGTGAATGCGCCCATCATCGTCTTGCTCAGAGCCTGTGCCTTGGCGTCCGCTCCGGAAAAGCTCCCCGGTGCGTCGAGCGTGCCGAAGACGTAGGGAATGTCGTCGGTATGCGCCGCGCCGCGCAAGGGATCGATGGGGGAGGGGCGTTCCAGCTGATAGACCCACGTCGCGGCCGCGCCCGCTCTCGCGCGTTCGTCGGCCTCGATGACCTGTCCCGGCCATGACCGTCCTGCCGTGGTTGCGGCGTAGAACACCTGCTCGACGCTCCAGCCCGGTTCGCGGGCGCGGTATTGGTCGATGACCCATTGCGGGTCGAGGTCGATCTTCACCTCGCGGCCCATGCGCTCGGCCAGGTTGCTCCAGTCGAGGCCTTTCAGTTTGGCCCCGCGCGGATCGAGGAAAGCGCGGGTCTCCTCATGCGTGTTGCCGAGGATCATGGGCACCGATAGCGATTGCGGAGCGGCGTTGGGCCAGAACGGGTGACGCGGCAGGTTGGTCATGTCCAGCACCGGGCCGAAGTAGACCGGGCCGCTGCCCATCACCGGATCGGTGGTGTCGAGCGCGGCGGTGAGGCGCTCGACGGGAATGGAGCGCAGTCCCTCGACATCGCCGGGCGCCAGCTTCAGCGCCGCCATCAGCGCCTGCGTGCGCGCCCAGGCGTGCATCGGGCCGCTGGCTTGCACCTGCTGTCCGCTCATCGTCGCGGCGGAGTGGAACAGGCCCTTGGCCACCGGCATGGCCATGAGCGTGGCGATCTTGGCGCCGCCGCCTGACTGGCCGAACACCATGACCCTTGCCGGATCGCCGCCGAAGGCCGCGATATGCGCGCGCACCCATTGCAGCGCGAGGATCAGGTCGAGCTGGCCGAGATTGCCGCTGTCCGCGTATTGGGGGCCGAAGGGTTTGAGCCAGGCATATCCTAGCGCGTTGAGCCGGTGGTTGACGGTAACGACCACCACATCACCCTCGGCCGCCAGCTTCGCACCCTGCGTGAGGGGATCGGTGACCGAGCCGGTGGTGTAGGCGCCGCCGTGGAAATAGACCATGACCGCGCGCTTGGCAGCGGGGTTTGCCTCAGGCGTCCAGACGTTGAGGAACAGGCAGTCCTCGGACTGCGGCTGATCGTCCATGCCGCGCTGGGGGCAGATCGGGCCGAAGACTTGCGCATCGGTGCGCGGGCCGTCCCAGGGTTCGGCCACGGCACGGGCGAAGCGTGCCGCGCGGCCATAGCGGATGCCCCGGAAGGCAAGCACGCCCTGCTGCTGCACCCCGACATAGCGGCCGACCAGAGGCCGAACGGGAGATCGGGCAAAGGCGGGGGCTACGCTGGCGGCGAGTGCGACAGCCCCGCCCGCCAGCACGGCGCGCCGCGTGGTTTCAGCGCCTGACGTCGCCTCCTGAAGCGGAAAAGGCATCGAGTTCTCCCGGTCCGATCAGGCACATGTCTCCGGGCAGGGAGTGCTTCAGCACCGTGTAGGCCAGCCCGGCCTGTGCCATTTCCTCAATGTTCACGCCGTTCAGCCAGCCGTGCAGCACACCTGCCGCGAAGGCGTCTCCGGTGCCGATGCGGTCGACGATCTGCGTCACTTCCACTTCGTCAGTCTGGTATCCGCCCTCGCGCGCGTCGATCCGCGCGGCGATGCGATGGTGTGCGGCGTTGACGACATGGCGCGCCGTGGAGGCGATGATCTGGAGGCCGGGGAAGGCGTCGAAGGCGGCCTCGGCAGCCACGCGGCGACGGTCCTCGCCATCGCCGGAGAACGTCTTGCCCAGCAGCAGCGAGATATCGCGGTGGTTGCCGATCATCACCGTGGCGGCGGAGACCAGTTCGGTCAGCACCTCGCGCGGATTGCTGTCCCAGCTTTCCCAGAGCAGCGCACGGTAGTTGCCGTCGAAGCAGATCGGCACGCCGGCTTCCTGCGCCGCGCGCACCGCTGCCTTGGCGAGCGCCACGCCGCCGGGGCCTAGCGCCGGGGTGATGCCGGAAAGGTGCAGCAGTCGCGCGCCGTCCAGCGCAGTGGCAAAGTCGAAGTCCTGCGGCGCGCTCCCGGCAAAGGTGCTGCCGGCGCGGTCGTACGTGATCGCCGAAGGGCGCAGGCCGGCGCCGCTTTCGAGGAAATAGAGGCCCATGCGGCCTGCTCCGCCAGTGACATAGCGCGTGTCCACGCCTGCCGCCGCCAGTGCGGCGCGGGCCTTGTCGCCCAGCGGGCTGGCGGGCAGGCGGGTGACCATGCGCACGGCATGGCCGAGCGAGGCGAGGCCGGAGGCGACATTCGCCTCGGCACCGCCCACCACCATGTCGAGCGTGTTACACTGCACCATCAGGCGGTGCGCGGGGGTGGCGAAGCGCAGGAGGACTTCGCCGAAGCAGGTTACATGTCCGGTCATGGCGCCTGTCTTAGCGAGCCAGCCAGCCGCCGTCGACGGCAAGAATGTGACCGCTAACATAATCCGCAGCCGGGGAGGCCAGGAACACCGCGGCACCGGCGATATCCTTGGGGTCACCCCAGCGGCCGGTCGGGATGCGCTCCAGGATCTGGCGGTTACGCGTCTCGTCGCCTTGCAGCGCGGCGGTGTTGTTGGTGGAGATGTAGCCCGGCGCGATGGCGTTCACCTGCACGCCTTTACCGGCCAGTTCGTTGGCCATGGCCTTGGTCACGCCGCCCACGCCCGACTTCGCCGCCGCATAGCTGGGCACGCGGATGCCGCCCTGGAAAGTGAGGAGCGAGGCGATATTGACGATCTTGCCGGATCCGCGTTCCACCATGCCCTTCGCCGCCGCTTGGCTGAGGAAGAACAGGGTCTTGAGGTTGGTGTCGACTACCGCGTCCCAGTCCGCTTCGGAGAACTGGAGCAGATCGTCGCGGCGGATGATCCCGGCATTGTTGACCAGGATATCGACTTTGCCGAGGCCCGCCACGGCTTCGTCGATCACCCGGCCCACGGGTTCGATCGAAGACAGGTCGGCCTTGATGTTCACGCACTTGCGACCGGCCTGTTCGATCAGCGCGATCGTTTCGGTCGGTTCGCTGCGCCCGGCCAGGGCAACATCTGCGCCCGCTTCGGCCAGCGCCACCGCAATGGCCTGCCCGATCCCCGTATTGGCGCCCGTGACGAGCGCGGCCTTGCCTTCGAGGCTGAAGGAAATCGCCATAAGTCAGTCCTGTCCCAATCTGACCGACCAAACAGGATCGGTCCTATGTGGCCTTTACCCCGACGTTCCGTCCCCTCGGTTCGTCATTGCGAGCGTAGCGAAGCAATCCAGGGGCGGTTTACGCGGCTCTGGATTGCTTCGTCGCTAGGCTCCTCGCAATGACGAAGGCAGGGGAGGGATCAAACCGGGGCCAAGCCGATCCGTTTACTGGAGCTGGCAGATATCCAGCACGTTCAGGTCGGTATAGTCGAGGTTTTCCCCGCCCATGGCCCAGATGAACGCGTACTTCTTGGTGCCCGAACCCATGTGGATCGACCACGGCGGGCTGATGACAGCCTCCTCGTTGGCGATCACGATGTGGCGCATCTGGTCCGGCTCGCCCATGTAGTGGAAGATGCGGTCGTTCTCTTCGGGGAGGTCGAAGTAGAGATAGATCTCGCTGCGGCGGTCGTGGAGGTGTGGGGGCATGGTGTTCCACACCGAGCCTTCTTCCAGCACGGTGAGGCCGAGCAGGAGCTGCGCGCTCTCGCAGACGCCGGGGATCACCAGCTGGTAGATCGTGCGCTGGTTCGAGTTGGCGAGGTCACCGCGGGCGAGCGGGTTGGCCTGTTCCAGCGTGATGTGCTTGATCGGGCAG
>PJTY01000597.1_pt1 | contig 17425 bp, 23 predicted proteins | sample 1512121 | NCBI WGS metagenome assembly PJTY01 (sample SAMN08177680, study PRJNA422409) | Soil metagenome, whole genome shotgun sequencing project. | isolation source: Soil enriched (2) on filter paper: alkali lignin treatment | place: USA: Madison | collected 2015-01-15 | reverse complement strand
TCGGGATTCAGGCTCTGGCCCATGCGCTCGCTGGCGGTGGCGATCTGCTGGGCCAGCTCGTACTGCGCGGCCTGCAGGGCTTCCTGAACAAACTCGGCCACGAATGGCGGGCCGTAGTAGTCGCGGACATAGGCATCCAACTCGGCGTCTTCTGCCTCGGCGCGGTCTTCCTGTGCCGCGCGTTCGGCATCGGCCACTGAGGCCCAGCAGATAGAGGGGAGTCGTGCATTCATAGGCTGGGCCTCCAGAAATGAAAAAGGGCCTGCGTGTGCAGGCCCTTGTGGGTGGGTCGATGGAGCCGGGTCAGAACCCACTCCAAAGGTTTAGATTGCCGGATGGCTCCGGCTCCATCGCGGCAGCGTCCTGGTGGCAAGGCGCTGGCGTGATGGGTGCATGCGCGAAGCTGGTCGCGTAGACAGCCAAAAGAAAAGGCCCGCAACCTGTGGAGCTGCGGGCCTGAACAAAAAAATGAAACTCTACGGCGTGCCCTAGTTGGGGGAAGACTGGGCAGCTGCTGTCAGCTTTTTGATGTACTCATCCAATGTCGCATTGCGAGAGCGGGCTTCCTCTGTAGCCATTCCCGCTTGAGCGTCTTGCAGCGACAGAGCTTCGCGTTGGATGTGCAAGCCAACGCTTGCGTGTGCGGCGCTCGAGCGAGGCAGGGCCGAGATTACGGCGTCCAGTGTCAGAGATAGCGCGAGAACTCGCCCCTTCACTTCGTCAAATTCCTTGCTCACAAATTGCCCTCGTCTTGGATTGGCCCTCCATTTTAGGAGGGCGTTACTGGCCACCTGTAGGCAAGGTGCTGACGTGACGGTGGATAGAGGAAGAAGCCCGCTGTGCGGGCTTTGAGTCGGAACGATGGCTGCCGTGTACGCCCCGGCTTTTTTCCAACATCAACAACAACCGAAAGGGCAGACCTTTCTGTGCAGGTGGGCAACTACCTGTCACGCCATCGCGGCGGCGTCCTGGGGAAGGGCGCCAGCGTGATGGCCCTCGTTTGAGGACCGGCCGGATGCGCTCCGGCGGGCGTTGGTCTGGGCTTTTCTTTTCTTGGCATCCCAGTGCATGCCTCAAGCCGTATTTCTCCAATCCCCCCAGCTCAGGGTTCTGCGGGGCCTGTCCCAGTCTCCCGGCAGCTCTTACCTGCGTGAGCAGAGGCTGGTTCAGTGAGGCAGTGCGCCGACGACCTTTTGTATCCCGCTGCCGCCCGCGGTGCCTGTGTTTACCCAGCCGTGCGGCTGCATGAACGAGGGCGGCATGTTTGTGGCGCCCATCGGCAGCGTGATTGCTGCTGACGAGGTGAATTATCGGAACACCGAATTTTCTTGTCAATCGGAATTCCGAATTATTTTTGGGAATTTGGCACGATCATGGATGGTCACCGAGGCGGATTGTTCGGTGCTCCGAAGAGGTGCAAGCCTGGATTGCGCAACTGTGCGTTGCGCTCCGCAATCTAGGATTGCGCAATCTACGATTGCGGATGACATGGATGTAACTGTCTGCCATACTGTTAAAAAACACAGTATGGAAAACTGAATGAAGTCGGAGCGGATGCAGGGGCTGGGTGCCCGGATCAAGAGCGCGCGCATGGCGCTGGGCATGAGCCAGGACTATGTGGCTAACTCCCTCGGTGGGACGAGGCAAGCGGTGTCGGCTTGGGAAAGAGGGATCGCTTCGCCTTCCGCAACCCAGCTTGCGGAACTGTCGGAGCTATTTTGTGTATGTGCTCACGAACTGCTGTTCGGCGATAGCTTTGCTAAAAGTGGAATCAGGGCTCTGATGGTGCGGAAGATAGAAGTCAAGCCTATCCGCAAGTCAGGCACCGTTTCGGATGGTCAAAGGCCTTGGTCCACCAGCTTTTTGGCCGACTTCCTCACCGCTGGCGAGCCGGCTCCGGCTGCTGCTGTGAGCCGCACTGATGGTGTGGCAGGAGATTTGCCAGCCTGATAACTGTTGTACTCGTGGTTCAGGTCAATGAGCATTGCGTCGCGCTTTGCATCGTCGGGGAGGCCGCGAAAGAGCATCACAAGCTGGGCTTCCAGGCCCGTGAGCTGCGCAAAGTTGGTCACTTCCGGGGGGCCGTCACCGTGTAGCAGGTACTCAGGACGAAGTGCAAGGGCGTGGCACAAACCAAGGAAGTGCGTTGCGCGTGGCTCCTTGGTTTTCCCCTTCAACAGTTCGTTGAGGGCGGGTTGACCCATCCCGGCCAGCTCCGCGAGTTCCTTCTGTTTGTAGCCACGCTCAGCCATCCACCACTGTAGGCGGTCGCCAAAGGCAGCGAAGTCTGGAGGGGGCGTCATAAGCACAATCATCCATCCTTAAAAATTCGGAAAACCGATGTTTTTTCGTTGACCAATTTATCGGAATACCGAATAATCGGTGGCATGACACCCTCCGAACTCATCACCTACTTCAAGACCCAGGCGCTTGCCGCCCGTGCTCTGGGATGTGCGCAATCCTCGATCTCGGGATGGGTCGAGCAAGGCCACATTCCTGATGGTCGCCAGTACCAAATTCAGTTGGCTACCGCAGGGCAGCTACTTGCAGATCGGCCGGCCTTACGCAACGCGGTGGAAGGGGCGGGAACCGATGCTTGAAGTCCATCCCAGCTCACCGCAATCAGTGCTTCGCCGTGCATCGCAACTGATAGTTGCTTTCGCCCGAGGCGCCGGTCGTACCAGTTGCTCCGACACGATGGAGCTGCGGCAGCAGTGCGACGCCAACACACTGCGTGTGCTGGATGCACTGGCCCGAGCCAGGGGCATGGAGCGCCCGGCCTATATCGAGGCGTTGCTGGAAGAGCATGCGAAGCGAGAGTTGCATGAGGCCAGTATGTTCATGCGCCAATTGCGTGGCAATCCGCTGCTGTTGGAGGCACTCGGAGCGCCACTGGAGACCTTCGGCTTTATCCCCGAGTCCGAGGGGAGCGCCGCAGAGTGAGCCTGTCAGCAACATTGCGCGAGGTGGGAAGGCCAGTTGCCTACTACCCGCGCCTGGCCCGATTCCTCGGCAGCGTCAACGCTGCCATCCTGTTCGCCCAACTGCACTACTGGCACGACCGTGGCAGTGATGCGGAGCTGGGCGTCTACAAGTCCTCCCAAGAACTCACCGAAGAGACAGGGCTGTCGTACCGCGAACAGGCAACTGCTCGTGCGCAGCTGCGCGCTGCCGGCTACCTGATTGAGACAAACCGGCGGCTTGAGCACAAGGTGTACTTCAAGCTGGTTCCAGAGGCTATCGATGCCGCTTTCCAGGCATGGACAGAAGCGCATTCCGCGAACGACGAAAACGCATTTCGGGAAACGACAAAAGCGCAACCCGCGAAGTGCGGAAAACGTCGACCTCGGACTGCGAAAACGTCGTTCGACGAACTGCGGAAAGCGCAATCCGGTAATAGTACAGAGACTACACATAAGACTACTGCATATATATCGACCAAGGCTGAAGCCTCGGCCGAGCCTATGCGTGTGCAGGACAACAAGGGTGGTGTTCACGAGATACCTGCGGACCTTCATTACCCGAAGGAAGGGCGGAAGACGCACAAGGCCTGGGTTGCCTATGCCATCGCGTACCACTCCAAGCACAAGGTCTGGCCGGTCTGGAACCAGACCGTGGCGGGCCAGATGAGCAAGTTCATCGATCGCGTGGGCGCGGAGCGCGCGCCTCGGGTGGCCTACCACTACGTGGCCAAGGTCAACGAGCCATTCGTTGTGAACCAGATGCACCCCGTGAAGCTCTTGCTTGCCAGCGCTGAGACCTGGTCCACACAGGCAACGCAGACCCAGAACGGAGTGCAGCCGACTTCCCCCGCGCCCGCGACTGCTCCGAACAAGCATGCCGGCGCCTTCGCGGCAATCATCGGAGGGTAGGGCATGCATCCCATTTTTGATTTGGTTCCCGAAGTCGGCCATCCCATCGAGGGAGAGCCCCCTATGAACCCGGCAGTGGTGAACCTCTTCCTGGTCATGCAGGGCTCATACGGTGCGATGTTCCTTGGCAAGTTCGCCACGGGCGTGCTGGACGACAGAGGCCGCGACCTTGGGGTGCGTGCCGCCATGCGCGTGTGGCGTGCTGCCCTCGGCAAATTCCCAGATTCAGTTGTCGAGACAGCAGCAGCACGGCTTACGGAACAGTACCCAGACCGCCCGCCGCATCTGCCGCAATTCGAGGCCATGTGCAGAGCGGCCACGCCTCGGCTCACCCATGCCGAGCAAAACCGCCTGCCTGCCCTGCCTGCGCCCGTCGTCTTGCCGGTGCATGTGGAGGTCGAGCCCCTTGGCGATGGCAAGGACTGGGCCCGCCGCATCGTGGCGCGTGTGCAGGCTGGCGACCAGACCCTGACGCGCACGGCCATCCGCGCCGCGATGCAGGCCCTGGGCATGGAGGGCTGGCCGCGATGACGCTGCTGCAGCTGCTCAAGACCGGCGCCGTGCTGCGCTACCGGCCTGGTTTCCGCTTCTACGCGGTCCAGCACGGCCGGGAGATCTCCGTCAACCAGGTCGAGGCCGAAGCCGCATTCCGCGCTGGCCACGTCCGCCCTCAAAGCTCCGAGCCTGACCGTTTCGGCGTCTATCACCTGGCCCTTTCCACGAAATGACCATGCAACCGAATTTGCAACCCACCGCCACCCGCGCATACCTGCAGATGAGCTACGGCTACAGCGTGGCCGAGGAGCTTTCCGCCAGCGAGGTGCGCCCGCTGCACCAGCGCAAGCTGGCACCCATCACCGCCGCGTGCTCGGCTGCTGTGCAGGCCGTTGCCGCTGGTGCCGCCGACGTGGAGCACTGGCGCGTGCTGGCCGACGCCACGAACCTGGCTGAAACGCTGCTGGACATGCGGGTGTTCGATGACCCGGGCAGTCTGTTCCGCGACAGCGTGGCCGCTGTGGTGACGCTGGGCCGCCAGCACGGCAGCGATGAGCGCATGCAGCTGCGCCCCGAGCAGCTGGAGCACCTGCAGGAGTTCGGTGAGGCATACGCGCAGATGCTGCAGCAGACCCCGGCCCGAACCTACATCCGCGCGCATCGGGCGACCGAGCGCCGCCTGCGCGAGTTGCTGGTGAACGGCTACGGCCGCGACACCCATGATTTCATCGTCGTCTGAGGGTTCCATGGCAACAGAGCAACAAGGCACTGTGGTGCTGGGCATGGACCCTGGCGCAAACACGGGCGTGGCAGTCTACGTGGATGGCCAGCTGGTGGAGCTGCTGACGATCCCGCCGCACCACATCGAGCGCACGCTGGCCGCGCGCATGCCGTCGCGCGTGGTCTTCGAGGACAGCCGGCTGCAGTCGCACACCTGGACGCGCGGCAAGACCGGCGCCGCCAGCGCCAAGATGGCGCGCAACGTCGGCCAGGTGGACGCGCGCTGTGCCGACATCACGGCGCACTGCGCAGACCTGGGCATCCCGGCCCATGGCATCAGCCCGGCAGGGAAGGGTGGCAAGCTGGATGCGCGGCGCTTCGCGGCCGTCACGGGCTGGACGGGCCCGAGCAACGAGCACAGCCGCGACGCCGCCATGGTGGCCTGGCCCTACCGCCGCGCCGCTGACCTGCGAGGAGGCCGCCATGGCTGAGATTGCCCTGCACGCCCACTGGGACGGCCCTGAGCAGGCCCGGGCCAACTTCCTGCAGCGCGTGGCTCCCTGGTGCATGCAGCAGTGGGAGGCCGGCCGCCGGCTGGAGGTGTTCGTGCGCTTGCACGAGGACGCCAAGACCGACAGGCAGCGCGTTTTCTATCACGACTTCGTGCTGGCCGAGATCGCGCGCCAGGTGGTCATCGACGGCCGCCGGCACTCGAAGGCCACCTGGAAGGAGCACTTCCGCGCCGAGTACCTGGGCAGCCGCGCGGTGACGCACCATGATCCGATCAGCGGCGCCACGACCACCACGCAGGAGCGCATCAGCACGGAAAGCCTGGGCGTGCGCGAGTACGGCGACCTGATCGACCGCGTGATGGCCCACGCCATCAACGAGCTGAACGTGGAGTTCCCGGCGACCTTCGAACAATGGGAGCGCGAGCAGACCCACCCGGACACGGGCGAGGTGATTGGCGGGGTGTGCCCCTGATGCGCCGCACTGCCTTCAAGTCCGGCGGGGCAGGGTTCCGCCTGCGGGCCGCTCCTGCGTCCCATGCTGCCCACGAGCTGGCGCGCGAGCAGCGCCTGGAGGCCCGCGCCGCCCGCGCCATGGCGGAAGCCCGGCCGCGCGCCGCCACTGTGGCCCTCATCGACCAGAACCAGGTCGTGCCCGCGCCAAAGACCGTGGCCCAGCGCAACCCGCGCCTGCGCGCCTTGGCCAAGGGCCAGCAGTGCCTGCTGCTGGTACCGGGGATCTGCACCAACGACAGCACCACCGTCGTTTGCTGCCACAGCAATCTGTCCATCCACGGGAAGGGCGAGCGCAGGAAGGCCGACGACCACTACAGCGCCTGGGGATGTGCCGCGTGCCATTCCTGGCTGGACCAGGGGCCTGCACCGGCCGCACGCAAGGAATCCACGTTCATGGCCGCGCACCTGCGCCAAGTCCTGGCATGGCGCGCGCTGGCCTGTGCTCCCAACACCGATGCCCGCGACCGCGCCGCTGTGCTGTGGGCGCTGGGCCTGCTGAATGCAACGCCGATTTTTTTCTGAAACGGGGGAGAACATGACCACGATTGCCCGATACAACGCCCTGCGCCGCGAGCTGCTGCAGGTTGAACTCGATCTGGCCGCGTCCAAGCGCGCCTACCTGTCGGACGGCATCAATGGCCCGCGTGGCGCCCGCGCAGTGCTGGAGGAGCGCCGCGCCGAGCTGCGTCTGGAACTTCACGACCTGCGTGGGTTGGTGGAGGAGTTGCGGGACGCCGCGAAGAAGGCGAAGGGAAACCAGTTCCTTCTGGCGCTGATTGCTGGGTGCGAACGGATTGGCCGCCACGACCTGGTGCGCGCGGCGAGCGCCGAGGCCTCGCAATGGCTACGCGATCAGGGAATGGCCCAGGCATACAGCGCGAAGGTGTGACTACTTGAGCTGCATGGACTGGATGGCTGGCCAGCTGGAGGGCTGGCACGAGGAGGGGGCGCGGCACAACAACCCGCGCCCTGCGGGCGTGATCCGCCCGGGCAGTGGCACCGACGTGCTGCTGCGGTTTCTGCGCCAGAGCCGCGGGCGCTGGTTTTTCCATTCCGAGCTGGTCCTGGCCCTGGGCCGCAGCAAAGGGGAGATCGATTGGGCACTGCTGTACCTGGTGCGTGAGGGCCAGGTGGAAAGCCGCCTCACGGAGCTGCCGGCACGCAAGCCAGTACTGCGATACCGGCTAACCAACAGGCAGCAGGCGTTGTGAGGGCTTGGCCGTCGAACGAGTGTTTACTTCTTCGAAGGACTACCGTTTGACGGCTTGCCCTGTGGTTCCGAGGTTGGCGTCGGCCCGCGCCTAGGCCTGCTGGACAAGCGCATGAGCGTTTTGAGATGAGATTGGTATCTCTCAAGACCGGCGTAGTCGAGGTCGATTTTTTCGCCCAAAGTCCATGGGCATGTGTGCCCATGATCGGTGAAACGCTTGACCATCTTCTGGTTTACATTCCGTAAGCCATGTGCATATGCATTACGCACCGCCGACAGTTCGATGTAAGGCACAACGGTTCCAACGTCCTGCCATGTGTGTCCCATCTTGGCCAGAATGCTCTTGCCCCAAGACTCAATACCAGCAGTCAGCTCCTCTTCGTCGGTCATTTCCAGCTTCAGCCGGGCAAATGCTTCTGCCAAAGCGTAGGTCGAATGTAGAACCGTCGAGAACAAGACGTCATGACTATGTAGTGCATGAAGGTGGTGTTCCAAGCTAATCTTGTAGGTGCTTTTACCTTCTTTAGTAGATAGAGTGATGTCTTGGCTGTCTTTTATCTCAAGGGAAGACAGCAGCAGATCTTCTCGATTGAATGCAATAAGTGAACTTTCCAGGAAGCGGGTGATACGCCCCCATTCGGTCCATATCAGTTGCTCTTCAATTGTTTCATGTGAAATGTTCATTCCGAGCTAAAAATGTCATAAGGTATTCGGAAGCATATCCGATCGCTGATCACAGAAACAAAATCCTTCTATCTCCTCTGTTGGCTGTGGGTGCCGTACCAAGCCTGACACGTTCAGAGGGATGAAGAAGCAACCTGCCCGCAAGACCGCGAAGACCACCAAGGCCAAGGATGGCGCGGCACCGAAGAAACAGCACATCACCACGGAGGACCGGCACAGGGCGTTTGCGCGGGAGTATGTGGCCCTGGCCTTCAACGCAACGCAGGCGGCCATCGCGGCAGGCTACAGCGCTGCTACGGCGGCATCGCAGGGTGCGCGCCTGTTGAGAGATGCCAAGGTGCAGGCGTATGTGAAGGAGTTCAGCCAGGCGGCGGTCGCTCGGGCCGAGGTGCAGGCCGAGGACGTGGTGCGGCGGCTCAACGACATGCTGATGGCCGACCCGCGTGACCTGGTGGAGGTCTACGTCTCCTCCTGCAGGCACTGCCATGGCGTGGCCCATGAGTACCAGTACACGCTGGCCGAGTACAACGCCAAGCGCGAGAAGTGGCTGGACGCAGGCAAGGCGCCCCAGGACTTCCCTGAGCTGGGCGGCGTGGGGTACGACGCGAACAAGCCGCCAGTGCCGGAATGCCCGGAGTGCTTTGGTGCTGGCCGGCCGCGCGCCATCCTCAAGGACACACGCACTATGCCGCGCGGCGCCCTGGCCCTGTTCGCGGGCGCCAAGGAAGGCAAGTACGGGCTGGAGATCAACGTGCACAGCCAGCTGGACGTTGCCGAGAAGCTGATGCGCTACCACGGCCTCTACAAGCGCGACAACGAGCAGCAGGGCGGCGGGAATGGCGTGGGCCACTTCGAAGTGCATTTCGTGGATGCGCCGCCTCGTGAGAACGATCCGCGCGATGGGGAGGCCGCATGAAGCTGCCACCGACAAACCCCCGTCCGTCCATCCTCGCGCTGTCCCTGGATGCGGCCTTGGCCGGCGAGGACCTGGAGCCCGACTTTGCCGAGGACTACGAGGTAGACCGCGCGCGCGTCCGGGTGGAGTTCCCCGCCAAGCTGCGCGGCCTGTGGCAGCCCAAGCGCTTCAAGGTCATGTACGGCGGGCGCGGCGGGGCCAAGTCCTGGTCCGTGGCCATGGCCCTGCTGGTGATGGGCAGCAACCGCCCCCTGCGTATCCTGTGCGCGCGCGAGATCCAGAAGTCCATGCGCGACTCGGTGCACCGCCTGCTGTCCGACCAGATCGCGGCCTTGGGCCTGGGCGGCTTCTACGAGGTGCTGGACACGGAAATACGCGGCGCCAACGGCACGCTCATCCTGTTCGCGGGCCTGCAGAGCCACACGGTGGACTCGATCAAGTCCTACGAGGCCATCGACATCGTGTGGGTGGAAGAGGCCCAGAGCGTCAGCGCGCGCAGCTGGGAGGTGCTGGTGCCGACCATCCGCCGGCCTGGCTCGGAAATCTGGCTCACGCTGAATCCCGACCTGGCCACGGACGCCACCTATGCGCGGTTCATCGAGGCCGCCGACAGCGACACCTGGCTGTGCGAAATCAACTGGCGCGATAACCCCTGGTTCCCCGAGGTGCTGGAGAAGGAGCGCCGCCGGCACTTCAAGCGCGACCCGGACACCTACTGGAACGTCTGGGAGGGCCGCCCTAAGCGCACGCTGGCCGGCGCGATCTACGCGAAGGAGGTGGAGCGCCTGTACAACGACGACCGCGTGTGCCTGGTGCCCTACAACCCCAAGCTGCCCGTGCACACGGTCTGGGACTTGGGCTGGGCCGACAACATGGCCATCGCGTTCGTGCAGCGCACGGCCATGGATTTCCGCGTCATCAACTTCATGCAGGACAACCAGAAGACGCTGGAATGGTATGTGGAGCAGATGGAGAAGTTGCCGTATCGCTGGGGCACGGACTTCCTGCCGCACGACGGTGCCCACGGCGACTTCAAGACCGGGCAGACCGCCCAGCAGATCCTGGAGGACATGGGCCGCGAGGTCGAGGTGCTGGAGCGCGCGGGCCTGGAGTCGGGCATTCGCCTGGCGCGCGGCATCTTCTCCTCGGCCTACATTGATGCCCAGCGCTGCGCCAAGCTGCTGGACTGCCTGAGCCGGTACAAGCGCCAGATTGACCCGCGCACGGGCGAGCCCGGGCCACCGCTGCACGATGACGCCAGCCACGGCGCGGACGTGTGGCGCTACATCAACATGGCCCTGCCGCTGATGGACAACGACACGGCGGGCGCTGTGCCTCTCAGGCGACGCGCGGGCGGGATGGCGCGCTGATCCCGTACCAAGCCTGCCACTTTCGCGGGCATGCCTGCATGTATCGACCTGCGCAAAGCGCACCTTCACCGCCAGCATGGGGACTTGCTGGCCGTCTACACCTGGATCAACGCCGAACGCGCGCTGGTCCTGATTCCCGCCTATCGCCCCAAAGCCCCGTGGTACGTGGTGATGGAGAGCGCGGCCTATCTCTACGATGACCCGGCCTACCTGGCCAAAGCCTGCGTCAAGGCCTGCGAGGTGCTGGGCATCGAGCCCAACCGGCCGAACTGGGTGCGCGTGGCCACCATCGTCAATGAGGGCCTGCCCGACCTGGTGGGCATGCCCAGCGAGCCCACATGGCAGCGCGCGGGCCAGGAGTTCGGCAGCCTGGTGGTCAAGTCCAACGGCCAAGAAATCGCAGCTGAGGCCCTGACCATCCCGGATGCGGGGGCCGAATATGTCCCAGCTTGAGGCCCGCTTCAACCGTCGCGCGGGCGTGGGCGAGCGCATCCTGAACGATGTGCCGCTGGAGTTCGACCCGGACGGGGAGGAGGGCAGGCCAGCCCACCCCCTGGACCAGCCCGACGCCCGCAAGACCCTGCGCAAGCTCCTGAGCTGGTACTACCGCGAGCGCGAGATCCAGGCCGAGAACCGCCTGCAGATGTCCATCGACGCCGACTATTACGACGGCGACCAGTGGGACCCGGCCGACGCGGCCGTGCTGGAGGAGCGCGGCCAGGTGCCCCTGGTGTTCAACGAGGTGGCCGTGATGTGCGACTGGCTCATTGGCACCGAGCGGCGCGCGCGCGTGGACTGGAGCGTGCTGCCGCGCGCCGAGGACGACGTGCAGCTGGCCGACGTGAAGACCAAGGTGCTCAAGTACGTCAGCGACGTGAACCGCACCACGTTCAACCGTTCGCGCGCCTTCGAGGACACCGTGAAGGTGGGCGTGGGCTGGGTGGACTCCGGCGTGCGCAACGACCCCACCAAGGACATCATCTACGACAAGTACGAGGACTGGCGCAATGTGCTCTGGGACTCGATGGCCATGGAGCCGGACCTGAGCGATGCGCGCTACCTGTTCCGCACGCGCTGGGTGGACGAGGACGTGGCCATCACCATGTACCCGCAGCGCCGCGATGTGCTGGAGCGGGCCGTGCTGCGCGAGGAGGAGTTCAGCGCCCAGCAGTGGGCCGAGGATGAATTCTTCTTCCAGGGGCACACCGGCGAGCGCCATGTCAGCGGCACCAGCGGCAGCTACCTGGCCGGCGGGCGCGGCAACATCGACAGTGAGTCGCGGCGCCGCGTGCGCCTGATCGAGTGCCAGTTCCGCATGCCGGCGTCCGTGCAGGTGGTGACCAGCGGCCCCTTCAAGGGCTCGTTCGTGGAGCCCTGGGACCATGCGCTGCGCGCCGTGGTGGGTGCTCATGGCGGCTCCATCGTGGAGCGTGTCGCCATGCGCATGCACGTCGCGGTCTTCACCGAGGGCCATCTGCTTGCCCTGGGCCCCACGCCCATGCGCCACAACAGTTTCAGCCTGACACCCATCTGGTGCTACCGGCGCGGCCGCGACCGTATGCCCTACGGCGTGGTGCGCCGCGTGCGCGACCTGCAGATGGACCTGAACAAGCGGGCCAGCAAGGCGCTGTTCCTGCTGTCCACGAACCAAATTTTTGCGGAGAAGGGCGCCTTCGATGACATCAACGAAGCGCGCGAGGAGGTCAACCAGCCGGACGGCGTGGTGATCTACAAGGCCGGCAAGAAATTCGAGGTCCACCGCGACAGCGAGATGGCGGCCGGCCAGGTGCAGATGATGACGCTGGACGGCCAGGCCATCCAGAAGTCCGCGGGCATCAGCGACGAGAACCTGGGCCGGCGCACCAATGCCGTCAGCGGGCGCGCGATCGAGGCCCGCCAGCTGCAGGGCTCGGTCGTGACCACGCAGCCCTTCGACAACCTGCGCTTCGCTGTTCAGATCCAGGGAGAAAAGCTGCTGAGCCTGGTGGAGCAGTGGTACACGGAAGAGAAGGTGATCCGCCTTTCCGGCCACAAGGGCCGGCTGGACTGGGTGAAGGTCAACCAGCCCGAGGTCCAGCCAGACGGGAGCGTGCGCTACATGAACGACATCACGGCCAGCATGGCCGACTTCGTGGTGTCCGAGCAGGACTATTCGGGCACGCTGCGCCAGGTCATGTTCGAAAGCCTGAACCAGCTGGCGGGCCGGCTGCCGCCCGAGGTGGCCATCCGCATCATGACGCTGGCCATGGAGTATTCGGACCTGCCGAACAACGACCTGGTGGCCGACGAGCTGCGCAAGCTCACCGGCGAGCGCGACCCCAACAAGCCCCTCACGCCCGAGGAGCAGCAGCAGGTCCAGCAGCAGATGCAGGCCCAGGCCGAGGCCCTGCAGATGCAGCAGGAGAGCGCGCGCCAAGCGCTTGCGGAGCAGCAGGCCAAGGTGCGCGAGATCAACGCCCGCGCCGAGAAGCTGGAAGCCGAGGCCGAGCAGCTGCGCGCCGCCGGCGGCAACCCGGCGCTGGCCCAGCAGATGGAGGGCGTTGCCGCCACCGTGCGCCGCGATGCCGACATGGAGCTGGACGAGCTGCGCCGCAAGCTGGCCAAGACCCAGGCCGACCTGGCCAACAAGACGCTGCAGATCAAGGGCGACCAGGACGTGCGCCTGCAGGTGGCGCACATCGAGGCCGATTCGCGCGAGCGCGTGGCCCAGATCCAAGCCCAGAGCCGCCAAACACTCGACGCCATGTCGGGCCGGCTGAACCAATTCGACAACAAGGACTGATATGGATCGAGAAACCATCGTGCGCACGGCGGCCGTGGAGGGCGCCAAAGCCGCGCCGCCGGTCACCGTGGTGGCCACCAACGTGGCCAACGGCTGGACCATGACCCACACGGCCACGGCCCTGACCATCCTCTACGTGGTGCTGCAGGTCATCTACCTGCTGTGGCGCTGGAGCAATGAGCGCGAGGACCGCCGGGCGCGCCAGGCGCAGGAGCTGGCCGCAGCATGCGAGGCGCGGTCGTGAGCGGGGGCCGAGTACCTGCCGCAGGCCTGGGCATCGGCGCCGCCATCCTGGCATCCTGGATCGCGGCCGAAGGGTTCAGCGCCGCGCCCATCATCCCGGTGCGCGGCGATGTGCCCACCATTGGCCACGGCGCCACGCGCTACGAGGACGGCACGCGCGTGACCATGGCAGATCCTCCCATCACCAGGGAGCGCGCCCGCGACCTGGCCGCGAACCTGCTGGAGCAGCAGTACGGGGCCTGCGTGCGCGATTCGCTGGGCGACACGCTGGTGCAACAGGTCGAGTTTGCCCTGGCGGTGGACTTCGCCGGGCAGTATGGGTGCGGGGCCTGGCGCGGCTCCTCGATGCTGGCGCGCATGCGGGCCGGCGACTACGTGGGCGCCTGTCAAGCGTACCTGTCCTATCGCTTCATGACCAGCACGCAGGCCTTGCAGGGCTACAGCGCCTACCAGTGGGATGCGGCCGGCCGGGCCACGCGATGGCGCTACGACTGCAGCACGCCGGGCAACAAGGTATGTCGCGGCGTCTGGACGCGGCAGCAGGCACGGCACGCAGCATGCATGGGTGCGCAGCAATGAGCGTGCGCGCCATCACCCATCTGGCCGCCGCCGGGCTGGCCGCGCTCCTGGCCGGGAGCTACCAGGGCGCGCGCCTGGGGGCCGACTTGGCCGAGGCCCGCGCTGCAGCTGTGGGCGAAAAGCTGGATGTCAGCACCGCACAGCGCGCGGCCGACGCACGCGTGCGCCGCGCGGAGCAGTCCATCAACACCAACTACCAGGAGGCGCTGAATGCCGCTCGAACCCGCGAGGCGCTGCTGCGCCGTGAGCTTGATGACCTGCGCACTGTCTCTTACAGCCTGCGCGAGCAATCCGCAGATGCAGCCCGCCGACTTGCCGACGCTCCCCCCGCTGCCGTCCTTGAGTACGCCGCTGCCGTCAACGCCGTATACGACGACTGCCGCGCAGCGTATGGGGACATGGCAGCAAAGGCTGCAGGGCACGCAGCTGATGTCCAAACCCTCGGCGCCGCCTGGCCCGTGATCCCGAGCCTGCCAGCCTCCGGCGCTATCTCAGATAGCCACCTATGACACAACACACTTACGGCAGCAATGCTGCGGCAATACCTGCTACTGCGCCCTGCACGACGAGCACGCCATGCCGGCCGGGCCGTGTGACTGTTGCGTCAAACTGCAGCGTCGCGCTTACCAGCGAGCGGAAGAGTAATTGGTGCGCAATGCTGACAATGCCTGAGGTGGGACAGCACCTGAGAGCAGGCCTATTTCGCAGGAAAAGCCTTAGTTGAAGAAGCTCAAACTTCAGGTCACAGACAAGTGTTTTCGGCGATTCATGTTCGCTGAGTGGTAGTTTTCATGGAAAAATCAAACAGGATTTTCTGCACTGTCACTTGGGTAGTGTGGCCATAGTGGCATTCATAATATCAACAGTGAATTTTTCCCGCTTAAGCGCGTCGTCAGTGGGTATTCCTACCTGATCAATTATTGCCTGGCACTGCTCAAACAGTGGGATGTAAGTCTTCCTGTCCGAGTTAAGTATGCCAATTATTTTTGCGGCATATGCTTCAGCCTTTTTTGAATTCGGCTGTGGGACTTCAATTTTTCCGTGACAGAGCCATTTGAAGATTTGAATAATATGCCACCTGAGTTTTGTATAGTTCGGTGCCCCAATTCTCTTGCCGTTTATCAATGATTGATACTTGTACAAAGAAAGTGCCGCTGCATAATAATACGACTCGTGATCACTGTCTTTAAATAAACTGTCACTGCGTGATGTAAATATTCTTGAAACGTATCGCGCTGAATTATGAGGAGAATCCAGAAACATCGCCGCATAGCATCTTGCTACTTCGCGTACGTCGAAGATGCGAGTGTACTGGTGGCCAGCATTCTTGTATTCGCCTTGACGTCTTTCAAAGAATATTTTGTTTTCAGGAAGGCTATCTTGATTGTGTGCGTTGAAATATTTTTGAACTAGTTTAGCTTTGCTCCGTAGTCCAAAAAAGGCTTCTTTTGGGATGTCTGATTGACTATTGGTGGCCGCAATGATATCGCTGGACGATTCATTTTCGGGAGACTCAATGAATTTGACAACTACATTTACGGAGTCTGTGAGATGCAGCCTATTTTCAAATAAAGTACTGCTGGTTTGACATCCGTTGATGATCTGATAGTTTGTTAGATGAATTTCCTTGGTGTTCGGTGTTAACGTCAGTTCAGGTGCAACAATTGTGATGCCATTATTAAGAACTGAGAATAAGGCTTTCTTTTCGGGATTACGCAACGTCTCTTGAATGGCTGCGTTTACGTCATTTTCTTCACCTAAAAATGACCTTACATTTTCTTCAAAAACAAATTGCCGAAGGTTATCGGCATCGTCTTTTAATAGGGACTCCACAAAGTTCCGAGCATTAACAACGGCTACATAAGACTGGGGAATTCCAGGCATCCCGGGCATCCCGAAATACTCAATCACACGGAGCTTCGCTTCGTTCTTTTCTGTTAATTCAGCATATATTTTTAGAATCTCGGCTCGGCCGAGTGGTTTTACTGAGACATTGAAGAAGAAATCACTTGCCACAATGTGACGTTCGATTATTTCAAACGACGCCTTGATTTCTTTTTCTGAAGAAAATACACCTGTTGTGCAGTAATAAACTGAGACATTAGGTCTGCGGTTTTTTATTTTGTTGAGATTGTTTAAGAGGATCTTAAATATTTCAACCGATTCTTTGTTTAATTTTCCGTTCGGAAGCTTCGGGTCAAGTGAAAGATAGTCTTCGATACCAATCTTGAAATTGCTGATTTCATCTTTCCTGAATGCTTCGCTTGTTTTTGATTGTGTAATGACAATTTCTGCTGAAAGATTGGTTTTGTGGGTTTTGAATATCTCTTGCGCATCGTCCACAGTTCGGACGAGATCGCCATCGATAATTATCGCTAGACCGTCAATCGAAGCGTCGTCTTCGTCGGTTGTTACGTCGGCGGGATCAAAACGCCCGAGAAAGTGTTTTGAAACACAGCAGTAGTTGCAAAACATTTCAAATTTCTTGGACTCCTTTAAATCTTGATGGCCAAAAGATTCAGCAAGTTCATTTGTGTGGTTTTTTAAAATAATGTGCATGGTTTTATGCTAATTATTCATTTGACGAGATTGAAGGAATTGCATGTTACCAGAAGTTTTTTCATTCGTGACGGCGGGACGATGTTGAGGCGTTTTTTAGGTTCTGTTTGCTATCGCATCTATCGTTTTCCCCTAGTTCCATGCATAGGGAATTGCTGATGTTTTCCGGACTTCACTGTCTCGGTCAGTGGATCTCTCATACGATCAGCCAACCTAGTTCAATTGGGGGATGCCACTGGGAACGGTTGCAGAATTGCTGCGCGATTGTCAATGTGAGCGAACCGACAGACGATGGCTCATCGGCTGGGCGGCAATACTTCGTACCAAGCCTGCCACCCTGCCGTGATCCAAACCACGAAAGGACGCACACATGAGCTTGAACCACGACGACGACCGCCTGCGCCTCCTGTCCGACGCCGAGCGCGCGGCCATGGACGAACTGGAAGACTACGACCCCGAAGCCGAGAACGCAGCAGCGCTCGCAGCCCTGGGCCGTGACGCACTCAAACCCGACGAGGATGAGGGTGACGACGATGACGCAGGCTCGCCCAAGGACAAGCCAGCGCCCAGCACTCCCGCGGACGGCACAGCTGCCCCGGCCGCGCCCGCTGCGCAGCCTGCAGCCGCTCCTGCAGCCGCCCCTGCTGCGGCATCCGCTGAATCCAGCGACGCCACGCAGCCGACCGACGCGCCGGCACCGAATCCGCAGCTTGCCACACAGGCCAGCGGCTACCGCGCGGAACTGCCTGCCGACTATGACGCCCAGGTGAAGGCCAACAAGGATGCCGTTGCCGCCGCGCGCGCGAAGTTCAACGAGGGCGAGATGGAGCAGGGCGAGCTGGACGCGGAGCTGGACCGCCTGCAGGACGAGCGTGACCAGCTGCGCGACATGAAGACGCGCGCCACGGTGTCGGCCGAGATGCAGCAGCAGTCCACGCACCAGGCCTGGACGGCCACCATCAACGGCTTC
>PJTY01000596.1_pt1 | contig 17426 bp, 12 predicted proteins | sample 1512121 | NCBI WGS metagenome assembly PJTY01 (sample SAMN08177680, study PRJNA422409) | Soil metagenome, whole genome shotgun sequencing project. | isolation source: Soil enriched (2) on filter paper: alkali lignin treatment | place: USA: Madison | collected 2015-01-15 | reverse complement strand
TCTCGACCGTGCAGACGCCGGCGCTGTCATAGCCGCGATATTCCATGCGGCGCAGGCCGTCGACGAGCCGATCCGCGACCTGTTCCTTGCCGACGATGCCGATGATTCCACACATGCGCTTGATGTACCCTGGTTCGAGCCGAAACTGCCTTGCCGATATACCGATAATGGTTGGCGTTTGGTGGCGCCACCATGAAGGCTTGGTAATGTGTGCAAAGTGGATGGGTTATCGGATGTAATCCACCCGTCTCGGAGTCTCTTCGAAAATCCGCCGCAGGCGGATTTTGGCGGCACCAGCCCACGCCCCCACCCGGTCTCCCATCCAGGATACACTAGTGGGAGGCCGGTGGGGCGTGGGCTGGTGCCGCCAAAAATGCTCTTTTGGGCATTTTTCAAACGGAATCTCAGTCGTCTCCGCTGAGCAAGGTCCCGATTCCCGCGACGGCACCCAGGCCGAGCAGGGTGCTCTCCCCGCGATTCTGTCCGCCATAGGGCACGGCGGCGGCCATCATCCGTCCCGCGAGGCGCGAGAAGGGCAGTGACTGGATCCACACCTTTCCGGGGCCGCGCAGGCGCGCGAAGAACACGCCTTCGCCGCCGAAGATCATCGACTTGACCGAGCCTGCGCGCACCACGTCGAAGTCGATGCCGGAGGTGAAGGCGGCGACGCAGCCGGTGTCGATATGGAGTTCCTCGCCCGGTCCCAGAGTCTTTTCGATCACGGTGCCGCCCATCTGCACGAAGACCCAGCCGTCGCCTTCGAGGCGCTGCATGATGAAGCCTTCGCCGCCGAACAGGCCGGTCATGATCTTCTGCTGGAAATGGACGCCGATGGAGACGCCGCGCGCAGCGCAGAGGAAGGCGTCCTTCTGGCAGATCAGGCGGCCGTCCACGTCATCGAGCTTGATCGGCACGATCGAGCCGGGAATCGGTGCGGCAAAGGCGACTCGCGCCTTGCCGCGTCCTTCGTGCGTGAACACGGTGGTGAACAGGCTCTCGCCGGTGACGAGGCGCTTGCCCGCGCCCAGCAGCTTGCCCATGAAGCCCCCGCCCTGCTGCTCGGAACCGTCGCCGAATACGGTGGACATGGCGATGGAGGAATCCTTCCAGACCATCGCGCCGGCTTCCGCCACCGCGCTTTCGCCTGGGTCCAGCTCGATCTCGACGAACTGGAGTTCCGCGCCCTTGATCTCGAAATCGACATCGTCGGCGATCGCGGAATTGCGGCTGTGGCTCCAGGGGTTGTTCGGCATGGATACTCCGGTGAACGAGAAAGATTCCGTGCCTGCTATCTGGGTTTCGTGAAAGTTCTTGTCAAACCGCGCTCGTCGGATAGTCTGGCCTCTTCGACGAACACTGTTCCGACGAAAATCGCCCGGCAAATACCTTATGGGGTCAAGAAGTACCCCGTGGATGCAAGACTGGGGCGTGATCGGTGTTCCTGGAGAGGATAACACCGATGAACTTCATCAAGAGGTCGGTTTCATTTGCTTTTATCGGGCTAGCCGCAGTGGCTTGCTCTGGACCTGTTTTCGCGCGCGACATCGGCGGGAGCGCTGCGGTGGTGAACACCGCGCTTCATGTCGAGAGCCGGAATGACGTGAGCAAGGGCTTCGCGTTGATCCGGGCGGGCAAGCCCGCGCAGGCGGTCAAGATGTTCGATTCGGTGATTCTCGCCAGCGAACAGGCGTTGGGCGGCGATGCCCGTCCGCGTCTCTGCCAGTCGTCCGCGTCCGATGCGCCGGTCGCGGCGGGCAAGGCGGTGGCGGTCAGCAGCGCCGTCTGCGATGCGCACTTCGGCAAGGGGTTTGCGCTTGTCGATCTCGGGCGCGGTGATCTGGCCGAGGCCGAACTGCGCCGGGCCACCGAACTGGCGCCGGAGAATGCGCACTTCGCCAACGAATACGCCGAACTGTTCAAGTCACGCCGGGAATGGCAGCAGTCTTACGACTTGTTTTCCCATGCCTGGGCGATCGTCGACAAGGCTCCCAAGGGTAGCGATGCGCCGGTAGCGGCGCGCGCGCTGCGCGGCATGGGCTACAACAAGATCGAGATGGGCCAGCTCGACGATGCGGCGAAGCTGTTTCGCCAGTCGCTGGACTATGACCCCGCCAATGTCGGGGCCAAGACCGAACTGGACTTCATCGCACAGAAGCAGGCCATCGGCGCCTGATCTCTGGGTTCGTCAGGGAGGGCGGGCGGTCCGGCTGGACCGCCCGTTTTCACGTCACTTGGCCGACTTCTCGGCCTTTTTCTTCTTCATCGCGTCGTGGAAGCGGTCGGCCCAGCCGGGCTTGACCAGCTGTTCGCCGCGCACGAGGCGAAGTTCGCCGTCGGCGACGTCGCGGGTGACGGTGCTTCCCGCCGCTACGATGGCGTCCGCGCCGATCTTCACCGGGGCGACGAGGGCGCTGTTGGAGCCGATGAAGGCGCGTTCGCCGATGACGGTGCGGTGCTTGAAATAGCCGTCGTAATTGCAGGTGATCGTGCCCGCGCCGAGATTGGCCTTGGCGCCGACGGTGGCATCACCGACGTAAGAGAGGTGATTGGCCTTGGCGCCTTCGCCGAGTTCCGCGTTCTTAACTTCGACGAAGTTGCCGACTTTCGATCCCTTGCGCAGCACTGCACCCGGGCGCAGGCGGGCGTAGGGGCCAATGGCGACGCCGCTTTCCAGCGTTGCGCCTTCGAGGTGCGAGAAGGCATGGATGACCACGCCGTCCGCCACGGTCACGCCCGGCGCGAAGACGACGTTCGGCTCGATGGTGACGTCGCGGCCGAGCTTGGTATCCCAGGCGAAGAACACGGTTTCGGGGGCGATCAGCGTCACGCCGTCGGCCATGGCGGCAAGACGACGCTTGGCCTGCCAGCGCGCTTCGGCTTCGGCCAGTTCGCCGCGGCTGTTGATGCCGCCCACTTCGTCCGGATCGGGCGTGACGATCACCGCGCAGGGCCGTCCTTCGAGCGTCGCGACATTGACGATGTCGACGAGGTAATATTCGCCCTGCGCATTGTCGTTGCCGACGCGGGCGAGCAGGTCGAACAGGTCGGCCGACTTCACCGCCATCAGCCCGGAATTGCAGAGGCGGCAGGCGCGCTGTTCCTCGGTGGCGTCCTTGTATTCCACCATCATCGCGATGCGTCCGTCGTCGTGGGCAAGCACGCGGCCGTACTGGAGCGGTTCCTCCGGCTCGAAGCCGAGCACGACAACGGCGGGCGAATCGTCGGCATGGAGCCGGTCGATCATCGCGCGCATCGTGGCGGTGCTGACGAAGGGCACGTCACCATAGAGAATCAGCACGTCGCCCGCGAAACCGGATAGCGCGGCTTCCGCCTGCTGCACGGCATGCCCGGTGCCGAGCTGCGGCTCCTGCACGGCGATCGCGGCGCGGCTGCCGAGGGTTTTCTCAAGCTGCTCGCGGCCATGCCCGGCCACGACGACCTGCCGCTCCGGGGTCAGCGCGGCTGCGCTTTGCAGCAGGTGTTCCAGCATCGGTCGGCCGGCTATGGGGTGGAGAACCTTGTGCAGGTCGCTCTTCATGCGGGTGCCCTTGCCTGCGGCGAGGACGACGATTGCGAGGGGCGTGGAGTGTTCGGCCATGTGCATCACTTGCCAGCAAATTGTTGCGGTTTCCACAGCGAGAGGCCACTGATCTGCGAATGACGGACTTCCCTTTCGATATCGTCGGTTTCGACCTGGACGGAACCCTGCTGGATTCGCTCGGCGATCTGGGCGTGGCGCTCAATCACGCCCTGTCGCTGGAAGGCCGCCCGGCCATTGCAAGAGACGCCGTGCGCGATCTGGTCGGCGGCGGCGCCAAGAAGATGCTGGCGAGGGGACTGGAAGTCACCGGTGGGCCGGTGTCGGACGAGCGGCTGAATGAACTGCACCAGGCACTGATCGACTTCTACAGCGACCATATCGCCGTGGAGACCCGGCTCTATCCCGGCGGCGAGGCCATGCTCCAGGGGCTGGCGGCGCGCGGCGTGAAGATCGCGGTCGTGACCAACAAGCTGGAACGCCTCGCGGTGAAGATCTTCGCGGAAATGGGCCTTTCACACCATTTCTTCACGGTGATCGGCGGCGACACGCTCGGGCCGGGCCGGGCGAAGCCGAAGCCGGACCTCCTCGAACTGATGCTGGAACGGGCCGGAGGCGAGGAAAAGCCGATCCGGGCGGCCTTCGTGGGCGACACGACTTACGATACCGGCGCGGCGGCGGCGGCGGGCATCCCCTGCGTGGCCGTCAGCTTCGGTTTCAACGACAGGCCGCCGCAGGAACTTGGCGCGACGGCGGTGATCGATCACTTCGACGAGCTGATCCCGACGCTCGAACGCATCGGTGCGGCAGCCGAAACGGCCTGATCGCAACGCCCCGCCGATAAGCGGGGCACCGACTTGTCGCCTCGGCGCAATCGTGCGAGCGCTCGCTCCATAAGAGCGGGAGAAAAATGCGATGCCGACGCCGGGTGAGAAACTGCGCGCACTGATCGAGAACGGCGAGCACTTCGTCGCGGCGGAAGCCTACTCGGCGCTGACCGGACGGATCGTCGAGCATGTCGGCTTCAAGGCCGCCTATCTCGGCGGGCATGCCTGTTCGGCCTTTCACTATGCGGTGCCGGACAACGGCATTTTCAGCCAGGTCGAGATGATCGAGCAGTCCGCGCGGATCGCCCAGGCCATCCAGATCCCGCTCATCGTCGATGCCGACACCCTCGGCGAGACGGTGGCCGACGCCTATCATTTCACCCGCCGTTACGTCGCCGCCGGGATCGCCGGATATCACGTCGAGGACGAGGTGAATCCCAAGCACTCCAAGCACGTAAACGGCTTGTGCTCGATTGAGGACATGCAGCTTCGGATCGAGGCCGGAGCGAAGGCGCGGGGCGATTCGGGCCTCGTCATCATCGCGCGCTGTGACGAACTCTACACCAGCGCCAACGGCGGCGGCGGCACCGGCTCGGTCGAGGAGGCGATCCGGCGCGGGCATGCTTATGCCGAGGCCGGTGCGGACGCGATCGTTTTCGCCAGCGCGCCGCCCGAGCAGCAGGCGGAGGTGATCCCGCACATGCCGATCCCGGTCTGCACTCTGGGCTTCAACCTTCCGGACACGGCCTTCACGCTCTCGACCGCATGGGGCTGGGTCTCGGCGGCGGTCGGCCATCTCGCCATGGCGCGTGAGCTGATGGAAACCGGCGCGGTAAAAAGCGCCATGGCAGCCTTTACGAACTTCCCCGAGAAGTACGACCTGATCGACCAGAAGCTCTATGACGACCTGATCGTGGAATGGGCGGAACGGACGGGGCGGCCGGTGAGGGGCAATCACGCCAGGTAGAAGAGAGAAGTCCTGGGGGATGATCCCCCAGACCCTCGGAATGTCAGCGCCGCGCGCCGCCTATCCGGTGTGCGCTCCCTGCGGCGCAGCCATTCAGTCTCCCGACGCCGCCATGGGCGCGCTACGAAGTTGGCCCGCGTGACCTGGACGGTAATGGGGTGCAGGGGTGTTAACCCCTGCCTTTCCCTTACTTCTTCGGAACGTCCACCCCTTCCGGCAGAACCAGCACTTCCAGCCCCTTCGCCGGATCGAGATAGCGCTGCGCCATCGCCTGAACGTCGGCAGGGGTGAGCGTCATCAGCCGTTCGCGGGCCTTACTGAAGCGTTCGATCCGGTCCGCCTGAGTCTGTGCGCGGTCGACTAGCGAGAGCCAGCCCGCATTGCCCTTGAGCGCGTTCTGGAAGGCTTCGGCCAGCGGCGCGCGGGCGCGTTGCAGCACGTCCTCGCTGACCGGCGCCGTGCCGAGTTCGCGCACGACCTTGGCGATGGCCTCGCGGCTGGCGGCCACGTCGGCCACGTCGACCGAGGCGTTGATCGAGAACGTGCCGTAACCCTTCCAGAAGTGGGAAAGCGCGCTGCCGGCGGAAGGTGAGTAGGCCTTGCCGAGGGCTTCGCGCAGGCTGTCGGTCAGTTCGATGCGCACCACCCGTTCGAGCAGTTCGAGCCTGAGCGCATCGAGCGGGTCCGAATCGTCGCGGGTCGGCCAGGTCAGGCGCAGGAGCGCCTGGTCGGCGGCGCCGGTGTGGCGCAGGATACGGGGGCTGCGGTCGGCGGTGAAGGTGCGCGGGGGCTGGCTGTCGTAAGTGCGGAAGGCGGTTTCGCGGGCGGAGAGGGCACCCAGCGTCCGGGCGACCATGGCGATGGCCTTCTCTTCGTTCAGAGCATTTCCATCGAAATCGCCAACAAGGCCGACCTCGATGGCGCCGTGTTCGAGGCGGTCGGCGATGTCCTGTTTGAGTTTCGCGTAAGTCAGGTGACGATAGGCCTCGACCGGCTGGAGGCTGAAGCGCGGATCGTTGTCCGAAACGATACCGCCGAGATCGGCCGCCAGAGAGGAAGCGGGTGTCGCACGGAGCTGCGCGAAGCTGTTGTTGACCTGCTGGCGGTACTGGACTTCGCCTTCCGAGCGATAGCCGGGATCGACGAGGAGCGCGGTTATCAGCTGGAGTTGCAGTTCCAGGTCGCGTGGGGTCGTGGCGGTCTGGGCGTCGAAGCTGGATGCTCCGTTGGAAAGGCCGAAACCGAGCGTGTGGCCGGACATGATCGTGTCGAGGTCGTCGCGGCTGTGCTTGCCGAGGCCGCCCTTGTCGAGCCAGTTCACCATGTCGGTGGCGAGCGGATTGTCGCGGGTGTCGAGCCGGTCGCCGCCGTCGATCGCGAGGCTGACGCGGATACGGTCCTTTTCCAGCTGGGTCGGCTTGAGGTTCAGCATCACGCCGTTGGCGAAGCGGATTTCGCGGATGCCGAGGATCGGATCGCGCGTGTCGCTGACGACGGTGCCGGGCGTGCCGAAATCGGTGTAGCCGAAGGCGGTTAGCGCCTGTGCGTCTTCGCGCGGGACCGGGCCGCGGGTGGCGCGCTGCCAGGCGGTGCGGATCGCCTGCTCTCCGCCTTCGGGCGCCTTGCGGCCTTCGAAGCGGATCAGCGGTTTGTCGAGGGCCAGCGCCTCGCGCTTGAGGGCTGCAAGCACGGCCTTCGGCGTGATCGTGGGGGCAAAGCCCTCGAATCGTTCGAGCGTGGAGGCGGGCGTGGAGGGCACGACTCGGTCGTCCACGAGGGCGAGGGCGATGGCCGCGAGCGACGCGTTGCTGCGGGTATTGGCGGAACCGGCGGCGTTGACGAGCGAGGTGCGCAGTTGGGCGAGCTGCTCGGCGATCTCGGCGGCGCTGAAGCCGTGGGCGAGGGCGCGGCGATATTCGCGGGCGGTGGCGGCAAGGCCGTCCGCCCACTTGCCGTCCACGCTGTCGATGATGAGGCGGGTGGAGCGGGCGGTTTCGAAAACGTCGCCGGTGCCGAATCCGGCGCCCCGGAACGGCGGCTCGGCATTGCGGGAGAGCCGCTGGAGGCGGCGATTGATGACGGCATAGCCGATCGACCGGAGCAGACCTTCCCGGCGCTGGGCCACGCTGTCGGGTTCGTCCATCCACGCCCCGTTGCGCTGGATGACGACACGTTCGGACAAGGCGGGATCGATCCAGATGCCGGTGCGATCGCGGTCCTTGGCATCGACCGGGCCGGGATCGGGCTGGAGTTCGGCGGTAGCGCCGGTCCAGTCAGCGAAGTGGCGTTGGATTCCGGCTTCGACTTCGGCGGCGTCGAAATCGCCGATCACCACCAGCGTGACATGGGCGGGCACGTATTCGCGCTCGTAGAAGGCACGCAGGTTCTGCGCATTGGCGGCATTGAGCGTGGCGACGGTGCCGATCGGGAAGCGGCGGCCATAGAGGGCCTGCGGATAGAAGAAGCGCGTGGAATCGATCGCATTGCGCAGGCCGAAGGTATTGCGGTCCCGCATTTCCGAAAGGATCACGCCACGCTCGCGGTCGATCGCGCCCTGGGAGATGGTCAGTTCGCTCGCGGTTTCGCGCATCAGCATGAGCGCGGTGTCGAGTAGCTTGGCGTCGCTGCGCGGCAGGTCGAGCTTGTAGACGGTGCGCTCGAAATTGGTCGAGGCGTTGGTGTCGGCACCGAAGGCGAGGCCGTCGCGTTCGAGCAGCGGGATCATCTGGCCTTCGGGCACCCGCTTGCTGCCGTTGAAGGCCATGTGCTCGACGAAGTGGGCATAGCCCTGTTCGGCGTCGCTCTCGTCCAGCGAACCGGCGGCCACTTCCATGCGGACCACGCCGGTACCGGCGGGCGTCGCGTTATGGCGGATCACATAGCGCATGCCGTTCGAAAGGCGGCCGAATCGGAAATCGGGGTCGAGCGGGACGTCGCTCTTCTCGAAGGCCCAGCTGGTATCGTCGGTGCGCGGGGTCGCCTCGCGGGCGAGCACCGGAAGCGGCGCGGAGAGCAGAAGCGCGGTAATGAGAAGGGATCGCATGTCGTGCTGGTGCCCCAGTCGGTGCCCGATCACAAGAGGACGGGTGGCTGGGCGTTGACGTGGAACAGAGGGCCATCCGCAATCTGCTCCTCGGTTTTCCGGTCTGGTGCCTTGAAAATGCCAATTCCTCTCGTCCCCACAGCATCGTCATTGCGAGCGTAGCGAAGCAATCCAGAGTCGGTCTCAAGCCGCTCTGGATTGCTTCGCTACGCTCGCAATGACGAGGAGGGGGAAATGACGAGGAGGGGTGAGAATGGACTGCGGGCGCGTGTTTCGCGCTCCGTGAGGCAGATGAAAGAAAGCCCGGCACACCGTGAGGTGGCCGGGCCTTCTGCTGCATCGCTGCGGGCCTTACTTGCCGCGCAGCTTGCGATGCTTCGAGAGGTCGAGGACTTCGCTCGGGCCGTTGTCGTCCTGGAGCAGGCCGAGGCGGCGGGCGACTTCCTGATAGGCCTCTTCCTCACCGCCGAGATCGCGGCGGAAGCGGTCCTTGTCCAGCTTTTCGCCGGTGTTCATGTCCCACAGGCGGCAACCGTCGGGGCTGATTTCGTCCGCCAGGATCACGCGGCTGTAGTCGCCGTCCCAGATGCGGCCGAACTCGAGCTTGAAGTCGACGAGGCGGATGTTGATCGCGGCGAACATGCCCGCCATGAAGTCGTTCACGCGGATCGCCATCGCCGAGATGTCCTGCATCTCCTCGTTGGTGGCCCAGCCGAAGGCGGCGATGTGCTCTTCGGCGATCATCGGATCGCCCAGCGCGTCGTCCTTGTAGTAGTATTCGATCAGCGTGTGCGGCAGCGGCTCACCCTCGGGGATGCCGAGGCGCTTCGAGATCGAACCGGCGGCCACGTTGCGCACCACGACTTCGATCGGGATGATCTCGACCTGGCGGACGAGCTGCTCGCGCATGTTGAGGCGGCGGATGAAGTGGTTGGGCACGCCGATGTGGTTGAGGCGCGTGAACACGTACTCGCTGATGCGGTTGTTGATCACGCCCTTGCCCTGGATCGTGCCCTTCTTCTGCGCGTTGAACGCAGTGGCGTCGTCCTTGAAGTACTGGATCAGGGTGCCGGGTTCAGGGCCTTCGTAGAGGATCTTGGCCTTGCCCTCGTAGATCTGGCGGCGACGGGACATGCGTGTTCGTCCTTCGAAACTGTAAAAGAGCAAGCCCCGGACCGTGTGATGTCGCATCCCGCGAAATAAAAGGGCGCGACCGCGGGCCGGGGCGTTCGAGCGGGCATATAATGGAAGCAGGGGCAAAAGCAAACGGCGCTTGCGGCGGGGCCGCCATGTCGAAGGATCGCCCGCGGCGCCCTGTGCGTCAGTCCCGCGTTTTAGACAGTTCCGACACGAGGTTGCGGGCGGCTTCGCTGACTTGCCGCCACGTCGTCTCGAAGCCTTCGGGGCCGCCGAAGTACGGATCGTCGACATCCTGCCCTTCGAGACCGGGAACGTGGTCGAGCAGCAGCGAGAGGCGGGCCCTGTGTCCGGCAGGGTGTCCGGCAGGCGCGATGCGGCGCAAGTTCGCGAGATTGCTGGCGTCGAGCGCGACGATGCGATCGAATCGGTCGAAGTCCTTCGCCGTAACCTGACGGGCACGATAGGCGGAAATGTCGATACCGTGGCGCTGCGCTTCGGTGCAGGAGCGCGGATCGGGAGCTTTGCCGATGTGCCAGGAGCCGGTGCCCGCCGAATCGACCGCGATGTTCAGCCCCGCCTTCTCGGCTTCGTGGCGCAGCGCGGCTTCGGCCAGCGGGGAGCGACAAATATTGCCGAGGCAGACGAACAGGACGGATGGGGTTTGGGGCATGTGTCCGGCCTAGCGCCGGGCGGTGGGGATCTCCAAGCGGATTTCGAACCCGTTCAGCGGTGGCCGAACAGGCGCTCGATCAGGGTAGGCTGGTCCATCGGCTGGATCGGACCGTGAAAGCGGCGGCGCAGGCCGGGATCCTGCGGCGGGCGCGGAGTCCAGATGCGCTCGGTGCGATAAGTGCTGTCCTGGGTCAGGGCCATGGGCGGAAGGCTCCTCTGCCTCGATTTGTTCCTTGGGGAATAAACCGCTTTTCCGCCTGAAAGTTTCCTTAACCGATCTCCACCACGTCCCTCAGCCTGCCGGAGCAGCGGCTTCCTCCGCAAGCCGGCGAACGATTGCGCTCACTTCGCGGCCGAGGAACGGCTTGCCCAGCATCGGCCGCTGGTTGTGGCGACCGGGCAGGTGCTGGCGGTCGTAGCCGCTGACGAAAGCGAAAGGCGTGGAGCGGGAAGCCAGTTCGTCGGCCACGGCATCGATGCGCTCGCCGTTGAGATTGCCGTCGAGCAGGGCAAGGTCGGGCGCGGCCTCGCGGATCATGGCGATGGCCTGTTCGCAGGAAGTGGCCGGGCCGATGGCGATCGCGCCCGAATCCTCGATTTCCATCATCAGTTCCATGGCGACCAGAGGTTCGTCCTCGACGATCAGGACCTTGAGGCTCTTGGGTGTGGAACCGACGGGGGAGGGGGCTGCCGGAGCTGCCGTTTCCACGGGCGCGGTTTGCGCCGGTTCGGAAGGGACATCTTCGCCCAAGGGCAGGTCAAGCTGCCAGCAGACGCCTTCCGCGGCGTAGTCCGCGGCGATCCGCGCGCCGTCGGCTTTCATGCTGCTCTCGATCAGGGTGGAGCCGAAGCCCCGCCGTTCGGGCGCCACGACGGGCGGCCCGCCGCGCTCGGTCCATGTCAACGAGAGCACCTGCCGCGAGAGCGACCAGTCGAGCGCGACGGTGCCGGTCTCGTTCGAGAAGGCACCGTACTTGTGGGCATTGGTCGCCAGTTCGTGGAGGATCAGCGAGAAGCGCAGCGCCAGTTCGGGCGGCAGGTCCACATCCGGTCCGGACAGCCGCAACCGTTCCTCGCTCAGCGCGCCGAGCACGACCTGATCGGCGATCAGGCTGCGCAGTCCGGCCGGTTCCCAGGTCGTTGCGCTCAGCAACGAATGGGCGCGGGCGAGCGACTGGAGGCGGCCGCTGAACGACTGCTGGAAATCCTCAGCCGAACGGGCATGACGGAAGCCCTGAGAGGCGATGGCCTGCACCGTCGCCAGCGTGTTCTTCACGCGGTGGTTGAGTTCGCCGATCAGCAGGCGCTGGGTTTCCTCGGCGCGGTGGCGTTCGGTGACGTCGAGCAGTTCGATCATCACGCTGGCCCCGCGCGCGCCGGTTCCCGCCAGCGAAGAGCAGTACCATTCGCCCTCGCGCAAGGCGCCGTTCGCCCGCAGGAAGCGGTGGACCTGCGTTTCGCGGCGATCCTCGCCGCCGAGCAGCGCGCGCATGCCCTCCACGAAGCGCGGTCGGTCGGCAGGGGGCAGGAACGGCGCTTCCTCGACCTTCAGGCCGAGCACGTCCTGCGCGGAAAAGCCGATCTCGCGCTCGGCGCTGCGATACCAGCTGACGATCCGGAGATTGGCGTCGATCTCCAGCACCGCCAGCGGCGAATTGTCGCCATGCGCGCGCAGGCGGCCGAGTGCGAGGCCGAGTTCGTCGCGCTGGCGGGCGATCTCGCGGCGCTGACGGGCCAGTTCGACGAAGACCGCGACCTTGGAATTCAGCTCCACCATGTCGAGCGGCTTGAGCAGATAGTCCACCGCGCCCGCCTCATAGCCGCGGAAGCGGCGGCGCTCGTCGGTGGCGAGCGCGGTGAGGAAGATGATCGGCACGGAGCGGGTGCGTTCGGTGCCGCGCATCAGTTCGGCGAGTTCGAAGCCGTCCATCTCCGGCATCATCACGTCGAGCAGGGCCAGCGCGAAATCGTGGCGCAGCATGGCCTCCAGCGCCTCGAAGCCGGAGGAGACGGTGACGAGTTCGACGCCGGGCTGGTCGAGCGCGGCTTCGAGGACGAGCAGGTTTTCCCGGATATCGTCCACGGCCAGGATCTTGAGCGGCTCATTCAGCAAGGGCGTGCTCCTGGACGTTATGGGTGGTGCGTCGCCAGATCTTTTCGAGAGGCGCGAATTCGGCGAAGCTGTCGCCCTCGGCGGAGAAGTGCACGGTCTCCTTCGAACCCAGCCCGAGGAAGCCGCCGGGCGGCAGCGACTGGGCGAAAAGGCCGAGTGCGCGGTCCTGCAGGGCGCGGTCGAAATAGATCAGCACATTGCGGCTGGAGACCAGCTGGACTTCGGAAAACACCGCGTCGCTGGCGAGATTGTGGTCCGCGAAGACCGCCCGGCGGCGCAAGGTGGGATCGAACCGGGCGACGCCGTAGTTGGCGGTGTAGTAGTCCGCCAGCGAGGCCTTGCCGCCCGCCTCGATATAGTTGCGCGAGAACCCGGCGATCCGCTCGATCTCGTAGACGCCCGCCTCGGCCTTGACGAGCGCGGCGGGGTTTATGTCGGTGCAGTAGAACAGGGTACGCTCTTCCAGCCCTTCCTCGCGGAACAGGATCGCCAGCGAATAGAATTCCTCGCCGTTGGCGCAGCCTGCCACCCAGACCTTGATCGAGGGCCAGGTGCGCAAGTGCGGGATCACCTGCTCGCGGATCGCGCGGAAGTATTCGGGGTCGCGGAACATCTCGCTGACCTGGATCGTCAGGAAGCCGATCAGCACGTTCAGGCTGTCGGGATCGTGGAGGATGCGGTCGAGCAGGCTGGAGAGGTGCGGATAGCCGAAATGGGACTGCGCGCGCTGGAGCCGCCGCAGCAGGGAGGCGCGCGAATAGTCGCGGAAGTCGTACTGGTAGCGCCGCCATATCGCCTCGACGAGGAGATCGACCTCGATGTCCTCCACCGCTTCGGCGGCGCGTCTGCCGATCGGTTTCATCGCGGCATCCAGACGCGCACGAGGCTGAGCAGCTTGTCGACGTCGAGCGGCTTCGACAGGTAATCGTTGGCACCTGCCTCCAGGCATTCGCGGTGGTCGCGTTCCATGGCCTTGGCCGTGAGGGCGATGATCGGCAGGTTCTGCCACTGGGGCTGCATGCGGATCTCGCGGGTGCAGGTGAGGCCGTCCATCTCCGGCATCATCACGTCCATCAGCACGAGGTCGATGGCGGAGCCGTCACTGTCGGCGGTGCGGGCCAGCTCGTTCAGCGCCTCGATGCCGTTGCGGGCGATGCGGACGTGGACGCCGTGGGGTTCGAGCACCGAAGTGAGGGCGTAGATGTTGCGGATGTCGTCCTCGACCACCAGGATCTGGCGGCCCTCCAGCGCGGCGTCGCGGCCGAGGGCACGGGCGAGGAGCTGCTGCTTCTCGTCCGGCAGTTCGGAGACGACCTGGTGCAGGAACAGGGTCACCTCGTCGAGCAGGCGCTCGGGGCTCTTGGCGCCCTTGACGATGATCGACTTCGAATAGCGCCGCAGCCGCATCTCCTCCTCTTCGGAAAGTTCGCGGCCGGTATAGACGATCACCGGAGGGAACCCGACGCTCTCGTCGTGCGAGAGGCGTTCGAGCAGGTCGAGGCCGGACATGTCGGGCAGGTTGAGGTCCAGCACCATGCAGTCGAAGGTCTCCTCGCCCAGGCGGGCAAGGCAGTCGGCGGCGCTCTGGACGTCCACCGTCTCGACATCGCGCGAGGCGAGCAAGAGGTGGATCGCCTCGGCCTGGCGGGGGTCGTCCTCCACCACCAGCACGCGACGCAGGCGCTGGTCCATCCGCGCCTCAAGGCCTTCGAGCATGTTGACGAGGGTGTCGCGGCTGACCGGCTTGAACAGGTAGCCCACGGCGCCGCTGGCGAGCGCGGCGTTGTCGTCGTGGTCGGCGGAGACGATGTGGACCGGGATATGGCGGGTGCGGGTATCGCGCTTGATGCGGTCGAGCACCGAAAGTCCGGTGTGATCGGGCAAGTGCATGTCGAGGATCACCGCCTGCGGCAGGTACTGCCGGGCGAGCAGGGCGCCTTCGTCGGCGGTGCCCGCGATCAGGCATTCGAAGCCGACTTCGTGGGCGAGGTCGCAGAGGATGCGGGCGAAGGCCGGATCGTCCTCGACGATCAGGATCACGCGGGAATCGCCCGAGAGCGTCTCGCGGTCATCCTGCGGAACGGGCGCGCGGCGGCTGGGCGGGGCGGTGGTTGCGCTGGCCGCCGGGGTCGGCGTCGGATTGGCGCGGCCGGGGATCAGCGGGGTGCTGGCGGCGTCGCCCGGCTTGAAGGCTACCGGCAGTTCCAGCGTGAAGGTGCTGCCCTTGCCCGGGGTGCTGTCGACGGTGATCGTGCCGCCCAGCAGATGCGCCAGTTCGCGCGAGATCGACAGGCCAAGCCCGGTGCCGCCGTATTTGCGGGCAATGCCGCCGTCGGCCTGGCGGAAGGCTTCGAAGATCGCGTCCTGCTGGTCCGCGGGAATGCCGGGGCCGGTATCGTGAACCGCGAAGGCAAGACGGCCCGGCGCCGTGGGCGCGACGACGAGCGAGACTTCGCCGTGCGAGGTGAACTTGACCGCGTTCGAGAGGAAGTTCTTGAGCACCTGCTCCAGCCGGAGGGGATCGGTCTCGATCTCGCTTGCGCCCTCGGTGGCCGTCATCGTCAGCGAAAGGCCCTTGCCGGAGGCGGCGGCGGCGAACGTGCTCTCCAGCTTGCCGAGCAGGGCGCTCACCGGCACGCGGTGCGGCTCCAGTTCCAGACGGCCCGCCTCGATCTTCGAGATGTCGAGCACGTCGTTGATGAGCGTCAGCAGGTCGTTGCCCGAGGACTCGATGGTCTCGGCATAGCGGACCTGCTCGCCCGAGAGGTTGCCGTGGCGGTTGTCGGCCAGCAGGCGTGCCATGATCAGCAGCGAATTGAGCGGGGTGCGCAGTTCGTGGCTCATGTTGGCGAGGAATTCGGACTTGTAGCGGCTGGCCTGTGCGAGTTCGTCGGTCTGGCTGCGCAGCCGCGCCTGCGAGCGCGTCAGTTCGTCGCGTTGGGCTTCGAGCGACTGGGCCTGCTCTTCGAGCTGCGAATTGCTGCGCTCCAGTTCGGCCTGCTGTTCCTCCAGCTGGCTCTGGGACTGGAGCAGGAGCTTGCTCTGGGCTTCCAGCTCGTCGTTGGTGGCGCGCAGTTCCTCGCTCTGGTTCTGCAGTTCCTCGGCCTGCTGCTGGGTTTCGGCCAGCAGATGCTCCAGCCGGGCGCGGTACTTGGCCGAGCGCAAGGTGACGCCCAGCGATCCGCCGACGATGTCGAGGAAGGCGGCGAGGTCTTCGGGGCGCGCGGCGGGGGCATTCGCGAAACCAAGTTCGAGCACGGCGTTGACGGTGTCGTCGACATGGGTGGCGCCCAGCACCAGCCGGGTCGGGCTGGCCTGTCCCAGCGCGGTGCCGAACGCGAGATAGCCGGCGGGAACCTGCTCGATCGTCGAGGTGCGGCCATGGCGGATCACTTCGCCCAGCAGGCTCTCGCCCGGCGCGATGGTATCGGGCACGGCGGCTCCGGCGGGCACGCCATAAGTAGCGACTTTGCCGAAAGCGCTGTCGCCCTTCACATAGATCGCCCCGGCGACGGCGCCGAAACGCTCGGCCAGGAAGGCAAGGGTGCGATTGCCCAGCTCGGCCAGCGACAGGCTGCCCGCGGTGGCGCGCGCGAGATCGGTCTCGCTCTCGCGCAGCCATTGCTGGTGCCGGTTGGCGTTGCGGTAGCGGATCAGCACGAAGCCGATCGCGGCCAGCAGCAGGTTGGTCGTACCCGAGAGCGCGCGATTGGCCATCGCCACTTCGAGGCCAAGTCCCTGCGGCGCGATCAGATAGGCGGCCATCGCGCAGCCGATGCCGACGATCGCGGTCAGCAGCGGGGTGATCGGGCGCCGTGCCACGAAGGCGATCACCGTCGGCAGCAGATAGAGCACGCTGACCCCGGTGCCGAGCGGGATGGTCGCGTCGATCAGGAGGCAGAACCCCAGGACGATGATGATGGCGAGCGCGAGCTGGACGTGAGGACTGAAGGCCTTGCTGGGCGACATTATGATTCTCAAGGAGAACGGCCGGTTGGAGGCGGGCCGCACCTCCCCCAAACTTCGGCGCGGTCCCCGGATCGAGGGGTTCAACGTCTTGTGAAGACTTCGGTTCCCGGGAAATTACGCAAAATTGCGTGATTCCCGGAAACCGGGCGGCTCCTGGGCCGGGCGCTTGAGGGTTTCATTAAGCAGTTCCCGTTAGAAAAGCCCGGTTCCACTGGGTTTCCTGCTGAAAGACGGCTCGCGCGATGCGTCACTTCCTGAAAGCTTCCTTGAAGATGGTCGCGGACCGCAGCGGCGCCGTGCTGCCGATGGCGGCGGTGGGCATGCTGGTGGCCGCGCTGATCGTCGGCGCGGCGGTCGATCTCAGCCGCCGCTACAAGGTGGAGAACCAGTTGCAGTCGGCTTGCGACTCCGCCGTTCTGGCCGGTCGCAGGACCGTGACGACCGCGGGGTTCGACCAGAAATCCGAGGATGCCGCGGACGCCTACTTCGCGACCAATTTCGACGACGCCTCGCAGGAAGCCTCAGGGACCGCGTTCAAGGCTAAATCCGACGATGACGGGCAGACGGTGAAGGGCGGGGCGACCACGACCGTGAACACCCTCATCATGCGACTGTTCGGCTTCGACAGCTTTTCGGTAGCGGTCAGCTGCACCTCTTCCATGGGCATGGGCAATTCCGACGTCATGCTGGTGCTGGACACTACAGGCTCGATGGCGAGTTCGCTCGACAAGACCACGCGCATCGCCGCGCTGCGGTTGGCGGTGAAGAATTTCTACAAGACGGTAAACACCGCAACCAAGGAAACCAACGCACGCGTGCGCTACGGTTTCGTACCTTACAGTTCGACGGTGAACGTCGGCAGGCTGCTGACGGGGCTGAGCCCGAACTACATCGTCGACAAGTGGAAGTATCAATCCCGCCTTGCCTGGCTCGTGGATTATTCCTCGGGAACCAAGACCAAGGGTTCGACGAACTATCAGAACGCATCCGTTTCGAATCCGAAGCAGTACAGCAGCACAAAATACAGCTCGGAGAGCAACTGTACTAAGGCCTTGCCCTCGGCGGGCAGTTACAGTTCCAATGGGTCCGTTTCCCAGACCTGGACTACGTCCGGCACGGCGCCCAACCAGACGATCGTTGTAACGGACTCTCAGCCG